>LLBY010005619.1_pt1 | contig 17293 bp, 13 predicted proteins | sample 1489401 | NCBI WGS metagenome assembly LLBY01 (sample SAMN04092656, study PRJNA295927) | soil metagenome | biome: Soil prokaryotic community; feature: Bulk soil; isolation source: soil from tomato rhizosphere | host: tomato cultivar Hawaii 7996 | place: South Korea | collected 2011-11-01 | reverse complement strand
AGGGAGAATACGCGCTGGGATTGCTCGTCCTAAGCGTGATCCGGGAAAACCAGTGCACGTTATTGCTCAGCGGACCGGCGCATGCGGTCTGGGTTAGCGATGGGCAGTCGCGCCACATCCACGAGCCCGCTCTCTCTGGCAAGGGACTCGGGGCAAGCCAGAGCCTGACGGCATATCTTTCGCAGATCGAGCTGCATTCACAGGATCTGCTTGTCTTGTGCGGGCTCTTCCCGCGCGACTGGGAAGCCGATCTTTTGAACGAACGTCCGCCAGCCTCGCTGGACGCCAGTTATCGCAAGCTGACCTTCGCCAAGGGTGACTTGAACGCCGTCTTGATCCAGGCGCAAAGCGGTCATGGTGTCATCACCGTCCTGCGGCCGGAAGTCGGCGCGACGCGTAATGCGCCCACGCCAGTACGGCCCGCTGTCCCTGAAGCTATGCTCTCGGCGCAAATTGGATCTGGAAATCATGAAGACCCGAAGGACATGAATCCGGCCTCGACCGCTATCGATGTCCCGAGCGAGGAATCCGTTTCCGGTCCTCCGATCATTACGGAAGAAAAACTCGATGCGCTGGCAGATATGGCCGCTCACATCGTGCAGCCCTCGGCATACGCCATTCCCCCGCAGCCCGAAAGCAGGATCCCACTCCCGAAAAACGATACAGAGGCAGCCGCCTCCGGCGTGCGCGGCTTTCCGGCATCCATTCCCCGTGCGAAGCCTGTGGAGGAACCCGCGATCGTGCAAGAGACAGCGGTGGAAGATGCCCCGGAAGAGCCGCCTGCTGAGGTCCCGCCCCAACCCGGTCGGGCCCGCCGGCGACGGGAAAGGTCGAATGCCACCTCCGCGGCGACGCGTCAGGCGGCGAAAGTCATGGCCGGCGGTATCCAGGCGGGTCGCCGCGTGAACGAGCGCCTCGGCGCGTTCCTTGGCTCATTCCTGCCGCGTCTGCTCCCTGGCTCGGACACGACCAGGCCCTATTCCCTTCCCACGTACGCGCTGATCTTTATCGCCGTCGTGATCCCGGTGACGGTTGTCACGGTGGCGAGCATGGTTTATTTGCGTTTTGGCCAGAGCATCCAGTATGACGAGCTTTACAACCAGGCGAGCAATGCCCAGGCACAGGCCGTCAGCGAGACCGATCCCATCCGGCAGCGCGATGCCTGGCAGAGGGTGCTCAACCATCTGACCGATGCCGAAGCATATCGCGAGACGGAGCAATCGAGACAGTTGCGGAGGGAAGCGCAGTTCCAGCTGGACATCCTGATGGGCATCGTCCGCCTCGAATTCACGCCGGCTTTCCCGAATGGGCTCGGGGACGCGGCGCAGATCAGTCACATGGCGGCCAGCGAGAACGACCTGTATATGCTTGACGCGGATGGCGGGAAGATTTTGCATGCGGCCTTCACCGGCCAGAGCCTGGGCCTGGATAGCGCTTTCAATTGCAAGCCCGGCACGTACGGCGGATACCAGGTGGGCCCGCTGATCGATCTCGTGGCCCTGCCAAAGGCCAACGCTCTGGGAGCGGCTGTCATGGGAATCGACGCAACAGGAACGCTGCTGTATTGCGCGCCCGATCAAGTCCCACAAGCCATCCCATTGCCGGCACTGCCCAATACAAACTGGGGCCGTATCAATTCCTTCGCCCTGGATAGCGGCAACTTATACGTTCTGGACGCGCAGTCGCGCGCGGTCTGGGTCTTCATCGGCCAGGACAGCGCCTTCATAGACACGCCTTACTATTTTTTCGGCAATGAGATCCCTGCCTCGATCGACAACGCCATTGACCTGGCCGTCGTCGGCGATGACCTGTACATGCTCCACGCCGATGGGCATCTCTCCACCTGCACGTTCAGCCGCCTCTCCGACGTGCCGACGCGCTGCCAGGATCCCGCCCCGCGCGTGGACAACTACCCTGCCCATCGCGATGTCGATATCTTTCAAATGGCACATTTCACACAGATGGGCATGACCAGCCCGCCCAATTCGGTGATACTGTTGTTGGATTCAGTCGGGCAGAGCGTGTTCCGTTTCTCGCCGCGCTCGTTCGAATTTCAGAACATGGTCACCGGCTACGCGGGAAAAGCCAACCCATTCCAGCGCGGCCCCGTGAGGGCGATGGCCGTGAGTCCCAACTATGTACTGTATCTCGCCATTGGAGATCAGGTGTACTTTGCGACAAATCTCCCCTGACAATTAGCGCCAATTTTATTATCAGTACTGTTAGGGGCGGATATCAAACTTGCAATGTTTAAATGTGATCGAGCCGAATAAAATATTTCAGATCAAGGCTGGATATCTCGGCTTTTTTCAAACACATCTACAGATGCAAGTAAGACATGGCATGAAACGATTTACCCACCCGGATAACATAACCTTTGGCTATGTTGTTGTGCTCCTCATCTTTGCGGTATATCTGGCTCTCTTCCGAATGTACTACGGTACTGCGGGGATTGCTGTCGCCGCGCTCGCGACGATCCCCGTCATTGGTGCAGGCTGGTACTTAGGCTCCTCGAAGGGGATGTGGACCGCTTGTTTCATCGTGCTGACAAATACTCTGGTCTTGATGTCTGATGGCTACCCTCTCAACGTCATATTTACCGGCCCGGACATGTTGATTGGATTCTTAGCTCTGGGCTTTATCGGCTGGGTGGTTGGCAGCCTGGGGGCCATGATACGAGAGGGTAGGGCCGCCATTACAAAGTTGGAAAAGTATGAACTCGAACGCCGGGCATATACAGACTTTTTGGAACAACTGAACGCAATCACTGGACAAGCCCTGGAAGCAGACAGTCTTGACTCTACGTTGAAGATCCTGGGCGAAGAAATCATGAAGCTTTTCAAAGCAGAAGATGGCTTTTTTTCCTTATGGGACGAAACAAGACAGGTGCCTGTTCCTATCGCTGCATATGGCTCCTTGAGCGATGTTTATCCGTATGTGCAGTTCCAGCCGGGGGAGCGAACCTTAACCGCTGCGGTGATAGAAGCGCAGCGCCCACTTGGCGTGCCCGATATTGAGGATACCCCCTACATCAGCCCAATTGTTGCGGCCATCTTCCCCGATCGTTCGATGTTGGGACTTCCGCTCATTGTACAGCACCGCAAGCTGGGGGCATTACTACTAGGTTACAAGAAACCTCGCTCGTTCGATGAAAGTGACCTGGCCAACGCGCAGATTACGGCAGAACAGGTTGCCCTGGTGCTGTCAAAATCCCTGCTGCTCGAGGAAGAGCGTAAGCAGGTCAAGCAATTGACGGCATTGCACGACATCGCCTTGATCTCCATCGATGTGGATAATGAAGATGAGCTGATCAACCGTGTGACCGACATTATCGGTCAAAATTTGTTTCCAGACAACTTCGGCATTTTGCTGCTGGATGAAGAGTGTGGAACCTTACGTGCTCATCCTTCCTATCGTTTCTTCTCCACGGAAGACCGCCATATGATGGATATGCCCATCGATCGGGGTATCACCGGCCTGGTGGCCCGCACGGGTCGGGCCCAGCGGATCGCAAATGTCCGTCAGACAAGAGAGTATGTCGATGTGGATGACCGGACAGCCTCCGAACTATGTGTGCCGATTAAGTTCAAGGAGCGCATCCTGGGCGTGATCAACGCCGAGAGCACGAAAAAAGACGCGTTTACCGAGGATGACGAGCGTTTACTCATCACGCTCGCCGGACAGATCGCGACAGCCATGGAACAGATCCATAAAGCGCAGGCGGAACGAAAATGGCTGGACCAGCTTGCCCACTCGAACGATCTAATCTACGCTCTGGCCCAGATCACCACACACGTCGAAAAGGCCTTTAGCATGGAAGATATCATTCGAAACTTGGGGGAAGAGCTGGGCAAAATCGATCTAACCTGCATTATGGCGGTTTACGACAAAGAGCGGAACTCCTTCACGACCAAATATACGTCGATGCCGCCGCGATTCGTGGACATTGTGGAAGACGGTCTTGGCTGCCCATTTATTGGATACCATTTTTCTCCGAACAAATTGAGCTCTGGGAGCCTGCTTCATCCTACCGTGCTCGCCAACCCGGTGGAAGAGATTCAGCTGCTATTCACCCGCTTATCTATGGGGGAAGTGTTAAGACTGCTCCAGGAAGTAGGGATAGGCCCCAAAATAGAACCCCTGCGTTTGCCGCTGACGTTCGAAGAAAACTTGCTGGGTGTTTTATGGATCTGGGGCCAGGGCCTCACAAAGGCAGACCTGCCCGTTATGTCCATTTTTGCAAAGCAGATCGGAGTCTCGTTGGAACGAGCCCGCCTCTTTCAGGAAGTACAAAGCCTGGCCCTGACCGATCCTCTGACTGGTCTGCAGAACCGCCGCAGTCTCTTCGAAGTGGGGCGAGTGGAGTTTGTACGCGCGCAGCGGATGAAGCGTCCCTTCTGCTGCATGATGCTCGACCTGGATCACTTCAAACGCATCAACGATGAATACGGGCATCTCATCGGTGACCAGGTGTTGCAGGAATTTGCAAAACGCTGCGAACGCTCGGTTCGCGAGGTCGATCTCGTCGGGAGGTATGGCGGCGAGGAGCTCATGATCCTTATGCCTGAGACCGATAGAGAAACGTCCATGCATGTGGCCGAAAGGTTGCGCACGACGATCGCGTCCACACCGATCCAGGTCTTCGGTAAAGAAATTTCGGTGACCGTCAGCATCGGCGTTGCCACCCAGGACGAAAATACGACCGACCTGGAAACTCTGATTGCGCGCGCAGATCAGGCGTTGTATATTGCGAAACACAAAGGGCGGAATCGCGTCGCGATGAGCAAGTAAGGCGGGTTGCCCTCATCAGGGCGCTATGCAGCCAACCCGCCCTACATTAACCTGATATTTTTAGCGCCACCATCGTCACATCGTCCACGAGTGGTCGATTTCCGCCAAACGCGCTTACCGCCTGCAGGACGGCCTGGAGCAGGTCGGGAGTGGTCCGGTCTGCATGTTGGTGAACCAGCTCTGCCAGGCGCTCCTGACCAAACTCCTCATTACTGAGATTATATACCTCGGTCACTCCATCGGTATAAAGCAACAATGAGTCACCTTGTGAAAATCCGACTGTTTCCATTCTGGCGTGAAAACCCTCATCCAGGCCGATCGCCGGAGCGGTGGGTTTCAGCCAATGGATTGTAGAACTTTCCCTGCGACGGAGAGCGGGGGGATTATGCCCTGCATTTACATACGTGAGCGTAAGATCGGTTGGGTCAAAACGCGCCAGAAAGACCGTGACAAAGGTGGTGAAGTGGATGTTATGGATGTAAAAGCGGTTAATGCGTTCCAGGATCTCCGCAGGCGAATCGGTATCGGGGGCCATCGTCCGGATGGCAGTTTGGAGGCTGCTCATCAGCATTCCCGCGGCGACGCCATGCCCGCTCACATCCGCGATGACGAACCCGTGCGTTCCATCCCGGAACTGGAAGAAATCGAAATAGTCGCCGCCGATGATCTCCGAGGGCCGGCTAAAGGCAGCCAACTCAACTCCTCGGATATTAGGAACGCGTTGCGGCAACAGGGCGCGCTGGACTACCTGAGAAAGCTCCAGCTCCGACTCCAACCTGCGTCGTTCCTCCTCGGAGTAGTGATCCAGGCAGACGGCGGCGGTGTAGTCCATTTCCAGCAGCTGGGCATCCACATATCCGTGACAGACCACACAAACACCGAGAGTTCCGTCTTCCATTTTCTCCAGGGTACTTTCGATCACATGCAGATGATCCTCAATGCAGTGTTCATCGTGGCCCAGGCACAGGTCTTTCTCCGGTTCGGGCGCGGTCTGCAGGAATTCAGTGATCTCCTTTTGTTTTTCCTCCAACCCTTCCTGAATGCGTTCATAAATCTCAGTGACCATCAAACCTCCAGATCTCAGGGCTCTGCCGCTGGCATCGTAAGCAACTCGACGTTGGAAAGAGTATAAGCGGCATTTCGTTTTTAGAACATCTGTTTAGACTCATTTCCTCTGAAGAATCTTACAACATTATTCCAATGGCTTCCAGACCTGATACAACCCCAGATTGCCGCCCTCGCCATCCGAATAAAACGTATCTATCACCCGAAAGTAACTGGACTGGGCCAGGTCATTCAATTCCTGTTCATCGAAGTGATGGACATACCGTAAGCCCTGCCCCCCACTCCGCCAGTCAAGCAGGTAATCTCCCGAATCCACATCGGACGAGGAAAGGTTTACGGCTGTCCAGGGCTGGATCCTTGCTCTGAGCTTCTCGCTGTTCAAAAATTGCCAGTTGGAGTGGATAAAGATCCCATCATTCTCAAGCAATTGATGGACTACGCGCAAAATATTCAGACGCAACTCCGTCGATGGGATATGATGCAGCACCGCAAAAGCAGTAACCACTCCCCACTTTCTACTTTCCATTAGCCACTTATCTTCTGACAATTGTGTAAGATCGATCGCCGTGAATTTTGCCGCAAATTCCTTTGTCCCCACCTCCGCCTCCCGGAGCAGCGGCAGGCTGAAGTCCAGGCCAAGATACGGTCCGCGGTGACCGCGCGTCGCCAGCTCGCGCGCCAGCTCACCGTTCCCGCACCCTAAATCCAGGATGGATTCCTCGCCCTTCAGCATCTTCAGCCCGCGCCGGACTCCCGGTTGCAGACGATGACGTGTGGCCGAGAAGAAATCGCCAAATCGCGTGTAAAACTCACGATTAATTTCAATTAAGTAATCTGCCGTGCTGGGATTCATGTGAGGATTATATAATACCCTTCAGGTATAACGGGTATAATCTTTGCATGTTTTCGGCTGGTGAGATCGAGCATCTTTCGGAAGAATTCGAAACCAAGACCCCACAGGAGATCATCCAGTGGGCTGTGGATACGTTCTGGCCGCAGATCGCCTTAAGCTCGTCCTTCCAAACGCAGTCGGTGCCGCTGCTGCACATGGCCTCGCTCGTCCGGCGCGATATCCTGATCTTTTTTCTGGATACCGGCTACCATTTCTGGGAAACGCACATGTTCCGCGAGCAACTCGCCTCACACTGGCAGTTGAATGTGCTGGATCTGTATCGGGAGGCGCGCTGGGATGAATTTGCCCGCAATCGTACACGCTCACTGCCCGTCGAGGACCCTGACCTTTGCTGCTACATCAACAAGGTCCAGCCCATGCAAAAAGCCTTGAAGGATATGAAGGCATGGATCAGCGGCATACGCCGCGATCAGACGGCTGTGCGGGCGCAGGCAAAAATCCTCGAGCTGCAGGATGACGGGTTGTTGAAGGTGAACCCGTTGCTAAATTGGACGAAGGAAGATGTCAAGCGGTATGCAAAGGAATACCGGCTGCCGGCGCATCCCTTGTTCCAGCGTGGCTATCGCAGTATCGGCTGTTCGCCCTGTACGGTAGCCATCGGACTCAACGACGACGAGCGCGCCGGGCGCTGGTCTGGGCGCGCAAAGATCGAATGTGGTTTACATACGGAGATGTTCCGTCATAAGGACGTTCCGGAAGTGAAACAGGATGGTTAGCTCCTTCGCTTTCTAAGCAAGCGGCTTTACAGGTAGAGACGTAGAGTATATGCAGACAGAACGACAGGCGCTTTGGCGCTCCACCCATCTCCTCACGGATGATAAAAAGGACCTGGCGCGCAGCGTGCTGGAGGAAATTCGACGCGGGCGCGATGTAACCAAAACATTGCGCAGCCATCCGTTGCAGGGGGGCGGCTACCTCAACAAATCGATGCTGGTGGCGATGTACAACGAGATGGTCGCGGCAGGCGAGATCGACGAGGATACACGCCTGCTCGAGCGCATTCGTATGAAGCCGATGCGGACGCTCTCCGGCGTGACGACGGTCACTGTCCTGACGAAGCCCTATCCGTGCCCCGGTAAATGTATCTTTTGCCCCACCGACGTGCGGATGCCCAAATCCTATTTACCCGACGAACCCGGCGCCATGCGCGGGCTCGAACATGAGTTCGACCCGTACGCCCAGGTGAGATCGCGCATCGAACAGCTTGAGTCCGTTGGGCATCCCACAGACAAGATTGAGCTGCTCATCCTCGGCGGCACGTGGTCCTCCTACCGTCGCGATTACCAGGAATGGTTTATCAAACGCTGCTTCGACGCGATGAATGATTCTCCTCTCCCACTCGCGCTGAGCGGAGCGCCAGCGAAGACGAAACGGGGAGAGGGGCGAGGGGTGAGGGAAAAAGTCCAACGCGTAGGTGAAGGTGAGCTCCTCGCGGCTCATATCATCAACGAAACGGCATCCCATCGCAACGTGGGGCTCGTGATCGAGACGCGCCCCGACGAGATCACGCCGGGGGAAATCCAGTGGCTGCGCCATCTCGGCGTGACGAAAGTGCAAATGGGAGCCCAAAGCCTGGACGATCACATCCTCGAGATCAACAAGCGCGGCCACGACGTAGAGTGTACGCGGCGAGCGACGGCCTTGCTCCGCGCCGCTGGTTTCAAGATCGTCCTGCACTGGATGCCAAACCTGCTGGGCGCAACACCCGAATCGGACCGCGAAGATTTCGCGCGGCTGTGGACGGACTTCTGCCCGGACGAGATCAAGATCTATCCCAACCAACTGCTGGCGAATGCAGAATTGTATGAATACTGGCAGCGCGGTGAGTTCCAACCTTACACAACACAAGAGCTGATCGACCTGATCGCGGATATCAAGCCAACGATCCCGCGCTACTGTCGCGTCAACCGGGTGATCCGCGATATCCCATCGACGAATGTGGTCGAAGGCAACCGCCGGACGAGTTTGCGGCAGGATGTCCAGGAAGAGCTGCGGCAGCGCGGGACGCGCTGTGAGTGCGTGCGCTGCCGCGAGGTGCGCGGAAAGCCGGTCCACCCCGAATTGCTCAAATTGGACGATATGGTCTATCAGGCAGGCGCGGCAGAAGAGCATTTTATTTCTTACGTCACGCCGGACGATAAACTGGCGGGCTTCGTTCGTCTGTCCTTGCCGGGACCGGATTCGCCCTCAACAGGTATGCCAGACCTGGAAGGCGCGGCGTTGATTCGCGAAGTACACGTCTATGGACAGTCGCTGCCAGTGGGCGCGGAAAAGCAGGGCGCGGCGCAGCATACAGGCTTGGGGACGCGGCTGTTGGCTCAAGCAGAGGCGACTGCAAAAGACAAAGGCTTCCGACGCCTGGCCGTCATTTCGGCCGTGGGGACGCGCGGCTATTACCTCGAGCGCGGCTTCGAACGCGGGGAACTGTATCTGACGAAAGCGCTCATCTGAACACCTTCACATACTTTCGTCAGCCATCATTAATGGATTAGAGTTATGTTAATCATCCAATTGGATGCTTGACTAGCATTCGGCGCGGTGTAACAATATCTTGTTATGGACTACAAAGACTACTATAAGATTCTGGGTGTCGAACGGAATGCCAGCGAGGAGGATATTCGGAAAGCTTATCGAAAACTGGCGATGCAATATCATCCCGACCGCAACCCAAACGACAAACAAGCAGAAGAGAGGTTTAAAGAGATCAATGAGGCGTATCAGGTCCTCAATGATCCAAAGAAACGCGCCCATTATGACCGGCTTGGCAGCGATTACTCAAGCTGGCAACGACGCGGTGGGCAGGGCGATTTCAACTGGGACGAGTATGGCGGCTTTCCGGGCGGGGTACGAGTGGAATACGGTGATCTGGACGATCTCTTCGGCGGCGGCGCAGGCGGCTTCTCCGATTTCTTCCGTACGATCTTCGGTCAGGGTGCGGGAACCGGCACACGTACACGACAACAGCAGCCTCAGGGGTATCAGCAAGAACTGGAGATCACGCTGGATGAAGCCTATCAGGGGACGACGCGCGTCTTTGAAAGCAACGGCAAGCAAAAACAGGTCCGCATTCCGGCCGGGGTGCGCACGGGCTCGAAAGTCCGCGTGGCCGGCGCCGGCCCGAACGGACTCGATCTCTACCTGATCGTGGACGTAAAGGAAGACCCGCGCTTCGAGCGTCGCGGCAACGATCTGCATACAACGGCCACCGTCAATGTCTTCACGGCCATCCTCGGCGGCGAAGCAGACGTGGAAACCTTGGGTGGGAAGGTCAAGCTAAACGTCCCTGCTGGCACGCAACCGGAACAGGTCTTTCGGCTCGCGGGCCGCGGCATGCCCGGTGTGAAAAACCCAAACGAAAAGGGCGATCTTTACGTGCGCCTGAAAGTGCAAATCCCCAAATATCTATCTGCAAAGCAACGTGAATTATTGGAAGAAGCCTCACGGCTTAAATTTTAGGAAGGTGAAATGAAACGTGTATTATTTGTGCTATCGATCCTGATGATCTCGATGCTGGCCTGCCAGATGACAGGCCTTCCCGTGGTTCCCTCACTGGTGCAGCCGACGCCCGTTGTACGGATCGATGCGACGCCGCCCGCCTTACCGACTGCTGTTGACCCGGCAGAAGCGGAAAGCACTCTGGAGGCGCTTTACCAGCAGGTTCTGCCCGGCGTAGTGGCGATTCAGACTGGAACGAGCGAAGGTTCTGGTTTTGTCTTTGACAGTGAAGGGCACGTCGTGACCAATCAGCACGTCGTGGAAGGAAACAGCCAGGTGGAAGTCGCTTTTGCTTCCGGCTTCCGGGCGTATGGGACGGTGATCGGCTCGGATGCCGACGCGGATATCGCGGTGGTTAAAGTGGATGCCCCGGCAGACCAGATTCATCCACTGGCCATAGGCGACTCGAACACACTAAATGTCGGGGAACAGGTGGTCGCCATCGGCAATCCCTTTGGCTTGAGCGGCACGATGACCCTGGGAATCGTCTCCGGGCTCGGACGGACTCAGTTCGCTCGTCCGGATCCGGATGGCGGTGGAAGGTATAGCACCGCCGATATCATCCAGACCGACGCGGCTATCAACCCCGGCAATTCTGGCGGCCCACTCTTTAATTTGAAAGGGGAAGTCGTAGGCGTGAATCAGTCCATCCGCACGGAGACATTCAACGAACTGACCGGAAACGCTGTCAACTCGGGCGTCGGTTTCTCGATCTCGATCAATCTTGTGAAACGCATTGTTCCCTTCCTGATCCGCGATGGACAGTACGAGTACCCTTATTTGGGCATTTCCTCCACGAGTGAAGAATTAAGCCTGAGAGCAATTGAAACACTTGGGCTGAATACATTTACGGGCGCTTACGTGACGCAGGTGGTACCGGGCGGCCCTGCGGACCAGGCCGGCATTCGCGGCGGCACCCAACCCACCGGTGACGAACGGTTACTAGCTGGTGGAGATATCATTACTGCGATCGATGGGCAGCCTGTCACGACGTTCGATAATTTGCTGGGCTATCTCACCACCAACAAATCCCCCGGAGAGACTGTGGTGCTGACCATCCTTAGAGAGGGTCAAACCATGGATATCACGGTGACTCTGGGTACACGCCCTTAAAAAAGCTCGGGCAGCAGTTGAACTGCTGCCCGAACGTTTTATTAACCGAATCGTTCTTCCCGCCAGACGTCTGCCCTGTTGTGGTAGCCTGCCTGCTCCCAGAAGCCGCGCCGGTCGCGCGGCATGAACTCAAGAGCGCGCAGCCACTTCGCGCCCTTCCAGAAATATGGCGTTTCCAGGTTCTTCTGGTCAGGAATAAGACCGACCACACCCCGCAGCGGATACCCGTGGTCCGGCGAAATGGGCTCTCCGTTGAAATGTGTGGCCAGCAGGAAGTTATCCTGCAGGACTACCTCCAGCGGAAGATTGACTGTAAACCCGTATTCGGCATGCTGCATCACGTGAGTGGCAGCCGGCATGATCTTGAAGAGCCCATGCTCCACCATCGTCTTGACGGAGACTCCCTCCCAGACCGTGTCGAACTTGCTCCAGCGCGTCACGCAGTGGATATCCATCTGGATCCTGGTGCGCGGTAGCCGATTGAATTCCTCCCAGGTCCAGCTCTTTTCCTCCTCCACCTCGCCCCAGACACGGAAATCCCAGGTGGCCGGGTTGAAGTGCGGCACCGGGCCGTAGTGCAACACCGGGAACTTCAATGTGAGCGACTGTCCGGGCGGCAAACGTCCTTCGCTGCGGACACGACTCTCTTCTTTGCGTCGATCTAAGCCTTCAAATGACGAAAACATAATAATCTCCTATCAAAATTATATCAATATAGACCTGTGGTATGGACGATTTGTTACATTTGTTCGATAATAAGCAGGTCAGAGTCTTATCTTAACTGTAAAGGACTAGAGTGTACCTTTTGCCCCAAATAAAAACGCTGGGGTTCAAAAAGGTTTATAATACAGCGAAACCCAGTATAGGTACTTATTTTTTTCAATGGTATTTTCTAGCACTTTTGGATCCATTGGCGCCTTCCGTGTTCAGAAGCTGGCAACGAGAAGCGAGGCTCGGTGAAAGAGGGAGTCAATCTATTGAAGGCAGCCCAAAAACTTGATGAAGAGGCGCTTACCGCTATCTTCGATCAATTCGCGCCGGCCATTTATAAATACACCCTGCGCTTGTGCCACGACCCCATTGTAGCAGACAACATCGTTGGGGATGTATTTGCCCAGCTCCTGGAGCAGTTTGGGCAGGGCAAAGGCCCGCGGACGAATCTCCGCTCCTATCTCTATCAGACGGCCTATCACCTGGTGGTGGATCGCTCCCGCGACAACCAGCACAACGCGCCTCTAGAAGTTGCCATGAGCAACTATGCGGGCGGACAATTTGCTCCCACGCAGTCACAGATCGAGGAGCGCGTCATGATGGAGGCGCTGATCTCTGCCATGAATACCGATCTCACCGAAGATCAGCGGCATGTGATCATCCTGCGATTCCTGGAGGATTTCAGCCTGAAGGAAACCGCGGAGATCATCGGCAAAGAAGTCAACAATATCAAAGTCATCCAGAATCGCGGCATCGCCAAGCTGCGGAAGGCAATGGGGATCCATATGGATGAAACAGATGAGGATGACGAAAACGATTGGAGCTAAGGATCAATATCCAGTCGAGGCAACCCGAACAAGATCAAACCTCCTGCTGACGCGAGGAGGTTTGTTTTTTCTAGAGGACTTTGCCTACTCGGCAACCACTTTTACATAATCGGTCTTTTTCTGTCCCAGCAAGCCGCTAGCCCAGTGATAAATGGCATAGAGCTCGAGGGCAAAGGGCAGATAACCGCCATAGCCGAGCAAAGGCATTTCAAAGACATGCAGCCAGTCTCCCCAGGGCACGTGGTAGATCCACTTCGGGTAGGAATAATAATTCCACATTTCCCAAAAGAACGCGGTGAGTAAAACGCCCCCCCACAGGGCTATGACCGGACGCCAATCTCCGTTTTGGGTCCAGTGCGCAAGCGAACGATTCCCCAGCCAGACGTTCACCGGCTCCAGGATAAAGTAGAGGGAGAGCCAGATAAACAGGAAGAAAATCTGCGGCCAGATTAGCATAAGCAATAGCATGAGCCAGCCAAGCGCAAAGAAGGTGAGGGTCGTCTTTTTATCGGGGACGATGATCGGTCCACGTTTGAGATGTTTCACAAAGTCAAAGCTGGCAAATAGCTCCGCACTCCCAAACACGGCTGGGATAACCGTCGTGAAGCTTAGTGTTGTCCAAAAGGCATATTCAATCGGGGAAAAAATCTCCGCGCCAATGTAAGTCCAATTCTGGGTACGGACGTTGAGCAATTCGAAGATCCACCAGACCGGCGCCGACCCAAGGAATAATCCAAGATACTTGCGTGAGCTGCGCGTCAGCAAAGACGTGCCCGTACGCCTGAAAACCAACCCATCGATCATGAGACAGTAGCCCAGCCATAAGGGGAAGAAACCCCAGTGCGTACGGACGCCGTTAAGAGTCCAGTTCAATACCCAGAAGAGGAGGATAAGCCCCATCCCAATCCAACCTTGCAAGGGAAGTTTTGATCGAGCAATTTCAAGTCTTTTGCTTTTGATATTTGTGGTCATGTCTCAAGTTTACCGCGGGAATGCCCTTTTGTTGCCCTTCTGCCAATAAGGTACAAGGAATATCCACACAAAAAGTTAGCGGAGAACCAAAATATTTTGGATTTCGCAAAAAATATTGACAAATCACAAAATATTTGCTAAACTGCCGCTATTGGAGATTCAAATGCCACTTATCCCTCAATCCTGCCCTAGTTGCTCCTCTCCTCTGGCCGTCACGCAGTTGAATTGCACCGTGTGCGGCACGGGCGTGGTCGGCAAGTTCGAGCTCTCGCCTTTTTCTCGTCTTTCTCCCGAAAGCCTGAAGTTTCTCGAGACCTTTGTCCGCAATCGCGGCAACGTCAAGGAGATGGAACGTGAGACCGGCGAATCCTACTGGGCGATCCGTCGTCGCCTGGATGAGGTCATCGCCGAAATGGGCATGGAAGCGCCCAAAGAGAAAGGGGACGATCTTTCGACTCGCCGCCAGGAAATTCTAGCCCAGCTGAGCCGGGGCGAGATCAACGTGCAGGAAGCCACCCGTTTACTCTCTCAGTTACAAGGAGACAAATCATGAATGGACAAAAAGAACGCTTAATGGTTTTGGACATGATCGCCGAAGGGAAGATCACCGCCGAGGAAGCAGAACAGCTTTTCAAGGCGATGGAAGTACCCGAGGAAGAGCAAATCGCGTACCCGCCGGACGCTGAGCTCGTCTCGCCGTTATCGCATCTATCTCAGTTATCCTCTCTTTCCACCTCCCCTTCGCCTGCCGGTCGATCCTCATCCCGAGAGTTGATCGCCGCTCTCAAGGAGGCGGGCATCGACCAGGTCACGCTCAGTGACGTGCAGGAACTTCAATCCAACAAACTCACCGCAGAATACATCCGTGAGATGCTTGCCCTGGGCCTGGAACCCGACGGCCTCAGCGAATGGATGGAGTTGCGTGCGCATGGCATCACCCCTCGTTATGTCCGTGAGCTGCGCGAGATGGGTGTCACGGACCTCGATGTGGACGAGCTGACCGATCTGAGGGACCACGGCGTTTCTGCAAAGTATGTCTCCACTCTGCATGGCATGGGTCTCAAGGATTTCGATGTCGAAGAGCTGATCGAGCTGAGTGATCATAATGTCTCGGCAAAGTACATCGCGGAATTGCGCCAGGCGGGGCTGAAAGACCTGGATGTGGAAGAATTGATCGAGCTGAGTGACCATGGGGTTTCGGCAAAATACATTGCAGAGATGCGCCAGGCGGGCCTGCAAAACCTCGACGTGGACGAGCTGATCGAACTCAGCCGGCACGGCGTCTCCCTGAAATACATTGTGGAATTGGGGCAGCAGGGATTGTCCGATCTGGAGCTGGACGACATTGTAGATCTAAGCCGTCATGGTGTTTCACCCAAATACATCGCGGAGCTGCGGAATCTGGGACTGCAGGAGTTTGATACCGAGGATCTCATCGAGCTCAGCAAGCATGGTGTCTCTCCAAAATACATCGCAGAGCTGCACCGGCTGGGGCTTAAGGATCTGGATATCGAAGACCTGGCTGAACTGGGAGCACACGGGATCTCACCGAAATTTATCGCCGAGCTGCGGAATTTAGGGATGAAGGATCTGGACATTGATGATCTGGTGGAGTTGGGGGCGCACGGCGTATCTCCTGAGTTCATTGTGGAAATGCAAAAGATGGGGTTGAAGGATTTGGACGTGGAAGAGCTGGTGGAATTGAGCAACCACGATGTCTCGCCTCAGTTCATCGCCGAGCTGCATGAGATGGGCATCAAAGATCTAGATGCAGATGAGTACGTCGAGCTACGGAATCACGATATCTCGGCTAGCTTCATCCGGTCCCTGCATGAGCTGGGACTCAAAGACCTGGACGTGGACGAATTGGTGGAGCTGCGCAACCACAACATCTCTCCCAAGTTTGTTCGGGAGCTGAATGAGCTGGGGTTCAAAAATGTCCCGGCCGACGAGCTGGTCGAGCTGGGTATCCATCACGTCACGCCGCGCTTTATCCGAGAGATGCGCCGCAAATACGGCGAGGAGCTCACCCTACCACAATTATTGGATATGCGCATCCACGGCGCAGACAAAGACCTGCTGGAGGAACTGCGCGCCGCCGGGGTAAAGATCAAGCGATAAATATTCAGGACAACCATGTACATCATCCATCAGTCTCGAAAGTCAGTCCGGACTTCCGAGACTGTTTTTTCTTAATTGGACGGAAACACGTTTACTGATACCGTTTCATTTGCCGTGCTTTTCGATAATAAGCTGTTGGGTTGTTCCTTCAGTGTTTGATCTAGAAACGCCCGCGTGTATTTTTGAATCAAGCTCATCCGTTCATCCGCCTGGTTCGGCCCAGGCAAAAACGTTGGCTGGAGGGATGGACCATCGGTAAAACTTTGATGGGAGGCGCCATGTATCACGATCCAGTAAGTCTCAGACATCGTTTCAAAGCGTTCGAGGAGTCTGGGAGGAAGCCGGGCTTCTTTGGTAAGGAAAAGAAACGGTTGTTCCGGCGGAATAGCTGTCTCCTCCATCGAGAACGGGCCGCCCCTTTGCAAGCCATCGAAATTCAAACAGGCCCCGAGGCGACGATCGGCCTTGCAAGCTTCTGAGGCGGTGATGCCTCCGAGAGAATGCCCCGCAGCAGCAACGGAGTTCAGATCCAGGAGTCCCGCAAAAGGCCCCTCTGTGTTCAGCTCCTCAACGTTCTCCAGAGCAAATACCATATCCCCGGTTCTCACCTTAATCCGTTCGGTAATATATGCTTGATGATCCACTGCATCTAAGGACCACTGGTCTTTGTCGTACGGTGCAACCCTCCCATCTGACAACGCAACCGCTGGGACATCGTACGGATGATCGATCCCAACCACCACATATCCATGACTGGCAAGTTCTCCGGCAAGGACAGAATAGAATTCGACATTTGTGCCATTCCCGGGAGATAGAATCACAACAGGGAAGGGGTGTACATTTTTTACAGGGCTCGCCTCGAAACGCGTCTCCGAACGAATAAAGCGCAGGCCGAATACCTCCCAGGGCTTCACTTCCTCACTTTGTATCATTGCACTAGAGAGCGAGGCAAGGTGTGGGAAGTAACCCTCCTTTACACCGCTCTCGGGCTCGGCCGGATACCAGATCACAGCGACCACCTCACGGACGTCGTTTGGATCCTCGGTGAGAACTTCCGGGCGAGAGGTATCCACCCAGCGGAGATTCATCTGACCCACTGCATAGGAGCCGGTTGGCGCGGGAAGTTCAAGCTGTGCATAGATCGACAAAAAGGAAGAGATTACAAGAACCAGAGCAATACATAGAGTGATTTTCCGCATGAAGTCTCCTTGCAAATGTCTTTCTATTCATTTGACAAGGAGAAAAATGGAAAGTTCCCGCCATGACCCCTACTGCAGAGGGGTTT
>LLBY010020908.1_pt1 | contig 17304 bp, 16 predicted proteins | sample 1489401 | NCBI WGS metagenome assembly LLBY01 (sample SAMN04092656, study PRJNA295927) | soil metagenome | biome: Soil prokaryotic community; feature: Bulk soil; isolation source: soil from tomato rhizosphere | host: tomato cultivar Hawaii 7996 | place: South Korea | collected 2011-11-01 | reverse complement strand
ATCTCAGAATAATATTTATAGTGGGAATCTTTACAATCCGCTAATGAATCGTAGTTTACTACTCGCAAGCTCACTGATAGCTAGTTTCTTGCTTGCAAGCAGTATTGCTTTTGTTCCGTATTTTTCAGCGAACAATGTGGTACATGCGCAAGAAAATCAAGGTGGGGTCAAACACGTAACTTTAATCGCGTCAGAAAAACAAGTTCAAGTTGCTCCTGATAATGCACTGCATCCAGGAGGAATAATGTACAATGCGATGGTATTCAATGGTAGTATTCCAGGACCAGTTATATCAATCGATCAAGGTGATACACTAAACATCACATTAAAGAATGAAGGACAGACTATACACAGTCTTGACTTTCATGCAGGATTTGGTCCAGATAAAGCATTGTCTGGCAGTGTGAAACCAGGTGAATCAAAGACATGGTCACTTAAAGGAGAATTCCCAGGTGTATTCCTATATCACTGTGGTGCTGACGGTCTTAACGGAATATGGGAACATATTTCCAACGGAATGTATGGTGGCATTGTTGTTCATCCAACAAATGAAAAACCAGCCAAAGAATTCTACATGGTATTTAGCGAATTGTACAACACAGCCGACAAAGGTCCATTCGTAGGAACCAATGGAACAGCAGGATCATTTGACATTGGCAAACTATTATCAGACAATCCAGACTTGGTACTGACAAACGGTATGGCTCACAAATACGTACCAGCAGTCGGTCAAGTAAACAAACTAGAACTTAACAAGGACGCAGAACTATTCAAGGTAAAACCTGGTGAATTGACTCGTTGGTATATAGTTAATGCAGGACCAAACGATGGTGTTTCATTCCACTTTATTAGCGGAATGTTAAGCGTTAGAGATGGAACAAATCAGGCAAACAATGATTATGGAACACAGGACATGAATGACGAAACCTGGTGGATTACTCCAGCCTCAGGGTCGGTAATCGAATCAACATTCCCAGATCCGGGTGTCTATGTAGGTGTTGACCACGCAATGAAGGATGTTGTAAAAGGTGGTGCATTTGCAGTACTGGCAGTAGAGAATTCTACAGCAACTGATCATCCCGAAGGAACATGTGTACCAGCAAAAGGTGAAGGCATAGTATGTGCACCAACAGCCGAAGCTGAAGGTGCTGCATCTGCTGCTGATAACCAAACAGCTGCAAATGATGAGGATGACAACAATGAAGCAAACGATAATGGAAATGATGGCGGAAATGAAGCACAGGACGATGAAAGCGAAGTAACACAAAATGCTACAATGCTCAATACCACTGGCGGTAACATGACTGGCAATGGAACAATGATGGCTGGAAACTCAACTGCAACCGGAAATGAAATAGACATCTCTCCAGGGTCCTCTGCTCCAAGTAACGCCAAATTCTATGAACCAGCAACATTGACAGTATCAGCAGGTTCAACAGTGACTTGGAAAAATACTGATTCTACACTCCATACAGTAACTTCAGGTAGTGCTGAAACCGGTGTATCAGGTACAGAGTTTGACTCTAGTTATCTAGCAGGAGGAAAAACGTTCCAACATACATTCAGCAGTGCAGGAACATTTGACTACTATTGTACTCTTCATCCTTTCATGAAGGGTCAAGTGGTAGTAAACTAACTCCTTTTTTTCTCTTTTTTGTTATAAAAAAAATTCAAACCATTCTACATTATATAATTGACAATCTCTCAGGTATAGAAGATAACCTGCGATTGTAAGATCCAAATATAATGTTTAAAGTTAAGTTCTTGTAGTTTCTATTATTAATTATTAAGCAAGGTAGTCTTTTAACTTGCTTATGATTTTACTGTCCCTTTCATTCTTGTCGGGATCTTCATCTTGGGACAAATTGCGGAGAGCTTCAATATTGATATTGAGATCCTTTTGAAACTCATTATTACTCTTTTGTAAATCAGGCAAGATTGGGTCGTTGATATTGTTCAATAATTTGTTCATATCTCGCAGTGATAATATTGAAAGAACTAATTTCCTATCATCAGGGGATATTACAGGAATTTCAGATACGGCAGTTTTACTTACTATTTCAAAGTAATCCATAATTGGGTCCAAAGGACGAAGCATGGGCGGATCAAATATCATGATGGATTCAATAGTCAATTTCTCTTGACTAGTCGAAACATTTGATAAATCCTCAAAATAAACCATTCCTTCAAATCTATCTTCATTATTGGTAACTACCAGAGATTTGACATTCAAGTCTCTCATAATCTGAAGAGCATCAGTAATAGTTGTATTATGATTTATGTTATAGAAATCTGAGGTCATCGCATCTCTTACAAGATAGTTTCTCAAATTCGAGTCATGTTTTTTTACCCTTACCAATTGGGTTCTTATGTTAGAAACATAATTTTTGTAAATATAATTATTTTTGCCCGAGAGAATGTTTGATATTATTACCGATATGACTGTGGGAATGACCAATGTATAGCTTCCAACCATTTCAACCCCAACTACTATAGCAGAAATAGGAGTTCTTGTACTTGCGGTAAAGAATGCGAATATTGATATCAATGTAGCTGATGTTGTATCTATGAATAGGAAAATTCCAAAAGAGTGAAACAATGTAATTAAAGCGGAGCCAATAAGACCGCCTATAACCAGCGAAGGACCTAATAGACCGGTAGTATTACGTGAGGCGTTAGAAACAGAAGTAGCAAAAATTTTCATGGCGATTACTGGAAACATAATCCACAGTGGAAAGACTTCGTGATTACCAAGTGCTGCGAGTTGTAACCATCCATAGCCTGTACCTAATATTTCTGGAAAACCAATTGCGAATATTCCAATAATAACTCCGCCTAGTGCGGGCTTAAAATAGAGCGGAATTTTCATATTTTCAAAATGTCTCTGAAAAGTCTGGACCGTTTTCACATATCCTATTCCGGTTATTCCTATGATGGCGGCAATTACGCCATAGGCTGCTATAGACTGAAGTGTTGTTTTTGTGATAAACTCTTGCGGAATATAAAGGAAAGAAGGCCAATCCAAAACAAATCCTGAAACGATATAGCTTGTTATTGATGCTAAGAACGCTGGATACAGCGACTTGATAATGAAATCTCTGCGATACAGTAATTCTAAACTAAAAATAGCTCCTCCAAAAGGTAACCTCAAAATGCCGCCAATAGTCGAACCCATTCCCGCGGCAATTGCAATCCGAATTTCTTCTTGGTCAAGTTTGAAAATTCTGCCAATGATTGATGCAAGTGTGGAACCAGTATGTGCTAGGGAATCTTCAACTCCACCACTCGTTCCACTTCCGATTGCCAGGAAACTAGAGAATGTCCTTATTGATGAGTTTTTTAAACTCAATTTATTTTTCTTGTTATGAAATTCATCACTAATCTCATCTATGCCGTTTTTGCCAAGAGAGGTTGATAATTTCATTGAGAGCAATCCTATACCTAGTCCAATTAGTCCTAAAATTACAGGAATAAGCCATGGTTTTAACACATACAGGGAATATTGTGAAGACAAGCTGGCAACATCCTCTGGATATGGTTGAATATACCTCACCACATCGCTTAGGAAGAATGATGAAAAAATTCGCATAGCTTCGTAAGCAGTAATCACCAACAATCCAGATAGAATTCCAATAATTATTCCGATAACTGTCCATTTTCTCAAATACACAAGATCGAGAGTTGTCCAGTCGAATCTACCCACAAATCTTTCTAAATATCTTGATAAATTCAATTTGTTTTATGGACATTGTGATGATATTATTGACTCATATTCATTGAGCTCAGTTAATGTTTACAATTTTTGTTAAAATTTTTATCCTCAAGAATCTCGAGAAAATGCTTCAAACAGATTTAACTCATGTTTTTGATTTACACATCAACCTCAAGTTTTAATACTAATTTAAATTACTCAAAAATCATTCAATACAGCAATGAATTCCCTTCTGATTGTAAGTGCGATATTCTGTGTAATAATGTTGCTATTTATCGCTCATGCGTTTATCAACAATAGCGATTTCAAACTGATTAATGAAATTGCAAATTCTGATACTCGTATAGAAATTGATACATCTTCTGGGAATGAAACATCCAATGAGACGGAAAATCAATAATTTTTTTCATTTTATCTACTTGAATAGTATGCAATTTTGAATAATGCCAATTAGTGAATATTTCAGCTTACATTCAAGTCAAATAACGCCTGTTCTGTTTTTATTGGAATAAAGTTAATCCCCATTACACTTACTTGCAGTGAATATTCTCCATCTTGAGTGAATTTGTATGGAATTTTCACAGTGCCCTCAGCTGTGTGAAGTAACGGCTGACCGGTTATTGAGGATGCTCGAAAGACCTCATTGTTATTTTTGGTTATTGCAAAGTCATAGTCAACGTGAACTTGAACTGTTTGCGAAGATGGTTGCAAAAATTTAATCATGAATTGTGAGTCTACATTTTTTGTAATCGGAAAAGGTTGAATTTGTAAATCAATATTTAAGCTATTTCCATCTGTAGGCGCTTTGGAATCGGCAGTAGTAATTTGCATAGTTTTAGAAATTTGCGTGCCATTCGTGGAAGTACTATTTGTTGAAATTTGCGTGCCATTAGTGGACGTAGTATTACTATTATTCGGTAGAGCCTGGGCTTGTAAAAAACCAAAACCTGATTCCCTTAATGGGGGCATAATGACAAGTATTGTAAATGAGAAACATAATAGAAAACAAACCGCACTAATTTTTCTAATCATACTATAAGATAGGAATAATTATTTAATAAATCTTACAATGGCCGACCCTATACGAATTTTCTGTAGGCTTAATTTCAATAACACCTTACTATTCGATCTAATTCATATTATCTGGCTTTTGTCTTAATAAGAGCAAACATTTTTCCCTCATTAAGTTTCTATATCTTTAATAAGTAAATTTAGTAATTATTGATATGTACATGTTTGGGAGTTCCTATACTGCAGTTTTTATTATATTATCACTCAGTTTGATATTGGTGGGAATCACCATGTCACAATCGAGTTATTCACAAGCTCCTAATTCGTTTTCTGTATCCTCAATCATACTTGGAAAAGATAAGCCCATTTCTGCCACAATTGATGAAAAAACAAGCAAGGTCTACGGTATATTTGCGACTGAGAATGGAGCAAGGAATTTACTCTACATTATTGACACTACTCAGAACAAGGTACTAGATACTATTAAGATTGGATCCGATAAGAACGATTTTCTCTCCAGTATTGCATTAGACCCTGAGAGAGGGATATTATATGCAGCAGGTCAACATTTGGTTAATGAAAATGACACCACAATTGCATATGACACGGTATATGTGATTAACTCAACTGACAATAAATTCGAACGAATTCAGTTGTACGGTGAAACCGAAGAAGGCAAGGAAGGTTCCCTGGCCGAGATATCTGTTAATCCTGTTACCAATAAAATATACGTTGGCTCGTTATATCCTGAGGGGGGTAACCCAGGATTGTATGTAATAGATGGAAACACATTAAAATCTGACTATTTGGAAAAGTGGCAATATGGAATTAAGGATATTCAATTAGATCCAGAATCTAATTTCTTGTATGTTGGAGCAAAATACGACAATTTGGTTTCAGCAATAGATGAATCAAATAACCAAATTGTGGAGAACATAACAGTACAGAGTCCGATAGCACTTACTCTTAACGCAGAAGAAAAGATTCTGTACGAAGCAGGTAGTGATGGGAAAGTTAATGCAATAGATCTCTCGAGTAAGAAAAACATATCCAGCATACAGGCTGAGTATGTGAAAAATATCATGTATAATCCAAATGACAAGTTACTCTATATTGTTGACCAAAACATGACCAACATATTATCTAAGAATTCAAATGGCACTAAAAGCATGGCTATAGCAGTAAACACAAGCAATAACATTATCAATAAATTTGAAACAAATTTTATGGTTGAGAATATTCTCATTAATACCTCAACAGATCAGGCATATCTTTTAGGGTATGATGGGAAAAATTCAAAACTATTCATTGTAAATTCACATTAACTTGACTTGAGACCAAAAATAACTTTGATATTTATCTCATAGCTTTGAGAATTCAATAGACAATAGACAAAATCAAGCAGAAAATGTATTCAGTATCAGTAAGAATGATGATTTCTAATAGAACTCTTTTTGTCCATTCAGATCATGTGCTGGTGGTATCATAAAGATATACTAAGATATCATCGATTAATAGAATGACAAGACATGCAAAAAAGATACTTTTGTTTTGAATGTGGAATAAATGTTCTTGAAGAAAAGATGGAAAATAGAATAGCAGGTTGGTTTGGCATCTGTAAACAATGTAATAAGAATAACATCTATTCGGTTGATTGTATCAAGGAAAGTTCGCTAATTTGATTAGTCAATATGATTAGCTTGACTGAATTCTTTTAACCTTCTTATCGTCTCCCTCTCTCTAAGATGATCTAGTAATTATAACATATTTTCACTTATCTTACATCGATGTTGTGTATGGCACCGAAAAATTTCCATATTTTCTATTTCAATCATTTCACTGGATTGTTGGCAGTACGATGTGAGTAATATCTTTGAATTACAATAATAGTCTGGATGCCCTATTTACAATTTTGAAATTGGGTGGAAAAATTACGCATGCCCCATGTCATTTATCATTCATGCTAAATGGATTAAAATATTATTCTATAGAAGTAACAGTAAATGGAAAACATTTCCTAATACAAGCCTTTGAACAAGAAGCATCTGATCTGTTTCAAGCGGTAATGACTATACTTGATGAAAAAAAAATTGAAGTAATCTTCAGATAACTCTTTTTATTGAACTGGGTTTTTTCATTGTTGATTCCTATCAACACCAAGCTTTCGTTAGATTATTATCTTTGACTTGCTTTATTCAACCCATTGCAAACCACCGGCAGTGATTGGATCAATCTTACGGTCAAATTCAGTAGTAACTGCAAGACATGTGGAAAAAAAATAGCTAAAGGTGAATTGGCACTTTGGTCAAGATCAAATAAGGCTATCAAACATGTTGATTGTCATACAAAAGATCTGTCAAATCCAGTATACGCTTTGGCTAATTCAAAACAACTAAAATGTGCTATATGCGGATCGTTAGCAGGATGTCCTGAATGTGAATTTGAGAAAGAATGTGATAGATCTGTTGTTTCACAACTATGTGTTTGTAAGAGATGTTATAATGATAAATTGCCGCTAGAAAAATATTATGAAGTTATCAACTCATTTGTAATTGGCAAAAAGTAATAGTATTTTTGATAGGTTTGTCAATTTTATGATATTCACACTAGTTATTATTGAATTTTCTATACTGTGAAAAGTAATTAAATGATGGATATTGATACTTTAGATAGATGGATAGTCGGGGCTACTATGCAATTCTTGGAGTCTCGCATAACGCTAATTTTCTAGAAATAAAAAAATCATATCGAAAGCTTGCAAAAAAATATCACCCTGACAGAAACAAGTCTCCATTAGCAGAAGAAACTATCAAAAAAATTAATGAAGCATTCGAAATTTTATCTGATAGAAGAAAAAGAAAACAATACGACCTTGAAGCGTCCAATATTTACGATGCAAATGATTCCACTTTTGAAGAGAAAGAGGAAAATCTATCAGATCAAATCCAAAGAAATTCATACGATCTTACAAAATCTCAATTGAAAAGTAATCTTGGTCATGATAACTTGCTTCTAGATACTATTAAAAGTAGATTTCACATTCTAATTGAGCCAAGTTTGTGTTTGGCATTTGGTGGTTGTGAAACTATCTCCCCAAAAGTTTTCGTAGTCGACAAAAGCAAGCACATTAATCCAAAGGCAAAAGTCCAGTCAGAAACAGCCGATACTCTGGATAGGATCGTTATGGCAGCTCAGGCTTGTCCAACAAAGGCAATAAAAATAATTGATAGATATACAGGAAATCAAATATATCCTTAAGAAATACAAGAGTATAGCCGAATCTGAGCTTTCAGTAATTATTATTAAATAGTCTCATATGCTCAGCCATGATGCACCTATTGAACACAAAATCAATATTTCTTTCGTGAGCAATTTTTTCTGCATCACTATTTTGAATGCCTTCCTGCAACCAAATTACTCTGATACCAGGTTTCTTTAGAGAATCCTCCACGACAGGATAGACATCATTGGACGGTCTAAACACATCTACTATGTCTACTTGTGATTTGATATCCGACACACGAGAGTATGTTCTTCTGCCAAGTATTTCGACTGCTGAAGGATTTACTGGAATTATATTATACCCCATTTCTATCATATATTTAGGAACAAAATGAGCAGCCTTAGCAGGATCCCTTGACATTCCGACTACTGCAATATTCTTAAAATCATATACTTTTCTAATTTCCTCATCTGTAAGTCTATCCGTACTGCTCATATTCATCCAACGTGATGATGCTTTAAAATGGTTGGTATGCAATCTGATGCTATATGGTTTTTATATTGATCCAAATTGTAATGGTCTTGTGAAAATATCCAAAAAATCACATGCATATAGCGTCAGAAGAAATGAAAGTAAAAAAGTTGAAAAGACTAGAAGAAGGAAACGAAATACTCCCAGATGATCCTGATAAATTTGAAAGTTTTTCGATAAACCGGAAAAAAAAGCACAAAATTAAGCTGTAGTTTGGAATAGTTCTAAAAATTCCTCCATATATTACCGACTGCGAATTATTTACGACAATGCATATATATGAGAATAAAACATAAATATAAGAAACAGACATTGTCTCAATTTTTGTGGGGTATTAGAATTGGTTAAAGATATTTCCTTATTTAGTGACCGCTGTCCGAGATGCGGAAAGGGCCCAATGGTTACAGATAATTCAAGTGGAGAAATGTTTTGTGGCAATTGTGGATTTGTAGTTACCGAGCGTATTGAGGAAACAGGTCCAGAATGGAGAGCTTTTTCGAAGGAAGAACACGAAGACCGCAGCAGAGCCGGTATCCCAACTTCTCTTGCCATGCATGATATGGGACTTGCTACAATAATTGGACCAGTTGATAAAGACGCCTCAGGAAAGCCACTTTCTGCGTCCATGAAAAGTACAATTGAGAGGCTAAGAACTTGGGATAGTAGAAGCCAAGTACACGAGCCAGTAGATCGTAATTTTAGACAAGCTTTCAGCGAATTGGATAGATTAAAAGATAAACTTGCAGTAGGTGATGCTGTAATCGAAAAAGCTGCATATGTCTATCGAAAAGCACTTGAGAAAGGACTTGTTAGAGGAAGATCAATTTCTGCTTTAGTGGCGGCTGCACTCTATGCCGCGTGTAGGGATACGGAGACTCCAAGAACATTAAAGGATATAGCCCATGCAAGTAACATCAAGAAGAAAGACGTAGCTAGATGTTATAGATTATTGATAAGAGAACTTGACTTGAAAATGCCTGTCGTAGATCCTGTCAAGTGTGTAGCACGAATTGCAAGCAAGTCAGGACTTTCTGAAAAAACCAAAAGAAAAGCTTTAGAGATATTGAAGAAAGCTGAACAGGGCAAAATATCTGCAGGAAAAGATCCTATGGGATTAGCTGCTGCTGCACTGTATGTAGCTTGCGTAATGAATGGTGAAAATAAGACTCAAAAAGATGTAGCAGAGGCCGCAGGAGTAACAGAAGTAACCATCAGAAATAGGTACAAAGGTTTAAAGATACATCTTAAACTATAATTTTTCTTGTACTCTATATTTTCGTGTTTTTGAAATCGTAGCAAATAGTTAATTAATTTAACAAATAGTTACTTGATAAAAGAACTAAAAAAATAGATAAAAAATAGTGGATTTTTTTAAATTACTTGCCACGGTCTTGTTGCAAATGTTACTCCAAGTCCAGCACCAATCAGTATTACCTGATATGCAACATTGCCCCACGGAACTGGTTTCAATATTGCTGGTCCAGAAACTTGTATAGTTTGTCCAGGACCAAGTCCAGGACCTACATGTTCGACGTTCAACTGTGTATGAACATGGTAAACACCTGGTTCAAGAGCCTTTGCAGTAATTGAGTACGGAATTGTTCCTTGTGGAGGAATATCGAATATGTTTCCTGGAGGATCTCTTGCTATAAACTCCCATCTGTTACCAGCGTTGGTTGACTCACTAAAAAGTGACAACCATGCTCTCAATGGTTTGTTTACAAGACTTTGTAGATTTCCAGTCACAACCAGCTGATCTCCTGTATTCAATGTTTGTGCTGAGAAAGCTTCATCTTGAATTCTTACGAATCTACTTTGAAGCTGAGCTTGAACTCCATGTCCTTCAGCAGTTTGAGCAATTGCTATCATTGTCGAAGTTGACATTACTATTGCAAATAGTGCAACTACCGCTATCTTTATGTTCGACGTATAATTTACACCTAGCCATACCAGAAAAAACAAAGATATATGCTTTACTATGACATTGCTTTCTCGTTCTAGGTTTCTTTGTTAATTAGCGATAATATTGTCTGGATCACGCCTAAAATCTTAAAACATGAAAAGCTATGCTAGAAATCTCTAATTAAAAAAGTACGTTTGGAGATTTTAGACGCAAAATTTAAAAAGGAATCCTTTGATGGTAAACACAATGACCTATCCAAAGGGATATAGTGGCGGTGGCGGCGGTGGTGGCCGTACCAGTTCAGGCGGCAGCAGTGACGAAATAGAACACATGATCGGTAGACGTGTAGAAAAGATGACGCCAGTTTACATCATAGGCTTCATACTTTGTTGGGTTGCGACAGCTGGTGGTGTTTATGTTGGTGTAACTGTTTACCCATGGGCATATCCGTTACCAAGTGGACTTTATGCTCTATCAGTACTGACAGTCATTGAAGCACTAGGATTCTTCTTCATAATGAAAATCACTAGAGAAAAACTGGGTCACACCTAAAAATCTATTTTTTATTATAACTTATTTTTTTGATAATTTTCGAACTTGATAGCAATTCAGGGATCATTAGAGAATCTAATTCATTCTTTGATATATTTTACAAAGTTAATTTTTAAAAAAAATTTCCAAATGTATCAAATTTTCGCTAGAGATTAACTAAGAATATCAAAATAAAATTTTATATAGAACCTTTAGGAGACATTTGGTAATGGTCTGGCTTAGACGCACTACACACTATCTATTCATAGTTGTAGTTGCTGTAAATAGTACATTATTGACAATCAACGCAGGAGACTACATATTCTATACAGATTGGGCTTGGACATCATTTGTTGTATTCTCAGTATCCCAATCAACAATGCTTGTAGTTGGAGCAATCTATTACATGCTATTCACCGGTGTACCAGGGACTGCAACATATTATGCAACAATCATGACTATCTATACATGGGTAGCCAAAGGAGCTTGGTTTGCATTAGGATATCCATACGACTTCATCGTAACTCCAGTTTGGATACCTTCAGCAATGCTATTAGATCTGACATATTGGGCAACAAGAAGGAACAAGCATGCTGCCATTATAATTGGCGGAACATTGGTAGGCCTTTCATTGCCAATATTCAACATGATAAATCTACTGCTGGTCAGAGATCCTCTAGAGATGGCATTCAAGTATCCTCGTCCAACATTGCCTCCATACATGACACCAATTGAGCCTCAGGTCGGTAAGTTCTACAATAGTCCCGTGGCGCTAGGATCCGGGGCGGGAGCTGTACTTAGCGTTCCAATCGCTGCATTGGGCGCAAAACTGAACACTTGGACATACAGATGGATGGCCGCCTGGAGTAAGTGGGATTAAACCCATCCTCTTTCATTTTTATTTTCTTTTATTTAAAATCCATAATTTTAGATCAGTTTTCGTCAAGTACTTTTCAATCCTATATATAAAAAAAAGATTAACGGTTTTAGTTTTAATGCAAAGTATAAGTTCTAGCTAGCTTATTTTTATCTTACAGGAATGACTGCAAATAACGATTCTGCCGAGGATGGTATTACATGCGATATTTGTGGAATTCCAATAGACGCATGCACATGTTCTTGTCCTTATTGTGGAGAACGTGATTCATGCGAATGCTGTTTATATGATGCAGCTACGGGCGGCGGATAGTTCTGGGTTCCATATTTTATATATCTATAATTTGATTAATACTTTGGAGAAGAAAGTAATTCATTGTCTTTTTCGACTAGTATAAATTCTATATCTTGGTTGATTGGGGGACCACAAGGCAGTGGTGTAGATTCGTCTGCAAATATTTTTGCTAAAACCTGTGCGAAGGAAGGCTTTCATATTTTTGGTAAGAGAGAGTTTTATTCGAACATTAAGGGCGAACATAGCTATTTTACAATAAGAATTTCAGACAAGCCGGTTAATTCACACGTGGAGGAGATCAATGTGCTTGTGTCATTTGATGCTGAGACTGTTTTCAGACATGCAGACAAAGTATCTCCAGGTGGCTTGATAATCTATGATTCATCTCTTGCTGAAACGGTGTTAGAGGAAGTACCCACAATTGATTTTGAAGCTAGTAACAGAATTCGCAAATTATTGGAAGACTCTGGACAATCGGTCAATTTGAATGGAATGCTTGAGTTTGCAAAGTCGAGAGGTTGCATGGTTTATGGGCTACCTTATTTTGAAATGCTAGAAATGGTAGCACAAAAAATGAATGATCCTAAACTTAGTAAGATCTCAAGAGTAGTGAATGTTATGGCAATTTCAGCATCTATTTCTTTACTAGGTATCAGAAAAGATATGTTGATTAGTGCAATTAAAGAGGTTTTTGGATCAAAGCCAAAACTACTTGCTAGTAACATAGAGGCCGCAGAATATGCGCACACATACATAGGCACTAAATACGATACCAAGAATATTAGATACAAAATTACCCCCAAAGATGCCCTGAAAGATTATCTATTGCTATCCGGAAGTCAGGCGGCAGCAATTGGGAAAATACTGGCGGGTTGTAGATTTCAGACCTATTATCCAATTACACCAGCAAGTGACGAAAGTGAATTCTTAGAATCAAATCAGATCATCGATCAGATTGATGGTAAGAGTGGTTCCATTGTAGTTGTGCAAACAGAGGACGAAATTGCTGCTATAACTATGGCAATTGGTGCCTCATTGACAGGGGTTAGAACAGCCACAGCCACATCAGGTCCTGGTTTTTCACTTATGGCAGAGGCCCTTGGTTGGGCTGGTATGAATGAAGTTCCGTTAGTAGTTACAATGTATCAGAGAGCAGGACCATCAACAGGGTTGCCAACGCGACACGAGCAAAGTGATCTCATGTTTGCCATTAACGCAGGACATGGTGAGTTTCCAAAAATAGTATTAGCCTCTGGGGATATTGAAGAATCTTTTTACGATGCTATAAAGGCCTTTAATTTTGCAGAGACTTTTCAACTACCAGTAATTCACTTACTGGATAAGGCAATTAGTAGCAGTATCCAGACATGCAAAAGATTTAGCAATAATCTCAATATCGAAAGAGGAGATTTCAAGAACACTATTGACAAGAATCAAAGCGAAGGTGCGGCTGGTCATTTTCAAAGATTTAAACTCGACGATTCTCCTATCTCTACTAGAGTACCAATTGGAACAGAAAACGCGATATTCTGGAATACTGGTGATGAACATACAGAAGAGGGTCACATATCAGAAGATCCTGAAAATAGGAACAAAATGATGGACAAGAGAATGAAAAAGCTCGACATAGCACTGGAAAAAATAAATCAAGATGATAAGGCCATGTGTTATGATTTTGGTTCGGATGGAAAAAATGTGATTATTAGCTGGGGTTCTACAAAGGGTGCAATCCTAGAAGCATTAGAGAAATTATCTCAAGAGGGAAACAAGATGAAATTCATTCAAGTTCGCCTGCTTCATCCATTTCCTACTGAGACTGTGAAACAATTTTTGAATGATGCTAAATTGGTAGTTGATGTAGAGATGAACTACACATCGCAGTTAGGATCACTCGTGCAGCAAAACACCGGAAGAGAAATTGATTATAAAATTGTCAAATATAATGGTAGACCAATGTCCACTACGGAAATTTATATTGCGCTTAAGGCTATATTATCTGGTAACAATGAAAGGAGGATTGTATTAGATGGCGGAACTTAAACTAGCTGATTATAAGACAACAGTACACAATGATTGGTGTCCTGGTTGTGGAGATTTTGGGATATTAAACGCAATCCAAATGGCACTCAGTGAAATGCAGATTCCAAGACATAAGGCAATTATTTTTTCAGGAATCGGTTGTTCAGGAAAAACGCCACATTTCATCAATGTATATGGTATTCACACTTTACATGGAAGAGTTTTACCATTTGCACAAGGTGCGAAAATTGCCAATCCTGATCTGCAGATAATAGCCGTTGGAGGCGATGGCGATGGTCTGGGTATTGGCGCAGGACATTTTGTTGGTGCAGGAAGGAAAAATGTTGACATTCCCTATCTCATATTTAATAATGCAGTATATGGTCTCACTAAAGGACAGGCCTCACCTACGTTAAGGTTGGGTGAAAAAACAAAATCACTTGTAACACCAAATACTAGCAATTCTGTAAATCCCATAGCATTGGCATTAGTGTCTGGATTTACATTTATTGCGCGTTCATATTCATATGATGTTAAGCACCTGAAAGACACAATAAAAAGGGCAATAACACACAAGGGATTAGCATTTGTAGATGTTTTACAACCATGTCCAACATATGACGACATCCACACTAGGGAATGGTTTCAAGGTATAAACAAACAAGAGACAGGTAAGGCTATGCCTAGAATCTATAAAATTGAGGAGACCGGCTATGATGGTACGATAAAAGACGAATCAGAAATTAATGAGAAGATGACAAGGATTTTACAATTTTCAAGTGAATGGGGAGATAAGATCCCAATTGGTATCTTTTATCAGAACGAGTTAGTTCCATCTTATCATGAAAGAATTGCTGAAAACAACAAGGAATATTTTGCAAAGCCACCTTCTCATCAAGAAATATCGGATAGTAAGAATAAACCCATTGCAAATATTGACAAAATTCTAGATAAACTTCAGATAAAAGATTGATTATGATTTCATCTGGATTGACAATAAAAAGTTAGTTCATGTTAATAGTTACTAGTCGAGTGGTACTTATCGTCACTTTTTAGCCGAACAGGATGTTAAGGATTATGAACTGATAAAAGATACATCTTGCCTGTGGTTTTGAAAAAAGCTATCGATTAAGTTTTTCCTCTAAAATGTCAATCCGATTAGTCAGTTTGGTAACATTCTTCTGAAGATCGCCTGTTAATTTTAACACAAGCAATTTTGTAGTTAAATCATTAATCATGGTAGTGATCTCATTGGATTCTTGTAGATTTTTAATCAACGGTCTGTAAGCATTACACAATTGTAGTTGTTTTTCAATAATTATTCGCATGTTATCGTATTCACCATTTATTGAGTCAAACTGATCTTGAAGTGCTTTAAAATCCCGAAGAAATTTCTTTCGAAAATCAGGAATATTCACTCTTAGAGTTTACATCTCATAGTTCTTAAACTTACTAAAAACCCAAAATTACCAATACTTCCATTGGTTGCCAGCACCCTATCAAGTTAGACATTTAACACAGGCATATGATAATCATGTTTTGATTACCTTCTAAATCTGCCAAGTTGAGATTAACTGTATTTAGTAACAAGTTAACTTCAACTTGATTAAACAGCACAATCATAAGATGGTTGAGTCATCACAATTCAGTTAAAACGTCCTGCCAGACATCACTGAATTAAGGCAGCACATTTAAATTGCCTTACGAACGACCCTTAGAATACATCGACCAAACCGATGGGGAACATATTCTGGATGGGCTTAATCGCCTGTCCAGAATAATTCTTGTGTTTTCTATTCTTCTACAAGTTTAAACAATTTTGTGCGTATTTATTTAGATTTTTTATCCAATTGTTTGATAAATTCTGAAAACCTATCTTTCGGAATGACAGCCCCACAAGCTTTCTCATGACCTCCCCCACTTCCAGAGAGTGCTGCAGATAGACTGTTAACAATCCTGCCAAGATGCACCTTACATTCATTTGATCCTCTAATGGAGATAATACAAGATTTAATGTCCTCTTTAGTCTTATAGACAAGTGCAACTGGTTTTCCAGATGCACCGAGCACGAAGTTAACAACCATACTTGACGGTAATTCTGAATTAATCTGAACATATGCCAAATTTTTGCCCAAAATTATCGAATCTTCAATAGACTTTACTACAGATAGGACCTTCCTCGCATGTCTTTCAGCCCTTTGAAATCCACCCTCAATATCGTGCGGATATTTGTCTTGTGACAATTCATCTACGATGTTCATTAGAAAATCACTATCGTGCTGGCTTGAGGAGATCATGTAAGATAAAGCTGTAGCTTCAAGCATCAAAAATTGACGATCAAATCTCGATACCAAGTTAGAAGCTATTGGTTTTTTTTCTAAATAATCAGTTAGTGCTGCTGCAGCTGCAATAAAAGCTGAATAAGGGCCAAATCTTTTTTTGTATTTATTATAAATATGAATACTCGTACATTCATCAGTACTGTGAACTAGCTTTACTCCAATTTTTTTCAAGTCTGATAAAATTTTCTTATCCAAGTCATGGTGATCTATGTACGTAACTTTGCATTTTGCTTCGATCAATTCCTTCAGTAATTTGACAAATTCATATTCATTTTTCTTGCTTAATCCTAGATCACAAATGAATAGTTCATCTATTTTGTTAATGCCATCTTGAATATTTGATACCATACTGCGTAATGTTTTGATCATATTCGCATAATCAACAAGAATTATCGTATTAACATCAAACGCGGTTTTGATAAGTGCGGCGGAAGATACCCCGTCAACATCTTCCCTATGGGACATACAAATCTTGTTCTTCATAGACCAAGTAATTCTTCTGCGTGATTATTTTAAGTGTACCTTTTTTGTTCCAATCCCTACATGTTTTTAGGTAAGCAATAATTGATTGCAACTTTTAAAAAAATCATGATTTCATTGTCAAGCGAACGTTTATATCTAAATTAGACAAGAATTTCTAGGAACGCAATCATATAGGCGGCGTCGTAGATGATTTTTGGTCAGTTGGCCATTCCATGATTCATCGACCTCCAGTTGCGCTCATAATATGGAGATTCGACAACAAATTGAATCTGACATGGTTACACAATATGCACAATAACTTGATTGTCCGACCGTACTATTTTATAATAGATTAAGGATCGACTCCGGTTGATCCTGCCGGACCCGACTGCTATCAGA
>LLBY010009957.1_pt1 | contig 17315 bp, 17 predicted proteins | sample 1489401 | NCBI WGS metagenome assembly LLBY01 (sample SAMN04092656, study PRJNA295927) | soil metagenome | biome: Soil prokaryotic community; feature: Bulk soil; isolation source: soil from tomato rhizosphere | host: tomato cultivar Hawaii 7996 | place: South Korea | collected 2011-11-01 | reverse complement strand
TTCGTCGCGGTTCACGGATGTGATGACCGCGTGCTTAAGCTCCATGGCTTTGACGGCTTGCGCTACGCGCTCGGCCTCGCCCCAATCCATGAGTGTGGGCTTGCCATGCTTGATGTCGCAGAAGGCACAGGTGCGGGTGCAGACGTCGCCCAGCATCAAAAACGTCGCGGTGCCACTGCCCCAGCACTCACCCAGGTTGGGACACATAGCTTCTTCACAGACCGTGTGCAATTCTTTCTTGCGCATCAGCCCCTGCAGCCATTCATAGGTCTCGCCGGAGGGCGCGCGCACCTTTATCCAATTTGGGCGGCGCAGCGGTCGGACGTCACTTTCGGGGATGACCCGGTCTCTTGTAGGGGTAACAGGCATAAGGTCCTTTTCGATTCGTGATTTTTATGCTCTAGTCGCCGTCCAACGTTTTACGGCTATGACTTAATAACATCCGTTACATGACGGCGCTGAGAGCCAGAAGGTTACTTTACTTTTCTCACCTTCAATCGTAAACCTTTTACTTCGACGACTTCCACCCGGTCCCCCTTACCGATGGCTTCGCTCATGTCAACCGACTCAGCGCTCCACAATTCAGAGCCCAACTGAACCTGCCCTCCGCCGCCTTCCACAACGGTGCGTGCCGTTCCTATTTTCCCAATCAGAGATTCGATCCCTGCGCTGACCGGCACCTTAAGGGCCCTCAGGGCATACACAAGGATGACCATGAACAGCAAACCGATCACAAACCCGGTCGCGACCACCAGCGGAACGGATACGCGCTGGAACTGGGGCACGCCTGGCGAATTGAACAGGACCAGCGCCCCGATAATAAACGAAGCAACGCCCGCCGTGGTCAGCGCGCCATGCGTCGGCGCTTTGATATCCAGGATGAACAGGACAAAAGCCGTAATCAAAAAGATGATGCCAAACCAGTTGACGGGCAGCACCCCCATACCGTAGACGGCCAGCGTCAGGCAGACCACGCCGATAAAGCCCGCCACCCATCCGCCGGGGCTGGAGATCTCGATCAATATCGACTGGACGCCGATCGCCAGCAGCAGGAAGGCGATATTGGGGTCCGTGAGAAAGAGCAGGAATTGCTCGATGAAGCTCATGTTGAGCGGGACCGTCTCCACATCCGAGGTGTCGATCGTGCGCGGTCCGTCATTCATCTGAACGGTGAAACCATCCAGCATCTGCAACAGGTCCTCCAGATCGTCTGCAACAAAATCGATCAGGTTGACTTCAAGCGCTTCGTCTGCCGTGGCAGCTTTGGCTTCGTCGATCATTGCTTCGGCGAGGGCTAGCGCTGCCTCGCCCCGCGGCGTCACCAGTGGCCGGATCGACGCCTTTGTGATTTCCTTCGCCTTGGCCTCGGCGGTGGACGTCAGATTCTCGCCCGAGCCGCTGATCGGGCTGGAGGCGCCGATCGAAGTCTCTGGCGCCATCGCGGCAACGTGCCCTGCCATGGTGATCATTGCCCCGGCACTCCCGGCAATTGCATTTTTGGGCGCCACGTAAACAGTCACCGGTACGTTGCTGGCGCGGATCGCGCGGATAATCTCGAGCATGGTCTCGATGCTTCCGCCCGGGGTGTTGAGCTGGATTACCAACACCTCTGCATCCCGTTGCTCGGCAACCGTAATGCCGCGCTTGATGTACTCGAGCATGGGCGGCATGATGGGTCCATCGGCAGTCATCACCAATGCAACCGGCGCCTCGCCCTGCGCCCGCGCGGGCTGGGATGCAAGCGAAAACGCTGCGAAAAAGATCAGAAATAAAATACACGTGCGCCGGATGGATTGCATGACTGCGTCTCTGTTCCCTGATTATTATAATGGGTTATGGTATGAGAAAAATTAATCCTTTTGTAAGTAAAATGTAGCGACTTCTGTCAAGAAGCTCCAAGCAGCGAAACTACTTCTGATTCGCCCAGTGCCTTCTGCACGTCAGCACTCTTCATGATGATCGCCATCTGGCGGACTCCCGAGCCGAGGGAGATTTCCTCTTCTCGTAACACACTCTCGTCGATCAGGACCCTGACCTGATGTCTCAATCCGAAGGGGCTCACCGTCCCCACGCGGTAGCCCGTGATTTTCAATACTTCTTCATCCGTTGCCATGCGCACCCGCGACCGCCCGACAAACTGGCGCAGTTTCCTCCAGTCCACCTGTTCGCGTCCTGCGACGAGCACCATCAGGAATTCTTCGGCTCGAATCTGAAATAAGATGCTGCGTACGATCTGCTCCGGCTTCTGGTTTCGTTCCGCTGCGGCCTGCTCAAATGACAGCAAAGGCTGCTCGTGTTGGAAGACGCGGTGGGGGATATTCAGCTTTTCCAATGCCATGCTGGCAGGTGGTTTTTCCATAAATAGTCCTTACTGAGCGGAGCAGGGCAATCCTGGCACGGCGCCGGTGAGCCAAAGCGTACTGTGCCGTAGAGTAAAATGATCCAATGTCAAAGCTCAAATCTCCGCTCACGCTGTTCTTCGTTACAGTAATTGTAATTGCACTGCTGGCTTTATTCGGCCCGGAAGAGAGATCGCTGGGCGCCAATGTGCGTATCGTGTATCTGCATGGCGCCTGGGTGCTGGCTGCCGAGCTGGCGTTTGCCGCCGCGGGGTTGGCTGGACTGGTCGCATTGGTCATGCGCCGCGCAGATTTCCACAGATGGTCCGCCGCGCTTGGGCGGACGGGCATCTTCTTCTGGGTGACCTATCTTCCGCTTTCCCTGTGGGCGATGCAGTCCAACTGGAATGGACTCTTCCTGGCGGAGCCGCGTTTTCGTCTCGCCGCGATCTTCGCGGTGACTGGCGTGCTCCTGCAGATGGGACTCTGGCTGATAAACACAGATTGGATCACCTCTGCTGCAAATATCCTCTACATCGTCGTCTTACGGCTCGTCTTTGCTACGGCGCAGAATGTCATGCATCCACCGCCCTCGCCGATCTTCAGTTCAGGGAACTACGTCATTATCGGATTCTTCCTTGCGCTGATCTTGCTCACTCTGCTCGCTGCCTACTTTTTAACCCGCGTATTTTTCAGAACAACAGAATAACATGCGCCTGCGCTTTCAGCTTCTGATCTTCATGGTGCTGCGCACCATCCTGAACACAATGCACAGGATGGTCTATCCATTTCTGGCGGTCTTTGCGCGCGGGTTAGGGGTGGAATACACAACCCTGTCCTTCGTAGTCACGCTGCGCTCATTTACTGGCATGTTCGCTCCTGTGTTAGGAACAATTGCCGACCAGCGCGGACGCCGGTTCGGGATGTTGCTGGGGATTTTCTTGTTTATTGTAGGCATGAGCCTTGTGGCACTTGTCCCTACTTTCCTGACTTTTGGGATTGCCCTGCTGCTGGGCATTCTGAGCAAGTATCTCTTTGACCCCTCCATGCAGGCTTATTTTGGCGACCGTATTCCCTATGAGCGGCGCGGCACGGCTCTTGCCGTTACTGAAGGTTCCTGGTCCCTGGCATTTGTTGCCGGAGTCCCATTGATGGGATGGCTCATCGCGCGCTTTGGCTGGCAGGCACCCTTTCCGATTCTGGCAGGGCTTGGGCTGGTGATGTTCCTTGTGATCTGGCGGATCGTTCCTCGAAAAGACGATCATGCCCGGCCGACGGCGGCCTCGCTGAAAAATGTCCGGGCCGTGGTGACAAGCATTCCGGCCCTGGCAGGGATCTCGATTGCATTATGGGCGAGCGCCGCGAACGAGCTGGTCAACCTGATCTTTGGCGTCTGGCTCGAGGATTCCTTCGGGCTGAGGATCGCCGCCCTGGCAGGCGCGTCGGCCGTGATCGGGATCTCTGAACTGACCGGAGAGGGACTCGTCGCTCTCACCACCGACCGGCTCGGTAAGCCGCGCGCCTTGACCGTGGGACTGATTGGCAACATTCTCGCCTCCTTGTTACTGCCTATAGTCGGTCGGACGGAGGTCGGCGCGCTGCTGGGATTATTTCTCTTTTACATCACTTTTGAATATGTGCTGGTTAGCCACATCCCGTTGATGACGGAGGTGATGCCAAACGCGCGCGCGACGTTATTATCCTTCAACGTGATGGGACATTCTTTAGGCCGTACAATCGGCGCGCTCATAGCTACATTTATGTACGAACGCCTCGGATTTTTACCCGTGACCTTAATTGCAATTTTATTCAACCTCTTTGCCCTGCTTGCCCTCGGAGAATTGACACAAAAGATTGTTATCGTCCCGCGTATCCTCGCCTTGTTACGCCGCGCGGAAAGAAGCAAAACATGATCGTGCTGCTGGTCTATGGCTTAAGCCTTCTGCTTTTTATCCTGATCCTGCTCTGGGTTTTGATTCCTGCCTTGTACGGGCTGCCTCCCGTCTCCACCGCGCCGGAGCGGATCCGGAAAGCGTTGCGGCTGGCGCATCTCCAACCGAATGAAACGCTCTACGATCTCGGCGCGGGGGATGGACGCGTGTTGTTCATCGCTGCGCGTGAGTTCGGCGCCAGAGCAGTGGGAATTGAAATTGGCCCCATCCAGTGTGCCTTAATCTGGCTGCGCGCCGCGGCAAGCGGAGTGGGGGGTCGGGTTCAAGTGAGGTGGGAAAATTTCTACAAAGCCGACGTGAGCGCGGCCGATGTCGTCTTTGTATATGCAACTTCCAGGGAAGTAGGGAAACTGGCTCCGCACCTGGAAGAGAAGATGAAACAGGGAGCGCGCCTGGTATCCATCTCCGCCGATTTCCCCGAATGGGAGCCGAGTGTGTTTGACGAGCTGGACTTGATCTTTATCTATAAAATGCCGCCTATACGAGGAGACATCGGTTCCTACCTCCTGAAGCAGAAAATGTAATTTTTCTCTCACATACGGCTAAAACTAGAATGCAATAACACCCTCAAGTGTTGTTCGAGCACGCTAAAGGAATAGAATTGTTTACCCAGCTGGTAGTTGTGCTCGGTCATTTCTTCCGCATATTCAGGATCGCTTAAGACTTTTTGAACTTCTTTGACGGTCTTCTCCGTCACAAAGCCAGTAAATTCAACAGCCCGAAACCCTTTCGGTTTGATGTCAATGGAATAGATGGTGTAGTTATTCATGAATATGGGACGCCGATGATAAACAGCTTCCAGGAACGCGTTTCCAAACCCTTCGAGTAATGAGGGATAGGTAACCAGGTCCGCACGTGGATACACATCGTCAAGGGTATAGATCTTCCGTCCATCCTTCGTCCTACCACGTTCTGTTTTGATAATGTCTGAAACAAAATTGACGCGCACGTTCATCAGGTTGGCAATGACACGCATGTGTTTCACGTATTCGTCCCCCTCGTCTCCACCTGCATGGGAGATGACCAGCCGCGCCTCCACCTCCAATCGGCGGATCAGCTCGACGGCGTATTCAATGCCTTTACGCTGGAGAGGGCGTGTCGGTTGGAGAAAGAAATGTTCACCCGGTTCTATTTGGAGATCGGCTCGAAGTGACTCAGTGTACTCATCCGGCGCAGGCGGGGGATTGTCAAAGTCCATGACGTTGGGAATGATCGTCACATCCAGCCCGCGGCGCTTACCCATTTCGGTCCCAGCCAGTGAATTGATCACCACATGATGGATGCTCGGCAGGCGCGGTGGGAAGGCCATCTCAAGATAGTCGCCGATGCAGTTGACCAGAAAACGTTTCCGCTCCCAGTAAAAATCGTGGTGGTGCCCGATCGCGGGAATACCTGTTTCCGCGATCAGCTCTGCCAGGGCCAGCCCAAGAGGGATGTTCATAGGAATGGAGAGGGCGTTTTCGACGATCAATAATTCAATATCATATTTTTTGACAAATTTATAGAGCTGTTCCTTGAGATGACTCCGTAGCTGATGAATACGATGGGTGATCTCCGGTGGACGCGTACTGGAACGATAGGAAATGCTCGCAATGGCTTGCACATCTTTATGAAGAAAATGTGCTTCCGGCACAACAAAACTTATTTCCTCCGGTTGGTCGGATATACCCGCAAAATAAAATACGCTTTGGCCCAGCCTTTGCAGAACCTCTGCCCATTTGCGCGTCTCGAGCGAAACACCGTCTGTCCCGTTGAAGCGGGTGGATACAAAGCCCAGTCGATGGCTGGATAGATGAGAAGGGGTCTCCATCTCTTTCATGATTTATCCTTTCAGATTGGATGTGAGGCGTGCCTTATATTTGTTGATGAAGCCGGAGGCAGGATTTTTACCTTTTAGGTTAGTATCGGAATCTGTGGTTAAATTACCTCGTTCACCAATCTCTAATCTCTGATCACGAATCCTCTAGTCTCCATTTATCCCATGCTCATCCACTCCTCCTCCCAACTCCTCACCCTCGCCGGCGGACCGCAACGCGGACATGCCCTTGGCGCTCTTGGAATCATCGAAAACGGCGCGGTCGTCATGCGCGATGAAAAGATCGTCGCGGTGGGTACCACGGCGGAACTAAGAGCCTCCTATCCCCACGAACCGACTTTGGACGCGGGCAACTGTGTCCTCATGCCAGGGTTTGTCGATCCGCATACCCACGTCATCTGGGGAGGGGACCGTGCCGGCGAGTTTGAGGTGAAAATGGCAGGCAAACCCTATCTCGAGATTCTGGCAGAAGGCGGCGGGATCATTTCGACCGTGAGACAGACTCGTACGGCGTCCATCGAATCCCTCATGGCACAGACGCGACCGCGCCTGTTGCGGATGTTCCGGCATGGCACGACGACGGTCGAAGCCAAGACGGGCTACGGTCTGCAGACCGCCACCGAGCTTCGTCTGCTCAAGGCCTTGCTGGCCCTCGACGACGAAAGCCTGCTCGACATCGTTATTACCTTCCTTGGCGCGCATGCCATCGCACCCGAGTTCAGGGGTAATCCACAGGGCTACACAGATCTCGTCTGTGAGACCATGCTGCCGATGCTCAAAGAGTGGTGGGAATGCCATGCGCCGCGGTTGTCGCTGCCGTTCGTAGATGTCTTTTGCGAGGACAAGGCCTTTAACCTCGAGCAATCGCGCCAGATCCTGACTAAAGCGAGGTCGCTGGGGTTCCCGCTTAAGATCCACGCCGATGAGTTTGGCAACATCGGCGGTGCGTCGCTTGCGGTGGAGCTCGGCGCGGTCTCTGCCGATCATCTCGTCAAAACCTCCGATGCAGACATCGCCGCGTTGGGCAAGTCGGATACGGTGGCGGTGTCGCTGCCCTGCACGCCCTTTGGTTTGGCCGAAAAAGAGTACACCCCTGCCCGCAAACTGATTGAAGCGGACGCGATCCTCGCCCTGGCCACAGACTGCAACCCCGGCACCTCGTGGAATGAATCGATGCAGTTTGCAATCGCGCTGGCCTGCCGCTACATGGCTTTGACGCCTGCGCAAGCCATCGCCGCCTCGACGATCAATTCCGCCCATGCCCTTCGCCGCTCCGCTGCGGTGGGCTCCATCGAAGTTGGCAAACAGGCAGATATGTTGATCCTATCTGTGCCCGATTACCGTCATCTCGGTTATCGCTACGGCACGAATCTGGTGAAACAGGTGATCAAGAGAGGGCAGGTCTATTCGGTGGATGTGGGTTATTATCGAACCGCATAAAATTAAACACAAAGGACACCAGGGACTCCAGGAAAAACCTTTGTGTTTAAATCATATGGAGGAATTCATGCAAATTGACATTATCGGTGTCCCCATGGACCTCGGCGCGGACCGTCGTGGTGTGGACATGGGCCCCAGCGCGATCCGATACGCGCAGCTCCATCAAAAGCTCAAGGAGCTTGGATACACCATCGAAGACAAAGGCAATATCGATGTGCCCATCCAGGAAACATGCGAGATCAACGATCCCAAGCTGAAATACATCGACTGTATCGTTCCCATGGGACGGCGTGTTGCGGGCGCTGTGGCTACCTCCATGCAAGCTGGACGCTTTCCGCTCGTCCTCGGGGGAGATCACAGCCTGTCTGTGGGGTCCATCCGCGGCGCGGCAAAACACAAGCGACTGGGCGTGATCTGGATCGACGCCCACGCCGATTTCAACACGACGGAAACGACCCCCTCAGGAAATATTCATGGCATGCCACTCGCCGCACTTTGCGGACTGGGCGATCCGCGCCTGGTCTGTCTGTGGGACGAGCAGCCCCCGGTGGTCGATCCCAAACGCGTCGCTGTGATCGGGGCGCGTGACCTTGACCCCGGCGAGAAACGGAATCTGCGCCAGGCGGGGGTCATGGTGCAGAGCATGGAACAGATCGACCGCGATGGTATGGTTGCCGCGCTGGAGAAAGCCATTCACCGTATCAGCCGCGATGTAGATGGCATCTATCTATCTCTGGATATGGACGCCCTCGACCCGCGTCATGCGCCGGGTGTGGGAACACCTGTCCCCGGCGGCCTAACGTATCGGGAGGCGCATCTTGTCTGCGAGGTTGTCGCCGAAACAGGCAAATTGATCGGCATGGAGATCGTGGAGGTCAACCCGATCCTCGATGTCCAGAATCAAACGGCGACTCTGGCTGTAGAGTTCATTCGCTCAGCCTTAGGCTCACGTATTTGGAGTGAATGAAAGCAGAGCCGGATGGTCGCATAGCACTCTGATGAGGGTATCGCGCTTCCAGTGTCCGCCCACACAGTTAACAAATTCGATAGCACGCTAGCAAATTCATGTCAGAGAAAAGGGTGCTCTTGTTCATCGTTCAGAACGCGGCTACAATGTCACTATGAATACTCTCTATGGTCCCATCCTGATTGTGGAAGATGTCCCCAATGTGCTTGAATTGCTCGAGGTCACCTTGCGCTTCAAGGGCTATGCGGTTCTCACGGCGCGCAACGGCGAAGAAGCGCTTGAGGTCATCTCGCGTCAGAGGCCGGTGCTGATCATCACCGATATCCTGATGCCAAAACTGGATGGGTACGCGTTTGTGCAGAAATTGCGTCTCAACCCCGAAACACGCGCCATTCCGGTCGTGTTCCTTTCTGCAACGTATGTGACGCCGGAAGATAAAGATTTTGCATTGAGCCTGGGGGCGGCCCGCTTCATGGAAAAGCCGATCGATACGGAGGATTTTTTGCTGACGGTGGCCGAGCTGGTCACGCAGCAGCCATTCACCTCACCTCATCCTCTGGACATGGAGCGGTTCTATACGGGCTACCGCACACGCCTGGAAGATAAGCTTCGGCATAAGAATACCCAGATCGCGCGCGCCGAACGCCTGCTCTCGACATTGCCTCAAGATCAACGACCGGCGTACGAAGCCCTGCTTCAGCAGTCCGTACGTGACCGGGACGAGATCCAGAACGAACTGTACGATATCTATAAGACCCTTGAAGAACTTAGAAAATAACATATGGGTTCGGCCGTGCGTAACAGGCTGAATCATAAAGGCTGATTTCATGCAACCAACACTATCGTATGTAGAGAATCTTGCGCGCCAGTCCGGTGCTATCCTGAAAGCTGGCTACGAAACAGAACATCAAGTCGGCTACAAAGGCGTTATCGACCTTGTCACAGAGGTCGATCATCAATCGGAGGAATTTCTTCTGGGTGAGATTCGAAAGGATTTCCACGATCATCATATTTTCTCGGAAGAGAGCGGCATCATTCAAGGCAGTGATGAGCACACCTGGTATGTCGATCCCTTGGATGGGACCGTAAATTATGCCCATCACATCCCGATCTTCTGCGTTTCCATCGCCTACGCGTTTCAAGGGAGGCTCACCCTGGGCGCCGTTTACGACCCAATGCGCGACGAGATGTTTCTTGCCGAACGCGGCCAAAGTTCCTATTTGAACGGGCGGCGCTTGCGCGTTTCGACTGTCACGGAACTTCAGAGAAGCCTGCTTGTGACTGGTTTTCCGTACAATGCCTGGGATACGCCGCAGGATAACTTCAATAACTTTATAAAATTCGGAAAACTTTCACAGGGTGTACGCAGGCTTGGGTCTGCCGCGCTTGATCTCTGCTATGTTGCCGCGGGACGCTTTGACGGGTTCTGGGAAATGGCGCTGAATCCGTGGGATGTCGCGGCGGGTGGGTTGATTGCGGAAGAAGCCGGCGCACGCGTGACCAACGTCTCGGGCGAAGCCGATTACCTGTCGCCGCCCCAATCGGTGATCGCCTGTACTCCAGGGATCCAGGCTCGGATGTTAGAGGAACTGCGCAAGGCATAAGCCCATGAGGATCAAAAATTAGCTCGCTTTTTCGCCGAAAACAGGATGAAAGTCAGGTGAAATCTCTGAGTAAAGCGTTAGAATTAGAGTGTTATCATCTGATTAGAAATGGCAAGCAAGTCTATTCCAATCAGTAAGACTAAAATTGTCGTACCGTACCGGCGGCGCGAATTACTATCCCGTCCGCGTCTTCTTGAGCACCTGAAGTCCCTCCTGGACAACAAGCTGGTGCTGCTTTCCGCGCCGGCTGGCTATGGCAAAACCTCCCTTCTCATTGATCTGGCGAATAATGTCAATATGCCAGTCTGCTGGCTCTCGCTCGACCTGTTGGATCGCGAGCCTCAGCGGTTTCTTGCTTACTTGATTGCATCACTAGCGGAACAATTTCCTGGGATCGGCAAAGCCTCCCGACCACAGTTGAACCGCTTGAAGTCCATGGAGCAGGACGCTGAAGCGCTTCTCGTTACATTGACGAATGAGATCTATGACCAGATCGTAGAAGATTTCCTTTTGATCATAGATGACTTTCACCTCCTCGACGAGTTTCCGGTTATTTCTGCATTAGTGAATCGTTTCCTAGAATTAGTGGTGGAGAATTGCCATGTTCTCCTTGCTTCACGCACCCTGCCCAACCTAGACGATGTGACTCTGATGGTCGCGCGTGAGCAGGTGGCTGGTCTTAGCCACGCGGAACTGGCATTTAACTTGCGCGAAGCACAATTACTGTATGCGCAAAACCACCGCCAGCACCTCTCGGAGGAGGCTGCCAAAGAATTGATCGATCAGACGAGTGGGTGGATCACGGGCATGGTGCTATCTAACTCGCCTGGCATGACGCGCGTCTCGGGCGTGGACACCTTTGCGTACCTGGGTCGCCAGGTGCTGGACCAGCAGTCGCAGCCTGTGCGTGAGTTCTTGCTGCGAACTTCCCTGCCCGAAGAATTCAACTCGGAATTCTGCGATTTTGTCCTGCGTCCACTCTATTCCGAATCCCAGAACTGGTTCAACCTTATGAGCTACGTCTTTGAAAAGAACCTGTTCATCCTGCCCCTCGATGAAGATGGGCGCTGGCTTCGTTATCATCCGTTGTTCCGCGAATTCCTGCAAACGCGTTTGCGGGACGAGCGCCCGCATGAAGTCCAGCCTATACTAAGGCGAATGGTCCTGGCTTATGAAAAGGCCAATGAGTGGGAAAAGGCCTACTTCACATGCAAGCAATTAAACGATCCTGAGGCACTGGCAGGGGTAATCGAACGCTCTGGCACAGCCATGCTGCAAACAGCGCTCGTGACGCTGGAAGGCTGGATGAATAGTTTGCCTCCCGCTCTGGTACGCACTCGCCCGGGGTTGATTTCACTGCGCGGACCGATGCTTGCCTTAAAGGGCAACCTCGCTGAATCGAATCATTTGTTGGATCAGGCGATATCGATTTGTCGAAAACGACAGGATCATGCAGGGCTGGCTCTTGCTCTAACCAGGCGTGCCAATACCCTTCGCCTTTTAGGCGAGTATCATTCATCCCTGGATGACATAGAAGAAGCACTGCGTCTAGCGGAAGCAGACCTCTCCCTTCAGCCACTATATGCCGAGGCATTGCGACTCAAAGGATTGAATCTGCACCGACTAGGAAAATCCCGCGAGGCGGTTCAAGAGCTTGAGCATTCCTTATCGCTGTACACGGAACTTAAAGAAGCGGGCAGCATTCCCGTTTTGCTGGTAGAGACGGCCATGGTACATGCAACCGTGGGGGACGTTGAGAGCGCTAAGGCGTCCTACCAAGAGGCATTACGGATCTGGCGGGCAGAGAATAATTTGCATTCCCAGGCAGAAACGTTGAACAATCTGGCAGTTCTATACCATCAGATTGGTGAATATGAGTTTGCTGCAGAAGCATATGAAGATGGACTCACTTGCGCTCGGCAAAGTCACAATCAGCGTGCTGAATCCTTGCTGCTCGCTGGCTTAGGCGATCTTTATTCGGAGATAGAAGATTTCGAGGCTGCTTCCGAGGCATATGAACAGGCTGAGATCATTGCGAGTGGGCTTTCCGGGTTCTTCATTTCTAACTATCTGATCTTGGCTCGCGCGAACCTGGCGCTGCTACAAGAGGATACGCAGACGGCTTCTCAGCTCCTAACTTCATTTCGAAAAAAGCTGGATATAAATCCCTCTCTTTATGAGCGCGGTCTATGGGCGCAGTTTCAGGGTCGAAACCAGCTTCTAAAACACGAAACCAAGAAGGCAGTCCCTCTGCTGCAGGAGAGCAAAAACTGTTTTATTCAGGATGGAAGAGAGTCGGAAAGCAAGTGGAGTATAGTTTGGTTGGTTGCCGCCTATGATCAAGCCGGGCAGATCGAAAATGCCAGGGCTGAGTTTCGTGAACTTCTACCGATGAGAAATAAGCCCACCCATGCGGCGCTGATCACGTTGCATCAGGCATCTGCTCACTTAAAAATGCTGCAGAACGATCCGCAAATCGGCAAAAGCCTGGGTAGCTTGTTGGATAAATCAAAACGGCTGGGGGAACGAATATTTTCTGTTCGGAGAACGTTGCGGCGTCATGCACAATTTATTCAATTACCCGCAGCCAGTCTGACGATTCGGGCCTTTGGACGCGCGGAGGTCAGTGTCAATGGACGTACTATCGCCATGTCTGACTGGCGCACGAAATCGGTCAGGGATTTGTTCTTCTATTTTCTTTTCAGGCAAGACGCAGTGACAAAGGAACAAGTTGGGCAAGCCCTTTGGCCCGAGACCACCGATCCCCTATCACTCAAGTGGCGGTTTAAGGATGAGATCTACCATCTGCGCCGTGCTGTGGGACGGAACACGATTGTCTTCGACGAGATTTATTACCGCTTTAATCGCACACTGGACTACGAGTACGATGTAGAAGCGTTCGAATCACACCTGGCGCGCGCCCGAAAAAGTAGAGATATGGGGAAACGCATCGAAAGCCTTCAGAAGGCTGTGGATCTAGTCCATGGTCCGTACCTCAGTGAGCTCGATGTGCTTTGGGCCGTCGAGGAACGGGAAAGGTTGGGACAGTTGTATGTTTCGGCGCTCGAGGATCTCGCACGTCTGTATTTGGATTCCAACCAGCTGGAGCAGTGTCTTTCGATATGCCAGCTTGCCCTGGCTCAGGATCGTTACAATGAGGGCATCTATCAGGTGGAGATGCGCACGTATGCCGCCCTTGGGGATCGTGCTTCCATCGTCCGCCGCTATCAAGCCTCCAAAGAGGCATTGCAGGAAGGTTTGGGAATTTCACCCTCACAGGAAACAGAGACGCTTTACCGCGAGTTGACCGCCTGATTCGTCAGATAACGTTTTTTCCCTAAGATTCAGAATTTAGTTTCATCCGTTTCGACGCACTTTTTCTCCGATTTAAAATCTCTCTAGCTTATTGAACAGGGTTCCGTAGTGGAACTCTTGTCCTGCTGCCTATTGGAGAAAAGGGTGCAAGGACGGCAATGGCGCGTTCCTCAGGCGTTTTCCGCGGTGAGCGGCCAAAAGTAGAGCAGATGTCCCTGGGCATAGGCTGTTGCCCGTCCAATTCACGTCCAATTGCCCGATATACCGGGCGATCGGCACGATTCCTGGTCTTCAAGTGCCGCCGGAACGCTAAAATCTGCATCCTGTTTTGCATCCTGGGGGTAGGTAATATAAAGCAAATCAATCAAGAAAGAGGTCTTGCCCCATGAACAACAATAGCTTCTGTCAGTTCCTGAACAACATCGATGATCGTATGCCCACGGATGGTACCAGTGGTACCCGGCGAACACCTACTGACGGTACTAGCGGTACCCGCCGTATGCCAACCGATGGAACGAGCGGAACGCGGTAGCCTCTTAACTAAGGAGAAATCTATGTCCATGTTGACTTTAGACGTCTATTCTGCTTCCTCCCGGAGCTTTCCAAAGGCACCGGTTGCCCGCAGCGCCCTGCACAGGCTGTTCGCGGCCGCCGTCGTCAGCGATCAGTTCCGCAAGACCCTGCTCCGGGCGCCGGAAGAGGCGTTGGCCAATGGTTATCTCGGACAGACCTTCCCCCTGTCTGATCAGGAAAAGAAGATCATTAAGACCATTCGTGCTGAAAACCTGACTGATTTTGCCCAGAAGGTCAATCAGGCTCTCAAAACGATCTAAGACTGCAAACAAGCATCAGGCCTATTTCATTTATTGGGTCGCACTGATGTCACACTGGGTGACGCGGCGGAATTGGGGGCGCAGTGACGAAGGGAGTCGCGGTGCCCCGCGTCCGCGTTTTGTGAACGGCAATGGAGAACTCATTGGTGAATTTATCGAGCACAGAACAAACGCTTGAAGCGGTCCTTCAAACGTTCACCGATACAAACTTTGTACTGACCCCAACTGGGGAGATCTTGGATTACCGATCGAATAGTTCGTTTCTTCGTTATCTTTTTCCGGGTTCCCTGCGTCATAAACGAATTACAGATGTTTTCCCTGCGAACCTAGCGGAGCAGCTCGAGCAGGCGTTACTTTCGGTGCAACAGACGGGCACTGTAGTTCCGTTGGAATATGTGCTGCCTGCCTCGAACCGCGACTATTGGTTCGAGGCCCGCCTGATCCCGGTTTCCGATTCCCAGATCATGTTGATCGCCCGGGATATTACAGAGTGCCGGGAGACGAAAATCAAAATGGAGCGGCAGGTGCAGCAGCTATCCATCCTGCGTTCGATCGATCTGGCGATCGCTTCCGGGCTGGACCTGAATCTGCTTCTCTCCATGCTGCTCGACCGGGTCATGGCCTTGATGCACGTCGACGCGGCGACGGTCCTCCTGTTGAATTCCAAAACAAATCTGCTCGAGTTCGCGGCGGGGAAAGGGTTCCACTCCAACATTCTGCAATACACACGTTTGAAACTGGGAGAAGGCTGTGCCGGACGAGTTGCTCTGGAACGGGAAATGATCCATATCCCCGACCTTACAAAAGATAGGATGGAATTTGATCGTTCTCCTTTATTTGCGCAGGAGAACTTTGTTACATATTGGGGCGTGCCCTTAATGGCAAAGGGCCGGGTACTGGGCGTGCTCGAAATGTTCCATCGTTCGGCTCACAAACCCGATAAGGATCTGCAGAATTTCCTTGTGATGGTGGCGGGACAGGCTGCTATCGCCATCGACAGTTCCTTGATGTTTAGCGAATTGCAGCGATCGAATGTGGAGTTAAGCCTGGCCTACGATGCTACAATCGAGGGCCTATCACGTGCCCTGGATTTACGCGATAAAGAAACCAAAGAACATACCTTCCGTGTGACAGATATCACCATAAAGCTGGCCACACGCCTGGGTATAAAGCAATCTGAGCTGATTCACGTCCGGCGAGGGGCGATCCTCCACGATATTGGCAAGGTTGCCATTCCCGATCAAATCCTTTTCAAGCCGGGTCCGCTTGCCCAGGAGGAGTGGGAGATCATGCGCAGGCATCCGGATATTGCCGTGGAGCTGCTTTCCTCGGTGAGCTATCTGGAACCTGCATTGGACATCCCTCACTGGCACCATGAGAAGTGGGATGGCTCTGGTTACCCGGATGGTCTCCGGCAGGAGGAGATCCCGTTCGCGGCCCGCCTGTTTGCTGTGGCAGATGTGTACGACGCCTTGACATCCAACCGCCCCTATCGTTCGGCCTGGTCCAAGTGGGACGCCATTGAATATATCGAAGACCAGGAGGGTACCCACTTCGACCCAAGAGTTGTCCCCGAATTTCTGGATTTGATCAACACCAGCAGCTTTTAGCCTGCTGAATGGTTTGTGCCTGATCTTCTCTGCTAGCCCAAAGATAAAATGTCACCTGTTTTCCAAAATAGAAATGTCCCCTGTGGGAGCAGGAGTGACATTTCTGTGTTTGGAGAGGGGGGTGGCAAAGCCTTTGCGCCAGGGATGATCAGGAGCTGGTTTGGGCGGTAAGCGGGTTGGCTGGAGAGTGGCGTCCAACTGTTTGGTAGAAACGACTTCTGCTTGCTTGGCTTGTTGCTTGTAAATGGAGTAGGACAAGGCTTTGCCGTGATACAAGATGGTCATCTCATCTTTGGCATTAACACAGACGGTGACCTGGGCGTTGCGCAAGGCATAGGTAGGGCGGTGAGTTTGGATTTGGTAGACGGTCTTTTGGAATTGGAGCGTGAGGTTTTTGGACAGGATGCGCGTTTCTTGCCAAGTGAGGATGCGTGCGAGATCTTCTTTGGCAGTGAGGGGGCGATGGGCATTCACCGAGCTTCTCGCTTCTACCGCAAAGCGCTGGTTGAAGTCGGCGAGGAACTTGGGCAAATAGAGGTTACCCTCGATCCTGTTGGAGATGCCACGTAAACGCATTTCTTTCGGCAAGCGATCCTGCAAGGTCTGAATGACCCGTTCGACACGTCCCTTAGCTTGCGGACTGTTGGCACAGATGATCTGGATATCCAGTTCTTGCATGGCTCGTCCAAACTGCGTCAGCGCTTCTCCAGAGCCTGTGGAAGGTAGATTCACCCGAAAAACCCCCAGTTTATCGCTGTAGAAGGCAACCGGCTTGCCATACTGCTGGAAATAGCCTTCCGCCGCCTGGCCGTAGCTGAAAAAGCTTTCTTGCTCTACAAAGCGCAACTGCACCAGCTTGCCCGTGGCATCGTCGATGAACACCAAGAGCACACACGCCTCCGCTCGCCCTTCAAACCAATCATGGGGCGAGCCATCGATCTGGATCAACTCACCAAAGCAGGCTCTTCGCTCGCGCAGTTGGTGGATCACCGCCTTTTTGGCTTTTCTCGGTTTCCACAAGCCTTCTTCGATCATCAGTTTCCGCACACTTTCATCCGAGAGCTTCAGCTTTTCCTTCTCCACCAGCTTCTCGCGTGCCAAGGTCGATCCAAAGCCTTTGTACTTCGTCTTCAGCAAGTTCAAGGCTTGCTTCTTCACCTCGTCCGGCAAACGATTATTTCCCTTGCGTCCACGATGCTTCGAGACTAATCCAGCCGCTCCCTTGGCTCGATATGCCCGCAGCAGGCGTTTGATCTGCCGTACACTCAGGTCCAAGATCCGACCCGCTTCTTGTTGGCTCATTTGCTTTTTGGATAACCGTTGCATCACTTCTAACCGACTTAGTTCTTTGGCGCTCATCTCGAGTAATCTGTCCATTTCTTGTCCCTTTCAAAAGGGGACATTTTAACTTTGGCAGAAAGGGACATTTCTACTTTGGG
>LLBY010006675.1_pt5 | contig 17386 bp, 23 predicted proteins | sample 1489401 | NCBI WGS metagenome assembly LLBY01 (sample SAMN04092656, study PRJNA295927) | soil metagenome | biome: Soil prokaryotic community; feature: Bulk soil; isolation source: soil from tomato rhizosphere | host: tomato cultivar Hawaii 7996 | place: South Korea | collected 2011-11-01 | reverse complement strand
TCTTCTTCGTTTTAATTTCACTTTACCCTTTCTGTTTTATATGGTATATAATGTGTTATCTGTAACAAATATACTGATATCCAACAAAAATATCCGGATAACGGGATAAATGGCAACGACATTTAAGAATAATTTGTTTGTTGAATTCAAGGGTTTGCGCAAGTGCCCACCCAGTGTCATCTTTTTTAATTGGGATTAGTGCAACACATATTGCATTTGGTCGCCCAAGGTCTTCCTGAATAGCGATTGGCTTTTCTTTTTCTTACTTTTCCGCATGGCGAATATTACGGTAAATCCTTCAGTGTCCAAAGCCATTGTTAACCGGCGTTGCAACACTAGGTAATTAGATGCGAAACCGTTCAAGCGGTTTTAGAAGTCTTGTGCAACGTTTACCAGCTTGTTATAGGAAGTTACCTTATTCAGACAAAGCAAATTCAACAGCAGCTTTTCCGTGAATTAGGGCAGTATCAAAATATGGCAAATCAATATCAGATTCTTTAATTAGCAAAGGAATTTCGGTACATCCTGCTATAAATCCTTCAGCGCCGTTATTTACTAATTCTTCTATAATCGATAAATACCTTTCTTTCGTTTCTGCTCTAATAATTCCCTTTCCCAATTCATCAAAAATTGTATTGTGGACAAATTCTTTGTCGGAGGCTTTCGTTGGAATCAAAGCTTCTATTCCTTGTTCCTTGAGTTTAGATTTAAAAAAATCATATTCCATTGTGAATTTTGTTCCCAAAAGACCCACTTTTTTCAATCCAAGTTTCTTAATTTCAAGAGCAGTGGCGGTTGCAATATGGATAATAGGAATATCTATTTCTTTTTCAATTCTGTCAGCGATAAAATGCATTGTATTTGCGCAAAGAACGATTCCTTTTGCGCCGCTCTTTTCTAATTTTTTGGAAGCAGAAACTACCATTTCCAGAGTAGAATCCCAATCATTTGTGTCGTTATTGTCCTTGATTTTCTGATAATTCAATGAATAAATCATACATTCAGCGTAATTTAATCCACCCAATCGCTCGTTTATTCCTTTATTTATTTGCGTATAATAGTCCACTGTCGAGACCCAACTAATTCCACCTATTAATCCTAATATTTTCATTTACTTTTAATATTTCTTTAATTGGCTACTCCTCTTTATTTAAATTTCTATTACGTATGATGTTATAGATTTTACTTTCTCATCTTTTGCCCCACTAAATTCGTAAAAGTCCGAAAAGGCATATTTTTTTCCACTCTGCATTTTCATAATTCCACTTACAGCACCTTCTCTTCCGTGAGTTAAAATTCGGTCGAGTATTAATTCTGAGGCTTTTTCTGTTGTCATTTTTTTTAATTCTTCCGTAAACTTTTCTTTTCCCTCAATTTTTTTATCGCCAATGATATTCCAAACAATTTGGTCCGTTACGCTCTCTGTCATAAAATCTAAATTTCCTTTCGCAAAGGCGATATTTATTTCTTTAAGAAATTCCCTTTTTGGTGCATTTCCGCAATCAGCACTTACAGTAATTTTTGTCATTTTATCGAATTTTTTAATTTCGGTTCCATGTTTTTTTTCAGCTTGTTTGTAGTATTTTGTGCAAAGATAGTTGTATTGTTTAAGCACCTAATTTAGCAAATTCAAACCGAATGGATACGGGAGAAGCGAACTGGCGCAAGCAAAATCAAAAACTAGCAAAACAGCACTAACCTTTGATTAAGAATTAAACTACGCATTGTTTTCATACGACTTGTTGAACGCTAGTTATTCTAGTTATTGTGTATAGTTTTTTAATTTAATCAGTTACTAATAGCAGTAAAATTGTTTTATCTCCTTTTTTCAAAGTCAGAGTATCATTGTCAATTTCTTTTTTAATTGTAAAAGGAGCTGAAATATCAGAAATACGAGGATTGTATTCAACGTTTTCAGGTCTCCAAATTCCGCTGTCTTTGGAAAGTCCGTAATGATTACCAATAACATAGGTTGCGCTATTTATATAATATTTTTTGTTCAAAACGTAAATTCCTCTTTCATTATAAGCTTCTTTGACTTGGATGTCATAACTATTTTTTTTGTGTATCTTTTCTAAACCATTATAAAAGTTAGATTGTCTAGTCAGAAGAAAAAATGATGATAAAAGTCCGGCAACCATAATCACAATTACCAAATAGTATGATTTCCATTTTATCATTTAGCAGGTTTATACATGCAATATATTACTTTTTTACCTATGGATTTTAAAGTGTCTCTGCGCTTAGTTTTTTATTTTTTCAAATTTATATTCATATATTCCGTTATTTCCATTTCCTAAAAATAGAATTGCTCCTTCACTCTCGAATCCGTTAACTAAGACTAAATTACCATCTTTGTCATTCCCTACAATAGTTTTTTGCTCGTTTCGAATGTAATAAATAGGATAAAATGGGATGAGTTTTAAATCCTTGTCAACTGAGAAATATTGATTTTTTATTTTACCTGGAAGATTATATTCTTCTAAAATTGAATCTTGTTTAACAAGCTTTATATTTAATGTTTTGTCATTTGATAGTGTTATTTTAACATTATAGTTTTCTATACTAGTTTGATTAAATTTTTGAGTGATTGTTTTTGTTAGAATGAACCATAAGCTATTGTTTTCTGCTTGTTTATTTATATTGCTGTAAATCCCATCTAGATTATTTTTGTCAAATTCAGATATTTCCGTGGTACTATTACGAATTAATTTTTTAGTCGAAATACAACTCGAAAACAATATTATAATTAAAAAAAGTAGCTTGTAGATGTATCCGAGTTTCATCTTTTCAAAATTATGCCTAACAATCATACAACCGCAACAAACTGCAACTCCATTGTAGTTATATCGTTTATGTATGCAATATATTATTTTTTACCTATGGATTTATAAGGGTCTCCGCTTTTTGCTTAAAAGCCATCATTGGCCATGTTTTACTACGCTATAACCACCTTGAACTTAGATTGCAAAACTTCCATAAAAAACAAATACCCTTAAAAGGGTGTATTTATATTTTGTTCTTATAAAGTTATGGGCTTGTGCAATGGTTATCGGTGTTACCCAACGTTTTTTATTTCCATAGTTCATCTAAATCAATATTTTTTTCTTTCTTCAGATGCTCGCCGAGTAAATTTCGATAACACTCGAAATTCACAGTGATAATACACCCTTGATAAAATTCCTCGATTCCAAGCTTATCAAGTTCTTTTCCAAATTTTTCATTATAAAACATTCCGCCAGTAAAATATTTTAACTCATTATTTTCTAAATCGGTTTTAAATTGGTTTTTCATTTGGTTGCAATCCAATTCACTATATTGGGCAAATATTTTATTTCGCCTTTCATTGTCAAAATGTTCACATGTTGAAAAGGCACTTACAAGAGAAAATAAAATTCCAATTCCAAGTGCAGTCAGAGTCAGTTTTTTACTTTTCATTTTCCATTGCCTTGGAAGGAAAATGAAAATTATTAGTAAACTAAATAATGTTACAGGTAAATAGAATTTTGAAATAGATTCATATTCTGATAGTTTGGTGTAGTTGAAAATTGATAGACCAAGTCCAATCAAAAGTAAAATAAGAATTATGTATTTCAGTTTTGCGTACATTTTTGGTCAAATGTTGGGTAACAACTATACAACCATAACAAACAGCACTCCATCGTAGCCATATCATTTATGTATGCAATATATTACTTTTTCACATATCAATTTACAAGGATCTCTGCTTTTTGCTTAAAAGTCATCATAGGTCATGTTTTACTGCGCTATAACCGCCTCAAACTTAGATTGCTATAACTTCCACAAAAAACAAACGTCCTTAAAAGGGCGCATTTCGATCTTGTACTTATAAAATTATGGGCTTGTGCGACGGTTACAGGTATTTGCCATAGTATTTTCAATTTCCAAACATGTTTTTGTCATTCATAAACGGACTATCAAAAGTTATCCATTTTGTTGTTTTTACCGACTTTCCATCTGTGCTCATTGGCGTGAACCTTACTTTATATTTTCCTTTAGCATTAAAAGTAAATGCACCTGCACACATTCCGTGTCCAACATGTAATTGTCCGTCCCATTCTTTGATGTAAAATGTTGTTTTGTTCTCAGTTTTTAAGTCAACAACTTCCGTTTTATACCAAATTTCTGAATTTGATTTGTTTTTTATGTTAAAGATTGCATTTGCATCTGGTCCGCAACCATAATGAATAACTTCTGTTTTTTCAAATTCAAGAGTTAGATTTGAATTCAAACTTACTGCTGATTTTTTATCTGTCGTTTTCCAATAAACTTTTTCATATTCTTTTTTGTCTGAATTCCATTGTTTCATCTCTTTTGTTTCTCGTTCAGTTTGGTCAGAGTATTTTAAGAAGTATGTTATATTTGGCTTCAAGTCACTTATTGGACACAAAATAGCTTGAGTCAATTCCATTTGTCCTATCAGAATTTCTTGGACGTTTAGTTCAATTAATTCTCCATCTTCACTTTCAAGGTAAATTGTTCTGTTTTCGAAACTTTTTATTGTCTTTTGGCTAAAAGCATAACCTTGAATAATGAACATTGAATTCAGGCCAACTTCTTTTGTTTCGGGAAAGAATTGCATTCCGCTCATTGCACAGTCTGCAAATACTGATTTAATCCCAAATGTCACGAGTAAAAAAAGAATGATTTTTTTCATAATGTAAGTTTCATAACTTTCATCAAATATCGTTCCGTTGATATTATCGCTAACAATCATATAACCACAACAAACAGCAACATCATCGTATTTATATCGTTTATGTATCCAATATATTGCTTTTTGGCCTATGGATCTTATAAAATTATGGGCTTGTGCAACAATTGCTGGTGTTGCCGTACGTATTTTTCATGAAATCCAAGTATTAATAATTTTATCAATAATCCATTTCCCTTTGTCATTTTTTTTTATAAAAATCCGAAAACCATTTCCATTTAGAATTCCCATTCCAAATCCTCCATTTAGAACTCCGTAAGACTTGCTTTTGTCAAATAATATTCTACCAAACCCAATCTTCGCAGCAACATAAAAGTCATATTCCGTTCCCCAAAATTCGCGCCCTTTTGGGAATTCCGATTGATATTTGAATTTGATTTTTTTGTTGTTAGTTTTTAACTTGTTTAAATCTATTTTGAATCCATTGTTTAGTTCAATGTTATTGGAATCTAAAACTATATTTTGGTTTTTAAAATGTTCGACTAATCCATACACGTCTTCTCTTTCAAAGCTGGTTACAGAATCAAAAACTGCTAAATAGATTGATGATGTGTCTCGGCTTAAAAAATCCCTTTTCTTTTCCCAGTGGTTTTTATCTTTTATAAATTTATCAGACTTTTTATAATCTTCGATTGCTTTATCCAAATTGTTATTATTATACTCTTTTTTATCGAAAAACTCTGGTGGTGGTGGAGTCATTCGTTTATCATAATAGATAGAATCTAAAATTGAAGGAAATATTTCATAGAAAACAACTTGTTCAAATTCAGTTTCAGAAATGACTTTTTCTTGCTTACAATTCCAGAAAATTGAAGTCAAAACCAAAAACGGAAATATTTTTGTTAGCAATTTTATCAAATGTTTGTCAACTAGTTATATATGGATTAAAGTTCTCAATACTACCTATAAGTTTCAGTATAACAATAAGTTATAACTTCATTTAATCCTTAAGCTTTTTGTCTTTTTTAAGAATATCAATAAGTCTCGAATCATTTCTTTTATCTGGTATACTATCTCCTTGAATCATTCCAGGATATCCAAGCCGAACGGTCAATTCGTTATCCCCTGAAATGTCCAATGGGTCAATTGTTATCCAATCACAGCCCATAGATGAATAACTTGCCCAAAAATATCCAGTATAAATTACCTCCTCTTCAATAGTAAGTGCAAATGGAACCCCATGAACAGAATGATTCTCAAAATCATTTAATCTATCAGATATACTATCACTTACGGTAAAAGTATAATCTTTAGATGAGTATGAAATAATATCGGAATAATCAATAATCTTAGTGCCGCTAATTACAACTGTGCTATCAATTATCTTGGAAGTGTTATCTATCTTCTGATATTCTGTAATATAGTAAAAGTCAATTGATTTTCCAGATGGCTCAAAATTTTCTTCCTTATCACAACTATTCAGAAAAAAAACTAATCCTAAAGTTAAAATAAGTCTCATAGCATGATGTTTTAAATCAATTTGTAGATGTAATTTTCATCAATTGGTTGCTTGTCCCGGAGATGTCTGCCCGGCTTGCATGCAACCCACATAACCACAACAAACAGCAGCAGCATCGTAGTTATATCGTATTATGTATGCAATATATTACTTTTTTGCCTATGGATTTAAAAGGTCTCTGCTTTTTGCTTAAAAGTCATTATTGGCCATGCTTTACTTCGATATAACCGCCTTGGACTTAGATTGCAATAACTTCCATAAAAAACAAAACGCCCTTAAAAGGGCGATTCATATCTTGTTTTTATAAAATCATGGGGTTGGGCAACGGTTATCGGTGTTATGTGTCGTTTTTTATTCAAATTCAAGATTGACACCTAATTTTTCAGCTTTTAGTCCAAACTTTTCACTGGTTAGTGGTCCAATTAAGCTATCATTTTTCTTCAAAATGATGAAATATTCCAAAACTCCAGTATTTGTTTCCCAACTAATAAGAGGATCTCTCTTCGCTATAATGAACTTTGAATCAGCGTGTACTTCTAGGACATCTCCACGAATTCTAATATTACTAAATACATATTCTTTATTCGACTTGTAAACTATTGCTTCTCCTTCAGGATAACCGACATCTATCGCTTCATCTTTTGGAAGAAAGTAGTAGCTATTACCCAATTCTCGTTCGCTACAAGAGAAGCAGATGATTGATAAAATAAATATATATACCGAAGCTTTTTTCATTTTAATTACACGCAACTACCTTTGATTAAGAACCAAACTACGCATTATTTTCATACGGCTTGTTGTATGCTGTTATTTTATTAATCGAAACGACTCCATAAAAGAGTCGGTATGTTTGTCATTTTCTCCAATATAGCTAACTGTATATACCCTATTTCCGTTTCTAAACAATTTCCCTGCTATATAACCTTTAACTCCTTTGTCTACTAAATGTTTTTTAAGCCCAAAAACAAAATGCACACCATTTAATCCGTTTTGTTCAATTGGTTCTTGAAACTCCAATCTAAATGAATCAGCCATTTTATTCGCAAAATTAGTTACTCCTTGCGAATATATTTGCTCGTCAGTCATTGACTTGATCATATATTCCGGATAATCGTTGTATTCAATAGAGAAGACTTTATTTGTACCTAATGAGGTTCTAAACATATGTATTTGAAACTTGTCAAGTCCAATTTGGTTATCAATGGCAGTATAGCCTGGTTTGATAGGGAAAGCTGCAATAAAATTGCCGCTTTTCGATGCAAACTCACCAGATTTTGTTTTATAAATATCATCATTTTCATTTCCGCAAGAAATGAAAGTCAGAATTGTAAAAATTAGAATTAGTTTTCTTTTCATTGTTGGGTTTTTATAATTGCATACAACTCATTATACAATAACATCCATATACCATAAATCAGGATATCGCTAGTTTTTGTCTTTTATTGCTTATGTTTTATACACCTTGAATAAAAGTACATTACGCAATATTATGTACACGACCTTTCAGTTTTCGTCTATTGAAATCGCTCACACGAGTTTGGTCTTGCTTGTTGATAACCACATACCCAAAAATTGGTACTAGTAAAAATCCGCCAACAATATAAATCACATAATGACTCCGACTTCCTATAAAAATTGGATTAATTCCGAAAAACATAAGTGGCGTTCCGATGAAAAATATCAGTCCAGCAATCAGTTGGGCTATTTTCGACGATTTTGCGTATAATTCGTCCACGTGATATTCCGTATTCGTTCCGCAATTCGTACAATTCAGAGCTTTAGTTTCTCCATCTTGCATTGCAAATTCCACACGTGTATTTGCATTAGTAGAGTATCCATTTTCCGTTTCGCAATTTTTACATTTTCCGTATACTTTCATTTATTCACAATATTTTTTAGGTATGTTGTACAACTCGTTATACAATAACATCCACCACCCATACCCCATAAATACATAAGGATATCCTTAGTCTCTCACCTTCCATCGCCTCCCCTTTCCAAAACGATGAAAATTCCCATACCATGCAATATATAAATGTTTTAAAAACTTTCAAAGAAAAGAAGCTATATCTGTGATTTTTTACGGTTCTTGAGGTCTTATGCAAGGGGAGTAACCGGTATTACGCTGGCTTTTTCATTCAACTTTTAGTTCAGCGGTTTTGTTTTGGTTAATCAAATAAATTACTCTTCCAAAATACATTAAATAAGGGATTCCACTCCCAAATGTAATAGCAAAAAGAAAATTGTCGTATTTCCAAGCTCCTAAAGCAACTCCAATAAATGCAATTACCGATAAAGTCAGTCCAACGAATATTAAGAGTTTTTTATTCGATATATTTCTATAAAACAAACTAACTATTAAAACCACTTTTCCAATCAAGGAAACTAATCCAATTAATAAAAGACTATTTTCAAATGAATATTCTTTTTTGAATTCAATTCCATTTATTAAAAGAGAAGGAATACTAATAAACTCGAACATTACCATAATTCCGTAACCGTGTCCTGATGGAACTACAATCAAGATTATAGAGTTCAGAATTAAAGTTATTATTATTGCTCTTTTTATCAATTCGAATAAGTTTTAAGCTTGCACACAACTCTATGTAAGTCCCGTTGTTCAAGCACCTAATTTAGCAAATACAAACCAAATAGAAAATCCTCGCGGATTTTCGTAAGCAAACTAGAACCAAGCAATTAATTATACACGGTATGGCTGTTGCACAACCTGATAAATTAGTCAAAACTTAGCTTTGCAAAGGTTTTTAAAACTAAATAAAGCAAAAAATCAACCGTTTACAATTGTAAGTAATTATTAAAAGTGCCATTTATGTCTATATGTTAGTTGTGCCACAGTTACCGGCGTTGGCTGTAGGCTTTATTCCGTATTCAATTTCATCAATACTAGTCGGTCGGGACTTAATTCCAGTATGTGAAATATTTTTCCGAAATCACCCAAAGAAACAGTCGTTGTCAAAGTCCGATTACTTTGGTTAATTTTCCAAGTGCCAAATAACGGATTTGTTTTACCATCGTTCTTTTTAGAATTTAATGAATATCCAGTTTTGAGTCCGCCGTGGTAATGAAACATTGTAACTAGTCCTTTATATTCGCCGTTGTGCTCCAATCTTTTAGTCAATATAATTCTATCGTCAAATTCGGTTTTATTTAATTCCCAAACTTCTGAATAGTTACCATATAAATAACTGGGATTAATTTTTTCTCCATTCTGGTTTTGTCCGATAACAATTCCAAAAGTTGAGAAAGTAATTATTAATATCAGATTTTTATAGTTCATCGGTTTTCCGAGCTTACAGCCAACAATCGCACAACCACAACAAACAGCAACTCCATCGTAGCCATATCGTTTATGTATACAATATATTACTTTTTAAAAAGCTATTAAATAAAAAAACTTAATCTAAAACACAGTTTCTTATATATACTTACTTTAGCTATAATATTGCTACGAAGTCACAGACTCCAAAGAGCTGATCTAACGGGCTAAGAACCGGTTCAGTCAACAGGGCGTTCATGTTGGGTCGTACCGACCACACGAACGCTAGTTATTGTAAACAGTTATTTTTTCTTTTATATAATTTTCAATCAGTTTTTTGTCGTTTTCGTTTCTTAAAATGAGTAACTCATTATCTTTATGAGTCCGATAATTCATTAAGAATTTTGTTTTTCCGCTCCGAGTTAATTCCGAGTACTCGAATCGGTTTGGGTCAAACTTATCCGCAATCAGTTCTGTTTTTCGAGTTCGGTCAAGTATTTTTTTCAGTCGAGTTATTTTTCCGCTTTTTTCGTCAATTTGTAATTCCGAGTAGAAAATCCACGAAGCAAATCGGTAAAGAACGTATCCGATTAAAGTCAAAATAGCAACAAAAATTCCAACTCCAATTCCTAAAAACAAAATCAAGAATATGAATGAAGTAGAAGTCCAAATCAATAGTTCTTTCCAGTTAAATGGAATTCGGTCACTCATCGTGTGAATGTGTCCATTTTTGGAAATTCTAAAGTAGTCTTCGCGTTCGTTCATAATTGTTTACAACAATCGTAAAACCACAATAAATAGCTTTACAATCGTAGTTACATCGTTTATGTATGCAATATATTACTTTTTCTCCTATGGATTTACAAGAGGTATCTTGTTCTTATAAAATTATGGGCTTGTGCAATGGTTACCGGTGTTGTAAATGGTTTTCGATTTTATTATTTGTCCGATTAAATCATTGTCGATTTTCTCGGTATTTAACCTTATATAATTAAAAGAATTAACAATTGAGTCAGTTAGTCCAATTATCAAAACCTTATTTTTGTTCGAATAAGCAAGTCCATTCTTTAAAGTCAGATAATCGGTTCCAAATTCTGATTCCAATTCCGTTTTTGAAAGTCCAACAAGATTAGCCTTTCCCAAATCCGAATCTTTATTAAAAACTCGTAATTCAATCAGAATTTCAGTTTCATCATCGTAGGTATGTTTATTTTTTCCGTGTTTAAAAACAACCACTTGGTCAATTCTTTTTGAGTCCGTAAAATTTTTGCTTGGGTAATTGTATGTATAGAATATTGAATCACTAATTTTTGGGTGAAAGTGATAGTTCATTCCATTGCTAACTCCTGTTGTCGTGTAGTCAATATCTTTTAGCTTCTTGAAGCTTTGAAGGTCTAAAGGATTTTCAAGGAATAAAATCAGTTTAGTATTGTTAACTGACTCATTTTCTGATTCCACAATTTGAATTTCCTTGTGAATCGGTTCAGGCTCATACTTATCTTGAATAGCTAAAATTCCGAAAACCAAAAATCCGATTAGGAATATTGCACCAATCGAAGCGAGGATTAATAATATTTTCAAAACTCTTTTCAAACGTTGTACAACACCCATACAACCACAACAAACAGCAACTCCATTGTAGTTATATCGTTTATGTATGCAATATATTACTTTTTAATAAGCTATTAAATAAAAACACACACCTTATTGTAAAATGCAGTTTCTTATATATGCTTACTTTTTCTTTAATATTGCTATGAAGCCACAGACTTTGCCAAGTTGGTTACCATCTTAGCCATTGTTATTTTTTCTTTTTATAAATTCAATTGGCACAAAATCAGTCAGCCAAACATTGTTTTCAGACAGGTAAAATTTGTGTCCCTTTTCCGCCATCTTTAAAGACAAAATTTCTAAAACAACTGGTTTTCCGTGTCTTTGCCCTACTTTTAATGCCGTTTCTTTATTAGCACTTAAATGAACGTGGTGTCTGTCTCTCTTTTCTATTCCCGTTTTTAGAATACTTTCAATGGATTTCTCTCCTGTTCCGTGATATAGAATCTCTGGTGGAATTATCGATTTGAATCCGTGTTCTATTTCAATTGAATGACCTTGATTTGCTCTAATTTGTGTTTTATCTGAATTAAATCCAAATCGACTTTTTTTATTTGCTTCAACAACGTACTGTAGAATTTCAAAATTAATTGATTGTCCGCTTGAATTCATTTTAGATAATAAATCGTCAACATTTGTCCAGCCAGCAGAATCAAGTTCAAGACCTATTTTTTCAGGACTATGCCTAAGGACTAAACTCAGAAATTTACTAATTCTATTATTTTCGCTCGTCTCAATCATTATCTAAGATGTTCATTTCTTTCATTGTTTCGGCTATAAGATAGTTTTGAGTAATAGTTTTTAATTCATATCCGTATGAAATAACTTCTAAGGTTACATCTTTAAATTTCGCAATAAAGTGTTGTTTTTTGTCGTAAATTGAATCCATATGAGATGAGTGATATGAATTATTTAACCTTAATTCTTCAATCCATTTAGAATTTTCAACTTCATAAAAACCATAGAATCCTAGACCATACTTCATTAAAGGGTGACCAACTTCATCATTTGGATAACCATATTTATAGATTGAGAAATCGAACTCTATTACATCTAAATCATTTTCTTTTCTTGCTAATATTAAATATAATTTCTGCTGGCTTGAAATCACAAAATTAGAGTACATAAATCTAAAGTGTTTATCAAGTTTAATTTCTGTAACTTTCGGTTCGTTCATTTTTTTATAATAATGGCTAACGGTTTGGCTATGAGCAGGCCGACTTTAGAAGCACTTTCCTGTCAGCCGAGCCCGAGGTTGGTTTATAGTTTTATCGTTTCGCTTTTCACTGTCCGCCCGCTTGCTTATAGGTTTTGTTGTAGTGCGCTTTTCCTTCCTTCGTCAAACCAGTCGGACACCTTGTCAATTAGTTTCATAATTTCAGGAATATTAGATTCTTGGTCTAGTTCAATAAGCTCATCAATTCTTCGGAAATTTCGAGCAGTTTCGGTGTAGTCTTTTTTCAGCTCTTTTAAGTTCTTGTCCCATTCCAGCCTATGTGCGGTTAATGAATAGTCAGAATTAGGACCGCCATAAACTTTATCTGCATCTTGGTCATCTTGTCCGTCATCTTCCCAAAAACAAATTCCACAGATTTCCCAAGTATTTCTTTCGTCAAGTGTCGGATAGCCACAAGAGGGACAGGTGTTACCGAGGTTCTTGATATCATTTCTTCGGTCAGCGCCTTTTAATTTCGGAAGATGCCGATTGAAATACTCTCGTCTTGTAAAAAATTGTTCTAATTCTCTATTCATTTTTTAAATGCACTACAACACCCATACAACCACAACAAACAGCAACCCCATCGTAGTCATATCGTTTACGTATGCAATATATTACTTTTCCACCTATGGATTTATAAAGACCTCAGCTTTTTGCTTAAAACCCATCATAGGTCATGTTTTACTGGGCTACAAGCGCCTTGAACTTAGATTGCAATATCTTCCAGAAAAAACAAACGCCCTTAAAAGGGCGCATTTATATCTTGTTCTTAAAAAGTTATGGGCTTGTGCAACGGTTACGGGTGTTGGCAATCGTTTTTAATTCCATCCTGTCCAATTTGTCCAGTCCGTTACAAACGAATCAATTTCCACATCATTTTCGTTAAAAATACGTATGAGCTCACTGTTCTTTGCTTTAGATATTTTTTTAGTCATAATGTCGTTGTCAATTTTCTTTGAGTAATCACAAAAATATATAACTCGGTCATTAGTAAAATAAATAGCATAATGGCCATCCAGATGTTCAAATCTGATAGGCTTTTCTTTTTTTACTTCGGTTTTTTTAGTTTTTCTATACTCAAACCAACTAATACAACTGTCATTATATTTAGCCATTTTTTCAGAAATGAAAATCAATAACAGAATAGAAATTACAATCAACGAAATAACTTTAGCAAATGCAGTTTTAGTGTCAAAAGCAGATTCCCATATTGACTTTCTATTATTATTTAACATTCAGTTTAAATTATTACCAACAATCATACAATCACAACAAACAGTAATTCTATCGTAGATATATTCTTTACGTATGCAATATATTACTTTTTCACCTATGGATTTATAAAGGTCTCTGCTTTTTGCTTAAAAGCCACCATAGGCCATGTTTTACTGCGATATAACCGCCTGGAATTTATGAAGTTGAAAATACTCTACCAAAATAAAATCCCAAAATTTATATTTTTAGTTTAAAAATATTCTGATAATCATAAAAGTTAAAATTCCGATTGAAGGAATTGACAATCCCAATAGTATCAATTTTTTATTTAAGTCAGTCCAAGTTTTCCAATGCTTTATTGTCCGTCCAATTACAGCAAATCCAAGTCCAATAGCAATTAACATAGAGGGCAGAAAAAACATAAAGTTAAATCCAAAATTATGTGGTGCGTAACCCTTTTTTATTCCGAGTAATGGTTCTCTAAATTCATTAATTACAAGAGTGAAAATTAGAATCACTAAACTTGCAAACGCCATTCGAGTTGTCCATTTTATTTTCTTTATATGTCTTTGAATTAATTCCAATTATGAGGTTTGGTCAAATGTGCTACAACACCCATACAACCACAACAGACAGTAATTCTATCGTAGTTATATTCTTTACGTATGCAATATATTACTTTTTCACCTATGGTTTTATAAAGGCATCAGCTTTTTGCTTAAAAGCCATCACAAGCCATATTTTACTGTGCTATAAGCGCCTTGAACTTAGATTACAATATCTTACCTAAAAAGCAAACGTCCTTAAAAGGGCGCATTTATATCTTGTTCTTATAAAATTATGGGTTTGTGCAAGAGTTACCGGTGTTAGTAAACGTATTTTTTTATCAAAAGCTAAATTCAACAACTACAATTCGCTTGTGGAAATAGTTGTTAAAGTCAGGGTTTAAACTCAAAATTCCTGGAATAACTAATTCGTTTTGCATCATTCCAGCAGCTTCTCTTTTCTCCCAATATTTTTTAATTAAAGAATCAGAGTCTTTTACAATGTAAAGTGCTTGCATATATTTTCCAATTCCATTTACTTGCAAACCACTTACCGAATCTTTAGTGTAAATTTCGCTCCACAATCCGCTTTGATGAAATTCCGTATTAGTTTTATAGGACTGAAATTTAAATTTTTCCCAATCCGTTGTTGAGTTAGAAATTAAGTCAGTCAGATATTGTCGATAAGCTTTTTCGGTTGGTAAATCAGAATAAACTTTTGTTAAGTTCTTTTCAAAATCAGATACGAGTGAGTTCAGAGCTTTTGTTTGTCTTTCTCCTAAAACTTTTTCAAATTCCGTAATTCTGTTGTCCGATTGTTTTTGAGAACAACTGAATGTTAAAATCAGAACAAGAATAAAGTAGAATTTCTGCATTTCGTTTATATGTTTGCAAACACCCATACAACCACAACAAACAGTAGCACCATTGTAGTTATATGATTTATGTATGCCAATATATTACTTTTTATAAGGTGTCCAATAGAATTATAATAGTTTTACTGTTAATTCCTCTATCGGAAACTAACATTCCAACACCACAAAATCATCATTATGAGATAATTAAAAAACAAATATTAACTTCGAAAAACTAGCTAGTGCTTTTCATAGGGCTGGTGTTAGCTGCTGCTTTTTTTCTCGTCATTTTGATTTCAGTTCTTTCATTACTTGTTTTATAAATTTGTCTTTGTCCTTCTTGGCTTCTTTGATTGTTGCTTTTAGGTCAGTTGGCACTTCATAATATTTCTCAGACCAAACGTACACTTCCATAAGTATAGGCAATAAATCCATTCCTTTTGGTGTCAATCGGTACAATTTTTTTGCCTTGCTGTCTGGGTGTGCAGATTTTTCAATTATGCCATTTTCTTCAAGGTCTTTTAGTCTTGTTGCTAAAATATTGGTTGCAACACCTTCTGCTGATTTTAAAAAGTCGTTGTAGGTACACTTATTTCCGAATATTAAGTCTCTAATAATGAGTAATGACCACTTGTCGCCAAATATGTCAAGTGAGCAACTTAATGGGCAGTCTGATCTTTTTTTACTTGTTTTCATAAAATAAATTAAAAAACAACTTGCATTATGAAAGTTGTTTGTATATTTGTACTTGCAATTTGCAAGCAAATTTACAAATAAAAGAACAAAATAAGTAAAAATGAAAAAGAATATTTTAGTAACAGGAGCATCTTCGGGCTTTGGTTTGTTACTCGCAAAAGAGCTACACAAAAGGGGTTACAATGTAATTGGCACAAGCCGCAACCCTGATAAAAATCAGGCTTCATTGCCGTTCAAAATGTTAGCATTGGATATTACTGATGATAAATCAATCAAATCTTTTGGAAAACAACTTTTTACCGAAATAAAACAATTAGATGTTTTAATAAATAATGCAGGATTTTATTTGTCTGGACTTGCCGAAGAAACTACCATAACTCAAGGCAAACAACAATTTGAAACCAACTTTTGGGGAACTGTTATGCTAACCAATGAGCTGTTACCTTATTTTAGAAACCAGCGTTTTGGTAAGATAGTTACAGTAGGTTCAATTATGGGTTTAATCAGTCTTCCAGGCGCGGCGTATTATGCTGCATCCAAGCACGCTTTAGAAGGTTATTTCAAAGCCCTTCGTTTTGAACTGAATAAATTTAATATAAAAGTAAGTATGGTAGAACCAATGTGGTCTAAAACCAATATAGTTACTAACTCGAAAGTTGCAGAAAACAAAATAAGTGATTATGATGAATATCGAACAACACTTGAAGATTATACAAAAGATTTATTTTCAAAATCCGAAGAGCCAACTGCCGTTGTTGAAACGCTGTTGAAATTGGTTGAAAATGAAAGCCCCAAATTTAACAATCCCGTAGGCAAGGGGTCTTCGTTATTTCCTGCTATACAATATTTTTCATTTAAGACCTTTGAAAATTCCATCATAAAAAATATAAATAAATTTAAAAAATAAGAAATGAAAGCATTTATAATAAACAGATACAGCAAAGCGGATAAACTTCAATTGGTTGAAGTTGCCGAACCTGTTGTTAAGGAAAATGAGGTATTGGTTCAAGTCCATTCAGCAAGTATCAATCCGTTAGATGTCAAACTGAAAAGTGGTGAGTTTAAGTTGTTACTTCCATATAAATTTCCGTTGATTTTAGGACACGATGTCGCAGGGATCATTACAAAAGTGGGTTCAAAAGTTAGTCGTTTCAAAGTTGGTGATGAAATTTTTGCTCGTCCTGCCGATTTCGAAATCGGTGCGTTTGCGGAATACATTACTATCAATGAAAACGATGTAGCCTTGAAACCAAAAAACATTTCAATGGAACAGGCGGCTTCCATTCCATTGGTTGCTTTAACGGTTTGGCAAGCTTTCGTTGAAAAAGCAAAACTCAAAAAGGATCAAAAAGTATTTATACAGGCAGGTTCAGGTGGTGTCGGAACGATTGCCATTCAGTTGGCAAAACATCTGGGTGCGACTGTCGCCACAACAGCAAGTGCCGGTAATTTTGATTTTGTGAAAAGTCTTGGTGCCGATATTGTGATTGATTACAAAACACAAGATTTTGAAACGATACTAAAAGATTACGACTTGGTGCTTAACAGTCAGGACGAAAAAACGCTTGAGAAATCCATGAAAATATTGAAGTCAGGCGGAAAAGTCGTTTCTATTTCAGGTCCGCCCGATCCTGCTTTCGCAAAAGAAGTAGGGTTGTCGTGGTTTATGAAAATAGCGATTTTCTTTTTGAGTAGGAAAGTAAGAAGTCAAGCAAAAAAACTCGGTGTTGGTTATTCGTTTCTTTATATGCAAGCCAACGGAAAGCAGTTGTCTG
>LLBY010011128.1_pt5 | contig 17390 bp, 13 predicted proteins | sample 1489401 | NCBI WGS metagenome assembly LLBY01 (sample SAMN04092656, study PRJNA295927) | soil metagenome | biome: Soil prokaryotic community; feature: Bulk soil; isolation source: soil from tomato rhizosphere | host: tomato cultivar Hawaii 7996 | place: South Korea | collected 2011-11-01 | reverse complement strand
TGTAGATCACGCGCTCGGCGGCCACGATGTCCTGATCGCTGACAATTTCCACGGGGCCGTCATCGATGCCGGAGAAGCTCTTACGCGTGCTTTCGCCTGCCTCCAACGTAAATGGACTATCCTGCATCTTTGTACCACCAATGGAGACATAGACGGTCGCCGGGGAGTTGCTCACATTCGCGATCCGAAGCTGCGTATCGAGACCAATATTGTTATACCAGGGCAGCCAATATGTAGTATCCAGCTGACTATTCGGAAGGGCCATCATTTCCGAGAAGCTGGTATAGATTCCATTGACTCTATAGATTACCCGCTCGGCTGCCACGATGGCCTGGTCGCTGACGATTTGCACCGGTCCATCGTCGATGCCGGGAAAGCTCAAGCGGGTGCTGGCCCCGGCCTCCAGATCGAATGGACTGCCCTCCATCGCTGTACCTCCAATGAAGATAGAGACCGAGGCCGGCGATCCGCTCACGTTGGCGATCCGTAACTGGGTATCCAGGCCGATGTTGTTGTACCACGGCAGCCAGAAGGTTGTATCCGGGAGATCGTGCGGAAGTCCCATCATCTCCGTGAAGCTGGTATTGACGCCGTCGACTCTGTAGATCACACGCTCGGCGCCGATCAACGCAAGGCCGTTGTGACTTGTGATTTGAACGGGTCCGTCGTCAAGTGCGGCGAAGCTTGCCCGCGTGCTCGCGCCGGGCAGCAGCCCGAAGGTCCCTCGATTCACGCCGCCCACCTCCACGTCGATATCGGCACACCCGGAGCCAGGATCAAAGGCTGCGGTGTAATTCTGCGCCGTCTGGTTCGCGCTGACGCTGCTGTAGCTTTGGCCGGTGGGAGTAAATGTGAAACAGTCATGGGAGGGCGTCACCGTCCCACTCCATCCCCCTGGAACCTGTAACACATAATTCCCATTCGACTGCGAGAGGACCGACTTCGGTGTGCCAAACGTTGTGTAATTCAACGCCACGCCGGCAACATCAGTGTTGCCAGAGATGGAATAGAAGGGCGTGGCCGCATAGTTTTGAGCCGTCTGGTCTGTCGTCACGTTACTGTAAGATCGGCTGCTGGGCGAGAACGTATAGTTGGCCTTCGAAGGCGTGATGTCACCACTCCAATCATAGGGCACCAAAATGGAATAGCTGCCACTCCCGTTTGAGACGACGGTTTTAGGAGCGCCATCGTTGTAACTGAGAGTTACCCCGCCCACTCCCGTATTCCCGGAAATGGAGATACCGGCTGCGCCCGAGTTATAGCTCACCATGAGCACGGAGGTGTTGACGGCCTCAAAGTCATCGCCGGTGAGATCGTCGAGCAGGTGCAGCATGTCGTTATCCCAGCGCGGGTCGGGCGCGCCGGAAACGTACCAGTCCGAGCCGTTGTCTGCCAGGATGATCCCGTAGGTCTTCATCGCTGTCAGGATGACTCGCATGTGCGCCGGGTAGCCCGAGATATTAAAGGACGACTTCAAGCGGAAGCGCGCCCCCATAGGTGGGATATGCGGTGCGCTCGGATCGTCCGACGTCAGGTGTCGTGCAGGCCAGATATAGCCGTTGGTATCCGAAGCGGTGAAACGGATGGCGTGGCCGATCTTCCCGCTCAGGATTTCCTCATAGCGCACCAGGCCCGGCAGGATCGGCAAACCCGCCGCGTCCGCGGAGGTCCAGGTGTCCGGGCGCAGGGCGTTCGAGTTCAGGTTCCAGATCGCGCCGGAGCCGGCGTGCCAGCTCCCGCCCGAATAACTCGCATCGTAGAGCTCATACAGGGTGCAGGTGCTGCTGTCCACGATCAGGATGTGATGGTCACTGCCGTGCTCGATCCTGGGATTGCCGGGGATCGGATAGGGCCCCGGGTCCGATTCATCCAGATAATAAAAGGAGACGGGCACCTTGGGCGTCCCCGCGCCGACGACGTTATACGGAATCCCGATCGGGCCGCCATCCCACGTGCCGGAGCCAAAATCCATGTGAAAGCCTGTGTTCCACCCGATCGAATTGACCCACTGGTCAGAGCGCGGGTGAACTGGAAGGGTATTGACCGGGGCATTCCAGATATTATCCGCGGGGAACATAGGACAGCCGCTAATCGCCCCCAGCATTGCAATAGGCTCACTTGACCCTGAAAGCCCTTCTGCCCGCGCGGGAAAAGGGGCGGATGGTAGAAAGAAGAAACAAATAATGACGAACAAACGGATGAAGCTCGCGCGAACGGGTAAAGAATATATAGCTTGTCTCATAATCACCTCTGCCTCATGCTATCATAACCGGCACGCAGGTCAAAACGCCAGGGTACGGGTGGACATGCCAATTTTGTTAGGGATAGGAGTACCCAGACCAATAGATGACGATCACAATGTTTATTAAGAGCAGAAGGCCGCTCAGCTTAATAAGCTAGCTTGCCAATTCAAACTAAAAGGAGCAGAGCCTCAAAGGCCCTGCTCCTCTTGTTCCCAAGGCTAAATTCAATTCATATTTTTACCGGACATCCTTCATCTTTAGATTATCCGTTGCGATGATACTTGAACCGTCAAATGTTTTACCTGTAAGTGTTGCTTCAACTGAATCGCAGGTCAGCGATGAATCACGCAAGCGGAAATGGAAGACAAGATCGAGATCACCATCATGGTCTACATCATTTTCATGGCGTCTTGGATTGCCATCTTTATCTAAATGCATTTCGCTTGCTCCGGCAAGGCTCACTGTCGTGTGATCTACATTGAGCGCATCAAAGCTATCCGTTGTTAGAATCGCCACGGGTATCACCTCATTTTGAGGTCTGCAACTAATCTCATTTTGATTTCCGTCGGGCTTGATATCTATCTCAACACTTATAGGGATCTGTAAGTGAGTGGGGAAATCAATTTCCACAATATCTATTGTTGTATCATGTGCGCCATCCGCAAAATCCGTTGTGTTCTGGAAAGTGTATCTTAGATTCTGCCAGTCATCCCAGCCCGCGAGGACGCCGATACTGCTATCACCATTTACATTGACGGAGACGCTGGTATCCGTCCCGCCGTCATTGTCACAATTCCAGTCAATAGCGCCTGTTCCTGTGCCCACTCTCTGCGTGCCATTTGGGCAGAAATATCGTGTGTTATCGGTTCCATCTCCAATTCCTGCGGGCTCGTTGAGATTATTCTCATTAAGGTCAGGTAGATCAGTTGTTGAAAAATCAACACGGGCTGTCAAGGCTCCTATCCCATCGGGATCCGTTGGTGGAATGCCTCGCAATTGGAACGCGTAGTTCATAATGCTGAGGTAGTTTGGCTTGAAGTTGGGGAGATGATTTTCACCACCGTGTCGCAGGTTCAGGTTATGCCCGAATTCGTGCATTAAAGTTCCTGCCTGTTCCTGGGCTGTTCCGATACTACCGGTAAACCCTCCCATTGATACTTGAAAGTCATTGCCCGGAAGTTCTCCGCAGCCCGAGCTAGTTTGGTTGGGATCTGAAGTGTCATTGGTTTGGAGGTGTGTAAATAGAGCGTAATGATAAACGAAGCGACGAGGATTGTTAGGTCCGAAATTAGCCGGATCGGCCTTTACCGTATCGAAATTACCGATGCCAGCTCCGCCGGATTTACAGAGCCCTGGTATGTTCAAGAAGTTCTGATGTGGAATGGAATTGCTAACATCTACGTGTAAAGTGATGCCCATACTGCCATCTGGGTTGGTGACTGGCGCGTTCGCAAAAGCCTGAATGACGGGGTTGATTACGTTATTAAAATTCGGCTCGTGGCTATGAGTATCTCCAGCAGTGCAGTCTCCGCCTGCTGTCGCGCAGTCCATAAAGTCTATTTCCAGGAAGATGTCTTTTCGGTTGGGATTGGCTCCCAGCGCCGGAAGGTTAAAATCCCGTGTCCCATTGCCGTCAGTGTCGATCCCGGATTGCTCCCAGTCGTCCCAGAGCCCATCCCCATCGGCGTCAGCCTGAACCCTGACGACAACGATGAGGTCATTGAAGTCCATGTCGCCGCCATTTGCCAGGTCTTCCCAGGCCAATTGAAAAACTCCTGGAGCCAGGGTTGTTGTTCGCACATGATCGAAGTTGTCACTATTGTTGCCAGGATTGCTTGACCAAATGAACTCACAGTCAGGATCGGCATCGATCTGAGCACACATTCTGAATTCGAATGTTGTGTTAGCCCCGAAGCCCTGGATGCCCGCGGTAGCCGGATCTCTATCGAGGTCAACTCGGCAGCCATGTTGAGACAGCTTCTCACTTAGGACAAATAACCCCGTCAGCCCTACGGCCGGTTCAAGCTTGCAGCCGGTTGCCGCAATACTAGCTGTTGGAGAGATTACAGAAAGGGTGTTACTGAAATCGGCATCTGAAGTAATCAACTCTATGGTAACTCTCCCAGCAAGCTGGATGGTGAGGTTCGCGGCTCTCACAGGCGTAAAACTTAAGAGGAATACAGCAGCGACTATGATGCGCACAATGAAAATAACGGTTGTCTTATTCATGATTTTCTCCTTTTCCCGGAGATGAAGTCTGATTCTTCTCCGGACCCTAGTCTGGCTTATCGCTTTGTAAGCTGCTTACGACGCAACTTGGTTATCTGTTTTTTGGCATGGGGGCGTAAATTGTTTCAAAAAGGATTAGATTATCTCCCTCCAATCTGATCGGTATCTCTCGAACAAATCTGTCTTGTCCTCCCCTGGGGTCGCAATTGTTGGCCGGTATGCTAAGCCAGATGAGAGTGCTATCTTCCCCTAAAGATGAGATACTCCACGTCCCCACATATTGACATTGTGTTGAATTGAAGTGAGCGGCATAGGTCCCGTCTTGTATAAATGAATACATATCCGCATCACCAGGCGATGGGGCTGACACACTCTGCCAGTCATTGGCAGTAATAGCTGTCCAAAATGAGAAAAAGCCGTCGCGCTGGGTAGTCACGGCCTGAAGATCCTTCTCGATTGCCGTTGGCGGGGTTTCAGTTCCGGTAAAAGGAGTTTCTTCATAAGTAAATTCTCCCAGGATCGACTGCCCATTCTCGAATCTGAGTGATAAAACATCGAACTTCGGAGGTACATTCGTGGTATTAGCCAGGAAAATCACGTTATTTTCTTCCGATGGGGATGGAATAAACCAGGCTCCCATTCTTTCTTCCGAGAAATCAGATGTGAATTGTCGGCGAAACATCCCATTGGAATAAAACTCCCATGTAGTCACCTCGGGGGCGAGGTTAGAGTCCTGACTTATTGCACCTTGCCATTTACTGGAAATTAATCTTTCTGCAATCTTACTTTCCACCAAAACCTTGGTGGAAGCAGGTAAGGATGTCTGCGGCATACTCGGAATGACGGTCAACGGGGTTACCCTTTCAGGAGGATAGCTTATAAGGGCACAGGCTATAAGACTGTTACTAATCAGAAGTGCAACAAACACGAAAGAGCTGGATTTCCAAACACGAAACAAATCTACATTTTTCGTCTTCATGAACTATTTTCGATCTAACAGACCTCAGAGCTGACTCTTGTTTCACACCGAAGGCAGAAACAAGAAGTTCAAGCATAAATACTGGATTATGCTACAACAGTTTCTATATGAAATAGAAGTAAGATAAACTCTTTGTGCGTAATTTTCTGGTTAAGTTATTAGCAGGATGCCTTATTACGTGATCAAAGCAACAGCTATTTCCCACAAATAGTAATGTGATGACTGAAAACGCTTCTCTCTGTCTATTTTTAGTATATTCAAATTGACTCAAAAAGCAACTTAAAGAATTATTTCACGATGTATATCGCCGTTGCTCGCGTGGCATTTGGGTGAGAGCATTCTCTTTGAAATGGTCGCCAGAATCCTTCTCTTCAACTCGGAGCCGGAAGTAATACATATCGTAATATAAAACTGAACTGAGCTTTCCTGCTCCTAGCAGGTGTTGCAACTTGACAGAAGTATTTTCTTTTAAGAATGCTGGCCTTCATGGTCAGAGAAGCTCTCTTACATGCCGCTAAAAGCGCTTGACGAATATCGCCAGATCATCACCCTCGCTGTAAAAGTCCTTGATGCTCGCTTCGAGTGTATATCCCATGCCGAGATAGAACTTTCGCGTGGATTCGTAGTGAGATGTTCCTGAGGTCTCCGCGATCAACATACGCCCGCCTGCCTGGTGGACGGCCTCCTCTGTGGCGGTCAGTAGCCTGCGCCCCAGGCCATTGCGGTGAGCATTAGAATCCACGGCGATCCAGTACAGGTCAAAGACACCGCTGGTCAGATCACGCGGACCGTAGCAGGCAAACCCCAATACGCGATCCCCATCTCGATCGACGATAAAGTTATAGCCGCCGGCCACAGGACCAGTGATCAGATAGTCCTCCCACAGGTCTGCCACACATTCGACCTCCTCCTGGCTGAACACCCCTGCCCGGGCGGCGATGTCCCGAATCTGCGCGCCGTCCGATTCCGTTGCCGTGAGGATCATAATTCCCATCCGTTTTCATTCTCTACGAACATCATCCAACAATTGCCTTTCTTAGTCTGAAGTATATTCATCCCCGTGATTCTCATCGTGTTTCGGATTTTCGGCAAGCCTTCTACTTTGTGAAGTTATGATATTGAAATTCCAAATCGACATGGACTGAGAATAGGTAAGCAAGATCCAATATTCAGAAAACAATGCCGTATCGTGAGGAGTTTCATTTCGAATTTTGAGGTATGTAACTTATAATTAATGTGTGTCTATGCAAGTCTTAGCCACCAAGCTCTACATCCCTCCCACTCGGCCACAGCTCGTCCCGCGTCCACGCCTGATCGAGCGGCTGAACGATGGCTTGCAGGTCACGCCGGGCGTGACTCTCATCTCCGCCCCGGCTGGTTTCGGAAAGACCACGCTGCTCAGCGAATGGGCGGCGGGTTGTACACGGCCGGTCGGGTGGATATCGCTGGACGAAGGAGACAATGACCCTGCGCGTTTTGTGACGTACCTCGTCACGGCTCTGCAGACAGTTACAGAACATTTTGGAGAAAGGGTATTAGCGACCCTGCAATCTCCTCAGCTGCCGCCGCTCCCCTCGATCCTGACAACCCTGGTCAATGAGATCACCACGATTTCAGAGGACTTCGTTCTCATCCTGGATGATTATCATGTGATCGACACCCAATCCGTCGACCAGGCTCTCACCTTTTTCCTCGAGCACCAGCCGCCGCAGATGCAACTGGTCATTGCCACCCGTGAAGATCCGGACCTACCCCTGGCCCGCTTACGCGCCCGCGGCCAGTTGACTGAATTGCGCGCCGCCGATTTACGTTTTACCGTCTCGGAAGCCGCGGAGTTTCTCAACCATGTGATGGGGCTCCAGCTCTCCGGGCAGGACGTTGCCGCACTGGAGACCCGCACCGAAGGCTGGATCGCAGGCCTGCAATTGGCCGCGCTGTCCATGCAAGGTCATCAAGATATTGACAGCTTCATCCGGTCTTTTACCGGCAGCCATCATTTTGTGATGGACTATCTCGTGGAAGAAGTCCTGCACCGCCAGCCGGAACGCGTCCAGACGTTTTTACTGTACACGTCCATCCTCCACCGTCTGTGCGGACCACTGTGCGATGCCATTCTGCTCGACGCCTCTGGTTCCGGGCAGGAAACCCTAGAATATCTGGAGCGCGCCAATCTGTTCCTCATTCCCATGGATAACGAGCGGCACTGGTACCGGTATCATCATCTCTTCGCCGATCTGTTGCGGCAACGGCTCAACCAGAACATCGCGGCCTCTGCCGGGGATAAAGAGAGCCGCCTGAACGAATTGCACATCCGTGCCAGCCAGTGGTACGAGGATAACGGTCTGGATATCGAAGCGTTCCAACATGCTGCGGCTGCCAATGACGTCGACCGTGCCGCGCGGCTGGTGCAGGAAAAGGGACTGCCTCTGCACTCCAGCAGCGCGATGGCGCCCGTTCTGAAGTGGCTGGCATCGCTGCCAGCAGGTATCCTGCAGGCCCGGCCCTCGTTGTGGGTGACACATGCGGCGTTGTTGCTCGCAACCGGGCAGACCGCCGGCGTGGAAGAGAAAATCCAGGCGGCTGAGACCGCTTTAGCCCCTGTCATGCAGGGCACTATTATCGATGAAAGGCTCCGATTTCTCATTGGACAAATGGCTGCAGTGAGGTCTACCCTGGCCCTCACCCGCTACGATGTGGAAGGCATGCTTACCCAATCGCAGCGCGCGCTGGACTATTTGCCCCCCGGCCATGCCGTTGTCCGTTGTACCGCGCTCTGGACAATGGGGTATGCCTGCTATCTCCAGCGAGACTTTGCCAGGGCGAAGCGCGCCTATCTCGAGGCGATCTCCATCAGTCAGGAGTCCGGGGCGCTGTTCACCGTTATCCTGGCAACCATTGGGCTGGGCAACGTGCAGGAAGCAGAGAACCAGCTCCATCAGGCCGCAGACACCTATCGGCACGTTGTGCAAGCAGCAGGCGACCAACCGCAGCAAATCGTCCACGACGCGCATCTCGGGCTGGCTCGCCTGCTCTACGAATGGAACGACCTGGAGGCTGCCGAGCGGCACGGAGAGCAGGCACTTCAGCTGGCGCGGCAGTATGAAAGCCATATCGATCGATTCGTGATTTGCGAGGTATTTCTGGCGCGTCTGAAACTTGCCCGGGGAGATGTAGAGGGGGCTGCCGCACTCCTCGCGAAAGCAGAGCAGACTGTGCGCCACCAAAACTTTGTGCATCGCATCGCGGAAGTGGCCGATGCCCAGGTGCTGGTGCTTCTACGCCAGGGCAATGTAACAGGGGCTGCGCAACTGGTGCAGGCTCACGAACTTCCCATCAGCCAGGCCCGGGTGCATCTGGCGCAGGGTAATCCAGCCGCGGCGCTGGCGGTGCTGGAGCCGTGGCTCCGGCAGGCACAGTCCACAGGCTGGGAGAATGAACGGCTCAAAACAATGGCTCTCCGGGCGGTCGCTCATGGCGCAAATGGTGAAATCGAAAAGGCCAGGCAGGCGCTTGCTGACGCGCTGGCGCTGGCAGAGCCGCAAGGTCTCATCCGTACGTTTGTCGATGAAGGCTTACCAATGGCGCGCTTATTGTCCGACGCGGCAGCTCATGGGATCAGGCCAGACTATGCCAGGAAGTTGTTATCCGCATTGGAAGCAGAAAAACAGAAGACCGAAGACAGATCTTCTCCTTCGACAGGCCAGTCTCTTGTCGAGCCATTAAGTCAGCGCGAGCTGGAAGTGCTCCAGCTGATCGCCCAGGGACTCTCGAACGACGAGATCGGCAAACGATTGTTCCTGGCTCTCGATACCGTGAAGGGCCACAACCGCAGGATTTTCGACAAGCTGCAAGTCCAACGGCGTACCGAAGCCGTCGCCCGCGCCCGCGAGCTGGGCTTGCTGTGATGCCGATTGTTCAATCGCCGAACCCAGGCCCATCAAAACAACACCCCCAATAACACTTTCGTGTCTACATCAAAATAGTTGAAGTAGCTATCCTTCTTGTAGATTAAACAAGAGGCAGATGCTCATGGATATTTACGAAGCGATTTACACGACCCGCGCGATGCGGCGATTGAAACCGGACCCGATCCCCTACGAGGTGCAGGCTCGCATCCTGGATGCCGCGATTCGCGCCCCGAACATCGGCCAGGAGTGGCGGTTTCTCCTGGTCGATGACCCGGAGATCAAGTCCCAGCTCGCGCCGCTGTACCGGCAAGGATTTGAGCGCATGATCGGTGGGGCGCTCGAGGAAGTCTTCGCCGACGTGATGAAGACGGATACACCCATGGGGCGGACGGTCCGATCGGGGCTTTATCTGGTCAATCATTTTGCGGAAGTCCCGCTTTTGCTGATTGGATTCGGGCGTACCAAAGAGGGCAGTGGTATCTACCCGGCGCTCCAGAACGCGATGCTGGCAGCCCGCGCCGAAGGGATTGGCTCTACGTTGACAGGGTTCCTGCAGACGTACTTTGCAAACGAGGTGATGGAGATCCTCGGCGTGCCGAAGGATGCTGGTTGGTATATGCACGGGGTTGTTCCGATGGGCTATCCCCTTGGTAAATGGGGCGTCGGTGCTCGCAAACCAGTCCATGAAGTCGCCGCGCGCAATCGCTGGGATGGCGACCCGGGCTTTACCGTGCCGGAGCCCCTATGGCGGAAATGATCGACTCGAGTCAGCCGACGATTTATCAGATCCGGGTGAAGAGCCATTTGGGTTCTGAGTGGACAGCCTGGTTTGAAGGCCTGACCATCACACGGGAAGAAAGCGGCGATACACTCCTCACCGGCCCGGTGGTCGATCAGGCTGCATTACATGGATTGCTGAAAAAAGTGCGCGATCTGGGAATGGCGCTGGTCTCCGTCAACCCGGTCCAGTTCCATGAAGATCATCTTCAAAAAGACAGTCAAAAATGAGCGCAGAGAAATTAGGAGAATTGAAATGACAGCCCATGTTACCGAAACCTCGCCCCTTGTTACTGCCAGACTCGCGGGATTCTTTTATCTGATGCAGGTTCTGCTATTTGTTTTCTCCAGCCTGATCCTGCCGGGAGATTCACCTGCAATGATCGACAATATCAAGATCTCTGAATCTCAACTCCGTCTCGGCATTATCGGCTCTTTAGCCGGCCAGATCGTTGGCATATTGTATGTTCTATTTTTATACAAACTACTTAAACCGGTCAACAAAAACGTTGCCACGCTGATGCTTGTATTTGCTCTCATGGTCCCTCCCATCACGATGCTCAACGAGCTGACTCGCCTGAGTGCCCTGCAATTGGTAGGCAGGGCAGAGTACCTGAACGTATTCACAACAGAACAGCTGGAGGCGCTGGCCTACTTCTTTATCCGTTTGCACGGCGAGGGAACGAACATTGCTTTGATATTCGCCGGCCTCTGGCTGCTCCCCCTCGGATATTTGGTGTTCCAGTCCCGGTTCCTCCCCACAATTCTGGGTGTCTTGTTGATCCTTGGCGGTTTTGGTTATCTCATATACGCGTTTGGGTCGCTTCTTTCAGCCGGCTACGACCTGGGTAATGTTTTGTTTACAGGTTTGGCGGAAGTCTTGTTCCTCCTGTGGCTTTTGATCAAAGGTGTAAACACGGAGCGGTGGCAGTCGCGCACGATTGAATCTTTGTGATCTCAAAGACGACAAAGGAACAGGGAGTCGTTGTCGATGGTACTTCTACATATTTTAGGCGGCCTCACGGGGCTGACCTCGGGCGCGGTGGCGCTTTCTGCAAGCAAAGGCGGGACGCTGCACCGAAGAAGCGGGACGGTCTTTGTCTACGCCATGCTGGTCATGTCGGCCAGTGGCGCGGTGATCGCAGGACTGCTGGCCTTTTACCTGGTGGTGACCGCGCTGCTCACGGTCCGTCGACGAGGCAGAGGACTCCCCTGGATGGATGTTGCGGCAATGGCCTTTGGGCTGGCAGTGGCGATTCTGGCCTTCGTCTTTGGCATGGCAGGGACAGACAACCCGGCCGATCCGCCACCGGCCATGGCCATCGTCTTCGGGGTGGTAGCGCTTCTTGCCGTGTTCGGCGACCTTCGCATGCTCGTGACGCGCAGTCTTCCCTGGTCGCAGCGCATCGCGCGTCATTTATGGCGCATGTGCCTCGCCTTGTGGATTGCCGCGGCTTCTTTCTTCCTGGGACAGTCGGATGAGCTCCCGGAGGCGCTGCGGATCATGCCGCTGTTATGCACCCCGGTGCTGCTGGTCCTGCTGTTGATGTTCTACTGGCTGGTACGGGTCCTGTTCACACAATGGCGGCCGTCCACATAATTAGATCGGGTGATGCAACCTGTTGAGACACATCATCGTAAACTAAATGATTTAGAGGTAACAAATGAAAGCTGTTTTATTCCCGAAGTACGGTTCCCCCGATGTCCTCCAACTCACAGAGGTAGAAAAACCCACCCCGACCGAGAATCAAGTGCTGATCAAAGTGATCGCGGCTGCCGTGAACCCGCTGGACTGGCATGGTATGCGCGGCGAGCCATTCATCGCCCGTATGGGCAATGGGATTCGCAAGCCCAAAGACCAGCGGCTGGGTGCGGATATCGCCGGGCGGGTGGAAGCCGTTGGTAAGAATGTCACGGACCTCAGGCCCGGCAATGAAGTCTTCGGCGCCATCGGCGCAGGTGGTTTTGCCGAGTACGCTTGCACGCGTGAAAAAAATCTGGCGCTGAAACCAGGCAATGTCTCTTTTGAGGAAGCGGCTGCCGCGCCCGTCGTGGGACTCACGGCGATACAGGGGTTTCGTCATGCAGGCGGGGTCCGGGCAGGGCAAAAGGTCCTGGTCAACGGAGCGGCGGGGGGCATCGGTACGTTTGCCGTGCAATATGCCAAATCGTGTGGGGCCGAAGTCATCGGCGTTTGCAGCACGAGGAATGTGGATCTGGTGCGCTCCATTGGCGCAGATCACGTGATCGATTACACCCGCGAAGATTTCACTCGAACCGGGCAGGGTTATGATCTGATTTACTGTGCGATAGGAAATCGGACAGCTTTTGCCTATCGGCGGGCATTGAAGCCTGGAGGGGTCTGCGTCATTGCCGGGTTTACCTCCATGTTCCTTTTGTTCGAAGGTATGCTTCTGGGACCACTAGCGTCGCGGGGTGATAAAAAGGTCACGCGGATGGGGATATCCAATGCAAACAAAGAAGATCTGCTGATCATCAAGGAGCTCCTGGAGACGCGCAAGGTCGTCCCCTTCATCGATCGTCGTTACCCGCTGCATGAGACTGCCGAAGCGATCCGGTATGTGGAAACATTACATGCCCGAGGCAAAGTGATTATCAACGTAGTAGAGCCTCACGGACAATCCTGACGAAATGCCACAGCGAAACTCTGCTTGCATAGATCAGTACAAAAAGGGAGTAATCACCCGACTGATACTTTCGAAACAAACGGTGGTCGAGTAGCCCAAAGCACAGCGAAGGGCGTATCGAGACCACACTTTCAGGCAATCCACGCTTCCTGTTGGTCTCGACACCGCACTGGCGTACGGTGCCAGTGTACGGCAGGCAACGCTTCGTCTGCGTTCGACGGAAGAACATCGTCTCACTCCGCTCAGCGCGAGGCTGCCTCGTTTCGACACGCCCTATCGGGCAGTCAACACAAGACTCGACCAACGGATTGGCTTTGAAACAAAAAGGAACTAAAAATGGAAATCCAGCACTTCGAATTCCTGAAACATCTGGTTCGTTTCAACCGGCACGTCTATCTGGACCACAATGCAACGACGCCGGTGAGCGACGGCGTCCGGCGTAAGATGAGCCAGGTCTTGAGCTCTCATTATGGCAATCCATCCTCCTTCTACGGCATGGGCAGAAGATCAGCCGAGATCGTGGAACAGGCCAGGAAACACGTCGCGGACGCTATGCACGCGCATCCTCATGAAATCTACTTTACCGGCTGCGCCACCGAATCCAATAATGCTGTGCTGAAATCACTCAGCGCCCATTTTTTTCCCAAAAAGAAAAAGATCATTTCCACGCCGATCGAGCATCCATCTGTGATCAACACGCTGGAGTATCTGGAAACCCAGGGCCTTATTGTCGAATATTGCGCTGTGGATCGTCAGGGCCGTGTGCTTCTGGCAGAGTTAGAGAAGCAGATCGACGAAGAGACCTTTTTGCTCTGTTGCATGGCAGCCAATAACGAGACCGGCGTCATCCAGGACATCGCGGCGATAACGGAAATCGCCCATCGCCATGATGTGCTGGTGCTGTCAGATTGTGTCCAGGCGCTCGGGAAGATCCCGATCGATGTCCATGAATGGGGAGTAGATTACGCCTCGTTTTCGGCGCACAAGCTGTACGGTCCGAAAGGCATCGGCGCCCTGTACGTCAAACAGGGCAGCCCGTTCACACCGCTGCTGCACGGCGGCCATCAGGAAAACGGATTGCGGGCCGGCACCGAAAGCCTCCACAACATCGCCGGGTTTGGCGCCGCCTGCCAGGAGGTGGAGAAACACCTGGCGGACGCGAAACGGATTCGGGCCATGAAGAGCCAACTGGTCCAACAGCTCAAGGAGATCAGGCCAGACTGTGTCATCAACTCACCGGAAGCAGACGCGGAATGCCTGCCGAATACGCTCAGCATTACCTTCCCGGGTGTGGAGAATGCCGGCTTGATGGGTATGCTCGATTATCGCGGCGTCGCCGTCTCCGCCGGTTCGGCCTGCAGCACGGGAGAGGACAAGCCTTCCCATGTCTTGAAAGCGATCGGTCTCTCCGACCAGGCTGCGCGCGAGACCATCCGGATCAGTCTCGGGCATGGCACCTCAGAACGAGATATCCGCTATGTGACCGGGGTCGTCCGGGATTACATAGAAGGCCGCACCCCGTATGTGGATATGATCACGCCGGCCCAGTTGAACGAAACCATCCTCTTCGACGAAAAAACCTACATCCTGGACGTCCGTCCGGACGACGACCGCAGGAAGCACAAAGGCCTGCCGAACTCCCATGAAGTGCCATCCTTTTTTGGGGAAAATTACCTGGATCAGCTTCCAAGGGATAAACGGATCCTGGTGGTCTGCCCGGGTGGAGGGCTGTCGTTCATGATCTCCTATTATTTGAAAGCCAAAGGCTTCCAACGCGTGAGCAACCTGCGCGGCGGGCTGGACAGTTGGAGAAAGCGGCGCGGTGATCTGTATCAAAAGTACGCAGGGCAAAACAGTATCGTCCTCCAACCGGGAAAATAGATGGACCTGTGGAAGGAGACGCCTGCCGAAAAGTGACGATTACGGTGGTATAAGAGTGCAAGAGATTCTTATGAAAGCAATCGTTTGGACGAAATACGGACCACCGCAGGCTCTTCAACTCCAGGAGGTAGAAACGCCCTCTCCCGGGGACGATGAAGTCCTGATCAAAGTCCATGCGGCAACCGCCTCCCAGGCGGACACGGAGTTTCGCAGGCTCAAGCTGCCTCTCTTCTTTGCGTTCTTCCTGCGGCTTTACCTGGGCTTACTAAAACCAACCAGAAAAAAGATACTTGGGACAGAGTTTGCCGGACAGATCGTTTCGGTAGGGAAAAATGTCACCCGGTATAAGCCGGGCGACCAGGTGTATGGATATACGGGCCTTGGCATGGGCACCTATGCGGAATACCTCTGCCTGTCCGAAAAGCCGTCGGCGCTGGCCAGCGTCATGGCCATCCGGCCGGGCAATGTGACGTATGAAGAGGCAGCCGCCCTACCCTTTGGCGGACTCGAAGCTCTGCATACCCTTCGTCAGGCGAATATCCGACCCGGCCAAAAGGTGTTGATCGTCGGCGCGGGCGGCAGCATCGGCACGTACGCGGTTCAGCTTGCCAAGCACTACGGAGCGGAAGTGACGGGTGTGGACAAAGCCGGGAAGCTGGACATGCTCCGCTCGATCGGCGCAGATCACGTCATCGATTACGCCAGAGAGGATTTCACCAGGAACGGTCAGCGGTATGATGTCATCCTGGATACGATTGGCAAAAGTCCCTTTGCACGCAGCTTGCGCTCGCTACATGAACGTGGCGCCTATCTGAACGCCAACCCGGGACTGTTTGGCGGGCTCTGGATGCGATGGTTTTCCAGGACCGGCGGCAAGCGCGTCATCACCTGGACGGCCGGCTATACGGTGGATAATCTGAATGCCCTCAGAGAGTTAGTGGAAGCCGGAATGATCAAGCCGGTCATCGATAGACGCTACCCGCTCGAACAGACCGCCGAGGCGCACCGCTATGTGGACACAGGAAACAAAAAGGGAAATGTCGTCATTACCATGGAGAGCTCGCTATGAAAGCGATCGTGCGTTACCAGTATGGCTCACCCGACGTCCTGAAATTGGAAGAGGTAGATAAGCCCACTCCGAACGACGATGAGGTCCTGGTCAAGATCCACGCAGTATCCATCAATGGCTCGGACCGCGAAGGGTTGATGGGGAAACCACTATATGCTCGCATAGGTGGACTTCGAAAACCAGGCTATCCGATCCTCGGATCGGACATCGCCGGGCGGGTGGAACAGGCCGGTAAGAACATCACACAGTTCAAACCGGGCGATGAAGTCTTCGGGGAGATTCCCGGCTATCACGGCGGCTTTGCCGAGTATGCCTGCGTGCCTGAAAAAACCCTGGTACGGAAACCAGCCAGCTTGACGTTCGAGGAAGCCGCAGCCATTCCACAGGGTGCCATGCTCGCACTGTACGGAATTCGCGAAAAAGGGCAGGTCCAGCCCGGGCAGCAGGTCTTGATCAACGGCGCGGGTGGCAGCGCCGGGACGTTTGCCGTGCAGCTTGCCAAGCTCTATGGCGCGGAAGTCACCGGGGTGGATAACGCCTTCAAACTGGATTTCCTACGTTCCCTCGGCGCAGACCACGTGATCGATTACACACGACAGGACTTCACCAAAACCGGCAAACAATATGACCTCATCCTGGATTTGATCGCGCATCGCTCGGTCTTCGCCTATCGACGAGCACTCAAGCCGAACGGGACAGCTTTCTTTGTCGGAGGTTCACTTGGTACACTGTTCCAGATCTTATTGCTGGGACCCTGGATCAAAAGAAGTACACGCAGAAATATTCGCATCCTGATGGTTCCACAAAATAACAAAGATCTCATGGCTATCATGGAACTTTTTGAAGCTGGCAAAATCGTCCCGGTCATCGATCGACGATATTCGTTCCGTGAGGTCCCGGAGGCGCTGCAATATGTGGCAGAAGGGCGCGCCAGGGGAAAAGTCGTCATCACAGTGGCATAACCGATAGTTGAGTAGGAGGTCCCTCCCTGAGCGGAGGGCAGTGATTGTCTGCCCGCAGTAGAAGCGTCGTCCGCTGTATCGAAACCAACAGGAAGCATAAATGCTGGAATTTGTGGTCTCGATACGCCCCTCTAAGCTCACTCGGGGCTACTCGACCACCCGTTGATTTGGAAGTGTCAGATTACCAAGAATAGGTCATTAGACACAGCGGAGCAATTCTCATGAAGGCAATCGTGCACCACAAATATGGTTCAGCGGATGTCCTCCAGCTCGAGGAAATCGACAAACCGTCCCCCGCGGACGACGAGGTGCTGGTCCGTGTCCATGCGGCTTCCCTGAACATCCTGGACTGGTACGGCATCACCGGCCTGGGCATCGCCCGTGTCGGAGGCGGGTTCCGTGGACCAAAGGACCCGAGGGTGGGCGTGGATTTCGCAGGGGTGGTCGAGGCAGTCGGTGGGAACGTCAGGCAGTTTCGAGCCGGTGACGAAGTCTACGGGGCGAAAAGCGGATCGTTCGCCGAATACGTGACGATTCGCGAGCAGCGCGGTATCGCCCTGAAACCAGCGGGCATGACCTTCGAGCAGGCGGCGACCATTCCGGTCGCGGGGCTCACGGCCCTGCAGGGTCTGCGCGATCACGGGCAGGTTCAACCGGAGCAGAAAGTCCTGATCAACGGCGCCTCGGGCGGCGT
>LLBY010003751.1_pt2 | contig 17439 bp, 13 predicted proteins | sample 1489401 | NCBI WGS metagenome assembly LLBY01 (sample SAMN04092656, study PRJNA295927) | soil metagenome | biome: Soil prokaryotic community; feature: Bulk soil; isolation source: soil from tomato rhizosphere | host: tomato cultivar Hawaii 7996 | place: South Korea | collected 2011-11-01 | reverse complement strand
TCGCCCGCGCACTGGCCAACCGCCCGCGGCTGGTCCTGGCCGACGAGCCCACCGGCGAACTGGATAGCAAGACCACGCGTGAGCTGCTTACGTTTTTCCGCGAGCTCGTGGAGGGCCAGCACATCACGATGCTGATGGTCTCACACGATCCCTTGGTAGATCAATACGTCCATCAGGTGTTGACACTGCAGGATGGTATTGTCCTCTAAACACTTCGCCACGGACACTTGCACCTGCATAAGGATCTTTCATGTTGCTCTGGCAAGAAGCAGGTGCAGTGCAGGTGTTTCATAAATTTTCACAGAATCTTAAGAACTAATCCGTGGAATCTGTGGCTAATCATCTTCAAAGATCGATGCGACGAATATTCTCTTTCTCCTGTCTTCTTTCTTTCCTCCTCTCTGCCTGTAGCGCGCAGACTCTGGCGCCAGATACCTCGCCGGAGTCACCCGTCCTCGCGACAGTAACGCCAGGCCCCGAGATTTATGCAGACTCCTCGAAAACCGTAGAGAAACGCATCGAGGATTTACTAATGCGCATGACCCTCGACGAAAAGATCGGGCAGATGACACAGGTAGAAAAGAACAGTATCAAGCCAGGCGACATCACAAAGTATTTCATCGGTTCCATCCTGAGCGGAGGCGGGGGTTCTCCTGAAGAAAATACGCCGCAGGGCTGGTACGCGATGGTGGAGGGCTTCCAGAACGAAGCGCTCGCCACGCGTCTGCAGATTCCGATCCTCTACGGCGTGGATGCCGTCCACGGTCATGGCAATCTTCTTAATGCGACGATCTTTCCACACAATATCGGCCTGGGCGCCGCGAACAACCCGGAGCTCATGGAGAAGCTCGGTCGAGCGACGGCCGAGGAAATGCTGGCTACAGGCATTCCCTGGAATTTCGCACCGGTCCTTGCCGTTGTGCAGGATGTGCGTTGGGGGCGCACGTATGAAGGATATGGGGAGGAGACGAAGCTGATCACATCTCTTGGCACGGCTTATCTTAAAGGTTTGCAATCCCTGACAGAAGAAGATGATCCGGCGCCCGGCCAATCTATCTTTGTGCTGGCTACGCCTAAGCACTTCATCGGAGACGGCGCGACCATTTGGGGTTCCTCGCGCACTGACAAGTATGAGCTGGATCAAGGGAATATGCAGGTCCCGGAGGAAATGGTCCGTGAATTGTATCTGCTTCCCTATCAAAGCGCGGTGGAGGCCGGCGCGCTGAACGTCATGGCGTCCTTCAGCAGTTGGAAGGGGATCAAGATGCACGCGCAGCAATACCTGCTGACCGGGGTGCTCAAAGACGAGCTCGGATTCGAAGGTTTTATCGTTTCCGACTGGCAGGGCATGGACCAGATCTATCCGGACGATTACTATGCCTCGGTCGTCACTTCGGTCAACGCGGGCGTGGATATGAACATGGTCCCGTACGAATATGTTAAGTTTATCGAAACAATGAAGCAGGCCGTGAACAACGGCGATATTCCCGAGTCGCGCGTCGACGAAGCAGTACGCCGCATCCTGCGCGTTAAATTTGCTCTCGGCCTGTTCGAGCGCCCCATGCCAGATACGAAATATCAAAGCACTGTCCGCTCACGTGAACGTCTTGAGCTGGCGCGACAGGCCGTGCGCGAGTCATTGGTCCTTCTCAAGAATGAGAGTAACACGCTGCCTCTGCGTAAAGATACACCCGTCATCTTTATTGCAGGCGCAGGCGGAAATGACATCGGTCTTCAATCCGGTGGCTGGACGCTGGAATGGCAGGGTAAACCTGGAGACGACAACAAAGGCACGACGATCCTCAGCGGTATCCGTGGCGCAATTGGGGCGGATGCGCGCGTCGAATACAATCGCGATGGCGATTTTAGTGAATTCAAATATGCAGAAGGCAATTCTATAGTTGCAGATGTGGGTATCGTGGTTCTCGCCGAAAAACCCTACGCGGAGGGCGTGGGGGATAAGGCGGATATTTCCCTGACGAAAGAGGAAACCGACCTTATCATTCGAATGGGAGAACAAAGCAACAGCGTGGTCGTTATCTTGATTTCGGGTCGCCCACGCGTGATCACGGAACAATTACCTCTAGCTGATGCCTGGGTGGCGGCCTGGCTGCCCGGCACCGAAGGCGGCGGGATCGCGGATGTGCTCTTTGGAGATTTTCCGTTCACCGGAAAGCTTTCCTATTCCTGGCCGCGCTCGAACGAACAGCTTCCGATCAATATCAACAACTCGGCAGAGAAAACCGGTTGTGACGCGCCGCTCTTTCCATTTGGTTACGGTTTAGAGTATGGCGATGCCTCGCTCGAAATTGAGCCTTGCGAAAAGTGAGCTCATTCGCAAAACGAAAACCAGCAAAGAGAGAATATCAATGAACTACGGCTACTTCGATGACTCCAATCGTGAATACATCATCACGGATCCCCGCACACCCACCAAATGGATCAATTACATCGGCACGCTGCAATTTGGTGGCTTCGTAGATCACACCGGAGGCGCGCTGATCTGCAAGAACGACCCCACCTTCAACCGCATCACAAAATACATTCAGCAAATGCCTTCCTCTGATTTCAAGGGCGAGACCCTGTACTTGCGTATCAAACAAAAAGATAGCTCTAAGGCTTTCTCCCCCTTCTTCGTTCCCACACTCGATATGTACGACAAATACGAATGCCACGTCGGGCTTGGCTACACGCGCATCGTCAGCGAGTTCTATGGCATTCGCACCGAAGTCACGATCTTCGTCCCCAACCATGCCATGGTGGAAATACGCGACATCAAGATCACCAACATCGGCGAGGAGCCACTCGAGGTCGATGCCATCCCGGTGCTGGAATACACACATCCCGACGCACTCAAACAGTTCACCAACGCGGACTGGATTCCTCAGACGATGACATCCAAAGCAGTGTGGGATGGCGATGGATTCGTACTGATCCAGTATCCGTTCATGTTCCGTGACATCAAGATCAATTACTTCACGTCCAACCTGCCTGTCTCATCCTTCGAGACAGACAGAAAGAAATTCCTGGGCAAGAATGAATACGGCACGTGGGCAAACCCTGTATGCTTGCAGGGTGAAGAGCTGTCCAACACCGAAGCCCTGCGCGGGGACAACATCGCGGCGCTGATGCATCACCTGGGAACGCTTCAGCCCGGTGAGACAAAACGTCTCATCACACAACTGGGACAGGAGGCGAACGTCGAAGTCGCCAAGCAGGCTGCGGAACAGTATCGGAATCCGCAGGCCGTGGACGACGCGCTGGCAGAAATGAAGAAGTTCTGGGATGGCTATCTTTCCACACTGCAAGTGGAAACGCCCGATGCAGCGATGAACGCGATTCTCAACATTCACAACCCGCACCAATGTTTTATCACGCGATTGTGGTCGCGTTATCTTTCCTATTATCAGCTTGGGCTGGGTGCGCGCGGGATCGGAATCCGCGACTCATCGCAGGATATCCTCGGCGTGATGGCGAACATTCCTCAGGATGCAAAAGAATTCCTGAAGACATTGCTCTCCTTTCAAAAGCCGAATGGCTCGGCGATGCATCAATTTAATCCACTGACCCTGGAAGGCAGCATCGGCGACGCGGTGGAGATGGAAGACCACCCGCATTATTACAGTGACGACCATCTCTGGAGCATTCTGGGCATAACAGCCTATGTCAAAGAGACGGGTGACATTGCATTTCTCGATGAGCAGGTGCCCTTTTATGAAAAAGACAAGCGAAGCACGCCGCAGAGCGGCAGTGCGGATAAAGATGGCAAACCCCTTGAGCATGCATCGGTGCTGGATCATGCGCGGCGCGCGTTGGCCTTCACCCGGAATGACACCGGCAAACATGGACTCCCCCTACTCGGCTTCGCGGATTGGAACGACACGATCAATTTAGCAAAGGGCGCCGAGTCATTGTTCTCTGCGCACCTGTATGGACGCGCGTTGAAGGAATTTATTGCTCTCCTCGATTTCCTGGGTAAGCAAGAAGAAGCTGAGGAATGGCGGGCTGCACATGCTGAGATGAAGGCCCGGGTCGAAAAGCATGCGTGGGACGGGGAATGGTATGTGATGTACTTCGATCACGATGGGGCCCCCGTCGGCTCGCACAACAATCAATACGGCCAGATCCATCTCAATGGACAATCGTGGGCCGTGCTTTCCGGTTTTGCCTCTCCCGAACGGGCCCGTCTGGCAATGGAGTCGGTCTACAATCGCCTCAACACAAAATACGGGATCAAGCTTTCCACGCCGGGCTACGACGGCTTCGACCCGCGCTATGGCGGCGTGACCACTTATCCGCCTGGCGCCAAGGAGAACGGCGGCATCTTCCTCCACCCCAATCCCTGGGCGATGATCGCGGAAACTCTGCTCGGCAATGGCGACCGCGCCTACGAATATTATTCACAGATCAGCCCTGCAGCAAAGAACGATAGGATCGATCTCTACGAGAGCGAGCCCTATGTCTACCCGCAAAACGTTCTGGGCGACGAGCATCCCCAATTCGGGCTGGCGCGCAACTCGTGGCTCTCCGGCACTGCCTCGTGGATGTATCAGACCGGCACACAGTGGATCCTCGGCATCCGCCCGGGGTTTCGGGGACTGCGCATCGACCCGTGCATCCCGTCGAAGTGGCAGGGGTTCAAAGCGACGCGCAAATACCGCGGCGTCACCTATCACATCACGGTGAACAACCCCGGTCACGTGTGTAAAGGAGTGGCAAACGTGAATGTCGAAGGTGGGATTGTTGAGGGGAACTTGATCCGCTCGAATGAAGGAACGAGTGAAGTCCATGCCGAGATCACGATGGGGCACCCGTAATGGCTACCCTTCTTCCGGTTGCGTCGGTTGAGAACGAGTTCCTGCGGATTGATTATCTGACCGCTCTGGGACCGCGCATCCTTGGACTCTACGTCAAGAAGGTTGGCATTCAGCTCTTCGCAAAAACCCCGGATGCGCACTGGCCCACGCCGCATGGCGAGTATTATCTCCGCGGCGGACACCGTCTGTGGACCGCACCGGAAGATCCGTTTTTCACGTGCCCTGAGGATCATGTGAGCATTGTTGCGGATGACCATCGTGTGCTCCTCAAAAGCAGCGTGGACGCATCTGGCTTGGAAAAAGAAATATCGTTTCAATTGGACGACAATTGCATAAGGCTCCTACATAGAGTCACGTGGCATGGCAATGAAATGATCGAACTTGCACCGTGGGCAATTACGCAACTACAACTGGGCGGCATGGCCATCCTGCCGCTGTCACGGTCGCAGGGCTTGCAGCCCAATCGGAATCTTGTCTTTTGGCCGTATTCCCGAGTAAAGAATGAGAGATTGGAAATACACGATGACATGATCCTCATTCATGGCCGAGCATCCGAAGAGCCATTCAAAATCGGCAGCTATAACGCACATGCATGGATCGCCTATGTTTTAGATGCTGTTTTGTTCGTCAAGCGATTTTCCGTCGATTCGACAAATCGATATCCTGACCTGGGCTCGAACGTGGAAGCCTATGTCAAGGATTCATGTGTGGAGCTGGAAACACTTGGGCCGTTGAAGACCCTCCATCCAACTGAGTCCGTCGAGCATGAAGAAATTTGGGAAGTCCGCACCGGGGAATTTTCTACCACGCTTGAAGATGCACGTATAATCAGCAGGCAATTACAGAGTGCCGCATCATCGACTAAACTTGAAGATTGAATTTTGGCCCGCGAGAGCCCTCAAAAATACTTACTGTTTATGACTCAAGCGGCAACTTTGAACACCATGGAGCAATGAATGGCAAACAAAATTACATTTCCTGAACATTTTCTTTGGGGTGCGGCGACGGCTTCGTACCAGATCGAAGGCGCATGGAACAAGCATGGAAAAGGGGAATCGACCTGGGACCGTTTTACGCACGCGCCCGGGAACATCCGAAACAATGATACTGGCGATGTGGCCAATGACCATTATCGACTCTGGAAAAAAGACATCGGCTTGATGAAGAAGATGGGTTTGAAGGCCTATCGCTTCTCCATTTCCTGGCCGCGTATTCTTCCGACTGGCAGGGGCAAGGTCAATCAAAAGGGACTGGATTTCTATAACAAGCTTGTCGATGCGCTGCTGGCAGCGGATATCGTCCCCTTCGCGACCCTCAACCACTGGGACCTGCCGCAGAAACTGGAGGACGAAGGTGGCTGGCCCGTTCGTACCACGGGCGACGCTTTCGTCGAATATGCAGATGTAATGACCCGTTCCCTGGGTGACCGCGTCAAGAACTGGATCACACACAATGAACCCGCAGTCGTCGCCTGGATGGGCTACTCCACCGGTCAACATGCACCCGGCCTGAAGGACTATGCTCTGGGCGCCCGCGCGGCTCATCACTTAATGCTCTCACATGGTCAGGCTGTACCTGTCATTCGTCGTAACAGCCCGGAGGCGGAAGTGGGAATCACACTTGATATCAGTTGGAGGATTCCTGCCTCTAACAGCCGCGCGGACCGTGAGCTGGTCCGCGTGGACGATGGGCTATGGTTCCGCTGGTTTGCAGATCCACTCTTCGGGCGCGGCTATCCTTCGGATAAGGTGGACGATTTTACCAAGAATGGCACGCTGCCGAACGGCCTCAACTTTGTACAATCCGGCGACATGGACGTTATTTCCACACCGACCGATTTTCTAGGACTGAATTACTACTCCCGCACGGTTTACCGCGCCGATGGCGACGACAACGATCCACAAGTCCTTTTCTCAAACCCCAAAGTGCCCGAACATTGGACGGAAATGGGCTGGGAAATTTACCCGGAGGGACTCACAAGCATCCTGGCGCGCGTCTATTTCAATTACCAGCCGCGTAAGCTCTATATTACCGAAAACGGCGCGAGCTATTCCACACCGCCCGATGAAAACGGTCGCGTGGCCGACGAGCTCCGGATCCATTATCTCCGGACTCATTTCGCGGCTGCGTATCGCGCCATTCAGATGGGAGTTCCTCTGGCGGGATACTTCGTCTGGTCCCTGATGGATAACTTCGAATGGTCATGGGGCTACGCTCAACGCTTCGGGCTGATCTGGGTAGATTTCGAAACCCAAAAACGCATCCTGAAAGACAGCGCCAGGTGGTATAAGCGGGTGATCAAGAAGAATGGGTTTTAAAAACGTGTAGGGCCGGGCAGCGCAACCCTACACGTTTAATCCGACAAACGGATTGCTTTGTTTCTCCTCCCCTACCGTCGTCTCGGGGCCATGGCCCGAAAGCAGATGCGTCTCGTCTGGCAGGGTAAAGATCTGAGTTCGAATGCTATGCTCCAACTGCTCCCAGCTTGCGCCGGGCAGGTCGGTGCGACCCACGGAGCCCGCGAAGATGACGTCACCGCAAAAGCACACATTGGATGCCGACACATACAAAACACAGTGACCGGGCGTATGCCCCGGCGTGAAGCGCACCTCAAATTCCACGTTCCCCAAACGCAGGATTTGTCCCTGGTAGAAATCGATCGTCGGTTCGGGGCCGGGGTCGATGTCGAAGCCAAAGAACGCGCCGCCGCCACCAGCTCTCCACAACACATGATCGTTCGGATGCAGAGCCACCAAGGGCAGTGGATTCAACGCGTCCGCGATTGCACCCGCGCCGCCGATATGATCAAAGTGGGCGTGTGTGTACCAGAGATGGGCGATGCGCCAGCCTCGTTTTTGTGCTGCTTCGAGAATGACGTCGCCGTCCCAGGCAGGATCGATCACGGCAGCATCGTTCGTCTGCGAGTCGGCAACCAGATAGGCGTTTGTCTGTGCGGGACCCAACGTGAATGGAACGATCTCCAGCATAGCTTACCTTTCTCACAAGGCTCTAGGCGTCCTCACCGCGGGGAATGACGGCTGGAGCAGAGTGGATTCGTCGCGGGGAAAATAAATAACTGACGACAATGGAAAGGCCGATCAGACCGATCGACAAAGGATAGACAATCATCGGGTCACGCTCGAAAAGGATGCCCGCCAGCGGCGGCGTGAGGATAAAGATCACGGCGGAGATCGTTTCCATAATGCCATAGGTCACACCCATCTGCGAATCGTGGACCAATTCCCGCGCCTGTGCCAGTGCCATCGGGCGTCCGGCGCGAAACCCTCCCAAAAGAAAGTATCCGAGCACATAGACGGGCAGGCTGGTGCCCCTCCAAATGAACAGGGCAAACAGAATCACCAGAGCTTGCGCGATCAGGAAGCCGCGGCGAGGCGGTACGCGGCTGAGGAGAATGGCCATGACGGAGTTCCCAAGCGCGCCGGCAGTGAAGATGATTCCCGTTTCACCCAGGGAAAGCCCGCGCACACCTTCCAGGAAGTTGGGCGTGAGCGGCTGTGCAAGATACATTGCAAAGATGGCAAAGGCAAGTACGCCCATAAAAACAATGAAGCCTTGATTGCTCCTCAGATGGGGCGCTGGCGTCTCGGGGTTATCCTGATCAAGCGGCTGCCGCTTGATAAGAAAGATAAAAATAGTAGACAGGATGAAGACTGCCGCGGCCACTAAGAAACTCGTCCGCATTCCATAGTGATCACCAATCCAGCCACCGGTGATCGGCCCCAGCACCATCCCCAGCGCAAAGGTTGCGGTCGTGAGCGAGAGAACGGTCCCAATAGGCAGGTTGCCTCGCGCGGCAGTCACGTAGCTACTCAAGGGTGATGAGACAAACGCCGTCAACCCATAACCAAATAGACCGATCAAGAAAATAGGGAGTGTCAAAGCAAGACCCATGATTAATGCGGACAGCAGTCCCATAATCCAGGCAATGATGAGCAGCGGGCGCCGTCCGAATCGGTCCGCCATGCGACCCGCGGGAATATGCGTGACCGCCATCGAAAGACCAAACGCGCCAAGCACCAGCCCAATTTCGTACTCGCTCAACACGAATTGCCGATCTAAATAGATAGGCACGAAGTTAAAAAACATCCCTTCGCCGAAGCCCCACAACAAAAGGGCAGCCGCGATAAAAAGAAGACTGCGATTCAATATGATCCTTTTTCTCACACAGGCACTCCCCGGCACCTGCATTCGGGGCAGGTGTGCGCCCGGTGCAAGTGTTGCGAGCCGAAGGCGAAGCAATCTCCCATTTATCAGGAGATGAGCTTGTCATCCATGACGAAGCAGTTTCTTCGCAATGACACGACTGTGGGTGACCTATTTTTGTATACTTACTCTTTGGATAAACTCAGCTGCGGATTGGAACACCTGCTCTCGGCTGGCGTCACGCGGCAGGTTATGCCCCGATCCGGTGAGATAAAGCTTCGTTTTGTCTGAGGTATTGACCAGCCGGTCATAGATGCCTTCCAGATTATCCGGCAGGATGTATGTTTCATCCCTGGAGTGCATGAGCAAAACCGGGACATTGACCTTCGGCAGCGCCGCGCGCATTTCCAGGATCAGTTTCTTTAACTCGGCAGCGGAACGAACAGGATTATGAGCATAGACAATATGCTCTTTGTAGGCAGCTTTGTCAAACCAGCCGCTGTCCGGCGGTTCCTTCGTTTTGGGGCTGAATTTGAGGAAGCGACTGAGAGACTCCAAGAGCCAGATCGGGTAATCCGTCGGCAGGCGGGACGGCGTAGACATCGCCACCACACCCTTTACCTTCAACCGCGTCGACATAAGCAGGGAGAGAACTCCACCCATCGAAAGCCCGACGAGAAAGATATCATGCGTCAATCCGCAGAGAAGATGATAGCCATCTTCGACGGAGGCCACCCAATCGGTCCAGCGCGAACGGATCATGTCTTCAGGGTGTGTTGCGTGACCCACCAGCCGGATACCCAGGCAGGTATATCCCTGCCGCTGGAGATACTCTCCCATCCAGCGCATTTCCTTTGGTGTTCCTGTGAACCCATGGATCAACAAACAAGCCGGTTTTGAAGCATCCCCCAGCAGTAAAAAGGGCTCAGCCGTCGGAATGATTTGGGACATGCCGGGAATTATAGACTATCTTTAGCAACGGCACGCATCCATGCCGGGCGCAGGGAACCAACCTTTTTATAGATAGGGCAGCTCTCATCGTGGGCGCCCCGCAGATATCCTGTCGACATCAGAAATTCGTTCACGATCTCTCCGCCGGTGAAGACAAATGTCTTTTTGAACAGCTTAATCCATTCTTCTTTCGAAAGCCTCTGGTTTGCATCCAGCCAGGCTTTAAAGGAGCCATATTCCTTTTGTAGCTCTCGCACCTTCTGCGCGTTGAGGATCGCGGCGTTCACTTTCAAACGGTTGCGGATGATGCCCGAGTCGGCCAACAAACGGGCGCGGTCTTTTTCACCATACCTGGAAACTTTTGCGATATCGAAGCCATGATAGGCTTTACGAAAATTTTCAGCCTTCTTGAGGATGGTGATCCAGGACAATCCTGCCTGGTTGATCTCAAGAACGAGCCGTTCGAACAGCAGGTTGTCATCCTTGAGTGGAAAGCCATACTGGGTGTCGTGATAGATGCGGTTGTACGTATCCTCCGGATGAGAATTGCAGTAGTCACAGTACGTGGTCATGAAGCTATTTTACTATTGCAGAGTGGCGATACACAACGGAGTGTTAGTGTAGGCGATCTGTTTTCTGTCCATCCAGATACCCGGAGAATGTAAAATAAGCAAAATAGCTTACTCAGGTATAAGCCAAAACGCTCTCTACGAGAGGGGAAGAATCCATAAAATGGTAACATCTATCTTTAAGGTGACATCGAACGACCCTATAGCCAGGCTGATAAGCGAAATCAATGTATTAGAGAATACTCAGATTTGAGAGGTTCCGATGGATGAACATAAGAATCATAAGATGCATGATCACTCTCAGCACACGGCAGAGAAGAACAAAACTGACCATTCCGAGCATCACGCTATGGACCATTCTCAACACCAAATGCAAAACCATTCTGCTCACGCTGCCCATGAGGCACAGACGATGCCTGCTTCCCACCGCCCATCGCACGAAGATCATTCCGCCCATGCCGGCCACGGCACCGATCATACCGGGCACGAGCAAATGTTCCGTGTCCGCCTCTGGTGGAGCCTTTTGCTGAGCATTCCCGTTTTGCTGTACAGTGAAATGATCCAGAGGTGGCTGGGGCTTACACTACCGTCCTTCCCGTTCAGCGAATGGATTCCATTTGTATTTTCGGTCATCATCTTCGCCTATGGCGGCGTGCCCTTTTTGCAGATGGCAGTCCCGGAATTGCAGGAGCGTAAACCTGGCATGATGACCCTCATCTCCCTGGCGATCTCTGTTGCCTTTCTTTACAGCGTAGCTGCGCAGTTCCTCAACCTGGGTGAGGGATTCTTCTGGGAGCTGGTCACTCTTATCGATATCATGCTCCTGGGTCACTGGCTGGAGATGCGCTCTGTGCGGCAAGCTTCGGGCGCGTTGAATGAGCTTGCAAAGCTGATGCCCGATACTGCCGAGCACATCCGCTCTGACGACACGACGGAAACCGTTCCCGCCTCAGCACTCAAGCACGGCGACCTTTTCCTCGTCCGACCGGGCGCCAGCGTTCCAGCAGATGGTGAAGTCATCGAGGGTCATTCCAATGTCAATGAAGCGATGATCACCGGCGAATCTGCCCCAGTCCACAAAATGGCTGGCAGCAAAATTATCGCTGGCACGATCAATGGCGACGGCAGTCTGCGCGCACGTGTCACGGCAACAGGAAGTGAAACCGCGCTGGCCGGGATTATGCGCCTGGTCGAGCAGGCGCAGCAGTCCAAATCGAGAACGCAGGTGCTTGCGGACAAAGCGGCGGGCTGGCTTTTCTATATTGCCTTAGCTGCCGCCGTGATTACGGCGATTGCCTGGACGCTTGCCGACGCTTTCAATATCGAAGTGTTGAACCGGGTTGTCACGGTGCTGGTGATTGCCTGTCCTCATGCGCTGGGGCTGGCGATCCCCCTCGTTGTTGCCATCACCACGGCAATGGGCGCGAGAAATGGTATTTTGGTCCGCAATCGTCTGGCTCTGGAAGCGGCGCGTGAAATAGATGTAGTCATCTTCGATAAGACCGGCACACTAACACAGGGACAATTCGGCGTTGTGGACATGGCGACCATGGAGGGCTGGGAGGCGGACCGCGCCCTTGCCCTGGCTGCTGCGCTGGAAGGAGACTCTGAGCATTTGATCGCCCAGGCAGTCCGCAGCTTCGCGCGGGTCCGAAAGCTTACACTGCCTTCGATTGGTAATTTCTCCGCCCTCAAGGGACGGGGCGTTCAGGGCACCCTGGATGACGAAACGTATTACGTGGGCGGCCCCCGACTGCTCGAGATGCTTTCCCTGACCCCGGAGGGGAATATCAAAGACTTTACCGAGGCCGCCAACAATAAGGCGCAGTCTGTGGTCTATCTCACCGGGGAGGACAAAATCGTTGCGGCGATCTCGATCGCAGATGTGATCCGCCCTGAAAGCAAGCAGGCCATCCAAAGTTTGCAGGAAATGGGCATCGAAGTCGCGATGCTAACAGGAGATAGCCAGGCCGTTGCAAACGCTGTGGCGAATCAGCTTGGCATCCAGCGCGTCTTTGCGGAAGTGTTACCTGAACACAAGGATCAAAAGGTCGTGGAACTGCAGAAGCAAGGCAAGCGTGTGGCAATGGTGGGTGACGGTGTCAACGATGCGCCCGCCCTCACCCGTGCAGACGTGGGCATCGCCATCGGCGGCGGCACCGATGTGGCAATTGAATCTGCCGGCATTGTCCTAGTCAACAGCAACCCGCTGGACGTGGTCAAGATCTTCAAGCTCAGCCGCGCCAGCTACAACAAGATGATCCAGAACTTGTGGTGGGCGGCAGGCTATAACATCTTTGCAATACCGCTGGCCGCAGGTGTGCTAGCCAGCTGGGGCATCCTGCTCTCCCCTGCCGTCGGCGCACTGTTGATGTCGATCAGTACCATCGTCGTTGCCCTCAATGCCCAATTGCTGCGAAGGGTGGAGCTATAGCTCGCACAGATCGCTTGCCGAAAAGTTTCACCACGGAGACCATCGAGAGAACCTGCAAAAATTCCCTTCCACCGCCAGGACAGGTGTGTGCACACCGTGTTCTTTACACCTGCCCTGGCGGGCGGTGCCAGGGTTATCCCCGTCTGGGGACTGTGGTGGGCAATGCGTACCCCATTCTTTTGGACACTCCGAGGTAGAGTGATACGTCCAGCGCTGCAGCCTCTGTGCTATACTTATTTTGCTCTGCTGCCCCCACGCGATCAAAAGAATAATTCACCGATGGGTGACTAGCCGGATCGTCACGTACGATTCGCACTACAGGGACATCATCTCATGGACTGGCAATCGCTTTTTTCAATCGACGTTCCTTTGCCCGAGATTATCCTGCGCGGGTCGGTTATGTACATCACCTTGTTCATCCTGCTGCGCGTTGTCTTAAAACGCCAGACGGGCAGCCTCCGGATGACAGATTTATTGCTGATCACCTTGATCGCGGATGCCTCTCAAAATGCAATGACCGGTGAGTACACCTCGCTGCCAGACGGTATCGTTCTGGTGAGTACTATCCTTTTTTGGAGTTACGCCTTTGACTGGCTGAGCTTCAGGTACGCATGGTTCCGTCATCTCACCGAGCCGCCTCCTCTGCCCTTGATCAAGGAGGGGAGGCTGCTTCGCAAAAACATGCGCAGTGAGTTAATTACAGAGGATGAACTCAAGAGCCAGCTTCGAGAGCAGGGATTGGAGGATTGGGGCCAGGTCCGGCAGGCGTTCATGGAGAGTGATGGACATATCAGTATTGTCAAATATGAAAAGAAAGGACAAGGTAGAAAGCACAAGGGGAAATGATCGACCGCCCGGTTTTGTTATCAGCTTATCCAGCCAATCGATTTGGATCATTGAAATATCGTTCTACCAGAGCATCGCCGGTCATGTAAGCCAGTGCCCAAGCGTATCGGTGGGATTCGAGAAGGGATTCTGGGGTACACGCCGCGCGCAGTACTGCACGAAGCGGTTCATGCCCACGCCCCCAGAATCGGGAGAACGAGAAAGCCTTAGGCGATACCGATCATAGAGGTAGGGGGCACCTGGTTTGGCAACGCGAGCTGGCGGTCTGACCACTGCATCCCAATCACATCGACGACCAGGCTGTCGTATCATCCTACAAAACGACTGGGAGCCTCTCAAGTAGGGTTTACCCGTATGGATGGATGCTGCGTGCCGGGCATCTCAAAATATGTGCGCTCTCTAAAGATCAGGGTTTTCCCTCCCCTATAGGAAACCTTTTCCCCATTGTGGGAAATACAATTTTCTCTATAATTTGGTTGAATGTTCAGGCGGGTCGTTGGCGCCTGCCTGCTGTGTTTCCTTCGTCGATTTCAGAACCAGACCAATCCATCATAGGAGACCGGTTACGTGATTACCAGCAATTGGTATTGAAACAGTTTCTATATCCATTGCCCAGACGTTCTCCCACACAGCAAACCAGGAATTGGCAGTAGTTGCAGGTACAGCAGGCAGATCATCTGCCTGCTGTGTTTTGTCCCCTGTCAATCGGGCAATCGTTGCGGCTGGCTGCCAATTCGATCTGAGATGAAGAGCAGATAGGTAAGATATAGGAAAGGAGATAGTAAGATGCTAAAGTTAGAGCTTAGAGAAGGGGCAGCTGTGTTCACACCGGGTGATGAACAGGTAGGTAAGGTCAGCGGTTTTGTCCTCGATCCGGACACAAACGAGGTCACCCATCTCATCGTTCAAAAAGGCTGGCTGCTGCCAGAAGATAAGGTCGTGCCCTTCGACATGGTCCGCACGGCCACCGAAGAAAAAGTGGTGTTAAACGAAAACATCGAAGATTTCAATGAGCTGCCTCCATTCGAAGAGGCTCATTATGTTCAGCCCCCGGAGGCAAATGTGGCAGGGAGCGACACTACCGCGTATCGAGAACGCGCCGCGCAGACGGACCCCGATCAGCGCGTATATCCTCTACCCGGGTTTGCTCCGGCCTATTATTGGTATCCGCCTCACGGTTACCTGGGGAATCCGGTGGGTTACTATGGTTGGCCACCTGTGGAGACGACACGGAACATTCCGGCAGATACCATCCCTCTCAAAGAAGGTGTCGATGTGATCAGCTCAGATGGTAAGCATGTCGGGGACGTCGAGCGTCTGTTCGTCGAGCCCAACTCCACCAGAGCCACCCATTTTGTGATCTCACAGGGACTACTCTTCAAAGACCGGAAGCTCGTGCCGGCTCACTGGGTCAAGTCTGTGGGTGAAGATAAGGTCCAGCTGACTGTTACGTCCAGCGTACTCGAGCAGCTTCCCTCTTACGAGGAGTAAGAGTCATATTCAATCGGAAAGGATGCAGACGTTTCAGACATCTTCTGCATCCTTTCCGTGCTCGTTGCAATCTTTGTGCAAGTCCGGAAATCGACTCTGGATCAACTATGACGACAGTAACAGGGTGATGATCTTCGAAGCTGCGCTCCCCGCCCCTATTCTGAAAACGCCAAACAACGTGATCCCACCAGCCTAACGCATGAGCGAGTGGGTTGCCGGCGCTTTCCTCGAGTCTCCCATGCGTTGAGGGGTACAATAGTGTCATAAAATGATCTGGCTCGTCTATGAATTCGAGATCCTTACTTAGAGATGTTGTTGAGCAACATAAGAATTCCGACTCCACCATTCACGACCTCCTCCAGCATAGAACATTGATCCTCGCTTCCAACCGGGGCCCTGTTACCCTGCGACGCAATGAAAATGGCGAAATCGACTATCAACGCGGCAGCGGCGGACTGGTCACGGCTCTGATCGGCGTGCTCCAGCACGCAGAGGCGCGCTGGATCGCCTGCGCCCAGACGGAGGAAGACAAAGCCTGGGAGCAGGGTCAGGTGTCTCTTGGGGAGAGCGATGAAAACGTGTGGATGCATTTCATCGCGCCCACGCAGGAAGCCTATGAAGGCTACTATGGGGTCATTGCCAATCCGTTGTTGTGGTTCCTCCAACACTCGATGTGGAATATCTTCCGCGAGCCCACCATCGACCAGACAATCTGGAAGCACTGGGAAGACGGTTATGTCTCGGTCAACAGGCTGTTTGCGGCGGAGATTGCCCGGCAGATTACCTCTGCTTCCAACCCGGCGCTGGTCATGCTGCAGGATTATCACCTCTACCTGGCGCCCCAGCTCATCCGCTACAAATTCCGTCCGAAGGGGAAATACACGCTTGCCCATTTCGTGCACATTCCCTGGCCGGGCTCGGAAGACTGGGGCCTTTTGCCCGCCAAAATGCGGCAGGCGGTTCTCGAGGGATTGTGCGCGGTGGATCTGCTTGGTTTTCAAACACATGAAGACGGCTTGAATTTCATCCGCACCTGTGAATCGCATTTGCCCGACTGCCGAGTGAACTACCGGCAGCGAAAAGTGCGGTTCCGCAACCACGTCACGCATGTAAGAGATTTTCCCATCTCGATTGATGTGAGCGGTCTCAAACAATTCTCCGAAAGCGAAGAGGTGAACTCGTATCGCGATCAGTTATTACAACTGCACGGCGATTGGCAAATCATATTGCGTATCGACCGCATCGAGCCGAGCAAGAATATCGTCCGAGGCTTTCAGGCATTCGACGAGCTGCTGGAACGTTACCCCGAGCACCAGGGCCGGGTCAAATTTCTGGCCTTGCTCGTCCCCTCGCGGCTGGATGTGAGTGAGTACGGAAGTTATTTGGATGAAGTCATGGGGATTGCCGGGAGAGTCAATGCAAAATACAGTGGAAATGGCTGGGAGCCTATCCGTGTTTTGGTCGAGGAAAATTACCCTCGAGCAGTGGCCGGGCTGCAAATCTATGATGTGCTTGTGGTCAATTCCATTGCCGACGGGATGAACCTGGTAGCCAAAGAAGGTCCGATTGTCAACCAGCGCGATGGGGTGCTGGTGCTCTCCGAACGGACAGGCGCCTACCAGCAGCTTGAGCCCGGCGTGCTGGTCATCTCGCCTCTGGATGTGCACGGCACAGCCGAGTCGATGCACCAGGCTCTGACGATGCCCGCGCAGGAACGCCGCGAAAAAGCAGAAAGCCTTCGCTCCCTCGTCGAGAGCCACGATATCGTCGATTGGCTGAACCAGCAGCTGAATGCAATCATCCAGTTGAAGTTATGATTCCGCCAGGACTAGCGAAAGTTGGCATCCTGCATTATTCGGCTCCGCCCGTGATCGGCGGCGTGGAGAATGTCATCCTGGCGCATATCCGCTTATTGATCCAAGCTGGGTATTCGGTTGCCGTCCTGGCAGGTCGGGGCGAGCCAGAGTCTTTACCCTCTGGAACAGAGTTTATTGGTATCCCCGGGATGGATAGCCAGCATCCACAGATCGTGGAGATGAGCCAGGCCCTGGAGCAGGGACGTGTCCCACCTGAGTTTGAGGACATAGCAAACCAGCTGGCCGAGGCTCTGGCGCCCGGCTTGCAGCCTATGGATCTGCTCATTGTGCACAACGTGTTCACCAAGCAT
>LLBY010001192.1_pt6 | contig 17449 bp, 15 predicted proteins | sample 1489401 | NCBI WGS metagenome assembly LLBY01 (sample SAMN04092656, study PRJNA295927) | soil metagenome | biome: Soil prokaryotic community; feature: Bulk soil; isolation source: soil from tomato rhizosphere | host: tomato cultivar Hawaii 7996 | place: South Korea | collected 2011-11-01 | reverse complement strand
GGCTCACATCTGGTCGACCAGCTCCTGGACGGAGGGGTCGCCGTACGGGTCCTCGACAATCTTTCGACCGGGTCGCTCGCCAACCTGCAGGCGGCGGCGGAACGTAACGAGGGGAACGGCCGTGTGTCGAGCCGCGGGCGTCTCGAAGTGATCATCGGAGACATTCGTGATCGCGAGCTTCTGCGGAAAGCCCTCCGAGGCGTGAAGTACGTCTTTCACCTGGCCGCGCTGCCGGCGAGCAACCGGCTGGAGACCGAATCGGGCGAGGTCCACGCGGTCAACGTCGAAGGGACGCTGAACGTGCTTCACGCCGCCCTCACCGAGGGCGTGTGGCGCGTCGTGCTCGGGTCGTGCGCCTCGGTCTACGGGGTGCCCGACGCGGTCCCGGTGGGCGAGGACGCGCCGCTTCGTCCGACGACTCTGTTCGCGGCCTCCAAAGTCGCGGCGGAGACCTACTGCCGCGCGTTCTACGCCCGTCACCAGCTGGACACGGTGGTGTTGCGGTACTTCACGGTCTACGGGCCGCGCCAGCGGGCGACCGCGGGTGGAGTGATCAGCGGAAATCTGGTCGAGGCGCTGCGTCAGGGGCGGCCGTTCGTGGAGCAGGACGATCGGAGCGCCGAGGACTTCACCTACGTCGATGACGCGGTGGCGGCGACGCTGGCGGCGGCACGCGCTCCGCGAGCGGCCGGGCGAGTCATCAACGTCGGGTCCGGACAGATGGTGGCGATCAGCGACGTGTTGAGCATCTTGTCGCAGCTCGTACGGGTGCCGGTGAGGACCGGCTTCCCCAGGACCCTGGACACCCCCGTCTACCGGATGTGCGCGGAGACGACGCTGGCTTCGGAGCTTCTCGAGTTCGTGCCGCGGGTTTCCCTGGTTGCCGGGCTGGCGCGTGTGGTCAACGCCCTCGAGGCGCAGCCCGAGCGGGCGGCACTGGCGCCGGTGGGCTCGGATGATTAATGCGCTGACGTTCGACGTGGAGGAGTACTTCCACGCGGAGGCGTTTGTTGGCGTCGTGCGTCCGGAGGAGTGGCCGGGACTCGAGAGCCGGGTGGTGGGCGCCACCGAACGGATCCTGACGCTTCTGGCCCGATCCGGGACCCGGGCGACCTTCTTCGTGCTGGGCTGGGTGGCGGAGCGTCATCCGGGGCTGGTGCGCGCGATCCGGGATCAGGGACACGAGGTGGCGTGCCACGGCTACCGACACCAGATGATCACCCGGCTCACCCGGGAGCAGTTCGCGGCGGACGTCCAGCGGGCGAAGGCCATCATCGAGGAGGCCGCCGGGACCGAAATCGTCGGCTATCGGGCGCCGACGTTTTCCATCGTCCGCGAGACCCTGTGGAGCCTCGACGTGCTCGCGCAGGCTGGCTTTCGCTACGATTCGAGCATCTTTCCGATCGTGCACGATCGGTACGGGATCCCGGACGCGCCGCGGTTCCCCCACCGCCGGGACGCCGTGGATGGGACGATCATCGCCGAGTTTCCGCTCTCCACGGTCAGCCGGTTCGGATGGCGGTGGCCGGTGGCCGGCGGCGGCTACTTCCGTTTGCTCCCGTACGCGGTGACCGCGTGGGCCCTCGGGGAGCTGAACCGGAGGGAGAACCAGCCGGCGATCGTCTACCTGCATCCCTGGGAGTTCGATCCCGGTCAGCCACGGCTTCCGGTGGGTCCCCTGACCCAGTTCCGGCACTCCGTCAACGTCCGCACCACCGAGGCGAAGCTCGCCCGGCTGATGCGGGAATTTCGATTCGCCCCGGTGTGCGACGTGCTCGCCAACGCCGGGGTGGCGGTCGGTGAGGGCATATCGTGAGAATCCTCGCGGTGGTGGGCGCTCGGCCCAACTTCGTCAAGATCGCGCCGATCATGGCCGAGCTTGCCGAATATCCGTATGTGTCGACGACCCTCGTGCACACCGGGCAGCACTACGATGCTCAGATGTCCGACTCGTTCTTCGCGAACCTGGAGATCCCGCGGCCGGACGTGAACCTCAAGGTGCAGGCCCCAGGGGCGGTTGCGCAGATCGCGGAGATCATGACGCGGATCGAACCGGTGATCGAGCAGACGCGCCCCGACGTGGTGATCGTGGTCGGCGACGTGAACTCCACGGTGGCGGCCACTCTCACTGCGGTGAAGCTCGGTCGCAGGGTCGCCCACGTGGAAGCCGGGCTGCGGAGCTTCGATCGAAGCATGCCGGAGGAAGTGAACCGAGTGCTCACCGACGCCGTGTCCGACCTGCTGTTCACGACCGAGATGTCGGGCAACCAGAACTTGGCGCGGGAGGGGATTCCCGCGGACAGGGTTCACCTGGTCGGCAACGTGATGATCGACACGCTCTTCCGCTACCGCGAGCGGGCGCGGCAGTCGGACGTGCTGGGCCGTCTCGGGCTCGAGCCGGGCGGGTATGCGGCGCTGACGCTGCATCGGCCGAGCAACGTCGACGACGAAGGGGCCCTCGGCCTCCTGCTGGGCGCGGTGGCGCGGATCCAGGCAGAGGTGCCGGTGGTATTCCCGGTTCATCCCCGGACGCGACAGAGGCTCGCGGTTCTCTCTTCGCGTCTTCCGGCGATGCCGAATCTCCTCCTGGCCGAGCCGATGCCGTATCTCGACTTCGTCCAGCTCATGGCGGAAGCGAGATGCGTGCTGACGGACTCGGGCGGGATCCAGGAGGAGACCACCGCGCTCGGAATCCCGTGCCTCACCCTCAGACAGAATACCGAGCGCCCGGTCACGGTGACCCGTGGCACCAACCGGATCGTGGGCACCGAGCCGGACGCGATCTACAAGAGCTGGCGAGAGGTGGCCGAAGGGCGGTGGCCGGCGGGAGAGCTGCCGGAGCTCTGGGACGGGAAGGCCGCGGGGCGCATCGTTCGTACCTTGCTCGCGCGGGCGAAGTAGTCGGGGCCGCGTCGTGAAGATCCGCGATCTGACCGATCAGCACGTCGAGTGGGATTCCTTTGTGCGGAGCACGCGCGGAGGGAGCCCGTTTCACCTGACCGCGTGGAAGCGCGCGGTGGAGAGTGCGTTCGGGCACCGGCCGCACTATCTGATGGCTGAGGGAGGCGCGGGGCTCGAAGGGGTGCTGCCGCTGTTCGAGGTGCGCGGTCTCCTCGGCGGCCGGGGGCTCGTGTCGGTTCCGTACGCGGTCTACGGCGGCATCTGTGCCGCGACCGAGGAGGCGCGCCGCGCCCTCGTGATGGGGGCTCGGGACCTGGCGGGTCGGCTCGGCGCCCGCTACGTCGAGTTGAGGCACCGGGCCGAGCAGGAGGTCGAGGGCCTTCCCGCGAAACGGCTGTACGTGACGTTTTCGCGGCCGATTTCGGGGGACGACGAGGAGAACCGGAACGCGATCCCCCGCAAGCAGCGCCGGATGACCCGCCAGGGCGAGAAGCACGGGCTCCGGGGCGAGCTCGGTGTCCAGCACCTGGACGCGTTCTGGGAAGTCTACGCGGAGAGCGTACGGAATTTGGGATCTCCGGTGTTTCCGCGGCGGCTGTTCCAGGCGATCGCGAACGAGTTCGGCAAGGAGTGCGAGGTTCTGACGGTCTGGAAGGATGGTCGGATGATGTCGGGCGTGCTGTCCCTGTTCTACGAGGGCGAGATCCTGCCGTACTACGGGGGCGCACGCGTCGAGGCGCTGCCGTACGCGGTGAACGACTTCATGTACTGGCAGCTGATGTGCCACGCGGCGAGGATCGGGTGCCGGACGTTCGATTTCGGGCGCAGCCGGGAAGGAACCGGCGCGTACGAGTTCAAGCGGCACTGGGGCTTCGAGCCGGTGCCTCTGCCGTACCAGTACATCCTGGCGGCCGGGCAGCAGATGCCCAACCTGAGCCCGTCCAATCCCAAGATGCGCTTGGCGGTGGAGACCTGGAAGCGACTTCCCCTGCCCGTGACCCGGCTGCTGGGTCCCCTGGCGACGCGGTATCTGCCATGAACATCCTCATGCTCGGGCGGTGGCTCCCGCCGCCGCGGCAGCCCGTGAAGAGCACGCGCGACTACCAGTTCGCCCGGCAGCTCGCTCGGGCTCACCAGATCACGCTGGCCTTCGTCAACGATAGCCCGGACGCGGCCGGATCCATTTCCGCGCTTCGCAGTGAGTTTGGCGACCTCGAGTTTGCGTCGGTGTCGCGGGCCTGGAAGTCGCTGGCTGGCGCCATCAGCCTCGCGACCGGCGAGTCGTGCACGCTCTCGTACTACCGTTCGGAGGCGCTCCGGACCCGTCTCGCCGACCGGGTGGCCCGCACCCCGTACGACGCAGTGCTGGTGACGTCGTCCAGCATGATCCAGTACGCGCTCGAGATCGATCAGGCGATTCCGCTGATCACCGACTTCGGCTCGGTGGAATCCGAGTGGTGGGCGGCGCAGAGCGCGCGAAGCGGATTTCCGCCGGGTCGGTTCTTCCGGACGGAGGCGGAACGGCTCCGGTGGGCGGAGACGGCCGCGGCGAGGCGCTCGGCCCATTGTGTGGTGGCGACGCGGGCCGCGTTGCGGATCGTGGAGAGTCTCTCTCCGAAGGGACCGGTCACGCTGATTTCCAACGGCGTCGACGTGGAGTTCTTCGGGACGCGCCCGCGAGTCAACCCGGAACCGACGGTGGTGCTCACCACCACGGGGGAAGCCGGTCACGCGGCGGATGTGAGCGGGTTGCTGCGCCAGGTGGTGCCGATGGTGAGGGCCCGGGTGCCGCGGGTGCGGTTCATCGTGTCCCTGCGGGACCGCCTGGCGGAGAGCCGGTCCGCCATGGGCGTGCGAGGAGTGGAGGTCGCCGGCCCGACCACGGACCTGCGGACGCTCTTCCACAGCCACGCCGTCGCGGCGGTTGTCGAGACGCCGGGAGTCGACCTGCGGAGCAGCGTGCTCGAGCCCATGGCCGCGGGGGTCCCGGTGATCGGGGCGCCGCGGCTGGGTGATCAGCTCGGGGAAAAGGGGGCGGAGGCCCTGGTGGTGGCCGAGAGCGGACGCGACTTCGGGCTGCGCATCATCGAGCTTCTCGAGGACGCCACGCTGCGCGAACAGCTCGGCGCCCGGGGCCGGGACTACGTCTCGGCGCACCATGCCTGGAGCGTCGTCACCCCGAAGCTCGGAGAGATTTTGGAGGGCCTGAGGAAGTCCGAGCCGCGTCCCGCGAGGCTCATCCCGGTCGCGGGCAGCGCGCAGGCCCGGACGGGGGAGGGCGGCCGGTGATTGGCGTGGCGGGCGTCGTCCACCGCGACCCGGCCCGGCCCGTTCGGGTCCCCGCATCCCAAAGGGACCTCTCGGCGCCCGGACTGCTGCTGAGGGCGGCCGGAGAGCGATCGCGCGTGGAGACCGGAGCGGACGGACTGATGGCCGGCGACCTCGACGTGAGCAACCTGGACCAGGTGCTCGCCGGGGGTGGAGAGGGCTCGTCCTCGGGAGCGGTGGGCCGGCTCTACCGTCGCGAAGGCACCGGGTTCCTGGCTCGGCTTCGCGGCGCCTTCGCGCTGGCCATCTGGCTCCCGGCGGAGCGGCGCCTGCTGCTCGCGGCGGACCGATTCGGCATCCGCCGCATCTACTATGCCTGCACCGCCGAGACACTGTCGTTCGGCCCCCGGACGACGGACGTTCTGAGTCTTGCCGGCGTTCCGGACGATCTGGATCCGGACGCGGTCTACGCCTACATGAGCTTCGGGACCGTACCGGCGCCGCAGAGCATGTATCGAGCCGTCCGGCGACTCCCCGCCGGTCACGCTCTAGTCTGGGCCGACGGCGCCCTGTCGGTGGCGCCGTACTGGGATCTGGCGTACACGGAGCGGCCGCGCGCGCTCACAGTCGCGGCGGCCGAGATGGTGCGGTACACGGAGGAGGCGGTCGGCCACGCCCTAGTCGAGACCAGCCCGAAGACGACGGGCGCGTTTCTCAGTGGCGGCACCGACAGCAGCACGGTCGTCGGGCTCATGACGCGGCTGACCGGCGAGCAGGTGAACACCTTCTCGATCGGGTTCCGCGAGCAGCGCTACGACGAGCTGGAGTACGCCCGGCTCGCGGCCCGACACTTCGGGGCGGCTCACTACACCCAACTCGTCACCGCCGACGATGCGTTCTCCTGTCTCCCCGACCTCGTGGCCGGGTACGACGAGCCCTTCGGCAACAACTCGGCGGTTCCCACCTACCTGTGCGCGCGGCTGGCCCGTGACAACGGCATGGAGCGGCTCCTGGCCGGCGACGGGGGCGACGAGATCTTCGGTGGCAACGAGCGCTACCGGAAGGCGCAGATCCTGGCCCGTTACGGGGCCATTCCGGGCCCCGTGCGCCGGCGGGTCATCGAGCCACTCCTGCGCGCCCTGCCCGGCGGGGGCGGCACGGTGCTGGGAAAGGCCCAGCGCTACGTGGCCCGGGCCTCGCAGCCGAATCCCGACCGGTTCTATTCCAGCGAGTTCCTGTTCGTCCAGGAACGCGACCGCCTGCTCGACGCCGGCTTTCGAAGCCTCGTGGAGGCCGACTGGCCTCTGCAGGTGGCCCGCCGACACTTCCGGACGGTTCGCGCGGAGTCGGAGCTGGACCGCCTTCTGTACCTCGACCTGAAGATCACCCTCGCGGACAACGATCTGCTCAAGGTCTCTCGGGCGGCAGAGATGGCGGGCATCTCGGTCCGGTTTCCGCTGCTCGACCACCCTCTGGTCGAGTACACCGCCACCCTGCCGAGCCGGTACAAGGTGCACGGGACCGAGAAGCGCTATCTCTTCAAGCGGGCGTTTGCTTCGTTGCTGCCGCGAGAGATCCTCGACAAGAAGAAGCACGGATTCGGCCTCCCGATCAGCGACTGGCTGAAATACCATCAGCCCTTCCGGGAGCTCGCGCGTGACGTGCTGCTATCGGCCCGGACCCGGCAGCGGGGTTACTACGCGCCGGGGGCGCTCGAGTGGCTGTTCGACCAGCATCAGGCCGGTTCAACATCGTACTACGGCGACATCCTCTGGTCCCTGCTCATGCTGGAGCTGTGGCACCGCCACCGGGAGACGAGGCCATGAGCGCGCGGACCGCGGCGATCCGCGCGGCCGCGGACGGCCTCTATCACAGCGGCCTTCTCGGACCGCTGGTCACGGCGGCGTGCCGGCTCCGGGGCGGGAAAGGCTTCACGGTTCTGGCGTTCCACCGGGTGAACGACGAGGCGGATCCCTTCTTCCCGTCGGTCCCGACCGCGGTGTTCGCGGAGCGCATGCAGCACCTCGCGGAGAACTACGTCGTCCTGACCGTCGAGGATCTCGTCGAGCGGCGCCGCCACGGTCGTGTGCCCTCGAGGGCGGTCGCGGTCACCTTTGACGATGGCTACTTCGACAACCTGACCCACGCGGCGCCGATCCTCACCCGGCTGGGGCTTCCGGCGACCGTCTTCCTCGCGACCGGATACATCTCGAGTTCCGAGATGCCGTGGTACGACCTGCTGGCTCTTGCCCTCAAGACGACGCGCCGGGCCGAAGTGCGGCTGCCGTCCGGCCTGACGCTGCCGCTGGCATCACCGGCAAGCCGGCTGGAGGCGCTGGGGCGGTTGCTGGGCGAGATGAAGCGGCTGCCGGATGCGGCCCGGCGAGCATCGGTCGACCGGCTCGTGGCCCACCTGGAGCCCGACGACTCGGAGCGCCCGAAGCGCCTCATGCTGACCTGGGACGAGGTGCACGCCCTGCGGAGGCTCGGCTTCTCCATCGGGGCCCATACCGTCACCCACCCGATTCTGACCCAGCTGGACTCCGCGCAGGCGTGGGACGAGATTCACGGTTCCAAGCGTGTCCTCGAGCAGCAGCTGGGGGCGGAGGTGCGTGCGTTCGCGTACCCGAACGGGGGAGCGGGCGACTACGACCGCGGCACCCGGGACATCGTCGAGCGAGCGGGCTTTACGTGTGCCGTGACCACGCGGCGCGGCCGGAACACCGCGTCGACCTCGCCGTTCGAGCTCCGGCGCGGCGGCCCGTGGGAGACACACCTTCCGACATACGCGCTGAAGCTGGCGTGCTACCACCTGACCGGCATCTAGAGAGGAGAGGCTGCATGTGCGGCATCACCGGCTACATCGGGCAGCGTGACGCAGCGGCGACAGTGCTGGCCGGGCTTCGCCACCTGAGTCCGCTCAATCCGGCGAGCGACGTGGCGGTCGAGTAGACATCATGGGTGCGACGCGCGATCTCCTGCTGGTCGCCATCCTGATCCCGCTGGTGCCGATGAGCTTCTTCCGGCCCTGGATCGGGGTGCTGGCCTGGTTCTGGGTGGCCTACTTCGTTCCTCACAGCTTCACGTGGGGGTTCGCCCGGAACCTGCCCATCGCGATGCTGGTGGGGAGCGCCACGCTGGCCGGGTTCCTCTTCACGCGAGATCGCGCGCCCCTGCCCCGGTCCGGCGCGGTGACCCTCCTGTTCCTGTTCACCGCGCACATCACGATCAGCACCATCCTCGCGTTCAACCCGGAGGAGGCGTGGGGGAAGTGGGACTGGGTCAGCAAGTCGATCCTCATGACCTTCGTGACCATGTGCCTGTTCCAGGACCGGGAGCGCCTGCACTGGCTCTATGTGGTCGTTGCCACGAGCTTCGGCCTCCATGGGCTGAAGGGCGGACTGTGGGTGCTCCGCACCGGCGGCGGCAGCCGGGTGTTCGGGCCGGAGCGGAGCTTCTTCGGGGACAACAATACCCTTGGACTCGCCCTGTGCATGGCGCTCCCGATGCTGCTCTACCTGTCCCGCCTGGAGACCCGGGTGTGGCTGAAGCGGATGTACCGGGTACTGTTCGCATTTTCGATCATCGCGATCCTGTTCACGTACTCGAGGGGCGCGTTCGTCGGCCTGTGCCTCGTCCTCGGGATCCTGGTGTGGCGGTCGCCGTGGCGACTGCGGTTCGCGGTTGCCGTGGTGATCGCGGCTCTCGTGACCAGCGCGGTCATGCCCGATCGGCTGCGGGATCGCATCGCGTCGATCAGCGAGCAGGACTCGAGCGAGACGCGGGACGGCTCGGTGGCCGGGCGCTTCGACGCCTGGCACACCGCCAGGAACATCGCGATGGCCCACCCGGTGTTCGGGGAAGGGTTCCGGGTGCTCTGGGAGGGAGAGATCTGGGAGAGGTTCTGGGGCCGCAACTACCTGGCGGCCCGCGATGCGCACAGCATCTACTTCGAGGTTCTCGCGGAGCAGGGCTTCGTGGGGCTCGGCCTGTACCTCGCCATCCTCACGATCACGCTCTTTGGCCTGAGCCACGTCCGTCGGCGCTGGCGAGGCCATCCGGAGTACGGCTATCTCTCCGGGTACGCGGAGATGAACCAGCTGTGCCTCTACCCGTTCATGGTGAGCGGCGCGTTCCTGGGAGTCGCGTACTTCGACCTGTACTTCCTCCTGGTCGGCACGTCGGCCGTGGTGTGGCAGCTGTCGACCAATGCGGAGGCGGCGCTCGCGACGACGGCCGCGTCCCGTTCGCTCACGGTGGCGCGCCGGCAGTCGCCGCTGGTGCGGCGGATGCGGCCCGCGTCCGGGCCGGGGAGCGACTGACATGTGCGGCATCGCAGGGATCGCCGACGTGGCCGGGCGGCCGGTCGACGCGGGGCTGCTGCGCGTCATGACCGGCGTCCAGAGCCATCGCGGACCGGACGGCGAGGGCTTCGTGTGCCGGGGTCCGGTGGGCCTCGGGCACCGACGCCTGGCCATCATCGACCTGGCAACCGGCGACCAGCCGATGGCCAACGACGACGAGTCGATGTGGATCGTGTTCAACGGAGAGATCTACAACTTTCGGGAGCTGCGGCAGGATCTGGAGGGCCGGGGAGCGCGGTTCCGTACCAGCTCCGACACCGAGGTCGTCCTGCGCGCGTACGAGATGTTCGGGCCCGACTGCGTGCGCCGGTTGCGCGGGATGTTCGCCTTCGCGATCCTCGATGAGCGAGCCCGACGGGTGCTCCTGGCTCGGGACCGGGCCGGCATCAAGCCCCTGGTCTACTCCTGGAACGGCCAGCGGCTCATCTTTGCCTCCGAGCTCAAGGCGATTCTGGAGGACCCCAGCTTCCCGCGCACGATTTCTCGCAACGGACTCGGGGACTACCTGACCCGTCACTATGTCCCGGCGCCGCAGACCATCTTTTCTGCGGCGCGGAAGCTACCGCCGGCGTCGGTCCTGGTGCTGTCGCTCGACGGGGGGGCCCCGGTCGTCTCGCGCTACTGGACGCTGCGCTTCGAGCCCGCCGGCACGACTTCCGAGGCGGAGTGGATCGAGGGGCTGCGGCACCAGCTCGACGAGGCGGTGCGCCTCCACATGGTCAGCGATGTGCCGATCGGGGCCTTCCTGAGCGGGGGCGTGGACTCGAGCACGGTGGTCGCTCTCATGGCGCGCGCGTCGAGCACGCCGATCCGCACGTTCGCGATCGGGTTCGAGGAGGCGGGGTTCGACGAGCTGGGGTACGCCCGGGAGGTCGCCAGACGGTACGGGACGGATCACCACGAGTACGTGGTCACCCCGAAGGCGCTCGAGGTGCTTCCCAAGCTGGTGTGGCATTTCGACGAGCCCTTTGCCGATTCGTCAGCGATTCCGACCTACTACGTGTCGCAGATCACCCGCCAGCACGTCACGGTGGCCCTGTCCGGGGACGGTGGCGACGAGAACTTCGCGGGCTACCGCCGCTACGCCCGGGCCCTCGAGCTGTGGACGCGTGGGCGCGGCATCGTGGGGCTGTTGCGGCCGCTCATCGCGTTGACCGCCCGGGTGCTGCCGGTCGGGGCCCCCGGCCAAGCCTACGCGTCGCTGCTGGCCGCCCGCGGGGTCGCGCAGTACTTCCACCTCGTGACCTACGAGCGGGCCGAGACCCTGCGGCGGCTCCTGTCGGAGGACTGGCGCATGGTGGCGGAGTCGTCGGCGGATCCGACCGCGTTCGCGCGCCTCGAGCAAGAGCTGGGCTCGCCGGACTACGTGTCTGCTCTCCAGCAGATCGACATGCAAACGTACCTGCCGGACGACATCCTGGCCAAGGTGGATCGCGTGAGCATGGCGGTGTCACTGGAGGCGCGGGTGCCGCTGCTCGACCACGTGCTGATGGAATACGCCGCGACCATCCCGTCATCGCTCAAGCTGCGAGCCGGGACCGGGAAGTACCTGCTGAAGCAGGCGATGGCCGGCTATTTGCCGGACGGCATCCTCCAGCGGCGGAAGATGGGCTTCGGTGTCCCGATGGCGGCATGGCTCCGGGGCGACCTGCGGGACTACGCGCGCGACCTGCTCCTGTCGAAGACCTGCCGGGATCGCGGGATGTTTCGCGCCTCCGAGGTGGAGCGGCTGCTGCGGATCCACGATTCGGGCCGGCGAGACTGTTCGGCGCGTCTCTGGGCGCTGCTGTGCTTCGAGCTCTGGATGCGGACGTGGGTGGACCGCAGCGCGGCCCCCGCGTGGCAGGCGGCCTAACGGGCGATGAGCGCCGTGGGCCCGCGCCGGATCCTACACGTCCTGGATCACTCCCTGCCGCTGGGCAGCGGCTACAGCTATCGCAGCCGGAGCATCGTGACCTGGCAGAAGCGACTCGGTCTCGATCCGGTGGTGGTCACCTCCCCCAAGCAGGGCAGCGCGGTCGACGCTCACGACGTGATCGACGGCATCCCCCACTACCGGACCGGACAGGTCGGGGGCCGCCTTCCGGTGGTCGGGGAGCTTCGCCTGATGGCTCGGCTCGCCGGCCGGATCTTGCGCGTAGCCCGGGAGGTGGGTGCGGAGGCCATCCACGCGCATTCGCCGGTGCTCAACGCGCTGCCCGCCTTGTGGACCGGCCGTCGGCTGGGCGTTCCGGTCGTGTACGAGGTGCGGACCTTCTGGGAGGACGCGGCCGTGAGCCACGGCACCCACCGCGCGGGCTCCCCGCGCTACCGGGTGAGCCGGGCACTGGAGACGTTCGCGCTCCGGCGGGTGCACGGGGTCGTCGCCATCGGCCGCGGGATTCAGGGGGAAGTACAGTCGCGCGGGGTGGCCGCCGACCGCATCGCCATCGTGCCGAACGGCGTCGATGCCGAATGGCTGGCGCCGCGGCCGCGAGCGGAGGCGCTCGCCCGGCGGGTCGGGGCCGGCGCCGGCCCGGTCTTCGGCTACGTGGGATCGTTCAGCCTGTACGAGGGCCTGCCGTTCCTCATCTCCGCCATGCCGGATCTCGTGGCCCGTATTCCCGGGGCCAGGCTGGTGATCGCGGGCAGTGGACGCGATGAGGAGGCGGTGCGCGAGGCTGCCCGCCGCGCGGGCCCCGCGGTGACCCTGCTGGGCCGGATCCCGCAAGAAAAAGTCCGTGATCTCTACACCGTTCTCGACGTCCTGGTCCTCCCCCGTCAGCGGATGCGGCTGACCGAGCTGGTCACGCCGCTGAAGCCGCTCGAGGCCATGGCGGCCGGTGCGGTGGTGCTCGCGAGCGACATCGGAGGCCACGCGGAGATGATCGCCGACGGGCAGACCGGCCTGCTGTTCAAGGCGGAGAGCCGCGACTCCCTCGTCGAGCAGGCAGCCCGCCTGGCCGCCGACTCCTCCCTGCGCGAGCATCTCCGCGACAGCGGGCGCCGCTTCGTGCAGGCCGAGCGCACCTGGGACCGCGTGGTCGCCGGCTATCTCCCCATCTACACGCAGGCGGCGCGCCGGATCGGGAGGACGGCCTGATGCGCGTCCTGGTGCTGAGCTCGGTCTATCCGAGCGCGACCATTCCGACGCGGGGAATCTTCGTCCACGAGCGGACGCGCCACCTGTCATCGGTGGACCAGATCGAGGTCGTGGCCCCGGTGTCGTGGTTCCCCCTGAACCGGCTCTTGCGAGGGAAGGACCGCGCTCTCGTCCCGGCGGCCGAGGTGCGGGACGGCGTGCGGGTATCCCACCCGAGATTTCTGAGCATCCCGCGAGTCGGCAAGAGCCTGGACGGGCTCCTCTACTTCGCCTCGGTGCTCCCCGCCCTGCTCCGCCTGAGGCGGCGTTTCCGGTTCGACCTCATCGATGCCCACTTCGCCTATCCGGATGGGCTCGCCGGCATCCTGCTGGGTCGCCTCTTCGATGTGCCGGTCGTGGTGACCCTGCGTGGGACCGAGGTGCGAATGGCCCGGTCGCGGCTCCGCAGACCGCAGGCGGCGCTGGTCGTGCGCCGGGCCGCGCGGGTGATCGCGGTCAGCCAGTCGCTCGCCGATCTCGCGGTGAGCCTCGGGGCACCTCCGGACCGCGTCCGGGTGATCCCGAACGGGGTGGACGGAAGCCGGTTCCGGGCCGGTCCCAAGGCCCATGCTCGGAAGCGCCTGGGTCTACCCGCCGATCGGCCGCTGATCGTCTCCGTCGGAGGCCTCACCGAGCGCAAGGGACACCATCGGGTGATCGCGGCCCTCCCGCGGCTCCTGCTGCGGCATCCCGGGGCGCTGTTCGCCGCGGTGGGCGGGCCGAGCGTGGAGGGGAACGTCGAGCCGCTCCTCCGCCGGCTGGCCGCCGAGCTCGATCTGGAAGGCCACGTCCTGCTGCCGGGTGCGACGCCGCACGAGGAGATCGCGACGTGGCTGCAGGCGGCGGACCTGTTCTGCCTGGCGACCGCCAACGAGGGTCGCCCCAACGCCGTCATGGAAGCGCTCGCGTGCGGGGTGCCTGTGGTGACGACCGACGTGGGGGGCAATCGGGAGATCGTGGAGCCGGGCCGGGACGGCCTGCTGGTGCCGTTCGGGGATGGGCCGGCGCTGGAGCGCGCGCTCGAGAGCGCGCTCGACCGTCGATGGGATCACGAGGCTATCAGCGCGAGGGCCCGGAGCCGGACCTGGGACCAGACCGGCGCCCAGGTGGTGGCGACATTCGAGGAGATCCTCCGGACGTCCCGCGGCCCGGTGCCCCGGCCGCTCCAGCAGCCAGCCGGGAGGCGGCCGTGAACGAGGCCCTGGTCCGCCGCGTGCTGCTGCCGCTGCACGAGCGTCTCAAGCGGAAGCCCACCTTCGCCAGGTTGCGTGAGCTGGCGCGTACCCAGTGGCTGCCACCGGCGGAGCTCGCCGAGTACCGCAACGCCCGGCTCCGGCGGCTGGTGGGCTTCGCCTACGACCACGTGCCCTATGTGCGGGCCTGCATGGAAGAGCGGGCTCTCACGCCGGCCGGCGTGCAGTCCCTGAGTGATCTGGACCGTCTCCCGTTCCTCACCCGTGATGTCCTGCAGGAGCGATTCGACGATCTTCGCGCCCGGGCCTCCCTGCCACGGGTGCACCGCCGGTCGTCCGGCGGGTCGACCGGCACTCCCGTCACCGTCCTCGTGGATATGGATCGGATGGGCATGATGGAGGCGGGGCGGGTGCGCGCTCAGGGCTGGTTCGGGATCGAGCCCGGTGAGCGGGAGGTCGTGCTCTGGGGGACCCCGGCGCGGCTGTCGCCGGCCGAGGTCGTCCAGCGCGTGCGCGATCGCCTGCTGAACTCCCGGCTCCTGTCTGCTTTCGACATGGGCGAGGAGGCCCTCGAGCGTCACGCCGCGGCGCTGGCGCGGTCCAATCCGAGGAAGATCTACGGGTACGCGAGCGCGTGTCACCTGCTCGCCGCCCACTTCGAGCGTCACGGGCTCCGGCCGCCCGCGGGTCTCAAGGCCGTGTTCACGACCGCGGAGCCCCTCTTCGACTTCCAGCGGAAGACCATCGAAACTGCGTTCGGGTGCCGGGTCGCGGTGGAGTACGGGTGCCGCGACGGAGGCCTGGTGGCCCTCGAATGTCCGGAAGGTGGCCTCCATATCTTTGCGGAGGCCATGCACGTCGAGATCCTCGACCCGGACTCCGAGGGACGCGGCGAGATCGTGCTCACCAATTTCGACTCCCTCGCTTTTCCGATCATCCGCTACCGCACCGGCGACATCGGTAGCCTCGATCCCACCCCCTGCCCCTGCGGCCGCACGCTCCCAAAGCTGCGCAGCGTGGAGGGCCGGCGGACCGACTTCCTCGTGACCCCGTCCGGGCGGGTGCTCCACGCCCTCGCCGGCATCTACATCCTGCGGGAGTCGCCGCTCGTGCACGAGTTCCGCATCATCCAGGACGCGATCGATCACCTGACGATCGAGGTGGTCCCGACGGGTCCGTTCACCCACACCGACGCCGGCGCCCTCGAGGCCCAGTTCGTGGACCGGTTCGGGTCGGACGTGAGGGTGGACGTGGTATGCCTCGACCGCATCGCCCGCACCGCGGCGGGGAAGTTCCGCTACGTGGAGTCTCGAATCGCCCCGGCGGTCCTCGAACAGCTGATGCAGCGAGGCGCCCAAGGAGCCCTTCCCAATGGACACTGAGCAGAAGGTGTGCGTCGTAGGGACCGGTCACATCGGTCTGCCGCTGGCCGCGGTCCTGGCCGATGCGGGATTCCAGGTCACCGGCTACGACACCAACGATGATCTGGTGACGCGCGTGAACACCACCGGCACGGTGGACTTTCACGAGGAGGGGCTGGCGGAGCTGCTCCAGCGCCACCTTCACGGGCGCCTCACCCTGACCTCCACGCCGCCCGCGGAGCAGGACGCCTACATCATCACGGTCGGCACCCCGCTCGAGTCGGGCACCGAGCGTCCCAACCTGCAGCTGATCCGGAGCGCGGTTCAGCGGCTCGCGCCCAGCTTCGGGCCCGACCCGCTCGTCATCCTCCGCAGCACGGTCAGCATCGGGACGTCCCGCGGCATCGTGATGCCCGAGATCGCGCGCCGCACCGGGCGATTCGGTCTCGCGTTCTGTCCGGAGCGCACCATCGAGGGCCGCGCGATCCCCGAGATGCGATCCCTGCCGCAGATCGTGGGCGGGCTGGACGAGCGGAGCGCCGAGCGCGCCGAGGCGCTGTTCCGCTGCATCACGCCCCGCATCGTGCGGGTGTCGTCGCTCGAGGCGGCGGAGATGATCAAGCTGGTCAACAACACGTACCGGGACCTCACCTTCGCCTTCGCCAACGAGGTGGCTCTGATCGGGGAGCGCCTCGGTCTGCAGGCGGGCGAGCTCATTCACGCCGCCAACGTGGACTATCCCCGGTCGAACGTGGCCCGCCCCGGGTTCGTCGGGGGCCCGTGCCTCGAGAAGGATGCGCTGATCCTGATCGACAGCCTTCACCAGATCGACTTCCAGCCTCGGGTGATCGAGGAGGCGCGGCGGCTCAACCAGCGCCTGCCGGAGCACGTCGCGGACCGGATCATCGCTCGGCTGGCCGAGATGCACCGCACCACCAGTGGCCTGCGCGTGCTGGTCACCGGCTTCGCCTTCAAGGGCCGCCCGGCCACCGAGGACGTGCGGGGCTCGGCGGCGGTGCCACTGATGCGCCGGCTCCAGGCGGTCGGCATCGAGGTGTGGGGACACGACTTCGTGACTCCGGAGAAGGTCATTGCCGACCTGGGGGCGCGGGCGTGTGCCCTCGAGGAAGGCTTCGTCGGGGCGGACGCGGTCGTGATCATGAACAATCATCCGGGATACGCCGAGGCGGGCCTCCCCGCGCTGGCCGCGCGGCTGCGGCGCCCCGGGCTGGTGTTCGACAGCTGGAACCTGCTGAGCGCCGCCCAGTTCAGCGGCGTACCCGGTCTGCACTACGGAGCGCTCGGGAGCCCGTTCACGCGGTCATGAACATTCTGTTCCTCTGTCACCGGCTACCCTACCCGCCGAAGCGAGGGGGCAAGATCCGACCGTTCAACATGATCCGCCACCTCTCGCGGAGCCATCGGGTGACGGTGGCGACCGTGGCCCGGACGCGGGCGGAGGCGGCGGAGGGCCAAGCGCTCGCCGAGCACTGCCACGAGTTGCACGTCGCGCACATCGGGTCGGCGATGGGCTGGCTGCGGTTCGCGGTCCACACCGCGACGCCGTACCCGGCTACCTTCGGCTACTTCTACTCGTCCAGCCTGACCCGAATGGTGCGGGGAGTGCTGGCACGCGGCGAGATCGACGCGATCGTCGTGCACTGCTCGTCGATGGGCCCGTACGTGGCGGGCCACCGTGGGTGCCGGAAGATCATGGATTTCGGCGACGCCGATTCGGAGAAATGGCTGGAGTACGGGCGGTCGGCGCCCTTTCCCCTCTCCCTGGGTTTCCGGCTCGAGGCGAGCAAGGTGCGGCGGTTCGAGCGCCGGCTGGCTGAGCAGTTCGACGCCTGCTCGGTCACGGCGCCCCGGGAGCGCGAGGTGCTCCGGGAGTACGTGCCGGCGCCGATCCACGTATTTCCCAACGGAGTCGACGGCGAGTACTTCCGGCCCCGGCGGCCGTCCACGGGAACGCTCGTCCCGAACCGGCTGATCTTCACCGGCAACATGTCCTACCGCCCGAACGTGGAGGCGGTGCAGGACCTCGTCAGCGGTATCCTGCCGCGGATCTGGGCGCGCCGGCCGGATACCGAACTGTACATCGTGGGCATGGATCCGGCTCCCGCGGTTCGGCGCCTGGCCGACGGGCGGCGGGTGGTCGTGACCGGGCGTGTGGACGACATCCGGCCGTACTTCGAGGCGGCGGTGGCCGCGATGGCGCCGCTGCGCATCGCGCGCGGC
>LLBY010000668.1_pt10 | contig 17469 bp, 12 predicted proteins | sample 1489401 | NCBI WGS metagenome assembly LLBY01 (sample SAMN04092656, study PRJNA295927) | soil metagenome | biome: Soil prokaryotic community; feature: Bulk soil; isolation source: soil from tomato rhizosphere | host: tomato cultivar Hawaii 7996 | place: South Korea | collected 2011-11-01 | reverse complement strand
AAAAGATCAGTTTTCCGTTCTCGAGCCACAAACGTCCGGCTGGCATTCGTCCAAATATATCCTTTTTATATCCCCCTGGCCTGCCGGGATACATGGTCAACGGACATGCTTTTCGTTAAGGTTTAAGATGAGAGGAATCGAAAACATTGACTATGAATAGCAGCCCTTCCCAGAAGAGGGAGAACGACCAATTCAAAGTTGCCATCAAGGAAGATCAGATTACCGTCCTGCCGGAAAGCCGCGCCACACTCCAGGTGGGGATCTACAACGATGGCCCCAATGAAGAGTATGTCGATGTCCTGGTCAAAGGCGTGCCCGAAGAGTGGGTTACGCTTCCCACACCGGTTGTGCATCTGGCTCCGGGCGAGGCAAAGCTCATCACGCTCATCATTCAACCCAGCGCGATCTCTGATAGCCGGGTGGGCCAATATCCCCTGGATGTGCGCGTCGTCAGCCAGAGCGATCCGAAACGCTCGGGCGTTGCGCGCGGTACGTTGACGGTGGCGGCTTACCAATCGAGAGGGCGGATCGGTGTCTTGATGGGCTCGATCCATTTTGCCATGACTCCCGGCAGCAGTATCGATATTCCCATCATCCTGCAAAACCGCGGTGAAGAAGAAGACAGCTTTCGCCTGACCGTCACAGGACTCCCCGCACATTGGATATCCACAAACGCCACCCTCACGCGACTGGAGCCCAAGGCGAGCGCGGAGATCGTGCTCACTCTGCAGGTGCCCCGCTCTCCGCAAGCCGCGGCCGGACGGACACCCTTTACGATCCAGTTCACCAGCCAGACCTTTCCTACGCAATCCACCGACGTAGAATGCGTGCTGACGATATCCGCGTACTCACAATTTTCCGCTTCTTTGGAACCCGGCTCCCTGCAGGCCGGCCAGTCCGGGCAGGTGATCGTCTATAACGAAGGGAATACGATCGACGCGTACAGCCTGACGTTCCAAAGCCGTGCTAATGAGTTGATCTTCGAAAAAGCCGTGCAGGTGCCCAACCCCCGGCCGCAACCAGGGACACAGCAAGTGCAGCTCGCCTATGTGGAAATCCCTCCGGGCGAGCGCTTCCAGGTGCCGCCCGGAGAACGCGGCGCCTATTCGTTCCGCACCCGGCTCCGGGTCCGCCCGATTTTGGGCAACGAAGAAACCTATCCGTTCGGTGTTGAGGTACGCTCTACCGCAAATGATGCGACAGAGCTCTCCGGGCAGGTAATCGAGCGCGCCTATATCCCATTCTGGGCCCTACCTGTAGGAGTGATCGCCTTTCTGCTCGTGTGCCTGCTGATCCTCATCCCGCTGAGAAGTGCTCCCACCGCCGCGCGCGCGACCCAAACGGCTGCATTCAATCAAACGCAGGCTGCTCTCTCCGGCTCGGGAGATACAGATGGCGATGGATTGACCAACGATCGCGAGGCCGCACTCGGTACCGATCCGCTCCTGCCTGACACCGATGCAGATCGATTGACGGATCGAGATGAGGTCGATACCCATCAGACCAACCCCCTTGTGGCCGATACGGATGGCGATGGTTTGCTGGATGGTGACGAGATCCAGACCCATTTGACCGATCCTCGCAACCCCGATATGGATAACGATGGCCGAAACGACGGAAACGAGATCGCAGGCGGGACCGATCCACGCAACCCGGATAGTGACGGGGACGGCCTGCGAGATGGCGATGAGATCCGGCTGGGAACCGATCCACTTAACCCGGATACGGATGGAGACGGTTTGCGGGATGGCGAGGAGAACGAGACCTGTCCGCGTCCGAACGATCCGGATTCTGATGATGACGGCATCGTCGACGGGCGAGACCTGGATCCCTGCAACGCCACCAATCCGTCTCTCACCGCGACGGCGGCCGCGGGTGCTACACCCACACAGGCTGCCACCGCGATACCCAGCGCTACTTCCACTACCCCGCCTACACAAACCCAGCCTCCGCCTCCCACCAACACCGTCCCGCCCGCCTCTACTCTAACTCCGGCTCCGCCCAGCCTGCAAGGAACGATGGTCTTCGGATCCAATCGCGCCGGCAATTTTGAGATTTATGCCATGAACATGGTGAACCAATCGGTGACGCGCCTGACCAACAACCCCGCACAGGAGATGCAGCCCGCGCTGGCGCCGGACTCGGTTCAGATTGTGTATGTCTCCAATCAGGATGGGAACAACGAAATCTATCTTGGCGGCGTAGACGGCCGCACGCCTTTGAACCTCACGAACAACCCTGCCGATGACCAGCAGCCTACGTGGTCTCCCGATGGAAACTGGATCGCGTTCACCTCCAACCGCGACGGGAATCAGGAGATCTATGTCATGCGGCGCGACGGTACCGAGCTGCGCAACCTGACGAACAACGCCTCAAACGATTTTGCTCCCACCTGGTTCTCGGTCGGCGGGATACTGGGGTCACAGGATTGGATCGCCTTCACAAGCACGCGTGACGGCAACCAGGAAGTTTATAAAGTCCGTCCTGATGGCGCGGGGTTGGCCAACCTGACGCAGAACCCGGCAAATGATCACTCTCCCTCTGGCTTTACGGGAGGTGCCATCATCGCGTTTGTGAGCGAGCGTGGCGGCAACTCTGACATCTACGTGATGACCGACACAGGCGGCGGACAAATCAACATCACGAATCATCCTGCGCAGGACCTGGATCCGAGCATGGGCCCGGGTGGAGTCTGGGTTGCCTTTTCGTCAGACCGGGATGGCAACCTCGAGGTGTATGTGGTGCGGGTCGATGGCGGAACGGCTTCCAACCTTACGCGCGATCCCAACCAGGATCGCCAACCGGATTGGTAATTAAAGCCGCGGCGGGCCCTGTGCAATCCGTTCACGGATGAGGACTGTCGCTTCGGCCGGCCAGGGTACCTCAAAGCTCCAGCCAAACCGCCATGGATCTACAGGTTCGATCCACCAGGTTACTCCTGCCCGGGCATAGGGCTCCACAAGGGCGGCCGCGTGTGTAAGGTCATTACCGGGGGTCGCGCCGGAGTGAACTGCATCGAAGGGCTCGGTGCTGGTTCGATGCGTGTGAACGTCGGCTAGTAATTCTCGCCATTCGTCGGGCGTGATCGAGCCTTCCCCCTTGACGGGACAGGCGCCGTCCCAGCGTGCCGCGCGTCGCAAGGGCGCCTTATGCGGCCACCAGCCTCCGACCCAGATGGGAATGCGCGGGGATTGGACCGGAGTCGGACGAAAGATCACTTCATTTACATTGTATTGATCACCCTGGTAAGAAAAGCGTTCACCGGTCCATAGGCCAGTCAATATATCCAGGCCCTCGTCCAGCAGGCGAGCGCGCGTCTTGGCATCTGTTTCCTCTCCCAAGAAGCCAAACTCCCATTGGACGGGATCGCCCAGACCTACGCCGAGAGTCAGGCGTCCATTCGAGATTCGATCCACGGAAACTGTCTCCCGCGCCAGCTTCCATGGTCGGCGGCGTGCGATCGGCGTGACCAGTGTCCCGATCCGCATCCGCTCTGTGCGCATCGCTACGGCCGCCAATGCCACCCACGGATCAGCCATGGGGTGAAAGGTTGGGTCGAAGAACATGGCATCCCAGATAAAGAAGCCCTCCCAACCGGCCGCTTCGGCATCGTGAGCAAGCTCAGCCAGGGCGCGCGGATCGCTAAAATCGGCAAACGCAGGCACGCTAATTCCAAAGCGCATGGATCATCTCCTTTTTAGGATGCGGATGATAATCCATGTGTCAAATTTCGCCCTAGTGATTCACAATGAGATCAGAGCTGTCGATTCCGGCATAATGCGCCTGCCCATTGAAAAAGGACTTGACGGACAGAAAACCGACTCCCTCTCCGTAGTATTGATCTGCCTTCTCGTGCAGGATGTAGCCGACTTGTTCTGATAATTGTGTGATCATCTCTTGATAAAGCGCAGAGTGCGTGACGATTGCCGATCCCGGCTGCAATTTATAAAGCAGCCCGACCCGGGATTATAACTTTCGTCTTTCGGGATCGGGCTGGCAGAATGGTTATCGATCTGCGTTATTGAATTTTCACACTTGACCATGAATTGATCCCTATGCCTGATTCAATTCGATGAAGAGATCAGTGACTTTGCCAGCGCGACTGCGCGGCTTGCATCCGGGGCGTAACCGTCGGCGCCAATGCGTTGGGCGAACTCTTGGGTCACGGGCGCGCCGCCGACGATCACCTTGACCTTCGATCGCTTACCGGCCGCCTCCAGAGCCTCCAGTGCTTCCTTCATGTGCCCCATGGTGGTCGTCAGCAGGGCGGAGAGCCCGATCACATCCACATCATCGGCAGCAGCCACGATGGCTTCTGGTGAGACGTCCACACCCAAATCCTTCACTTTAAAGCCAGCGCCCTCGAGCATCATGCCGACCAGGTTCTTGCCCATGTCATGCAGGTCGCCTCGCACTGTACCGAGAGCAACGGTTCCAGAGGACTGCACGTCTGTCTGTTTCATGCTCGGCTGCAACTTGGCCAACCCAGCTTTCATCGCCCGGGCCGACATCATCATTTCGGGGACATAACATTCACCCTCCTCGAAGAGCCGTCCGACCTCGGCCATAGCGGGGAGCATCCCCTCAGCCAGGATCGTCCTGGCGGGAACACCGGCTTGCAGCGCGGCATCTACGTTTTCCGCGACCTCGTCCTGTTCTCCATCGACGATGCCTTGAAATATCTGCTGTACGGTTTCATTCATAGCAATTCCTTTTCATTGACCAACGATGTTGAAGAAGTGTTCGAAATAACGTTCCACATCGACTGTCATGGCAACCTGATGTGGAGCATCTGATCCTCCCCGCTGCCAGATGGTCTTACCGGGCTTGTCCGTCGTGTCCAGTATCACTTTGCCCTGCTCGTACGTACACAGATCCGGCTTGAAGATCGTCGCCGCCGCCAGGGGATCGTGATACGTGATGAATGGATAAAATCCCTTAAACCAGATCTCCGCCATATCCAGTACCGGGCGGAGCAAAGGAGCGGTGTACTTTTCACGCACCTCGTCGGCAGACATCATCACCCTTTGTGTCACGTTCAGCCCCAGCGAACGATGCAGACGGACGGGAGCCTTATAGGCCATCTCCGAAGCTAAGGGATCACCTGCGACATTCCACTCGATGCGGCCCGCCTCGGGGCTCGTCTCGTCGAAATTCCCGCCCATTATCACAAGACCAGCCAAAAGCTCCGGGAGGTCTGGATGTGCCCTGAACAACATGCCGGCATTGGTCAGCGGGCCGATAGTTAGCAGCGTAACCTCACCCGGATTCGAGCGGATGATATCCGCCATAAAGCCCACGGCCTGGTTGGTGGGAAAATGTGTCTCATGGGGCCAACGTGGAAGCACGGCCGCTTGCTGGGCGATTTGTTGGCGCTGCTCGCCCTTTAAGGGGAACTCTGAACCCGGGTAGATGGGGATATCTTTGTCAGCGGCCTTGCAAAGGACGCTGGCAAGTGAGGCGCGTTTCACAGCCTCGCCGGTAACGGTGGTGATGCCCAGCAGTTCGCAGTCTGGGTGGCAGAGGAGATAGGCAAGAGCGACGGCATCATCGACGTCTGTGCCGATGTCGGTATCGAGTAAGACTTTAGTCATCAATGTCTATTGATTTAGGAGCAACTACACTGCATTCGACTCGCAGTGCAATTGGGAACCATCCCTGTGGGACTGCTCGCGAACACAAGAGATTATTCTGCGACCTGGGGCGCGCGCTGGATTTGCGGGTCCGTAAAGATATCCGATTCATCGCGGCTCCTCGTGGAGAACTCAGAGACGACTGCACCTTCGTCGCCAGCCTGGAACCAGTGCGGCGTATTCGGCATCAACGTGTATTGCTGGCCCGGGCGCAGGACGATCTCGTGCCAGACGTTGTATGTATGCTCGCGGCCCCTGGGCAGGCGGGCCCTGGGATGGGGCGTCGCTTCGCCCGGCACGTAAAGATAAACCTCACCCCAGCGGCAGCGGAAGGTCTCTTCCTTGCCAGGCTCGCCGGCCACAGGCGGATGATAATGCTCCGGGCAGGTCTGGCGGGGCAAGAGCACCAGTTCCTTGGCGCAGACGCGGTCCGTGTTGACGTAGACCACCAGCTCCAGTCCGGTGCTGTCCAACTCGTTCAGACCGAAGTCGGCCACTTCGATGTTCTTTGCCTCCTCCGGAGTGATCACTATCCCGGCGCGGGAGAGGTATTCATAGGCTTTTTGTTGCGCAGATTCAAATTGCTCTCGACTGATCATGTGTGTCTCCTATATTATGTTCGTTGGTTGAGTTGCCATAAGCGCATGCGAATGGCGTATCGAGACCAACCGTTGACCTACAAACATTTGTTCCTTGAATACAGGTAGTCTCGATACATTCCACGAAAAGCAGTGGAATTACTCGACCACCGACTGCTCTTTGAGCAAAATAATACTGTAAAGCGGAAGATTCTTAAGTGCTATCCGGGGTGATTCGCCCGAAACTTCCAACTCTGCCTGGGGCGAGTCGCCCGGGCTGAAGACTTCGACGCCCTGGAACGTTCCGGGCAGACGCAGGTCCAGGGTCAACTCATCCAGGGTGGGGACTTGATCCCGCTGCGAATCGTAATCATAACGGATGATGTGAACCGCGACTCCCTCCTGCACGCGCTGGAGGTTGATCGCAATATATGCTGGGGTCGAAAGCTGCACCTGCATTCCAAACGGGAGCCAGTTCAGATCGAATGCCGCGCCGACCTCAACTCTGCGCGTTCCCTGGTGATTCGAGATTGCGTCTCTTTGCTCTTCAGGCAGATTAGCGCCGAGCTCACCCATGATGAGCAAACGACCATCTTTTTCAAGAAAATCTTGCAGCAGACGGGCCTGTGCATTTGTCAGGAAACGACAATCGGGCAGGATGAGCGTCCGATACTGGCTGAGGTTTTCGAAGGTTAACGTGTCCGATCTTAGCTCCCCATCGGGGAAGAAAAGCACATCGTACGGCTGCACTGCATCGCTCAGGGTTTCGCAGGCCTGCCAGAAAGGGCCGATCTCGCTGGTCTCCGCATTGTAACGGTTGTCGGCAAAGATGCCGCGCCCGCTCTCGCGCTGAAACTCAGTCTCCACACTATAGACGACCGCGGTTTCTGAGGCTGTTCTGTGGCCGAAAAGATTCTCGTTGTCGGCCAGAAACTTTTGAATCTCCACACACAACTCATGCGGCGGGTGGAACGAATCCTGGATGACGCTGCCCATCCACGCGCCATAAGGGACACTCATATTCGCGCCGAGGGCAGCTGCCTCATATAACGACATGCGGAACAGGTCATAACCTTTGCCAACCTTGAGCATTTGCACCAGATCCGGGACAACGCCGCCGTAGGGATTTTCCGCGACAATGACCGGCTTACCCGCCGCGAACCCTGCCACGTAACGATACCAGGCCGGCTGACGATAGCGCGTGTTGCGCATCTCGGTGATGATCAGGTCGACCTTTGGCTCCATGGCGTAATACCAGTGCGCTACCAGGTTAAAGAAGTTGCCCGAGACCAATACCTTGCGTCCCTTTTCGGCGGCGTACTGGCGAGCATAGTCGGCAAGTTCGGCGAAGTATTTGACGATCTGCCGCGTTTGATAGCGATGATACTCCCAGAAGATCGGCGCACCCTCGCGATTGTTCTTGAAGTCGAAGCCTTGTGCCAAAAGCCATTCCCCGTAATGGAAGCTCTCCAGGTCAACACCATGCAGTTCCTCGGGGCGCTGATTCTCTGGCATATCTTTGAGATACTGCCGGAAGCCTTTCATGCAATCCTTGCAGAAACAGCCTCCGTACTGGAAGCTGGTGATGGGCAGCTCGGCTTCATCCAACTGAATCCCATCCACGCCCGCGTCGATTTGAATGCGGATGATGGCTTTCAGATATTCGCGCCAGACCGGGTTATTGCGGTCCATGAGGTAGCACTGGTGCTCGCGATCGGGGCATTCCACCCAGCGCGCATGGCAAGCGACGCCGTGGATGTCGCGGGAGACGCAGTTCTCGATCAGGTCGGTGACTTTGTTTCCGTCGCTGTCGATTAGTCCGTAAGGAAAGTATTTCTCGATTGGCGGCCAGAGATGGGGATAACGATTTTGCGAAAACTCGCGCAGCCCCATCCAGACTTTTTTTCCGGCGCCGCGCAATTCGTTAAATGCAAGTATCTGAGTCTCATCCTCATTCACTTCAGCCGGTATCTCCCAGCCCTGCACCTCAAAGACAATGCCGAAGACTTTGATGCCGTGTTTCTGACATTCCCTCACGAACTCGCTGTCATTGACGAAGCCATAGAATCGAAAGCGCGAATCGATCGGCGCGAAGGCTTCCTCCTCCAGGTAGGGCAGCGAGATCGAGCCTCCGCCCATCGCCGACCAGACGAGCGTCGTCGCCCGGTAATCCAGCAGATGCTCGACCATGCGCAGACGGCGGCCGGGCAGGCTCGGGTGATAACAATGCTGGTTAGGGAACCACGCATCGAAGTAAACGCCTCGTTCCATGAAATCTCCTTAAATCAGCCAGCCGTTATACTGCTGGCTGGTGGGTCAGTACAATTGCGCTGCATCCCTGTGGGACTGCCCACCTCAGCTAGGTATATTTTCCATACGTGCGGGCGACTTCCGCAAGCTTGAAGATATTGGCATCGGGAGTATCGCGTCCGCATTGATCGCCGGTGGAGAGGATGAAGCCTCCATCGGCGGCGCAATCGTCGATCAGGCGCTTGGCTTTTTCCTCCACCTGTTCCGGCGTCGCCTGCAGCATGAACTCGAAAGTGTTGATATTCCCCTTCATGCAGATCTTGTGCCCGTAGCGTTTCTTGATCTCAGCAATATCCACGTCGCCGCCCGGTGGCTCCTCGAGGGGCTCCATCACGTCTACGTCGGTTTCCTCGCAGACCATCTCCACCACCTTGCGCGAGCGGCCGCAAACGTGCAGATGCGAGAAGACTCCGTAGAGTTTGCAGATCTCGGCCGCCTTTTGGATGAATGGCAGATCGTACTTTCGGAAGTTTTTCGGGCTGCTCACGCTTAAACTGGAAGCCGAGCCCCCGAGCATGATCTCGTCTGCGCCGGCCTGGCAGGCCGCCTCGACGCGCGCCAGGGCATAACGATTGTAAGACTCGAAGATCTCCTGGATGTACGCGGGGTCATCGGCGTAATCGTAGAACATGACGTTGTAGCCGCCATCGCGCTGAAAGAACCACCAGTCCTGCGGAATGCCGATCGCTACGGAATACACACCCAGCTCACCGATGCGGTCGCGGTCGTCGAAGGTCTTTTCCCAGCACCAGTCGCCATCCTCGCCCATCATGGCGCGCAGCTTCGGCCAATCTCGATGCAAATCCTTGACCGGTTTCTCCTCTTCCCAGGGCGGCTCGCTGACAGGGTAGAGGATCCTTTGGGTCAATTCGCCGTAGGGCGTCTGAGCCACCTGATATTTCATCTGTCCGCCTCCGGGAAGACGCTCCAGGCGGGTTTGCCATCGAGGGCGATCCTCGGGCGCGATCTCGCGCATAGAGCCGTAGATGTACCAACCATCCAGGCCGTAGTATTTGACGGCATCTACATACGCCTGAGCCACGCTGGCAGAGGCATAACCATTATGCGGCTTGCCATCCAGGAACATTTCATCAAAGCGCCGGCCAGAAAGGCGCACAGGCACCATCGCGGATAGATCCGGGGACACAGGCACCGTATCCGCTTTCTCCCGGCGGAAGGCCGCCAGCATCCGTTGGCGGCCCGTCATTGTTTGGGGCATAACACTCCTTATCAATTATTCACCGATCACGTTGCTCGGCACACCTAAGTCATCCTGGACATTGCCGCCGCGCACGAAGGAGAAGCGCGGTTCCGGGCTGTCTGAAGCGCTATAGGCGCTATTGTAAAAGCCCTGGACTACATCCACCGCTTTGCGGCTCCATGCCAGCAATTCGTTGCGATATTCGGGCTTGTCGTCGGTGAACTTGCGAATCCAATCGGTCGCAAGACGGACATGCGTCAGCTCATCGGCCTGCAGATAATCGCAGAGCTCGGCGATGCGCGTGAAGCCGCCTTCCTCGGCGTGCTCGCGCCACTCACGCAGAGTGCCCATCAGGTTGCGCTCGGCCCAACTGTTGGTGACCGAGATTCGACGTAATGGATCGGATTCGTTCTGCATCCACCACCAGGCCAACGGCCAGGGACCGTAGCCAAGCGTCGCGCCAAGCTCTTCTTCACAGACCTTGGCGACAACTTCGATATGGCGGGCCTCATCCCACATCTGGTGGGCCAGCTCCATGCGCATCTCCCAGGGCAGGTCGGGGAACTCGGCTAACATTTTCCCCATGCGGTCGGTGGTCTCCACTTCGCCATACAGTAATTGGTGGAACTTGTGACGGAAGCCTTCGATCGACCACTCGTCGTCCGATTTATAGGCTTTCTCGAAATCCTTGGGATCGTCTGAGAACCAGAACGGTTCCTCGACCAGAGAGTGATCGAGCGGGGGACAGGTTTTCGTAAAGCGATAGACGCGCCCGCTGCGGCGGGTGCGCGGCGTGGGCTTATCAGACTCGCGTGTGCTGTGATAGGCCAGCCAATGAGACTCGATGCCCTGCCCGGTGACGCCACCGGATTCGACGAGCTTCGCCTCGATGTCTGCCTGCACCTCCAGAGCCTGCCGCCGCTTCTCCGGGTCTTTGGTGAGCGCTTCGAGAACAGCCTGGCCCCAGGCGACGTGCGATTGTCCCATCGCCGCCAGCTGGCGCAGGAGACGGACCGTAGGTGTGTCTGCCAGCGGGTCGGTGGCGTCGGCGTGGTAAACGTAGCTGCTCACCAGATGCGGCTCGAGCACGCGGTAGACCGCTGTCAAGCGAGCGACCGTGTCATCGAGTTTCCAGACCGTTTCACACAGGCGGGCGAACTCGTCTGTGCCCGGTTCCTGGCTATCGCGCGTGGAGCGTAATTGCTCGAGGCGCTCGCCCAGCAAGTCAGCAGCTTGCGCATGGTCATAGACGTGATAGCCAAAGGTGGCCTTGAAGGCGATCTGGAGCGTGGTGTGACACCAACCGGCGATCATCTCCATCAACTGCAACTCCAAATATCGATAGTTGGCCAGGCGCTGCGAGTTCTCTCGAACTGTAAAGCGCCCACCAAATTCACGACGATCTACAACAGGCATAATTATCTCCTTCTATGCATATGAAATCCAACGTCTGGAGACATTGAGTCCATTGCTGTCTAACGTTCAATTTGTACTGGTGTTTCTTCAAATTTCACAACGTGGCCGTCCACCTTGCCCGTGTCCTTGAGCAGAAGTACGGCCACATTCAAATGTCTGTCCAACGCCATGGGTGCGCCATGCCAAACGCCTTTTCCTAACAACACTCCCTGTCCCTCGCGCAGGCGAAAGACGCGGAAGCGCTCAAGGTCTGGAAGGCGTGCGGGCTCATCTGGATAGTCTGGCGGGCCGACGTACACCAGGCAATCGCCCCCCATGGGAATGAGCAATTCGTCGCTGTGCATATGACGCTCGGCCCAATCGAAACTTAATGCGGCCGGCTGCAGATCCAGGTATCCGATCGCATAATTGCGGTCCGCACCTGACATCACATGATTTTCGCCCCACCACGTCCAGCCTGGTCCCTGAGCATCCTGGGCACGGGCTGGCTGAGTGATCACCTCGCCAAAAGGGGCGAAGGATTCGACGGTCAGATCTTCGATTTTGAGTTTCATCATTCCTCCACTACTTCAGGTCGAATATGAATGTTTGATAGGGCACCAGCTTCGGTGCGCCGGCCAGGCCTGAGGGGCGTTCGACGCGTTCCAGCAGGTTGACCAGCGTATTGGCAACACGTAGCTCAAGCGTGTTCTCACCGGACTTCAACAGGCCAGTGATTTCGATTTGATAAGGCGCCCACAGACGGACACCTGCGGTCTGGCCGTTGACCAGAACCTCCAGCACGTCATCGCCCATCTCTGGCTCGATGAAGACGCGCTGGCCAGAGAATGACTCAGGCATCTCAAAGCGTTTGCGATAGATGGCCCGTCCTGAGAAATGGGGATAGCCTTGCTTGGTCCAGGGCTGAGGCTGCAGCGCTTTGCGCGGCGCCTCGATGCTATACACACCATCTCCCTGAGCCGCTAGGCTGAAGTCGCCGGTGAGCTTCAGCAGGTCGAGCAGCCCGTCCGTCGGATTGGTGACGACGAGACATAAGGCAATGAGATTGTCACCCTTGCGCAGGTAAGGTGTGATGTCTATGGCTTTCATCTGTCCATCGATCTCACTGCGTATAGGCACTCCATTGACTTGCTCGCCATTGATATAAAGCGTCCATTCGGAACCTACAAAACCATCCACGATCAGGTTGAGCTTTGGCGGTAAGTGGTTTGCCTGGAAAGAGATACGATACCAGACCGGGATGGGATATTCGTCATCGGGTTCGGCGGGGAGCTGGTACGACCATGCGCCCGGCACCATCGACAACCAATTTTCAGGAACCAAATCTGCCTTCGTATAGGCACTTATCTCTGTGCCTTTGGTTTCTTGCGTCGCAAGCCACTTGCCGATCACAAGGGCATTTTCCGTCTCAGGTTGAAATTCCCATTCGCCATCCAGGGTCAGCGCAGGGATTGCATCTTCTGCATCGCCAGGAAGGCGTTGCTGCTGTCCATTCTTGTCGATCAGCACAAAGCCTTCATTAACGCGCCCAATAGCCTGAATCCGGTTTCCGTCTACAGATTCAATCCGCAGGTTGCTGTCAACCACACGCAAACCCGGATCTGGTTTCACCAGGATAAACGCTGAACCTACCGGGGCGAGTTCCAGTTCAAAACGAGTCCGATTTTCAGTGACTTGCGAGGGCGCAATCAACTGTTCGATGCCAGTTGACGGATCCCAGTGTACTGGCTGAACTGCACCCGTGAGACTAACTTGCGCCTTTTGAAAGCTGTAGGTGGGATTGACGAGGAAATAGATGTCCTGTCCATCGTTTTGCCGGTGAAGATAGAAGACTTCCCGATTGTCGATCACGACATCAGGTTCGATAAGCCTCAGGAGTGCGGGTTCCAGCGCGTCCGCGACTGCCTCGCGCTCGGCATTCACCTCGTCCGTAATTTCATGGCGCTCCTCTCCCTCGGGAGCAAAAAAGTAACGGCTGGTGCGCTCCTCGGATTCGATCACAAAGGATGGACTCTCCGTCTTCCCGGGTGAGTCGAGCAGTTGCTGGATCCGCATCGGGAGTTGGCGATTGAGAGCGTAGCTGCGCAGGAAAGCTGTCTTGCCAGCGCCACCCATCGGGTGATCTTGTTCCGATACATTCAGTTCCGTCTGTTTCTGGAACGTTTGCTGTGTCTCGACCGGATCGACGCCAAACAACACGCGAACACGATCGGAGATATCCACCAACTCGGTGACACTTTCGTTCTTTGTAAACGCCTGGCTCGGGAGGAAAATCATTCCCAGGACCTTCCCACCTTGCGCGACGAATTGCTCCAGTTTTTCGAGCGTGCTCAGCTTAATGTGAGCTATCGGAGGCAGAATCAATAATTCGTGCGTTTCGTCGCCGACGACGATCGTATTGCCGTCTAACTCTGCCTTTGCCAGTACATCCTCGTCAAGATAATCAAAGTCATAGTGCAGGCGGAGCAGCAGATCGGTGAGGCTGTTGAAATCGCGTTCGATGCGATCGCCGATGGCGTTGCGAGTCTGAGGCGTATAAGTGGCAAACATGGCATTCATTGGCCAGAGCACCGCGACCTTGGCAATATGCTTCCCACCAGAGAGCAGATGACTCAAACGGCTCATGTAATTGGAGAATTCGCCGTAATACTGCCACCAGGGATATTGGTAGAACATGGACGGCGGCCAGTCTCGTTTGCGCGGCCCCTCAAGTGTGTAATGGAAACCGTGCGGGTTGAGCAGGTTCACGCCGAGCACGTATTCCCAATCTGCGATCCACTTCATGCGCTGCATCGTGGCGTCCATGAAGATGCCGCCGAACGACTCACACAACAGGCGCGGACTGCCCAATTGGTGCGCGGCGGAGCTACCGACCTTCATCGCCACGTGTTCATCGGGCCGGTCACGGTTGCCGATGATCGGGTAGAGGTGGTCTACGCCGACCACGTCCAGGTGCGGATAGTGTTTGAACAGGTTCCCTTCCACGCGGATGAGGCGGCGCAATCCCTCTTCATAGAGCAGATGACCGGTAAACAGTACATTTTTCTTCTGGCACCACTCGTGGATCTGTTTGTAGAATGCCTCGCTGTAGAATTCCGTCAGCGTGTTGTAGAAGTCGTAACGGACGCGGGCGCTATCGGGACGGATGTCGAAGAACAGGTCCGGCAGGCGCGGGCGCAGGTTGTAGCCGTTGCGCTCCTGGAAGCGGCGGAACATATTCTTGGTCCACGGCACGACCGGGTTTTCCTGAGCGCTCAGGTAATAGTGCATGGCAGGCTCATCCGTGTAGAAGCCCAGCATTTGGGAACTCATTTTTCCATCTACGGCGCTGGCATACGGATCGTAACCGTGCTTGAGGAATTCCGCGGTCGCTTCAGGATTCATCGCATCGATGTAATAATCGGCGATCTTCTCGACGATATACAGAAGACGCCAGTTGCCCGCCGGTGCCTCCCAGGGGATCACGTTTGTGAAGGACAAGTTGGGAGTGAGGTCGATAACTTCCTGATGCCCATCGAGCCGGATCGCAAACGCTGCTACGGGCGTTGACTTCTCGAAATCCAGATAACGGCTGTCTGCGCCCGTGAGGTAGGTGAACCAGGGACCGCGCACGGTCATGTTGATGCACTCGATGTAGCGCTGTGCCAGGTCGGGGCGAGCCTTGAGAACGCGTTTGTCCGCCGTCCCGCTCGGCCAATTCATTTCGTCGTAGATCCAGGTTTGGAGCCCGAGCTTTTCTGCCTCTTCGACCGCGAAGTGGATCCGGTCTAGGTAGGTCTCGCCGATGTAGTCTGTTTCCAGGCCATATCGCCCGTGCAGAATGATGCCGGGCATGCCTTTATCGCGAAACTCGCGCAGCTGGTAGAGCATTTCCTTTTGGTCGAGCTCACCATTCAGGAACCAGAAAGGAAGGATGCCATACTCGCGCGGGGGGTTATGAAAATTATCCTTTTTGACCGGGATCGCTGGCCACGGTTTTGGCTGCATGAATTGCACTCCTTGGGTTTTGATGTGGGGCGGGATGGCATCCCGCCCCACGGATTAGTTCTGCATCACAATCGTCGACTTGACAAAGCCTTCCGGCTTTTCATGTGCGGCGAGGAAGGCTTGATTGATCTCGTCGAGTCCAAAGCGATGGGTGACCAAGTCTTCAAGGCTCAAGCGGCCGGAGGTCAGCAGCCGCATGCCGATGCGCATGCCGCGCAGGATAGTGGCTTCCTCACGGAAGTGTGCGTTCAGAATCTGGAACGCCATCCAGTTCCAGTAGCCGAGCGGAATCTGGCGCGGCTCACCCTGGTGGAAGCCGACGAGGACGACCTTGCCGCTCATGTATGTGACGTCGCCCAGGAGATTGAGCGGCGCCTGCGCACCGACCACCTCGAAAGACACGTCGGCGCCCTGTCCATCTGTCAACGATTTCACCACCTCAGGAAGTGATTCCTTCGTCACATTGACGACGTGGGTGGCGCCCAGCTGCAGGGCGCGCTCGAGGGCATCGGCGCGGGTATCTGCCACAATGAGATGGCGCGGCCCCTGCATCGTAACCAGCTTTTGGACAAGATTGCCCATGAAGCCGGCGCCGATGATGACCACATCATCGCTTAGCGAGATATTCGCCAGCTCCACCGTATTGACCGCACAAGCCAACGGTTCGGCCAGCGCCAGGTCGAGGGGAAGCTCGCCAGCCGGGAAGCAATGCTTCGACTTGACGATTACATACTCGGCAAAGCCGCGTCCCGGCGCCCAGACGGCCACGCGATCGCCCGTCGCCAGTCCCTGCACATCGTTTCCGACATCCGCCACCACGCCGCTAACCTCATGTCCTGGATAGCGCGGGTACATGTGCCCACCGGCTCTGCCCTCCCACATGTCAAGTTCCGACGTACAAACCCCGCAAGCCGCCACCCTGACGAGCACTTCGTCCGGGAGCAGCTCGGGGAGCTTTTGCTCCTCGAACTGAAATTCTTTTGGACCAGCTAAGACCGCAATTTTCATCAGGCTTCCTCTTTCACCGTCAGGATGCGAGCGCTCATCGGATTTACTTGGATCAGGTTCCGGCCGGTGAATGCGAGATCTTCGTCGTTCAAGCGGTCAGAAAGGCTCCCGGTTAGCAGAGGACGAAACTCCTCTGGAAGACTTACAGCGGCTTGTGACGGTTCCTCTGAGAAGTTAAGCAGCACCAGCACCGGTTCCTGATTACCTTCTAAGTACCGAATGTAGGCCAACATCTGGCTCTGCGGCTCGACCTCCAGCAGCTGCCACAGTCGCGAATGCAAGCTGGGGATTTCCTGGCGCAGGGCGATTAATTTCTTGTGATAGTCGCGCAGACCTCGATAGCGCTCGCGGAAGGAAATCGGCGTCACATCGAAATAGGGACGGAACCACTGCCCCGCCTCATCCGCCGTATAGATACAGGGGATGCCCGGCAACGTCAACAGGAGCGCTGTGGCAACCCGCGTCAGCGGCTCGCCGTGAGTCTGGATAAAGCGCGTCCCGGTGTCGTTGTTGTTGAGGAATCGGAAGATCAAAGCATCCGGATGGTATCCTTCCGGCCCATTGAGGAGTACATTCTTGAGCCTCTCGACAAGATGCCTGGACTCCACTTTTTCTGCCTGTTCACCCCAAAAGCCTCCCCAGGCCCATCGCCCTAAGTCCTCCGTCCAATCATACGCCGCATCGAATCCGCTTTCGAAGTTATAGGGGTCACGCGCACTCGCCTCTGCGAGCAAAAGCAGGTCTGGCTTGATGCGCTTGAGCTCACGCCGCCACTCCGGCCAAAAATCGGGTCGGCGCTGCTGTACGCCCCAGCAGGCGTCCACGCGGAAGCCGTCCACATCGAACTCGCGCACCCAGTAGGAAAAGGCCTCCAGCATCATCATGCGGACCTCCGGGTTGTCGTAGTTCAAGTTCGGCAGGTGAGTCCAGTCAAAGTAATAGGTGTAATCGCCATTCTCGTCCCGATCGTAGAAGTCCCAATAGGGCGAGTCCTGTCCTTTTTCAACCGTATCTTTGAAATACGGGTGCTCGTTCGAGGTGTGGTTGGGAACGAAATCCATCAGGACGCGGATGCCGCGCTCATGCGCAGCCTGGATCATGGCTTTGAAATCTTCTCTGGAACCGAAGTTGTCGCGCAGCTCGAAATAATCGATCACCGAATAGCCATAATCATTCGTTTCATTGATCGGCGCGAGCCACATGGCGTTGACCCCCAGATCGGCGAGCTGGTCGAGCCTGTCCTGAATGGCCTTCGCGCCGGGCGTTCCAAATAGACGAGGGATCACACCGTAGACGATCGCGTGCTCCACCCAGGCCGGATTCTCATGATCGTAGT
>LLBY010060340.1_pt1 | contig 17474 bp, 15 predicted proteins | sample 1489401 | NCBI WGS metagenome assembly LLBY01 (sample SAMN04092656, study PRJNA295927) | soil metagenome | biome: Soil prokaryotic community; feature: Bulk soil; isolation source: soil from tomato rhizosphere | host: tomato cultivar Hawaii 7996 | place: South Korea | collected 2011-11-01 | reverse complement strand
GCATCTGTATTAGGAGCTGCAACTGCATGTTCAAAACCAGTTTCAGATATTGGATGGAGACCTCATAGTGAACACGTAGGGCAAACAGGGAAACCAGTTGCTGCAAACCTATATATTGCTGTTGGTATTTCAGGAGCAATTCAACATATTGCAGGAATTAATTCTTCAAAAGTAAAAGTAGTTATCAATACTGACGCAGATGCACCTTTCTTTAAAGTAGCAGATTATGGAGTCATTGGAGATGCTTTCGAAGTAGTACCTCAATTAATCGAAAAATTGAAAGCATTTAAAGCAAACAATGCCTAATTTTTAGTTGTTCAAAAATATATTATATTAAAATTAGAGTTATCTTTGTTTAGATAGCTCTTTTTTTTATTTTTGGAGCAAATGTGTTGACGTATATTTGTCAACCATTTTTCTGCTGTACGCTTTATTTTTTGTTTAGTTCAACCAAAACAAAAAAACATCGCTTTCATCAGGACTAGTTTGAATAGTAGTTTATTTTTAATAATCTTTAAGTATTGAACAAATTAAATCAATGCTTATTACGAATTACATAATGAGTTTAGTAAAATTAACAATAAAGGGCATTTCCTATAGCCAAACACAAAATGGAGCCTATGCTCTTATCTTAAATGAAGTTGACGGAGAACGAAAATTACCTATAGTTATTGGAGCTTTTGAAGCTCAATCCATTGCAATAGCTTTAGAAAAAGAGATAAAACCTCCTCGCCCTTTAACTCATGATTTATTCAAAAATTTTGCTGATCGATTTGATATCATTGTAAAACAAGTTATCATTCATAAGTTAGTAGATGGTGTTTTCTTTTCTAGTATTATTTGTGAAAGAGATAAAATAGAAGAAATTATAGACGCTAGAACTTCAGATGCAATTGCTCTTGCACTACGATTTAGCGCTCCTATTTTTACCTATAAAAATATCCTTGACAAAGCTGGTATTTATTTAAAAATTAATCCTTCAAAAGAGGATGAAAATAACGATGAATCAGACGATGTCCTTTCTTCACCAGAAACATTTGGCAGTAATGAGCCAACAGAAACACAAAAAGAAGATTATACAGCTTACACACTACAAGAACTGTATGACAAATTAGAAGAAGCAGTTCAAAACGAAGACTACGAAAAGGCAGCAAAAATAAGAGATGAAATCTCTAAAAAAGAATCTTAAACAAAACTCCAGAATGATAAAAAATATATTTTTATACCTTACACTTATATTTACTTTCCTAAATATAAATGCCCAAGAAATTGAAAAAAAGTGGCAATTAGAAACGTCAAATAATGATTTTCTTGAATTAAAAGAAGGAACTTACAATTTAAAATTATCTAAAGATAGCCTTTACCAAAAAGGAGATTATTTAGTACAAGACAAATTCTTATTCTTATTTGAAAATGGTTCAGATTCACCTACCAAACGTTTTGTAATTGAAACAAAAACCGACTCCACACTTACGCTTAAAAAAGGAGATAAAGCATATTCGTTTTTTTCATCAAATAAAATAAAAAAGCCAACAACAAATGCTTCATTAATAAAAAGTTCAGGACTATCTGCAATAGGTATTGGAAGAGGAATACTAGGAATGATTTCTTTATTAGCAATAGCCTTTTTATTTAGTGCTAACAAAAAGGCAATCAATTGGAAAACTGTTATAATAGGATTAGTAGCTCAGTTAGTCTTAGCAATTGGAGTTTTAAAAGTTTCATTTGTAAAATCTGCTTTTGAATTTGTTGGAAACTTATTCGTACTAGTTTTAGATTTCACAAGAGCTGGTAGTGAATTTCTACTTGGTGGCATGATGAATGTAGAAAGTTTTGGTTTTATTTTCTTATTTCAAGTATTACCAACAATTATCTTTTTCTCAGCACTAACTTCATTATTATTTTATTTAGGAATAATCCAAATTGTAGTAAAAGGTTTAGCCAAAGTATTAACCAAATTACTAAATATTTCAGGAGCAGAAAGTTTATCTGTAGCTGGTAATATTTTCTTAGGACAAACTGAAGCTCCCTTAATGATTAAAGCTTACCTAGAAAAAATGAACAAGTCAGAAATTCTGCTAGTTATGGTTGGTGGAATGGCTACAGTTGCTGGAGGAGTTCTTGCAGCCTACATAGGTTTCTTAGGAGGAAATGATCCTGTTTTAAGATTAGAATTTGCTAAACATCTTCTAGCAGCTTCTGTTATGGCTGCACCAGGAGCAATTGTTATTTCTAAGATTTTATATCCTCAAACGGAAAGTATTGACACTAATGTTGAAGTATCAAAAGAAAAAATAGGCTCAAATATTCTAGATGCAATTTCTACTGGAACCACAGAAGGCTTAAAATTAGCTGCAAATGTAGCAGCTATGCTTTTAGTTTTTATTGCGTTTATTGCAATGATTAATTATACATTAGGTTGGATTGGAGATTGGTCTGGACTAAACAATGTAATTGCCAGCAACACTCCTTATTCAAAATTCTCATTAGAAACCATTTTAGGATTAATATTTTCACCTTTAATGTGGCTAATTGGTGTTGCTAAAGAAGACATGATGCTTATGGGTCAATTATTAGGAATAAAATTAGCAGCTTCAGAATTTGTAGGTTATATTCAATTAGCTGAATTAAAAAACATAGCTAATGATATCCATTTTACTTATGAAAAATCAGTAATTATGGCAACTTACATGTTATGTGGATTTGCAAATTTTGCTTCAATTGGTATTCAAATTGGAGGAATTGGCTCATTAGCACCAAATCAAAGAAAAACATTATCCGAATTTGGTTTAAAGGCTGTAATTGGTGGAAGTATTGCTTCATTATTATCAGCTACAATTGCAGGGATGATTATAGGATAATAAAAAATTTTATTTTCTAACTTTAAATTTCTACTTTAAAATGCAACAATATCACGACTTAGTAAAACATGTATTAGCAAACGGAAACCAAAAAGGAGACCGCACAGGAACAGGAACTATAAGTGTATTTGGTTATCAAATGCGTTTTGATTTAAGTAAAGGTTTTCCAATGGTTACCACTAAAAAATTGCATCTAAAGTCCATAATTTATGAACTACTTTGGTTTTTAAAAGGAGATACAAACATTAGTTATTTAAAAGAAAACGGAGTTAAGATTTGGGATGAATGGGCAGATGAAAATGGAGATTTAGGTCCAGTTTATGGGCACCAATGGAGAAACTGGAACAGTGAAGAAATTGACCAAATTACCGAATTAATTGAAACCTTAAAAACCAATCCAAATAGTCGTAGAATGTTAGTTTCTGCATGGAACCCAAGTGTTTTACCCGACACTTCAATTTCATTTTCTGAAAATGTTGCCAACGGAAAAGCTGCACTTCCTCCTTGTCATGCTTTCTTTCAATTTTATGTAGCTGACGGAAAATTAAGTTGCCAATTATATCAACGTAGTGCTGACATTTTCCTTGGAGTTCCTTTTAACATAGCCTCGTATGCTTTGTTTACCATGATGGTAGCACAAGTGTGCAATTTACAAGTAGGTGATTTCATTCATACTTTTGGTGATGCGCATATTTATAACAATCATATTGAACAATTAGAATTACAATTATCTCGTGATTGCAAACCTTTACCAACGATGAAATTAAACCCAGAGATTAAAAACATTTTTGAGTTCAATTTTGAAGATTTTACGTTAGAAGGTTATGACCCTCATCCACATATTAAAGGAGCAGTTGCTGTTTAAAATTAGTTTTATGAAGAAAATTGTTTTATTATTTTTATTATTTTCTGCTCTTGCACAAGCACAAACTGAAATCCAAACAATTGACACCAATTCAAATGATGATGAATTAAAAATTACAGTAATTGAAAATATTCCTTTATTCAAAGAATGTGAAACGGCAGAAGAGAAAAAACGAATGGAATGCTTTAATGAAATGATGCAAAACCATATTAAAAGCAATTTCACATACCCTATTTTAGCTGCAAAATTTGGAGTTCAAGGAACTGTAAATATTACATTCATCATTGATAAAGAAGGTAAAATAACAAATATTGTAACTAAAGGACATCAATTATTAACTGATGAAGCTGAAAGAATTATCGGCTTATTACCTCAACTAAAACCAGGCACACAAAGAGGAAAAACAGTAAAAGTCATGTATGGTTTACCCATAACCTTTAAACTAAAGTAAAAGACCATAAACCATCGTTATTATTTTCTTAAAAATACAATATCGTTTTTTCATTACTTGTAATTGTGTTATTTTAGCTAAAACAACACTAATCAAATGAAAAAAACTACACTTTTTTTATTAATCTTACTATCATTTAATGCTGCTTACTCACAATTTTGGAAAAAGAAACAGCCAAAAAAGACTGAAACAATTACACCATCAGAGAAGAAAAAAGAAGCTAAAATAAAAGACTACAATAGTGTTATTACTAAAGAAGCTAAAACTACTCCTGGTTTATTTAAAGTACACAAAGTAAACGATAAATACTTTTTCGAAATTCCAAACAACTTACTGAATAAAGACATGCTTTTAGTGAGTAAGTTTGCAAAAGTTCCAGAAGGATTAGGAGGTGGCTATGTAAATGCAGGAACGGAAATGAACAGCCAAATGATTATTTGGGATCGATTTGAAGATAAACTTTTAATTAAAGTAAAATCAGCAAATAGTATTGCTAATGATAGTTTACCTATTAATATATCGGTTAAAGCTAACAATAATGATCTTACTTTATATGCATTTGATATAAATGCTTTTTCAAAAGATTCTACAGCAATTGTTATTGATGTTACCAAATTCTTTTCAACTGATGTAAAAGCAATTAGTGGACTTTCTCCTAGTATAAGAGAGGCTTACAAAGTTAAAAACCTTGATGAAAGTAGAAGTTTTATCAATTATATAAAAGCCTTTCCTTTAAATATTGAAGTTTTACAAGATTTCACCTATAATGCTTCAAAACCATCCGTTTTAGAAAACACAGAAACTATAAGTGTTCAAATGAGTCAATCACTTATTTTACTTCCAGAAAACCCAATGAAACCTCGATTATTTGATTCACGAGTGGGTTGGTTTACTTTAAACAAATATGATTATAGTAGTAGTGAATTAAAATCAGATAAAAAAACGTTCATAAGAAGATGGAGATTAGAACCAAAAGACCCAGAAGCTTATGCAAGAGGAGAATTAGTAGAACCTATAAAACCAATTATTTATTATTTAGATCCTGCTACACCTGAAAAATTAAGACCTTACATTAAAAAAGGAGTAGAAGAATGGCAAAAAGCATTTGAAATAGCTGGATTTAAAAATGCTATTATTGCCAAAGATCCTCCTACCAAAGAAGAAGATCCAGATTTTAGTCCTGAAGACATTCGATATTCAGTAATTCGTTATGTGGCAAGTACCACAAGAAATGCAATTGGCCCTAGTATTTCAGATCCAAGAACAGGAGAAATCATTGAAAGCGACATTATTTGGTATCACAATCACCTTCGCTCTTATAGGAATAGATATTTATTAGAAACTGGTGCAGCAAACCCATCTGCAAGGACATTACATACAAGTGATAAGGAAATGGGAGAAATGATGCAAATGGTTATTGCTCATGAAGTTGGTCATGCATTAGGATTTCCTCATAATATGAGTGCAAGTTGTGCCTACAATATAGAAGATTATAGAAAACCAGGATTTACAAAATTAAATGGTATTTCCGCAAGTATTATGGACTATGCAAGGTTTAATTACATCGCTCAGCCTGGTGACACTGACATTCGTTTTATAAGACAAATGGGACCTTATGACTCATATGCTATAAATTGGGGTTATAGAATTATTCCAAACACAAATACTCCCGAAGAAGAAATCCCTACATTAGACCAATGGATATTAGAAAAAGTTGGTGATCCAAAATACGAATTTGGAAAACAATCTAGTAATTTTAATCCTTATTCACAAACAGAAGACATAGGTAATGATGCCGTTAAAGCTAGTAATTATGGTATTAAAAATTTAAAAATTGTTGCCAAAAATCTTCCCCATTGGACAAGTAATGAAACTAATAATTACGAAGACTTGGAAGAACTATATGGCGAACTTCTAAGTGTTTGGAGTAGATATGTTGGACATGTAGTAACGTATGTAGGTGGTGTAAATGAAATAGAGAAAAAACCAAATCAAGAAGGAGATGTTTATGAAGTAATTTCTAAAAACAAACAAAAAGAAGCTACAGAATGGTTAATTGAAAATGCTTTTTCAGAACAAAAATGGCTAGTAGACATTACCATATTGAACAAATTTACACCAGATGGATATTCACAAAAATTATTAAATTATCAAAAAAGACATCTAAATAATTTAATCAGTATAGAGCGAATGGGAAGGTTGCTTGACGCAGAATTTATTGATTCAAACAACTACACAGTACTTGAATTATTAACTGATGTTAGAAATGGTATTTGGAAAATAAATCCAATAAAAGGCATTTCAATTTCTGAAAGAAATATTCAAAAAGCACATTTAGACAGATTAATTTCAATTTACAATGACAACAAAACAAATTATAGTTTTGATGTTTCCTTATCAGATATAAAATCAGTAGTATATGGTGAATTAATTCAGCTTAAAACAAATTTATCTAACATCCAAAAAAGTATTACACATAAAGAAACTAAATATCATGTTTTAGAATGTATTTACAACATTGAAAAAACTATTGAGAACAATTAAAATACTTTGCTGTAAATCAATTTCTTAAATAGAATAAGACAAATTATTAAAAAATTAAAATTCAAAACTAATTAAAATTCAAAATAGTTTTGGCTCACTTTTTGTGTAATTGAATACTTAAGATTGTATTAGCACTTACTATAATGACTTATTATAATGATTTACAGTAATTTAATTTCAATGTAATAATGAAATTTAACTTATTTTTACTAAAATTATAAAATAGATTTATTACTTTTGCAATCGTTTTTTTAAATTATATCAAATTATTAAAAAAATCTTATGAAGAAAATTTTACTATTATTACTGGTTGTTACCCTAAACGGATTTAGTCAAGTTATTGATTTTTCAGAATATGACAATTTCTTAAAAAAGCATGCATCAAGCAAAGGAGTTGTGGATTATGACAAAGTATTGAAAGACATTAAAGAACTAAACAATATTGCACATAATTTCTCTAAAATTTCACCAAATAAAAGTTGGACAGTTGCAGAAATTAAGACATACTGGATAAACGTTTACAATGCAAACATTATAAAATTACTTGTTGAAAACTACCCTATAAAAAGCATCAATTATATTAGAGATCCTTTCAAAATGCAATTTATAGATTTTGACGGAGAAAAAATTTCTTTAGACCATATTGAGCACGAAATTTTACGCCCCATGAATGATCCAAGAGTTCATTTTGCTTTATATTCTACTGCTATTTCTTCACCAGAATTAAGAAATACTGCTTATTCTGCAAATAGTATCGATTATGACTTAGATGTTGCTACTAGCAACTTTATAAACGATACAACTAAAAACACTATTGGAGTAGCAACTTGCCAATTGTCAAAAATTTTCGAATGGTATTTTGCAGATTTTATTGGACCTGTAAACATGGTAGGCTTCATTAATAAATATTCTGCAATAAAAATTAATGACAACACAAAATTAGAATTTAAAGAATACGATTGGAATTTACACAAATAAATAGAAAATAGTAACTACCTTAATGCCTGTTTGAAAACTAATCAAACAGGCATTTTTGGTTTAATTACAAATCTGAAAAAATAATTTCATGGAACAAATAATAAAGAATCAAAGGATATTTTTCAACAACAACAATACTAAACCATTGTCTTTTAGAATCTCAGCATTAAAAAAACTCAAACAATTATTACAGGAAAATGAAAAAACATTAGACAATGCCATATATAAAGATTTCAAAAAATCATCTTTTGACAATTACACAAACGAATTAAGCTTACTTTATAAAGACATTGATGAAGCCACAAATAATTTAAAAAAATGGGCAGCAATAAAAAAAACACCTACAAATTTGATTAATTTTCCTAGTAAAAGCTATATTATTCCAGAGCCACTAGGTGTAACTTTAATAATAGGTGCTTGGAATTATCCATACCAATTGTCATTTGCTCCAGCAATAGCGTCAATAGCAGCAGGTAACACTGTAATTTTAAAACCAAGTGAATTACCCGTAAATACTAGCAACACTATTGCAAATCTTGTCAATGAAAATTTTGATTCTAGTTTTTTTAAAGTTATTGAAGGAGGAATCCCTGAAACTACAGCTCTTTTAAATCAAAAATTCGATAAAATATTTTTTACTGGTAGTGTGCCTGTAGGTAAAATTGTATATCAAGCTGCAGCAAAAAATCTTACACCCGTAACTTTAGAATTAGGAGGAAAAAGTCCAACTATTATTACGGCAAATTGTAATCTAAAAATAACTGTAAAAAGACTTATTTGGGCAAAATACCTAAATGCTGGGCAAACCTGTATTGCTCCAGATTATGTTTATATTCACGAAACTATTAAAAAAGATTTTTTAAATGAATGCAAAAAAGAGATAGAATCTTCAAAATATAGCTTTGAAAACGAAAATTATGTTCAAATAATTGATGACAAAAACTACAATAGGCTAGTAAATTTAATTGATAAAGAAAAAATATTTCTAGGAGGAAAACACGACTGTCATACTCGATATATTGAACCTACAATCTTAGAAAATGTAAAAGATGATGATGAAATTATGAAAGATGAAATTTTTGGCCCAATTTTGCCTATTATATCATATACAGATTTGTCTGTAATAATAACAAAAATTAAAGAAAGGCCAAAACCTTTATCTTGTTACGTTTTCACAAATGATGCCAAAACAAAAAAAAGAATCTTAAATGAAATTTCATTTGGAAGTGGAGGAATTAATGAGGCTATAATGCAAATTAGCAATAGTCATTTACCATTTGGAGGCGTTGGAGAAAGTGGAATAGGTTCTTATCATGGAGAAAGTGGTTTTAAAACCTTTTCCCATTATAAAAGCATTTTGGAAAAACCAAATTGGCTCGAATTAAGCCTAAAATATTTTCCACACACATTAAGAAAACTTAAATTAATAAAGTTTATAATGAAATTATAATTTCAAAATTCTAAAAAACAAAATGATTACAATAATTGCAGCTGCATCAGAAAACAATGCACTTGGTAAAGACAATGATCTAGTTTGGCACTTGCCTGATGATTTTAAACGATTTAAATCGCTAACCACTAGTCATTATATAATAATGGGAAGAAAAACCTTTGAAAGCTTTCCAAAACCATTACCAAACAGAACTCATATTATCATCACAAGGCAAAAAAACTACACAGTTCCAGAAAATTGTATTGTAGTAAGTAGCTTAAGCGAAGCCATATCAATTTGCCCTAAAAATGAAGAAAATTTCATTATTGGTGGAGGCCAAATTTATAAACAATCTATTGAAATTGCCGATAAAATAGAACTCACAAGAGTTCATACTTCAATTGAAGCTGACACTTTTTTCCCTGAAATCAATGCAAATGATTGGGAATTGATTGAAAAACAACATCATCCAAAAGACGAAAAACACATTTACGATTTCACATATCTCACTTACATTAGAAAATGAAAATTAAATTTGTATTTTTGCCTTCAATATAATTAAGACAATGTCAAAAAACATAACTCCATATAAAAATTCTGAACTAGGTAAAAAAGAACAGGTTGCCCAAATGTTTGATGCAATTGCTGGAAACTATGATGGTTTAAATCGTGTAATTTCTTTCGGAATTGATGTTTCATGGAGAAAAAAAGTATTACAACTTGTTGCTGACAAAAACCCAAACACCATATTAGATATTGCAACTGGAACTGGTGATTTAGCCATATTAATGACCAACACTTCTTCTGAAGAAATTATTGGTTTAGATATTTCTGCTGGAATGCTTGAGATAGGGAAACAGAAAATTAAGGAGAAAAAACTAGACACTAAAATCCAAATGGTATTAGGTGATAGCGAAAACATTCCTTATCCGGATAACTATTTTGATGCTATAACGGTTGCCTTTGGAGTTAGAAACTTCGAAAATCTAGAAAAAGGACTAACTGAAATACTAAGAGTTTTAAAACCAAATGGTATTTTTGTTATACTAGAAACCTCTGTCCCTACTAAATTTCCTTACAAACAAGGATATGCTTTTCATACTCGATTTATTTTACCAATAATTGGAAAATTATTTTCAAAAGACAAAGTAGCTTATAAATATTTATCAGATTCTGCTAATATTTTCCCTTTTGGAGAAGCTTTAAACAATATTTTGAGAAAAATTGGGTTTATAGATGTAAAGCATTTACCTCAAACATTTGGTGTTGCCACAATTTATCATGCATCTAAGAAATAGTATGAAAAGAATTTTTATTTTATTGCTACTAACCACCACTATGAGTTTTGCACAAGGTGGTTTATTCGGAAAAGACCCAATTATAAATCTCGAGAACTTTGACAAACAAAAAGTTCACTGGGGTTATTTTTTAGGCTTTAATAGTCTCGATTTTAAATTTGACTACTTAGCTCCTACTGAAGATGTAGTTTCTCAGAGTACTATTGGATTTAATGTAGGATTAGTAGGAAATTTAAGAATAATAGACCATGTCGATTTACGTTTCGAACCAGGTTTGTACATTACACAAAGAAATTTAACCTTTCCAGGCATTGATAATCCTGTCGATGCTTTAAGAGAAGTAAAATCAACTTATATCTATTTTCCTTTGCTATTAAAATTTTCAGCTAAACGAGCAGGAAATATAAGACCTTATTTACTAGGAGGACTTTCAACAGCATTAAATCTAGGAAGCAATTCACAAGCACCAGATGACAATTTCAACGACCGTTTTAGAATGAAAAAATGGTCAAACTTTTACGAAGTTGGTTTTGGTATTGATTTGTATCTTGAATACTTCAAATTTTCACCATCTATTCGAGGTGTTTTCAGTATGAATGATGAATTAATTAGAGATAATACTCCAGATAGTCCTTGGACAGGAAATGTACAGTCAATGAAAACCAGAGGAATTTTTATTAATTTCACTTTTCATTAATTTTTACCGTCTAAATTCACTTAGTATTATTGCTGTAGCTGTCGCCACATTTAAGCTCTCTGTTTGTTGCCATTTTCCAAATCTTGGTATAGTTATCCTTTGATTAATTATTTTTTCAATAGGATTAGAAATTCCATTGGCCTCATTACCCATCACAATAATTCCTTCTTTCAAAAGAGATTCTTTATAAATATTTTTTCCATCCATAAAAGTTCCATAAATAGGCAGTTTGGTTTCTAAAAGTTTAGCCTCTAAATTAGTATAAACTACATTTACTCTACTTAACGAACCCATTGTTGCTTGTACAACTTTAGGATTATATATATCAACCGTTTCTTCAGAGCACAATAAAGTTTCAATACCAAACCAATCACAAAGTCTTATTATTGTTCCTAAATTTCCTGGATCTCTAATAGCATCAAGAGCTAAAACCAAACCACTTAAAGTTACATTTTTCTCAATTGGAATTTTAAAAAGAGCCAAACAATTATTAGGTGTTGTTAAGGCGCTAATTTTTCTTAGTTCGTTTTCCGAAATGGTATGAATTTTGCTTTCATCAACTGACAGAAATAAATCATCCGTTACAAATAAACTTTGCAATTCATAATTAGCATCTAGGAACTCTTGTATTACTTTTTTACCTTCGGCAAAAAATAATTGATGTTGCTTCCTATATTTTTTTTGTTGCAAACTCGTTATAAGTTTAATTTGGTTTTTACTAACCATAAAAATTGTATTTTTGACTAACTATATTATCGAATTGAAAAAAATCTTTCCAAAAATAGCATTTATATTTCTAACTGGTACCATCTTTTACTCTTGTTCAATTGTAAAAAAAGTTCCAGACAACAAACAACTTTTAACAAAGAATGTAGTTATTACTAATGACACAGTTGTTAAAAATGAAAGAATTGAAAGCTTAATCAGCCAAAAACCTAATGGTAAATTATTAGGTTTTCCATTACGTTTAGGATTATATAATATTGCAAAAGACAATCCTGATTCTTTATATTATGCTTGGTTAAGCAGAAAACCAAATAGAAGAGAAAATTTAGCTAAACTTATATCCAACAAACAAGTAGATAGACTTAGCCAATCTTTCTTAGTATCTGGATTAAGTCGTTTTCTAAAAAAAACTGGAGAAGCTCCTGTTGTTATAGATTCTATAAAAATTAGTTCAACTAAAAATAAACTTCAAGGATTTTATAATAATCAAGGTTATTTTGATGCTAAAGTAACATCTAAAATTGACTCTGTTGGCTTAAAAAGAGGAAAAGTAACTTATCTAGTTTCTACAGGAGAAGCTTCATTAATTGACAGCATTTCAAGAAGAATAGAAACTCCAGAACTAGACAGTTTATTTTTAAAAAATCAGCATAGTTTATTAATTAAAACTGGCGATCAATTTAATGATGAAAAATTTGATGCAGAAAGAACTAGACTAACTAACTATTTTAGAAACAATGGTGTTTATGATTTTCAAGTGAATCATGTAAGGTATGATATAATTACAAATGAAAAAAACAAGAATATTGATGTTGTTTACGATATAGAAGATCGAAAAATAAAAAGAGGTGACACCCTTGTAAAAACGCCATTTAAAATATATAAAATTAGTCAAGTTAACATTTTTACTAATAGTGTTCTAAAAAAAGAAAGAAACAAAATAAGTGATAGTGTTACTTACAACAACTATAACATTTATTCTATTGACAAATTAAATTATAAACCAAAAGCGATAACAGATGCTGTTTTTATTGAGACAGGTAGCTATTTTAGTGACAAAGACAAAACTTTAACTTCAAGATCTTTAAGCAATTTAAAAGTATTTAACTTTCCAAATATCGAATACATTGTAGACACTACTTCTAGTAATAAAAATAGTTTAATTGCAAATATTTATTTAATACCATTAAAGAAAAAGAATCTAAATGCTTCTATAGACTTTAACCATTCAAATATTCAAGATTTTGGAATTACTGGAAACCTTTCACTTACCTTTAGAAATCTATTTAGGAGAGCTGAAACATTAGAAATTTCAACAAGAGGAAATATTGGTTCTTCAAGAGATTTACCAAATCCTAATGGAACCTTTTTCAATCTTTCTGAATATGGAGCAGATGTAAAATTGACATTCCCAAGAATATTCTTGCCTTTTAAAACCACAGCCCTTATTAAAAAAGAAATGTTACCAACAACTCAAATGAGTTTTGGTTTAACCAACCAAAAAAATATTGGACTAGACAAAGAAAATTTTACTAGTATAATTAATTATAATTGGTTACCAAAAGATGACACAACCATTCGCTTTGATTTACTAAATATTCAATTTGTAAGAAATTTAAATATCGATAATTATTTTAATGTATATAATTCTTCCTATAACAGATTAAATGACTTGGCGCAAATTTATGACACATCAGGAAGCTACATAGATCCTGCAACAGGCAATCTTACATTTCCTAGTGCAGTTAATTTTATTGATGCCGTTTTAAACGGAACTATACCTATCAATAATCAATCTAATGATTACAACTCTATAAGAAGTATAGGCGAAAGAAGAAAACGTTTAATTGAGAACAATCTTATTGTATCTTCAGCTTTGACCTATAATAAAAATACCAAAAAAGGCTTTTTAGACAATACATTTTATGCTATTAAAGCAAAAATAGAAACAGCCGGTAATTTTGCTAGTCTTATAGCAAAACAAGTAGAAGAACCACAAAGCAGCAATGGGAACCAAACCCTATTTGGCGTTGAATATGCCCAATATGCTAAAGGAGAAGTTGACTTAATCAAACACTGGGATTTAGGTAAGAAAAATATACTTGCTTTTAGAACATTTGGAGGAATTGCTATTCCTTATGGCAATGCCAATTCTATTCCATTTTCAAGAAGTTATTTCGCAGGAGGTTCAAATGATAATAGAGGTTGGCAAGCCTATAGTTTAGGACCAGGAAGTAGTGGTGGAATTAATGATTTTAATGAAGCCAATTTAAAAATCGCAGCAAGTGTAGAATATCGTTTTAATATTGTGGGGAAAATAAACGGAGGATTATTTGCAGATGCTGGAAATATATGGAATATTTTTGACAATGTGGAAGACAAATCCTATACTTTTAACGGATTAGAATCACTTAAAGACATCGCTTTAGGAACAGGAATAGGATTAAGATATGATTTTGACTTTTTTGTTTTTAGAATCGATTTTGGCTATAAGGCTTATAATCCAGCTAAAGAACAAAGTGAAAGATGGTTTAGAGATATTAACTTTAGTAGAACTGTTTTAAATTTTGGAATTAATTATCCATTCTAATTTTTTAAATTATTATTTTTGTAAACTATTTTAAACTAACAAACTATGAGTCATTCAATAAAACCTGGTGTAGCAACTGGAAATCAAGTTCAAGAAATATTTAAATATGCAAAAGAAAAAGGGTTTGCATTGCCAGCTGTTAATGTCACAGGTTCAAGTACAATAAATGGTGTCTTAGAAACCGCAGCAAAATTAAAAGCTCCAGTTATTATTCAATTTTCAAATGGTGGTGCTCAATTTAATGCTGGAAAAGGACTTTCTAATGAAAACCAAAAAGCAGCTATTTTAGGAGCAGTTGCAGGAGCCAAACATATTCATGAATTAGCCGAAGCTTATGGTGCAACTGTAATTTTACATACTGATCATTGTGCTAAAAACTTATTACCATGGATAGATGGTTTATTAGATGCTTCTGAAAAATTCTATAAAGAAACTGGAAAATCTTTATTTAGCTCACACATGATAGATTTATCTGAAGAGCCAATTGAAGAGAATATTGAAATTTCTAAAAAATATCTGGAACGTATGAGTAAAATGGATATGACTTTAGAAATAGAATTAGGAATTACAGGTGGTGAAGAAGACGGTGTAGACAATTCTGATGTAGATAGCTCTAAACTATATACGCAACCAGAAGAAGTAGCTTATGCTTATGAAGAATTAATGAAAGTAAGCCCTAGATTTACTATTGCTGCAGCTTTTGGAAACGTTCATGGTGTTTATAAACCAGGAAATGTAAAATTAACTCCAAAAATCTTGAAAAACTCACAAGAATATGTACAAAATAAATTTAGTACAGAAGCTAATCCTGTTGATTTTGTGTTTCATGGAGGAAGCGGTTCTACAGTAGAAGAAATTAGAGAAGGAATTTCATATGGTGTAATTAAAATGAATATTGATACCGATTTGCAATTTGCATTTACAGAAGGAATTCGCGACTATATGATTTCAAATATTGATTATTTAAAAACTCAAATTGGAAGCCCAGATGGTCCTGAAAGTCCAAATAAAAAATATTATGATCCAAGAAAATGGATTAGAGAAGGTGAAGCTACTTTTAACAAAAGACTAGAGCAAGCCTTTGCAGATTTAAATAACGTAAATACCTTATAATATACGAAGTACGAAGTTAAAAGTACGAAGTGTTAAGAGTGAAGTTGAAAATAAATTAATAAAAAGTTGAAAATGAAAAGTTAGAATAAAAATTTTAACTTCTAATTTCCAACTTCTAACTTAAAATTATGGCTTGGTTTAAAAGAAAAGAAAAAGGAATTCAAACGGCTACAGAAGACAAAAAAGACGTTCCAAAAGGGTTATGGTATAAATCTCCTACTGGAAAAATCGTAGACACTGAAGAATTAGCTAAAAACTTATGGGTAAGCCCTGAAGATGATTTTCATGTAAGAATAGGAAGTGCAGAATACTTTGAAATATTGTTTGACAACAATGAATTTAAAGAATTAGATCCTAAAATGACTTCAAAAGACCCTCTTAAATTTGAAGATACTAAAAAATATGGTGACCGTTTAAAAGATGCCATGGAGAAAACGAAGTTAAAAGACGCAGTTCGCACAGCTGTAGGAAAATCTAAAGGAAAAGACTTAGTTGTTGCCTGTATGGATTTTGCCTTTATTGGTGGTTCTATGGGAGCTGTTGTAGGAGAAAAAATAGCCAGAGGGATTGATTATTCTATTAAAAACAAAGTTCCTTTTGTAATGATTTCAAAATCGGGTGGAGCTAGAATGATGGAAGCTGCTTATTCATTAATGCAGTTAGCCAAAACTTCAGCAAAACTAGCTCAACTAGCAGATGCAAAGATACCTTATATTTCACTTTGTACAGACCCTACCACTGGAGGAACAACGGCTTCCTATGCTATGCTCGGAGACATTAACATAGGAGAACCAGGAGCTTTAATTGGTTTTGCAGGGCCTCGTGTTGTTAAAGACACCACTGGCAAAGACTTACCAGAAGGTTTCCAAACATCTGAGTTTTTATTAGAACATGGGTTTCTAGATTTTATTTCCCATCGAAAAGAATTAAAAAACAAAATTAACCTATATATAGATTTAATTTTAAATCAAGAAGTACGATAAAAAAATGCCAGCAAAATTGCTGGCATTTTTTTATCATGATTTTGTCTTTTAAAACTGCTAAAAATTACATTTAAAAAATAGCTAAAAGTTTTTGATTATATGTAAAAATAATTATATTTGCACTCCAATTTAGCGGGTATGGTGAAATTGGTAGACACGCCAGACTTAGGATCTGGTGCCGCAAGGTGTGAAGGTTCGAGTCCTTTTACCCGCACAAAAAGCTGAACATTAGTTCAGCTTTTTTTATTTGTCTTTGTCATACTGCTATTTTTTAAATCATAGACTTACAATTCGATTCTAAAAAACCGCAAACCATTCCACAAAGAATAGGAATAAAACAGACTAAATATTTAGCTTATTTATTACTAATTATTTTTATTACAATGGATTAACCTTAACAGTTTAAGTTTTTTATACAGGGGAAACAGAACAAAAAAGCATAGAAAAGTTCTTAAAAAAGATGTTTCTGTGTCGTTTTATATTTGGTTTTAGTATTTGCTCCTAAAAACCACTTTAAAACCACTTTCCTTCGTTATAAGTATCTAAAAAGAACGGAATTAGGTACCACAACTACAAACAAAACCCGAACAAATCCTTAACCAAACCTAAAAAGGCTAGTTAAGAAATAAACCAATTATACAATAATTGGCAACAATTAGAAGTTTTTAACCCCAAAAATAAATACGCAAAACACATTGTAAAAGAATAAAACTTCTACTAAAACAAATGGTTTTTCGCTGCAATCGTTTTAAGTGAGTTCGCATAGTAAGATTGTTTCTTTCAATTTGATTAGTGCCAAAACGCTTTACTTTATGAATTACTGAATTTATTAAAGATTTATAATGCACTAAACCATCGGTATAGATGCTTTTAGGAAAAGAAAGCAATAACGAATTAGTAACATAGTGAATGGTTCGTTTTGATCTTCTTCCTAAA
>LLBY010002354.1_pt9 | contig 17620 bp, 16 predicted proteins | sample 1489401 | NCBI WGS metagenome assembly LLBY01 (sample SAMN04092656, study PRJNA295927) | soil metagenome | biome: Soil prokaryotic community; feature: Bulk soil; isolation source: soil from tomato rhizosphere | host: tomato cultivar Hawaii 7996 | place: South Korea | collected 2011-11-01 | reverse complement strand
TTTTGGCTGTAACAAGTATGGTGTGCGCCACCTGCATAAATCCATGCTGCCGCTGCTGTTTGCAAATCTGGTTTTGCATCCCAAAGGACGCGTGCAACAGGTAATTTAGGAAGTTCGTCTTTAATTTCTACAGCCTCTACCTTGTTTACCAACATTCTAAAACGGTTACCCATGTCTACCACCGATGCGTTTAGTGCACTTCCTGCGCCACCATTAAACACCAATCTTACGGGATCTTCTTTACCTCCAATTCCTAAAGGATGGATTTCACAAGACACATCGCCTTTAGCAATCGTTGGACAAATTTCTAACATGTGAGAGCCTAAACAGGTCATATTATCTGGATCGAAATGATACGTGTAATCTTCCATAAAACTGTTTCCACCTTCTAAACCGGCACCCATAACTTTCATGGTACGCACTAAAGCTGATGTTTTCCAGTCGCCTTCTCCACCAAAACCATAACCACTTGCCATTAAACGCTGTGTTGCAATGCCTGGTAATTGTTTCATGCCATGTAAATCCTCAAACGTATCGGTAAATGCTGTATAACCACCGTTTTCTAAAAAGGCACGCATACCCAACTCTATTTTGGCTGCGTCTTTTAAAGAAGCACGCATGGCGCCATCTGATTTAATTTTGGCAGCCATTACATAGGTATCATCATACTCCTGCACAAGATTATCAACTTGTGCATCGGTAATTTGATTTATATAATCCACTAAATCGCCAATACCGTAACCATTTACTTCGTATCCAAATTTAATTTGAGCAGACACTTTATTTCCGTCGGTCACCGCAACTTGTCGCATATTGTCACCAAAACGGGCTACTTTCATACGTCTGCTATCGGCTACTGCATTCGCTACACGACACCAATCGGCTACTTTTTTAATAACCTTTTCGTCTTTCCAATGTCCTACTACCACCTTGCGATTTAATCGAAGTCTAGATGCTATAAATCCAAACTCACGACCACCATGTGCCGATTGATTTAAATTCATAAAATCCATATCGATAGTTCCCCAAGGAATATCTCTATTGAATTGTGTGTGCAAATGCAAAAATGGTTTTTGTAATGCATTCAAGCCTGCAATCCACATTTTAGCTGGCGAAAATGTATGCATCCAGGTAATGATACCTATACAATTATCGTCATTGTTTGCTGCTTTACAAATAGCATGAATTTCTTCTGGCGATTTTACCGTTGGTTTAAAAACCACATTTACCGGAATAACGGTATTTGCGGTATAAGCATCTGCAATTTCTTTAGAATGTTCAGCAACCTGTTTTAATGTTTCAGGGCCGTATAAATGTTGGCTTCCGGTTACAAACCATACTTCGCCTAATTTTAAATTGATCATTTTTATTTTAAAAAGTGTTATTAAACTCGTTTAAACTTTTCACAATTGGCCAAAAAAGTTTAAACGAGTTCATATTATGATAAATAAATATAAAGTCCTATAACCATGGCCACAATAGCAAAACCTACAGGTTTTAAATATTCCCAAGAAGTGATATCGACTTGCTTGGTATATTCTTGGTCATAATCTGTTTCTCTTGGATAAAATTTACTTACAGCATACATGATGATTACAACAAGAACAAAAAGCATTCCCATTAAATGTAAGAAGTGCGGGAAATACGTACCCGATTCTATGCACATTGGTCTCACAACATATAATAAGATTAAATACGTAATGGCGCTAAACAAAATAGCAATGTTTGCTGCTTTTCCTGACACGCGTTTGGAGAAGATACCAACTAATATAATAGCTAAAATAGGCACACTGTGCGTACCGTTTAGCTCTTGTAAATAGGTAAAGATACCACCTTGAACACCATATAACAACGGTGCTATTGCCATAGAAAATATAGCTAAAACAGTTCCGAAAATTTTACCTGCTTTTACAGTTTGTCTTTCTGAAGCGTCTTTATTGATGTATTCTTTATAAAAATCCAAACCAAATAAGGTTACCGAACTATTTAAAGCACTGTTAAACGAACTTAAAATAGCGCCGAAAAGTACTGCTGCAAAGAACCCGATAAACGCTACTGGCAACACCGCTTTTACAAGCATTGGATAAGCCTCATCGGCATTTGCCAAATCGCCATTGAAAATATAAAATGCAATGATACCAGGTAATACCACGATAAAAGGCCCTAATATTTTAATGAATGCTGCCAATAAAAGACCTTTTTGACCTTCCTTTAAGTTTTTAGCACCTAAGGCTCTTTGAATAATAGCTTGATTGGTTCCCCAATAATAAAAGTTCACGATAATCATCCCAGTAAAAAGTGTCCAAAATGGTACATCGGAATCTGGTCCTCCAATAATATCAAACTTCTCTGGAAGTGCTTTAGTTAATGTGCTTAAGCCCGTAAACATATTACCATCTCCTATATACATCAAACCAAAAATTGGTATTAAAGAACCGCCTACAATCAATCCCACAGCATTTATGGAATCGGATACAGCTACAGCTTTTAACCCTCCAAAAATGGCATAAATACTACCTATTATACCAATAGACCAAACAGTAATCCAAAGTGTCGTTACAGGACCTGTCCCTAACATTTCGGGAATATCGAACATGGTATTTATCGCTAATGCTCCAGAATACAATACGGTTGGCAACATAGATATGGCATATCCTAATAAGAATAATAATGAAACAATGGTTTTTGTTGTTTTTCCATAGCGATTTTCCAGAAATTGAGGAATTGTTGCAATACCACCTTTAAGGTATTTAGGCAACAATATAAACGCCGTAAATACCATAGCAATAGCAGCAACAACTTCATAAGCCATAATTGGCAGACCGTCCCTGAACGATACACCATTCATCCCTACAATTTGCTCGGTAGATAAATTGGTTAATAATAAAGACCCCGCAATAACTGGTCCCGTAAGACTTCTTCCTCCTAAGAAATAACCATCAGATGAATTCTCATCGGTTTTTCGTGTAGACCACCATGCGATAACAGCAACCAGTAAAGTAAAAGCAGCAAAAGATAAAATACCCATATTAATTTAATTTAGTTAATTATTTAGTTTACAATTATTTATTTAACAACCTTGTCCGTAATAAGCATCTTTGCCATGTTTACGGTCGTAATGTTTCTTTTTTAATGCATCTTTTAAAATAGCTGCATTCGGATTAATTTGCAAAGTTAAATAAGCCATTCTAGCAACTTCTTCACAGACAGCACTATTATAAACAGCTTTGGAAACGGTTGAACCCCAGGTAAATGGCGCATGGTTACCAACGAGAATCATACCTACTTCATTATAATCCAACCCACGTTCCTTGATGCAATCAATAATTTGATACCCCGTCATATGCTCATAATCGCCCGCAATATAATCATCTTTCATTGGTGGTGCACAAGGAATATTAGAAATTAAATGATCGGCGTGTGTAGTGCCAAAAATTGGGATATCCTTTACAGCCTGTGCCCATGCAGTTCCGTAAGTTGAATGTGTATGTACAACACCTCCGATTTTTTCCCATTCTTTGTATAAAACGGCATGGGTTTTTGTGTCGGACGATGGACGCATATTGCCTTCAACTATTTTAGCATCAAAATCGCAAATGACCATATCTTCTGGTTTCAAATCCACATAAGGCACGCCACTTGGTTTTATGGCAAATACGCCTTTACTTCTATCTACGGCACTTGCATTTCCAAATGTAAACAGGACCAAACCTAATTCTGGAAGCTGCATATTGGCTTCGAAAGCTTCTTCTTTTAATGATTTATATGTACTCATGATGTTTGGTTTTTGGTTGATGGTTGTTGGGTTTTGGTTGTTGGTTGTTGGTTGTTGGTTTTTGGGTCTTGGGTCTTGGTGAAATGTTTCTTCTCTTTTCTATTTTCTCTTCTCTATTCTCTTACTTCTCTTTTCAACTCTTAACTCAGAACTCAGAACTTTGAACTCCAAACTTACCTGTTTTTCATAATATGATTTTCCATAGCCATACATAGCTCGCTATAGTTATTATAGACTTCTTTGTAAGCTTCGGCATTTTCTTTTATTGGCTCATAGACTTTTTCAAAAGGACTTGCCATCGCATCCATTGCCGTTTCGGTGTCTTGATGAATTCCTGCCGCCACAGCTCCAAATATAGAGGCTCCTAAAGCACATGCTTGCTCAGATTTGGCTACTTTAATTGGTGCATTTAAAACATCTGCCATAATTTGCATTACCAATGATGATTTTTTTGCAATGCCCCCTAAAGCGATAACACCTTTTACGGGAATGCCTTCACTAATAAATCTGTCAGCAATTTTTTTAGCTCCGAAACATGATGCTTCAACTAATGCTCTAAATACTTTAGGCGACGTGCTTCCTAAATTGATTCCAGAAATCACTCCTTTTAAATTTTGATTGGCATCGGGCGTTCTTCTACCATTCATCCAATCCAAAGCTAATTCACCCGAAGCACCGATTGGTTCTTTAGCCGCTGCTTCACTTAGTTTTGGTAGGATGTTCGCTATGGATTCTTCAAGCAGTTTCGCTTTAACATCTTCATTAATTAAATTTGAATTTCCAATAAGCTCTATAATAGGCCATGAAATCAAACGTTCGTACCAGGCATAAATATCACCAAAAGCCGATTGTCCAGCTTCTAAGCCTAACATATTGGGAATTACCGACCCATCTACTTGCCCGCAAATACCTTTAACTAAATGTTCATTTTCTTGTAATGGTGTTACCAAAATATCGCAGGTAGAAGTTCCCATAACTTTGGTTAAAAAGTAAGGCTCTATATTTACACCAACTGCACCCATGTGACAATCGAAAGCACCTACGGCCACTACAACCGAAGTTGATAACCCTAGGCGTTCTGCCCATTCTTGAGATAATGTTCCTGCTGATATATTTGATGTGTGGGTTTCTTTATATAGTCTTTCTGTTAATCCATCCAAAACAGGATCTAAAGCCACAAAAAAATCGTTAGGAGGTAATCCGCCAAACGACTCGTGCCATAAGGCTTTATGACCCGCAGCACAACGGCTACGTTTCATTTGATTGACGTCATTTCCACCTGTTAATAGAAACGGCACCCAATCACAATGTTCAACCCATGAATACGCATTATCTAAAACGCTTTTATCTGCTCTTGAAACATGAAGGATTTTTGACCAAAACCATTCCGAAGAATAAATACCACCTTCGTATTGGGAATAATCGATGTCCCATTTCTTACATAAGGCATTTATCTCATCGGCTTCTTTAATACCTGTATGGTCTTTCCAAAGTACAAACATCGCATTTGGATTTTCTTCAAAACCTTTTAGCAACGCCAATGGTGTTCCTGTTTTATCAACTGCTACTGGTGTGGAACCTGTTGTGTCGACACCAATGCCTACAATGTTTTTCACAACCTCATCACTTACTTGGGAAACTACCGATTTAATAGTGCTCTCAATACCCTCAACATAATCTAAAGGATGTTGCCTGAATTTATTTTTTGAAGGCTCGCAATATTTGCCTTGTTTCCAACGGGCATAATAATGAACAGCTGTGGCCATTTCTTCTCCCGTTGCCGTATTTACTATTAATGCCCTAACAGAATCGGAACCAAAATCCATTCCTATAGTGTATTTTTCGTTACTCATAATTTCAATCTAAATATACAGTTATTGAACTCATTTAAAATTTTTCAATTTGCTAAAAAATTGCTGATTTCAGCTCTGTTTTTGCCTTTTCTTCCTTCCGTAGCGCTGCTATGTAACTCAAAAAAAGCCTTCAACAGAACTAAAATCCCCTAATTTTCGCTTAATTTCAAAAATTTTAAATGAGTTCATTGGGTACTATTTGAAATTTGCGATGCAATATAATATTAAATTTTTCAAGTGTTATAAAAACACTTATGATTTTAGACAAAAAAATAATCTTTAGGGATTTTAAAGATTAAAATTCTGTTCTGTTTGGTACAGAGCTTCGTCGAATGTGTAAAAATAGGCCCCTTTTCTAGATTCGGACATATCTTTTTCATTCAATCGAACCAAATAATTCATTTGCGACACTTTGCGTCTAAAATTTCGTTTATCGAGCGTTTCGTTTAAAATGCCTTCGTAAAGCATTTGTAACTGGGGCAGCGTAAACTTAGCTGGCAACAAATTAAAAGCTATCGGAAAATTTCTAACGCGACGCCTTAATCTTCTTATGGCAGATTCTACCATCTCTTTATGATCAAAAACCAATTCAGGCAACTCTTCAATAGGAAACCACTTCGCATTATATTTGCTAATCTGTTCTTCGTTATACTCCGATTTTAAAATCATGGCACTATACGTAATAGAAACCACATGTCCTGAAGAATCCCTACCTGCTTTGCCAAAAGCTTTTACTTGTTCCATATAAATATCTTCTAAACCGGATAGTTTATACAGAACTCGATTGGCGGCTTTGTCTAAGTCTTCATTTTCTCCAACAAAACCACCAATTAAGGACCATTTACCCTTTTCGGGCTCAAAACCTCTATGAATTAATAACAGTTCTAATTTATTATCATTAAACCCGAAAATAATACAATCAACAGCTAATTTTATCTGTTGCAATTCTCGGTATTCTTTATTATAAACAGTCATATTATTAACTCAATAAACAATTACTGTTATTTGTTTCCTTTTTGGTAATCTAATAAAAATTGAGCCAAACCACTATCAGTTAAAGGATGTTTTAACAAGCCTTTAATAGCAGACAATGGCCCCGTCATAACGTCCGACCCTAATTTAGCACAATCTATAACGTGCATCGTGTGACGTACTGAAGCTGCTAAAATTTGAGTTTGGAAACCGTAGTTATCGTAAATAAGTCTAATTTCTGAGATTAGGTTCAAACCATCGGTAGAAATATCGTCTAATCTTCCAATGAATGGTGACACATACGTAGCACCTGCTTTAGCTGCCAATAAAGCTTGACCTGCTGAAAACACTAAGGTTACGTTGGTTCTAATACCTTTGTCTGAAAAATATTTACATGCTTTAATACCATCTGCAATCAGTGGTAATTTAACCACAATTTGAGGATGTAAAGCTGCTAAAGCTTCTCCTTCTTTTACCATGCCTTCAAAATCGGTTGAAATCACTTCGGCACTTACATCACCTTCTACTAAATCACATATTTTTTTGTAGTGTGCTAAAATGTTAGCTTCACCTGTAATACCTTCTTTTGCCATTAATGATGGGTTTGTAGTAACCCCATCTAAAACACCTAATGCTTGTGCTTCGGCTATATCGTTTAAATTTGCTGTATCAATAAAAAATTTCATATCGTTTCGTTTTATATTGTCTTTAATACTGTTTTTAAATACTCTAATACTTGTTTGCTTACTTTTTCGCCTGTAAAGCCGAATTTATCGTCCAATACATTTGCTGGTGCCGAATACCCGAAATGGTCTAATCCGAAAACTTTTCCGTTATCGCCTACAAGTCCTTCTAAGTTTACTGGCAATCCTGCAGTTAAACCAAATAGCGGTTTGTCTTTAGGAATCACAGTATTTTGATAGTCTTTAGATTGAAGTTTGAACAAGCCTTCTGAAATTATTGAAGCGATGTTTACTTTCAATCCGTTTTCTGCTTCTAAAATTTCAGCAGCAGCCACTAATGTTGCCACTTCTGATCCGTTAGCGATTAAAACCACATCTGGATTTTCAACTTCTTTCACTAAATACCCGCCTTTTTCAGCAGCTAAAGCTTCTTTATATCTTGAAACTCCTATTGCTGGAATGTCTTTAATATTTTGTCTTGACAGTATCAATCCCGTTGGTGTGCTTTTATTTTCCAAAGCCATTTTCCATGCTACACTTGTTTCTGCAGAATCGGCAGGACGCAAGGCTAAGAAACTTGGTTTGCCACTATGGTTTTTAAGTTTTTCCAATAAACGAATTTGAGCTTCTTGTTCTACTGGTTGGTGTGTTGGTCCATCTTCTCCAACACGGAATGCGTCGTGCGTCCACACATATTTAACTGGCAATTCTTGAATACCACTTAAACGAATGGCTGGTTTCATATAATCTGAAAATACAAAAAATGTAGCTACTACAGGAATAATCCCTCCGTGTAATGCTAAACCGTTTGCTATACACGCCATGGTTAATTCGGCAACACCAGCTTGTAAAAAGGCGCCGCTAAAATCACCTTTTTTAAGGGCGTGTGTTTTCTTTAAGAAACCATCGGTTTTATCACTGTTAGATAAATCGGCAGAAGACACAATCATGTTCTCCACTTTTCCAGCTAAATATCCTAATACCCCCGATGAAGCAGCTCTAGAAGCTAAGCCTGCTTTGTGTTCAATAGATTCGAAATCCAATTCCGGTAATTCACCAGATAGGAAGAAATCTAATTTCTCAGCTAGTGCTTTGTTAGAAGCTCTCCAAGCTTCAATTTCAGCTTTCTTTTCGGCAGCTTTTGCTGTTTTTTCTTTTAAAATATTTTTATATAATGCTTGAACATCCTCAAAAATATCAAATGGGCTCTCTGGATTTGCCCCTAAGTTTAATAAGGTTTTTGTATAATCTGCTCCTGTATGACCAATGGGTTGACCGTGTAACTCACAATGTCCTTCAAACATACTACCATCAGCTGCAACGGCACCTTTTCCCATGATGGTTTTACCAATTATTAAGGTTGGTTTTTCGGTTTCATTATTAGCATCGGTTAAAGCTTTTCTAATTTCATCGTGGTTATGTCCGTCTATAGTCACCACTTTCCAACCCCATGCTTCGTATTTCATGGCAGTATCTTCGGTAGTTACTTCATCTGTAGCCGTTGATAATTGAATATCGTTTGAATCGAAGAACATGATAAAATTGCTCAATCCTAAATGACCTGCAATTCTACCAGCACCTTGGGAAACTTCTTCTTGCACACCGCCATCAGAAATAAAACCATATATTTTATGATTCATCCAATCTCCAAATCTGGCTTGTAAAAATTTAGCACCTATCGCAGCACCAATACCCATAGTATGTCCTTGCCCTAATGGCCCTGACGTATTCTCGATACCTCTTTTAACATCTACTTCTGGGTGCCCAGGCGTAATTGAACCCCATTGTCTAAAATTAGCAACATCATTTTTTTCATAATTCCCTAAAAGATAATACTGTGCATACATTAATGTAGACAAATGGCCTGCATCCATAAAAAAGCGGTCTCTAAAAGGCCACTCCATATCTGTAGGGTCGAAATTAAAGAACTCGGAGTATAGGATGTGCATAAAATCTGCACCGCCCATAGGGCCTCCTGGGTGTCCTGAATTCGCTTTCTCTACCATCGCTACAGCTAATGCTCTAATATTATCTGCTGCTTGTTGATCTAATTTTTTGTTCATTTTAATTGTGGTTAATTTTAATAGCCTGTAACTTAGCTTTAATTATTCAATGTCTGTTATTCAATGTCTGTTTTAAAATCGATGTGCAAAATTAAAACATTTTATCTAAACCGTATTACCTAATACATAGATATATTATGTTAAATCTATGAGATACATTTATTTGCAAATATATAATAATTATTTAATAAGTGTTTTACAAACACTTATTTTTTTAAGCAATATTTTAATGGGAAGATATAAATCGTATTTTGGATTTTTTAAAGTTTAAAGATTTCTTCTAAAAGAAGCCACTTCTCCCCTTCCTTAGCCATTGGTAATTTTTGCTGAAATTCCCACATTAAGGATTCCCATTCTTGTACTTTTGGGTTATTGGCATCCAATTCAGCTTTAGCTTCAAAAGAAAACGAGGCATTTACCTCTATTATCATAAACAATCTATTCCCTAGATTATAGATTTCCATATTTTCAATACCAGAATCCTTAATGCTTTTTAGCACTTCAGGCCATACGTTTTTATGAAGTTCTTTGTATGCTTCAATTAACTTAGGATCCTCTTTTAAATCGCAAGTAAGACAGTATTTTCTATTATTCATGATTGGTTAACTATTATATTTTGAATACACTCTTTTTCCATAAATCCCAATAACAATAAAACAAATAAGGGTTATTACAAAAGAAAAACGCATTTCTGTTAACCCAAAATAGCTAACATCTTCGTAACCTGCGCCTCCTAAATCCAGTATGGAGCCCTGCAATGGTGTTAACAAAGCACCACCTACAATCGCCATTACTAAAAAAGCGGCACCAAATTTCGCATCTTGTCCTTGCCCTTCTAAAGCAATGCCATAAATAGTAGGAAACATAATAGACATAAACACCGAGGTCGCTATTAAGGAATAAATACCCAAAAAGCCCGGTAAAATCATAGTGCCTATTGTTGTAAAGGATGCTCCTATAGCAAAATACATTAACAATTTACCCGAATTAATATTTTTCATTAACGCCGTACCAATCATTCTTCCTGTTAAAAATACTATATAGCCAGCTAAACCAAACCAAACTGCAGATTTACTGTCAATGCCTAAAGTTTCAGCATATTGATACACATAGGTCCAACACATAATTTGAGCTCCCACATAAAAAATTTGTGCAACAACACCGAATGCAAATTTTGGTTGGCTCCATAATCTTTTAACGGAATTAATAAAATTAACTTTAGCTTCTTGGTCTTTATTTTGTGGCATTTTCAATAAACTAATCATGATAAAAAACAACAAAACAACAAAACCTAAAATAACATACGGGTTTCGTATCACCTCTAAATCTGAAGTTTTAATGACTGCTTTCGCGGTCTCTGATAAGGTATCAAAAATGGGTTGTCCATCTGCCGTAGTATCATCAGATTTTAAAGCATTCAATACAAAGTTTTGGGCAATTAACAAACCACCTATGGATCCCATTGGATTGAACATTTGTGCAAAATTCAATCGTCTTGTTGCTGTTTCTTCAGCACCCATTGATAAAATATATGGATTTGCCGTAGTCTCTAAAAAAGCCAAACCAAAGGTTAAAATATAATACGATGCTAAAAAGAACCCATAACTTTCATACTGGGCAGCAGGAAAGAACAATAACGCACCTATGGCGTAAAGTGCTAAGCCTACCAAAACCCCTTTTTTATATGAATATTTATTCACAAATAAAGCTGCTGGAATAGCCATACATCCATAGCCCCCATAAAAAGCTAACTGTACATAGGAAGCTTCAACGTTTGAAAGTTCCAATACTTTTTGAAACGCTCTAACCATTGGATTGGTAATATCGTTGGCAAATCCCCAAAGGGCAAATAACGAGGTGATTAAAATAAAGGGTACAATAACCGATTTGGCTACTACTGGAATTTTTGTGGTACTATTCATTTTTGGTTTAGTTGGTTGATTTAAAATTTAATTTGGATTATTCAGTCAACAGTGATCGATCCAGATGCACGTAACCACCATCAACAATGATGTACTGGCCCGTCGTATGTGACGACCTATCTGAAATAGTAAATAAACAGGCATCCGCAATTTCTTCGGGTGTTGTCATTCTATTTTCCAATGGGATTTTTTTGACAATGGCCTTTAATTTTTCTTCGCCATTATCCAAAGTCTTGATCCAATTATCGTAAGCAGGCGTCCAGCTTTCTGAAATGATCAAGGCGTTAACACGGATTTTGTCCTTAATCAAATCGACCGCCCATTCTCTGGTCAAGCCCAATACACCCCCTTTTGAAGCAGCGTACCCGGAAGTACCCCCTTGTCCCGTCATACCCACTTTAGAACCTATGTTCAATATGTTTCCTTTTGACTTTTTAATATAAGGCAGACAATATTTCGTCATGACAAAAAAACTGACCAAGTTAAGTTTTAAAGACCACATAAAATCGTCAATGGACGCATCAAGACCCACACCATCGTTTACGCCAACATTATTAATCAAAGCGTCTATTCGACCGTATTTTTCAGCAATTGCTTTTACGGCGGCTTCAATTTGATCTGGTTGTGTTAAATCGGTTTTCACAAATAGCGCATCAATACCTCTTTCATGTAATTCCTTTTCATAACCATAACCACGATCGTTACGGCAAACAATAACGGGAATGGCACCTTCATTTGCCAAGCTCTGTACTATGGTTTCACCAATACTGCCCTTTATGCCCGCAGCACCTGTTACTACCACTACTTTATCTTTTAAATGTAAATCCATATCTTATAGATTATAAAATTTTATCGCATTGTTTCCCATGATATTATTTTTCTCGTGGGTACTTAATTTTGAAATAAAATTAGTTGTTAATTCCTTTACTTTTGAATAGTTACCAGCTACCAAACAAACAGGCCAATCGGAACCGTACAAAAGTCTATCTGTACCAAAGGCCTCCAAAACCAAGTCCATATAAGGTTGGATTTGTTCGGCGGTCCAACTTTTGTAGTCGGCCTCGGTAATCATGCCCGAAAGTTTGCAGTACACATGCTCTTGCTTTGCAATTTCCTGCATTAAAGTTGCCCATCCATCAAAAAAACCATCTTTAATATAGGGTTTTGCGATGTGATCAATAACGAATTTTTGATTTGGAAATTTTTTCACAAACTCTAAGGTCGCCCCTAATTGATGCGGAAAAATCAGAATATCATAAGTATAGTTATGCTTTTCCAATGATGAAATCCCTCTTAAGAAATTAGAACGCAGTAAAAAGTTATGATCGGGCTCACCTTGTACCACATGCCGAAATCCTTTTAGTTTTTCTTTACCTGTATAGGCTTCCAATTTAGCTTCAATATCATTAGCTCTTAAATCCACCCAGCCAACAACACCTTTAATAAAATCGTTTTCAGCTGCTAAACTTAAAAGAAAATTGGTTTCTGCAGGTGTTTGGTCCGCTTCAACAGCTACACAACCCTCAATACCATTTTCTTTATAAACCTGTTTTAAATCGGATGGCATAAAGTCTTTCCGAATAGCGGCCATAGCGTCGTCAATCCACGCATGCTTTACGGGTTCGTATTTCCAAAAATGTTGATGACTGTCTATGATCATTTTCCTGAATAAGCTACTACACTTTGTTTTGAAACTCCTAAGCCTTCAATACCTAATTCCATAACATCGCCCGGTTTTAAATATAATGGCGGAGTTAGTCCCAAACCAACTCCAAATGGTGTTCCCGTTGAAATAACATCGCCTGGAAGCAGTGTCATAAACTGACTGATGTAACTAATGGATTCTTCAATATTAAATATAAAATCTGAAGTCGAGCTGTTCTGCATCATGGTACCATTTAGCTTTAACCAAAGGTTTAGGTTGTTTGGATTTTCAATTTCCTCTTTTGTTGCTAAAAACGGTCCAAGGGGCGCAAAAGTATCGCAGCCTTTTCCTTTACACCACTGGCCTTCCTTTTCAATCTGGAACGCGCGTTCGCTAACATCGTTGTGCAGCACATAACCAGCAATATGGTCCATCACCTCTTCTTTGGAAATGTATGATGCTTTTTTTCCAATAACCACGGCAAGCTCTACTTCCCAATCGGTTTTTTCACTTCCTTTTGGAATAACCACATCGTCGTTAGGACCAACTATGGCTGTTGTCGATTTAAAAAACAATACGGGTTCATTTGGTATTTTCATACCTGCCTCGGCAGCGTGTTTTGCATAATTTAAACCAATGCAAACCAATTTGGAAGGACGGCAAATAGGGGAACCTAACCTGGTAGCTTCTGAAACTGGCGCACATGTCGCTTCGTTTTCCTTTAACCATTCATTTAATCGTTCAATACCATTGGTTTCGAAAAATTGTTCGGTATAATCTTCTCCAAAGTTTGATATATCTATTCTGTTTCCGTTTGGTAATTGCACGCCTGGTTTTTCTTTACCTACTTCTCCAAATCTTATAAGTTTCATCTGTTACTGTTTATTCGTTTATTTGTTGATTCGTTTATTTGTTTGTGCGCTAAATTGTTTAGCCGTTTAGTTTTATAAAGCCGCCATCTATTGGGAAATCGGTTCCTGTGATAAAAGAGGCTTCATCGGAGCATAAATATAATGCTAAATCCGCTACTTCTTGTGGAAGTCCCATGCGCCCAATAGGCTGTGTTTTGGAAAGTTTTTCGAACATTTCCTCTTCTTTGCCCGGGTAGTTATTCTTTAAAAACCCATCTACAAAAGGCGTATGGATTCTAGCTGGCGACATGCAATTGCACCGAATGCCGTAGGCTAAATAATCTTTAGCCACTGAATAGGTCATGGTAAGCGCAGCACCTTTGGACATGGAATAGGCAAACCTATCGGAAAGCCCTACGGACGATGCTATGGATGCCATGTTTAAAATAACACCACCATTTTTTTTCATGTGCGGAATCGCTGCAAAAATACAGTTGTAAACGCCTTTTACGTTCACGCTGTAAACACGGTCCAAATCGGCTTCCGGGGTGTTTTCCACATTACCGATATGGGCAATACCTGCATTGTTTATTAAGATATTAATAATGCCTTTTTCCGAAATGGCGTTTATGACTTCTACAACTTCTAGTTGGTTTGCCACATTGCATTGGTGCACATCTGCCGAACCTCCATTGGCTTCTATTTCACTTTTGGTTATATTGGCATTATCAATATGTAATTCTAAAATATGTATGTGCGCGCCTTGCTCTGCCAACGTTTTAGATATCGCTTTACCAATTCCGCTACCGCCACCAGTTACAATGGCTGTTTTGTTTTTAAGACTAAACTTCATTTTTTTACTTTTTACTATATAGAAAAATTAACCATTGCTTTTATGACTTTGGTTTTTGGATCTAACCACGAATCGAAATTTTCAATCATTTCTGTAAAATGCACTTGATGCGTTACAAAAGCCTTGGTTGGAAATTTATCAAGGTTTTGAATTACAAAATCGAAATCTTCCAATGTCGCATTTCTACTGCACATGATGGTAGATTCTTTAGCGTGGATAGCTGGATGGCTAAATACCAACTCGCCTTTAGACAAACCTACTAAAACGTATCTGCCACCATGCGACATGTAAGTTATACCACCTTCTAACGCACGTTTATTACCCGTACAATCAAAAACTGCCGTTGCCATATCTCCTTGGGTTATTTTGGAAATTTCTTCAACAGCTGTTTCAGAAACTTTTACCACATGCTTTAAGCCTATTTCGTTTTTTACAAACTCTAATCTGGCTTCATCAACATCCAAAGCAATAACCTCAGCGCCTTTAATTTGGGCTAATTTCATTAAACCAATGCCAATGGGTCCGCAACCAACCACTGCAATCGTTTCGCCTTTAAGCACATTTGCTCTTCTAATGGCATGTGCTCCAATTGCTAATGGTTCTACAATGGCCATTTCTTCATAAGACAAATGATTTGCAGGAATTAGCAAATCGGTTCTTACAGCAAACTGTTCTTGCATACCACCATCGGCATGAACACCTAAAACCCGAATGTTGCTACAACAGTTTGTTTTGCCTTGTCGGCAAGCCAAACACGTACCGCAGCTTACGTAAGGCATTATAATAACCTTGTCGCCGACTTTTAGATTTTGAGCATTTTCTTCTATTTCAAGAATTTCTGCTGCCAATTCGTGACCCAAAATTCTAGGGTAAGTAAAAAATGCCTGATTGCCAGCATAGGCATGTAAATCGGTACCACAAATACCAACTCTGTGTACTTTTATAAGGGCTTGGTTATTTTCTCTAATTGGAATTTCCTTTTCCTTTAAAGTAAATTTGTTTGGTTCTTCACAAACTATATATTTCATTTTACTTATGATTCTTTTACTAATTAATTAAAAATTACAATGACATCCCTCGTTTCCACGGAATAAAGTCATTTTGTTCTAAACTTCTCGCCTTAGTAGGTTTTCCGCTAGCCACTTCTATCAAATAATTTAATAAAACGTCTCCTGTTTCTTCAATTGTAGTCTCTCCATCAATAATTCCACCTGTATTAAAATCGATGACATCATGCATTCTTTGATACAGTCTTGTATTTGAAGACACTTTTATGACCGGGGTTATTGGGTTTCCCGTTGGTGTACCCAAACCTGTTGTAAATAAAATGACATTTGCTCCCGACCCTGCTAAACCGGTAGTTGATTCTACATCATTACCTGGCGTACATAATAAATTAAGCCCTGGCTTCACTACCTGCTCTGTATAGTCCAAAACATCTTCAACAGGAGATGTTCCTCCTTTTTTAGCGGCTCCTGCCGATTTAATCGCATCGGTAATTAAGCCATCTTTAATATTTCCGGGTGACGGGTTTGCCGAAAAACCAGAACCTAACAAGGTTGCCTTATTATTATATGACGTCATAATTCTTGAAAATTTATCTGCATTTTCTTTAGACTGACATCGGTTTATTAATTCTTGTTCAACACCATTTAGTTCTGGAAACTCAGACAATATGGTGGCACCGCCTAAACTAACTATAATATCTGAAACATAACCTAAAACTGGGTTAGCAGAAATTCCGGAAAAACCATCCGACCCACCACACTCTAAACCTATAACTAGCTTATCCAATTTTGCTGGTTCTCTTGTTGTTTTATTTGCTTCAATCAATCCTACAAATGTCTTTTTTACAGCTTCGGCCAATAATTCTTTTTCAGAATTAAGCGCTTGCTGCTCTAAAAAATAAATCGGTTTTTCTATATCTGGGGCTATGTTCCCTAATGCCTTTTTCAAAATATCTATCTGGGCATGCTGACAGCCTAAACTTAATATTGTTGCTCCGGCAACATTAGGGTTATTAATGTAACCTGCCAATAAATTACATAAAGTAACCGCATCAGATGTTGATCCTCCACAGCCTCCATCATGAGTTAAAAACCGAATACCATCCACATTTGGAAACAATTGATTTTTATAATCTTCTTCAGCTTCAATTAAAATATTCTTTGCTAAAAGCGTTTCTACTGAAGCTCCGGACTTATAATCTTCAATTAAAGTATCAATATTTAAATTTAAATGTTGTTTTTTACCAAAACCTAACTTATCCAATAAAGCTTTTTTTAAGACTTCGACATTTCTGTTTTGGCAAAATACCAAAGGAATAATCAACCAATTATTTTCTGTTCCTACCGATCCGTCTGCTCTGTGGTAACCTAAAAATGTTTTTTCTTTAAATTTAGTCACATCTAAAGGATGCCATGTTTTCTTTTCCTGAACATTTTTAGAACTATACTGTTCGGTATCATGTTCAATATTCGATATGCTTATGAGTCCTCCTCTAGGAATGTCTTTTTTTACTTTCCCGACTAAAACGCCATACATATAGATCGCATCTTCCTTTTTAAAATCTTGAATTGCAAATTTATGTTTTGCAGGGATATCTTCTGGAAAAACATATAATTGATTTTCAAATAACATACTTGTTCCTTGCTTTAAATCTTCTAAAGCAACTAGTATATTATCTTTGGTATCTATTCTTAATATTTTCTGTTTATTTTCAGCCATATCCACTAAGTTGTAACTGACAATATTATAAATTTTAAACAGTAAAATCTTCCTAAAACACAACTTAATATGATACTATTTTTGCCTAAAGCAATAAAAAAAGTTTAACAAAGCAAGAAAGATACTTAAAATAACATACACCTTTTCAATTAATTATCGAAGTGGTTTAAATTTTTTTCAATTGGCTAAAAAATCGCCCTTTTTTGCCCACTCTACATCTTTTTTTCTTTCCGTAGCGATGCTATGTAACTCGAAAAAGACTTCGATTGGACAAAA
>LLBY010015098.1_pt6 | contig 17628 bp, 20 predicted proteins | sample 1489401 | NCBI WGS metagenome assembly LLBY01 (sample SAMN04092656, study PRJNA295927) | soil metagenome | biome: Soil prokaryotic community; feature: Bulk soil; isolation source: soil from tomato rhizosphere | host: tomato cultivar Hawaii 7996 | place: South Korea | collected 2011-11-01 | reverse complement strand
CCGCTTCGTAGTAGTTCTTTGCCGTAATCGCCAAACATAATTCCTCACAAACAGGAGATTGCCACGCCTTCACTACGTTCAGGCTCGCAATGACAGACTACCTCACAATTGCATCCGTCATTTTTGCGACGCGCGCCATTTCTTTTACATCGTGCACGCGGATGATGTCTGCGCCGCGCGTGATGCCTACCGCGACCGTCGCAGCGGTGCCTTCCACGCGCTGATCGGCGGGCAGGTCAAGTGTAAAGCCGATAAACGATTTTCGGGATGTACCTAACAATACTGGAAACCCCAGGGCGCGGATCTCGTCGAGCCGGTTGATCAGCTCGAGGTTATGCTCGCGGGTCTTGCCAAAGCCAATGCCCGGATCCAGGATGATGTGCGATTCCTCGATCCCGGCTCTTAACGCCAGTTCCACGCTGTAGAGAAGTTCGCGCTTCACATCTTCCAGCAAGTTCTCATACATAGCACCGATATAAGCGTTGCCCAACTGGGCACGCACTTCCACGCTGGCAGGGTTGCTGCGGTTGTGCATCAGGATCACCGGGATGCGGAACGCCGCGGCCACAGAGGCGAGCTCCGGGTCCGCGCGCAGCCCCCAGACGTCGTTGAGGATCTGCGCGCCCGCTCGAAAGGCTGCTTCCGCAACCCTGGCTTTGTAGCTATCAATAGAAATGATTGCATCGGGGAATTCGTTGACAATCGCTTCGATGACAGGAATGACGCGCTCTGTTTCTTTCGCCGCGTTCACGGGTTCAGAGCCCGGCCGGGTCGATTCGCCACCAACATCCAGAATGTCCGCGCCAAAAGCAAGAAACTCTGTCGCCTGGGCAACGGCTGCCTGAACCGCATCATCTTTCGTAAGGATGCCATCCCCTGAAAACGAATCGGGCGTAATGTTGAGGATGCCCATCACGTAGGTTTTGCTTCCCCATTCGAATGTATCGTTTCCAACCTGTAAAGAATTAGATTCCATCTACACGTGTGTAATTATCTACGACCCACCCTTCGACTGGGTTACGGTATCTGATCCAGTGGACGGGCGAGCCAGGTTTCGGCTTCGTCCATATCGGTGAAGATCTTCATAGCGGAAGCCGCGGTCGGGAGCGCCAGCGCGGCGACATCACGGATCGCCTCGGTAACGGCTTCGTCGGCAACGACGACGGCGACGCGAATATTGCGTGCGGAGGGATCGCTGTTCGCCTCCACAGCCATCCGGATCGCTTTTTCAGGAATCTCTTGTACTGCGCGCAGGTCATAGAGGTTACGAGTACGCCGGTCGACCCCCAGTAAATGCTCCATCGCAAAATCGCGCCACTCATTCAGGGTCGCATCTGATAGATCCGTGAATGTCAACGTCATGCCGCCATCTTCACGGCGGACAACGGTAAAGCCAACGCCGGGCTTGGGAGTCCAGTTGAGTGGTTTGACTTGGTTCATATCTGTTCCTCCAGTGGGACTCTATTGTATGCGATTTAATGAATGGATTCAATAAACTGGTCGATTTCTTCTTCATCCCAGGTTTGTGCCGGGCCCATGATCATCAATAGAGCTGTCCCGTCCTTGCCGGGGAAGGTCGCAAGGACTTGCCGCAATACAAACCCCTTATCATCCGTTCCCTCGAATGTGGTCACGTCCACTTCCTCCCCACGGATGGTCATCTTCTTTACTTCAACAACTTCCATCTGCAAGCCGCGCCGGCCCGATTGTTGCTCAAACGACCGGCGCATTTGTTCTTCCATCTGCTGCTGGTTGGTCGCCACCTGGAACTGCGCCAGCATGATCATCGGCTTGCTTGAAGAAGAAAAAGAGTCCGAGGATGTAGGTCCCATCATCACCATGGTATAGACGAAAAAATCCATGCCGACTTTTTCTTCATAGCCTTTCGGAAGCTCATAGTCGGCAATGGCATGCGCGGCTTCTGAGGTGCCCTGAGGGTCCGTTTTCATACCTTCTCGGAACTGCTGCCCGATGCGCATGAATACGAGTACGGCTGCCGCGACCGCGCACAGGCAAAACAAGGCAGCTGCCCCTAGGCCGATCCAGATCCATTTGTTGTTATTCTTGGGGACTTCCGTGACTGTCATGACGTTTCCTTTACGTTTCCTGATCCCGGTTTTGCGCGGTATGCAGGATGGCCGCTAACCTGTCCTCAGCTTCGAGCTTGCTCAGGGTTGGCAGCGGTAAACCGAGACGTTGATAAAGCGTATTGAGGATCTGGACGGCGAGCGCTTCGCGGTGGGTCAATTGATCGCGGCGCATGAGAAAATCCTCGATCAAGCTCAGATCGTTGTCCGTCAGCCGTCCGATGGGAAATCCCTCCAGCGAGACGTTTGCCCACGGCCGGAGATGGACCGTCCGTTTTACGGCCAGATCTTGCATAGTAATCGGCGCGCGGTCTTGCACGACCAGGGTGCCTGCGGCCAGGTCTCCCAGGCGCCGCGACTGTTTATCGATGAACATCGTGACGATGCCAATCCCGTAGGCTGCCGGGAGGAAATCCACGAGGCGCGCCAGGTTGCGGATGAGCGATTCCGACAGCGTGATCGGCGTGCCGTCTGCACGAATCACGCGCAGACCCACCCAGCGCTTGCCCGGCGACTGTCCGTTCCAGAGCATTTCGAAGAAAATGTAATATCCCCAGTAAAAAATAGCTGCTACCAGGCCAAAAATGGCATACATCCAGGCAGAGATTCGATCCGCAAATACGCTGCCAGCGACAGACCTGACGATCAAGGCCAGAACGATGAGGATCACCACTTGCAGCAAAACGACAATCGTCGTATCAAGCAGGCTTGCGAGGAATCGTGAACCGATGCCGGCAACCTGATAACCGAATGCAACGTTTTCGGGGGTTTGAATATCGAGAGTTTCTTCGGGAAGGGTCATGTATAATTTACCTATGCGCGCGGATGAATTTTACCAGTCCCGGAAAAGCGATTGGGAAACCTTAAGTCGGCTCCTCGACCAGAGCCAAAAGGACATGCGAGACCTGTCGGAAGCTCAGGTCCGGGATCTGGCGCGTTTGTACCGCGCCACGACCTCGGATCTGGCATTGGCCAAACGGGACTTTCCCCGGAACGAGATCACCCTCTATCTGAACCAGCTCGTGGCGCGTGCCCATGCGGTCGTGTATCGCAGCGAACCGCTGGCGCTCAGCCAATTACGTCGTTTCGCCACAACGGATTTCCCTCGCCTTTTCCGCGAGACGTGGATTTTCACCTTTCTGGCCGCCCTGTTTTTTATCCTGCCTGCGCTTGCCTCCGGCCTTGTCACGTATGCCCGGCCCGAGGCAGCAACGTTGCTGCTGCCGCCGCAGGTCCATCACCTGATCGGAATTGTGGAAGACAAGGAACTATGGATTGACATTCCTGTGGAGGAACGGCCGTATGCTTCGGCGTTCATCATGCGCAATAATATCCAGGTGTCGTTCCTGGCGTTCGCCAGCGGCCTGACGGCAGGACTGCTGACGCTTTGGGTCTTGTTCTTGAACGGTATCCTGATCGGCACACTGACCGGACTGACGGCCTTCCACGGCATCGGCTTCGAGCTGTGGACGTTTGTGATCGGACATGGCGTGATCGAATTGACGATCATCTTTATCGCCGGCGGTTCGGGGCTGATGCTCGGCTGGGCGATCCTGCGCCCCGGACTCCTGCGCCGGCGCGACGCGTTGGCCCAGTCCGCGCGCCAAGCGGTATATCTCCTGCTCGGCGCGGTGCCCTGGCTTGTGGTGGCAGGGATCATCGAGGGATTTATTTCTCCCAATGAAACTATTCCGATCCCGGTCAAGTGGGCAGTGGGATTCGGGAGCGGGATTTTGTTATATAGTTATTTGTTGCTGGCGGGGCGGGAGAGAAAGAAGCAAAGAGCGTAGCACGGATCCTTGCACCGCACGCACACCTGTCCTGGCATCCGATGCCAGGGAGTGCAGGTGTTTCACGAATTGGCACAGATTATTAACCAATCCGCCGAATCCATGTCATTCGTGGCCAATCTAGAGCTGCATCCTCCCCTTCAATTCCAAATACCGATTGATCACAGACATCGAAAGCTGGTCGGCGGGTACATCCAGGGTCAGCACCCCGCGCTGACGGAGCGAATCGAGGACAACGCGGCGCTCGTCGAGCAGTTGATTGGCCGCGGCGCGTTGGTAGACTCCAAGGGAATCACTTGGCTTCATCTGGGAGGCACCCACCACATCCGGGTCGCTGATCGTTACCACCAGAGGCAGGCTGCTACGGGCCAGCATGGACATCTGCGCGACCAGCGAGTTCAAGCTCGCGCCACCGGTTAAGTCCGTGAACACGACGACCAGGGCGCGGCGCCTCTGCTTCAAAGCGAGATAGGCCAAGGCCTTGCGATAATCCGGTTCTACAGGCTGGGGCTCCACGGCGTACAACAACTCTAACATGCGGTAGAACTGGCCGCGTCCCTGCCGCGGACCGAGATAGTGCAGCACATCATCGGCGAAGCTCATCATCCCGACCCGGTCGCCCTTGCCCGTTGCCACATAGGTCAACAGCAGCACTGCATTGACCACATAATCCAGCTTGGCAATGTCTGCTACCGGGCTTTGCATCATGCGCCCCACGTCGAGCACGGCGATCACCTGCTGGCTACGCTCGGTTTGATATTCGGTCGTCACGGGGAAATTGCGCCGTGCTGTGGCTTTCCAATTGATACGGCGGTATTCGTCATCAGGTAAGTACTCTCGCAGGCGCTCGAACTCTGTCCCTTCGCCAAATTGACGCGTAGTACGCAAGCCCATCTCCTGCAAGCGATTGCGCCGCAGCAGCAAGTCATAGCGACGGACATCCAATAAATTTGGATACACTTTCACAAGCTCTTTAGCGTCCACACTTGCCTGGCGCATCACCAGCCCCAGTGGACCCAGCCAGCGTAATGTCAAGTTGCCGAACTGATAATCGCCTCGCCGCAACGGGCGCACGTGATACACAAATTCCCAGGTGCCGCGCGGCGTAACCTGGCCCTCCATTGTCCGTGTTTCGATCTTGAAGAGCTCCGGCGCCTCATCCCGGACCGTGAAATGGATCGCGCGCCACGACCGGTTTCGCAAGCTGACGCGTATGGGATTCTCCGCGCCAAGTGATAACTTGCTGTCATGCTCGCGCGTCACTTCAAACTGTTTGACGTCTCCGGCCATCCGCCAATCCAGATACATCATCGAAATGACAAACACTGCGTAGCCCCATGCCAACCATTCTATGAAGGGAATCCAGGCACCTAACGCTATGATGGGAGCAGTAACGAGGAGAAAGAGAAGAACGCGAGTGGTAGGAAGCATAAAAGGATGGAGGCGGAAGGATGAGGGATGAAATTAGCGCGGTACTTCCACTGAGCCTAGCACGCGTTGAATGACAGAATCTGCATCCAGGCCCTCGATCTCCGCTTCTGGCTTTAGCAGAATACGATGCCGATACACCGGCGGCACCACGAACTTGACGTCATCCGGCGTGACGTAATTGCGTCCCTGTAGCGCGGCAAAGGTCTTTGCGGCGAGTAACACGTGCGTGGTCGCGCGTGTGCTGGCGCCCAGCACGATATCGGGTGATTGGCGGCTCGCGACACCGATCTTCGCGATGTAGGAAAGAATCCCCTCTTCCACGACGATCTGCTTGATGGAGTCTCGAATCTCCACCACCTGTGAGGCGCTCAGGACGGGCTTCAGGTCAGCGGCCTGCAGGTCGTGAGCATCGAATCCCTGGTGGTAGCGCCGTAGCACTTCGACTTCGTCGTCGAGCGGCGAGTAGGGCACAAGGACTTTGAACATGAAGCGGTCGAGCTGCGCTTCCGGGAGAGGATAGGTTCCCTCGTACTCAATCGGGTTCTGGGTGGCGACCACCATGAATGGCGCATCCAGCGGATGGCGCTCGCCCTCGAGGTTGATCTGCTTTTCCTCCATGGCCTCCAGCAGTGCGGACTGTGTCTTAGCAGGGGCGCGGTTGATCTCGTCCGCAAGCAGGAGCTGTGTAAACACGGGTCCTTTTTTCAGGTGGAAGCGCGTTGTGGAGACGTCGAACACGCTCGTGCCGAGGATGTCAGACGGCATGAGGTCCGGGGTAAATTGGATGCGCGTGAACTTTGCCTGCACCATGTGCGCCAGAGTCTTGGCCATCAATGTCTTGGCAGTCCCGGGCACGCCTTCCAGGAGGACATGTCCCCCTGTGAACAAGGCCACTGCCAGCAACTCAAACGGCTCCTCCAGCCCTACTAAAACTTTGTTGGCTTCCGTACGCAATCCTTCAAAAATCGTTTTCAAATCAATCGGGTTCATGAATTCTCCATGCTTAATTATCAATCCACTGTGATGCCTCGGCCGCGAGGCCAACCATCTCCGGCTCGCCGACATCCTTGTGTTTCAAACGACTTAAGAGTCCAAGCAACTCATCTTTATTTAGAGATGAGTTATAACCTGCCAGGGCATTGACGTATTCGCGATCCTCCATATTCGGGTCGAGTCGATAACGCTGCCCCAGTTTGCGCTTGATCTGCTGGTGGTAATGCATCATCACAGCCGAGCGATGCGCAGCACGGCGGCTGAGGTTGGCGACGCCTGTGACGTGCTCCAGCGCACCGCGGCGTCTGATCTCCTGTGGGAGAGGGACAGGTCGGCCGAAGCCGCGTCCCTGCAGGAACAATACGATCAACACAGCAAACGCAATAAACAACAGAGAACGGCCCACCGGCGTCCGGCGCAAGAACGCGGAGGGTCCCAGGATCTGGTCGCCCGTGCGGAGGCCGTGATGCCACTCGTCGAACCAGACCGGCCCCTTCGTCCGTGCCAGCGCCAGGATGTTCAGAACCAGCTCCGGGTTGCCCGGTTGTTTCAATCCGGCATTGGTGAAGGACCCGGCAACTGTTCCGAGAATCACGCGTCCCTGCCCCTGCTCAAAGGAAACGACAACAGGCTCTCCCTGATAGGTAACCAGGACGACGAAATCATCACGCTCAGACTGGAGCGCAAAGCTTACCTTTGCGTTCTTTAAGTCCATCGCAGCTGGAGAGCTCAGGAGTGGTGTTTCGCGGGCAGGCGTCGTGTTCTGATCTGAGAGATAGCTCAGGCTAAACCGATAATGATCCACCAGAGAATACATGCTGTATTGCTCACCAATTGCGATCAATGTCCCCCCTGCTTCGACCCAATCGTCAAGGGCTTGCAGCTCACTTTCTGCAGGAAGGATCGGATCCAGCATCAGAAGGATGGACACGTCCTCAGGAGGAAGGAATTCCCCGAGCACCTGTTCATCCACATCATACTGCAGCTCCTGCACCCATAACTTCAATGCCAGCGCGCCGTCGGGCGCAGAGGAAAGAGTGGAGAGCGGAGGATACTCTTGCTCCGTCTCCTGCTGCAGCGCCGCAAACGTCGTGACCAGCACCAGCAGGACCAGGATGCCAACTGCAAGCTTTGTGTCGCGGGAGAGGTTCTTCATTCCTTTTTCTCCCGCAGTTCTTCGACGTGTTCCACATACGACTTGTACGTGTTCTCATCGACAGCTTCGAAGCCATACCAGACGCGATCGAACACATCGACCACATCGCGCAGCGGCTTGGCGAGCTCCGGATGAGAGGAAACGCTGCGCAGATATTCGCGGTTCGTGCGCGAACGATCATAGCGCAGGACGCCCTGTTCATCCAGCACGAGCAGAGAGGAAAGGTACAAATACCGGATGGCATTGCGATAATCCCCCTGCGTGGACAGACTCTCGGCGCGCTTGAACGCGCCCTTAGATGTCAGCATTTCGTCGCCCTGACTCTCCTCCGCCGCCAGTTGCGCCTCTCGCACCAAACTGCGTGAAAGTCCGCGCCAGATGAAGAACAGACTCAAGAGGAAAACGAGGATAGCTGCGACCATCAGTGGAATGCGTCCAATCGAAAACGTCGCGTTGACGGCACGGTTGGCCAGGCTCTCGAGCCAGGCGAAAAATCGATCCAGCCAGCCTGGCATGACAATTGGCTGTGATTCCTCCCATTGAAACTCGGGGCGCGCCAGAATTTCATCGAGAGGCGCAAGGTCATCCAGCGTGAAGACCTTCTGCGGATAGTCCTCGTGGGCGCGCAGCATGGCATCCAGCATATTCCCGAGCCGGTCCAGCCTGGGCGCCTCCGCCCGTAGTTCTCTAATCAGAAAGGCAGATTCAATTTGGATGATGCCTCGGTCCGCCAGCTCTACAGCTTCCACTTGGTCCCACCCGGCAGCCAGCGCGTTCAACTCCTGGCGGACGGCGCTCTGCGGCTTCGACTCCATTTGAAGAATGGATTGTCGCGTTTCGCGGACCCGCTGCCAGTATTCCTCAAATGGAATTGTCCGACCACTCTGTAGCGAATATGTAGCTTGAGGCGCTGCCGAAACTTCGGAGGGAATCAGTGAAGCCAGCGCAATCAGACAACCCACAACAAGAGAACGCATACCGATTAACGCAGGAACGTTGTGAAAAAGTAAGCACTCCCCATCACGAAGGAGATCACGAAGATATAAATGCCAGCCCCGGCCAGCGTGAGAATAGCGAAGTTGCCAAGCTCTGGCCCGGTAATAAGACGCTCGTTCCCCTGAGGGACGGGAGCCGCCATCGTCTCCGTGATTTCCGTCGAACCGGCGGCCTCCCTGGTCAACAGAGCAATATCAAATCCTTCCGTGCGGACCCGCAGATCGAAATAGATCAGCGTGAAGGCGGTCATCTGAAGTGGATAGTAGATCAGGATGAATACTAAGCTGATGAGTCCCTGAATGATAGACGTGAAGACCAATTGCATGGTTGGATCCTCAAAAGATTGAAAGACCTGCACCAGAATTGCATTCACAATGGCAGCTGGTCCGTTGACGACGATCATACTGAACAAATATAGAACGAAGATGTAACCAATCACGGGCCAAAAACGGCGGCGGGCCAGGCTCCAGGCACGCCGGACGGCGTCAATCGCACCCTGATTTTCCAATACTACGGCAGGCGGCACCAGCGGATTGATAGCTGTCATCAGGAAGACGATCATTCCCAGGCCGGTAAACCAACCAATGCAGGGAACGAGCCACCAGAGGAACAGGCCGAACAGGATGACTCCCAGAAAGAGGAGGGCGCCGATCAGCGTGAGCCAGGATTTGCCAATCCCGCGATAGGCATCCAGGATGCCCGTTTTCTTTCCCAAATAGTTATCTGCGACGGCCCGTGTCAGAGCGCCAGTGGCAATCCCCTGTACAAGGACAAATTGCACCAGGGCCAGGATCAGCGTACCCCCCATACCTGCCCAGTAGGCGGTGTTCGCAAAGATCTCTTCTGGCGTTGAGAAGCCGCTAAGCATCGAGCTGCTTAACAATGCGGAGGCAGCTGTCTGCAACACCATCAACGGTACGTAGACCACCGCAATAATGCCAATGAACGTTAGGAAGTTTGCGCGATACAGGCGAATCGCCCGATCGAGGAGCTCACCGAGGCGCAATGGGCGGAGTGTGAGAAGGGCTTGATTTTCCATGAGGGTCTCCTCTAGAATGTCATTTCCCCAAGACGGGTTTTGCTTCATTATACAGGTTCTTCAAAGCGGAATCTGGAGCCCTAAGCTTGCAATATCTAAACAAACTTTTCGATCCCCGCCGTGTTACTTTGCTCTGCCATCTCACGGACGCTTTTTTTTGTAATCGGGTGTTTCAGGTCCGGAGCAATATCCGTCAAGGGCAGGAGCACAAACCCGCGCTCATGCAATCGCGGATGTGGAATCACCAGCGATGGTTTATTCAACACCAGGTCATCGTAGAAGAGAATGTCGATATCGATCAAGCGCGGACCATTGGGAAAGGATTCTTTCCTTCCCAGCGCCACTTCCAGCCGCTTGAGATGTTTGAGCAGCGGCTCGGGATCGAGGTACGTCTTCGCCTTGAGGACCTGGTTGAGAAACTTGGGCTGTTCCTCGAATCCCCAGGGCGGCGTCTCATAGATCCCCGACTTTGCCTTGACTTCCAGTTGAGGAGTCAGGGAGGCAATTGCCTGCTTCAGGTTTACAGCACGATCACCCAGGTTGGTGCCCAGAGCAAGATAGACAGTATGTTCTTTCATAGTTTATCCGGTTATCGCATGCTCATCATAATGATGCACCACATCGTCGGCAAGCCAGCCTTCGATATCCTTGTTGAAAAAGGCATCCTTCGGCAGCCGTTTCACCAGATCGATCAGCGCCAGGCGCAGGCTTTCGTAATGCTTGAACAGGTCGTCATCAGACCAGGCCGAGAATTTTTGTGTGAGCTCCCGATTGAAGGAATCGACATGATGGTCCTCCCATGTGAAAGAGGGGCTAGCCAGGATGCCGTTGATAATCCGAGCGCCCTCTTCCCACCAGCCGACGATGTGAGCCAGCAAATCATGGAACGTAGCAAAGCCTTGCTTCGACAAAAACTCCTTTTGCTTCTCGGGCTCAAGGCGCTGAAAGTCATCGAGGTAAGATATCCAATCGTTCTCGAGCATGTCGAGGACCAGAAAGCGGCTCAAGGTAACGAGATGCTCGCGAGCGTGATTGAGGATGACCGCGCGCAGCCAGGCCTGCACGCGACGATTCTCGAAGACCAACTCATTCAGGGACTCCAGGTCTGCGCTCACCTTTTGGCGCGTACGCTCGAAATGAGCCATGAAGTCGGCTTCCTCCCAAGATCCATACTTGACGACTGCTTCCGCATTGAATACATCAAAGTCATATCTCTTCCGTTCGAATGGACGCTCCTCCGCGATCGACCGGATAACACCCATACCTTCGTCCCACCATGCCAGGATATGCGCCAATAGATCACGCAGAGATCCATAGCCCGTCTCCCTGAGTCGCCGTTTCTGTTCCTCTTCAGGCAGGCGCTGGAACCGCTCCACGTACGTCCCCCACTCCTGTTCCATATAATCCAGCGCGCGTCTTTTGCCAATAGGCATTCAAAACCTCCAACGATATAATCCTATCGTGCTCACAATGACTTGTATAACATTGTACCTGCTTCTCCGCTGGGATTTGGACGGAAGAATTGTTTCTTTGGAGGCGATGGGCTTCAATGGATTAACAGTTAACGGTGAGGCATAGAAAGAGAAACATGTATGGATAAGTTCATGCAAATCGCAATTCAGGAGGCGCGCGCAGCAGTGAATGCTGGCGACTATCCCTATGGCGCGGTGTTGGTGCGCGCCGGAGAGGTCATCGGACGCGGGCGGAACCAGGAGAATTCCCATAACGACCCGACAAGCCACGCTGAGATGGAGTCCCTACGCGCGGCAGGCTTGCAGGGGACGTACGCCGATACGGTCATGTATGCAAGTGCCTTTCCCTGCATCATGTGCGCGGGACCGATCGTCATGCTTGGCGTCCCGGAACTAATCGTCGGCGCAAGCTGGGCCGGATACGAAACCTCACGCGACTTTTTGCAATCACACGGGGTGAAGATCAACATTCTAGAACTGGAGGAATGTAAACAGTTGCTGGTGGATCCAAATGCCCCGCCCACCGATTCCTGATAAACCGACCAGGGCCGACCTGCTCGCCGCGCAGAACAAGACCGTTCCTGACGTGATCGCGCCGGGATTGCGCGTGTTGTTTTGCGGGATCAACCCCGGGCTGTATTCCGGCGCGACGGGCCACCATTTTGCGCGTCCGGGCAACCGCTTTTGGCCCACGTTGAATCTGGCGGGGTTCACGCCGCGTTTGTTCCATCCGAGTGAGGAGCGCGAGCTGTTGACGTTTGGCTATGGGATTACCAATTTAGTCACACGCGCCACGGCAACGGCAGATGAATTAGACCCGGAAGAACTGGTGGCAGGTCAGCGGCGACTGAAATCAAAGGTGAAACGCTACCGCCCGCAAGTTGTTGCTGTGCTAGGAATCAGCGCTTACCGGACGGCCTTTGGGCAGAAAACAGTAGCGCTCGGCAGGCAGCCGCAATTGCTTGCTAATGCCGTCGTATGGGTCCTGCCCAATCCCAGCGGGTTGAACGCTCATTATCAATTGGCCGATCTGTCGGAACAATTTCGCGCCTTGCGCGTGGCAGTCGAAAGCAATACATTTTAGAAAGCAAGCCTTATGTCAACCGATAATAAAATATTTGAAGATCACTTTTCCGGACACTCCAGGCAATACGCGCAAAGTCGCCCACAATACCCTGATAATATTTACACGTATCTCGCATCCATAGCACCAGGCCACTCTCTCGCCTGGGACTGCGGCACAGGGAGCGGTCAGGCCGCGATCGGGCTGGCAAAACACTTCGACCACGTTTACGCCACGGATGCCAGCGCAGAGCAGATTTCACATGCATACCCCCATGAAAAAGTAAGCTATCACGCGGAACCCGCCGAGCACATCTCGCTGGACAACTCCAGTGTGGACCTGGTCACAATCGCGGTGGCGATCCACTGGTTTAACTTCGACGAGTTTTATCGTGAGGTGAAGCGCGTCCTCAAACCAAATGGAGGCATCGCCGCGTGGACGTACAACGCGGTGGAGATTTCTCCAGAGCTCGACGCGTTGATCTGGCACTATTACCGTGACATCGTCGGCGAATATTGGCCCGAACGGATTCGCTTTATCGAAGAGAGGTATGAAACCATCCCCTTCCCATTCGAGGAGATCATTCCACCAAAGTTTGTCATGCAGATTGAGTGGAACTTAATCCAACTTGCCGGCTTTCTGGATAGCTGGTCGGCGACCCAGCGCTATAAGGCGCAAAGGGGACATCATCCTGTTGAATTGATCTGGGACAAGCTGCTTGACGCGTGGGGCGATGAAAAGGCAACCCGCCCGATCCGCTGGCCGCTGCATTTTCGTATCGGACGTAACAGATCGGGCGCATAAGTCTCTCCCCTGTTTTTATAAATTGGCTCTCTTCAACAACCCTTCGATGGCGTTGACTGTGATCTGATGATGACGGTCGCGCACACGTTCGAACAGTGGGCGGATATGCTGGCGTGACCAATCGGTTTCGATCATGGTACGGACAATGGGCAGGATATATAACATGCGCCCGATCTTCCCCACGTATGCCTCGACGCGCGGCAGGATCTCCTGATAGCCGCTGGCAATCGCGATCACATAGAAGTACGAGAAGAAGGCGACGTCATTCCTTTTTTCCAGCTCAAGAATCTCATCGAAATATTTGCAGTCCTCGACGGATAGTCTGTGAGGTAGCCCCTGCAGGAAAGACAGGATCTGGTAACGGTGCCAGTCCTGGATCTGCTCTTTGCCTGGCCTGATTCCTTTTTCATATTCCTTCAGAACCTTTTCGACTTCATCATATAAATGAGATTTCGGTCTGTGTCGTTCTTCTGGCAAACCCGTTTCATAGATCCATTTGTGTACGTCCACTTTTTCGAACACTTCAGGCAATTCGGCTTTCAAAAAATCGAGGAATGCTTCTGTGGTCAGGGATTGGAACTGAAAGCTGTTCATGTATTTCTGGATAAAGGCATCGAAGCGCTCGCGCCCGACCGCATATTCACATTCCCGCAGGAAAAAGCAGCCCTTGTAATAGGGAATCGTGGTCGTGAAGGAATCAGCGTCTCTCTCCTCCGGCAGCTTGAGCCGGGTCAACGGCGAGTCCATCCCGACGCGTTCCATGATCGCGATCAACTGCTTTTCGTTGAAGGCCAAATGCAAGTCGACGGAGTCTTTCCCTTCCAACACTTCGGTGATGCGCGTCTCGGCATAGGTGGTCCAACCTTCGTTGAGCCAGAAATCCTGCCAGGTGGCGTTGGTCACCAGGTTGCCGGTCCAGGCATGGGCGAGCTCGTGCGTAATCAAAGAGAGCATGCCGCGCGTGCCGAGGATGGCGGTCGGGGTGAGGAAGGTCAGGCGCGGGTTTTCCATCCCGCCGTAGGGAAAGGAGGGCGGCAGGACCAGCAGGTCATAGCGTCCCCACAAATACGGTCCAAGCAGTTTTTCCGCCTCGACGATCTTCATCTCATTCTCGGCGAACTCCCAGGCGGCCGCCTCGATGGTCTCGGGCTCTGCATAAACGCCCGTCCGAGGGCCGAGCTCGCGGAAGTCCAGATTCCCTACTGCTAGCGCGAACAAATAGGAGGGGATAGGCTGCGGCATTCGAAAACGGAACGCGGCAGAGCCATGCCCGGTGCCATCCTCGACACCAATCTGTTCGGCTGCCATGGCCGCCACGAGTCCGTGCGGGATATCCACTTCCGCCGAATACGTGAACCGGACCGACGGTGTATCCTGACAGGGAAAGATGCTGCGTGCATGGATCGCCTGGCACTGGCTGAACAGGAACGGATGCTGACCACCGGCAGTTTGGCTGGCATGCAGCCATTGCAGGGCACGCGCTTCGGGGGAGGTCTTGAAGGTCAGCGTAAAGCTTGAGGCGCCGGGCAGGTCCTTCAAATGTAAACGCGCTCCCAAAATCTCATCCTGTTCGTCGAGCTCCCACTTCAGCTCACGGCCGTTCGTGCGAGCCTCCTTGAGATCGACCTTGTATGAGTCCAAAAACAAGGAGCCGTGAACCGGCTCCCGCATCTGATAGGTTGCTTCGATCTCGAGCGTATGGGTGGAAAAATCGACGTCGATACGAAACAGGATATGCCTGATCTTGCCCTGTGTCAGGTCTGCGTAGGAAGCGGGATCTTTGAAGTTCATTTTAGATGCTCCATGATTCAATTTAGACAGCCATCACTTTGTCAGCCTGCCTCGATAAAATCCATCGTCCGAGCCGCAAGCACCAGACAGGATACAGAATGCCTATACCCAAAAAACTTAAGCCAGTGACCATCAGGAGGGGGGAATAATCGCTTCCATCCAAACCCAGAAGGATGCCATATAGAGCTAATAATCCCAGCATCATAAAAAGGCTGGCAATCGAACCGAATTGGGTCAGGTTGCGAGGCCAACTCGTCTGTACGCGGGCGGCGCGGTTCAGCACCCAGAGCCAGAGGCCAATCAAACCATTGCCAAAAAAGTAATAATAACTTGATAACTCGACATCGCTTCTGCCGGTCTGGATCAGCCATGAACCAAACGCTATGGCGAGTGCGCCGGTCCATACGCCTATCAACAGGAACGGGCTCAAACGAGGCGCAAATCGACGCAGTAGCGGATAAAGCGCAGATGCCAGAGCCGCTCCCAGAATACCGGTGAGGGCATTCAATGTATCATTGAGAGCTCCCATAACGGAAAGAGAGGCGATATCCTGAAAAAGACCCACAAAAAATAATATCAGGGTCATGAGAGTTAGAAATCCGAAAATACCGGTAAGAATTGCCAACCAGCCAGTTGTTTTGGGGACAGGCCCGTTCATGTGTGTCTCTTCTCCATTTCTGTTGTAAGACAACAAGGATAGATCTACATTACGGCGTTCACAAAATCCGCAAACAGGCCGTACGCCGTTTCAACAGGTCCACCGGCCATGCCCTCACGCTCCGATACGGTGATCGAATAATCGGGCAGGACGTCCGTGCGGAAGGTCACGCCCGTGGACGAGTTCATCATTCCATACAGCGGCGAAGAGGCATCCACGAGCTCGGGCGCGACACGGGCGTGGATTTGATCTCCGTCTTTCTCCACGGAGCAAACCAACTTATAGCGCTTTCCTTCAGTGCTGGCTTTTTCGATCATGTCGCGCGTGATCCCGCGAATACCGATGGGGTTGACCTGCTGGGGTGTAAACGGTGTATCCATCAGAACGGTGATGAGCGCCGCGACCTTGATCGCCGCGTCCCAGCCATCGACGTCGTTGGCGGGATCTGTCTCTGCCAGGCCGATCGACTGGCAATATTTGACGGCATCTTCATAGGATTCGCCGTTCTCCATCCTCGAAAGGATCATGTTCGTGGTTGCGTTGAGGATACCCTTGAATGAGGAGAGTTCCGCCAGAGGGAAGGTCTCGCGAAAGACGGAGAATACCGGCGAACCGCCGAGGACGGTCGATTCGAAGCCGAAGGTTTTCCCCTTCGATTTTGCCAGCGCGGTCAACTCGCGATACCCGTGGACAACAGGCCCCTTATTTGCCGTGATGGCATGCATGCCAAGCTCCAGCGCAGTGCGGATGTGGTCAAGAGCCGGTTGACCTGTTTGCGTGTTGACGGGCGAATTTTCGAACATGACGTGGGCATTGGACTGTTTGATGACAGAAAGGGAGTCATCGACTTGGAGAGTGGAAAGGGGAAAGATGGACTTTCCACTTTCCACCAGAGTCAGCGCTTCTTTGATATCGAGCCCTTCAGGGTTTACCGCGCATCCATGCCTTCCCGTGGAAATGCCTGTAAAGGAAAATGTAATATCGTGCCGGGATTTGAGCCGGTCGCGTTTACGGAGCAGCAGTCGCGCGAGTGAGCGGGCAACGTTTCCAAAACCGATGAGGGCGAGGCTGTAGTGCATGAGGGCTCCTGTAATTACTAATTACGAATTACTTTGATATTTCCTCACCGTAATTAGGAATTGGTAATTAGAGCGGCGGCCAGGGCATGGCGCGGCGGTCACGGGGTTGGCGCGGGAAGGCTCCCCTTTTGAGGATGGAATCCGCGCGGCTGCAGAGTGCAGAGCGCTCGCGCGGGGTGAGATACGGCTCGAGAGACGGCAGAAGGCTTCTGATCCTGGAAAGAGTCGCCAACAGGTCCTCCGGAATCTTTTGTCCGCTGAAATCCCAGAGCACCGTACGCAGTTTGTCCTCTTCGTGGAAACAGATCCCATGATCGATGGCATAAAGATGGTGCGTGTCTTTCTCGAAAAAGACGTGACTGCCTTTGCGGTCTGCGTTATTGCAGAGCAGATCAAAGAGAACAACGGGTTTGAGAAGCTGCCTGTCCGGCTCGCTAAAGCTGAAGTAATGATATTCGGGATCGTAGTCGATGTACTGTTGGAGTGAGCCCGCGCCAAACGGACCATCCTGACGCAATGTGGTGAACGGGACAATGTGAAAGCCAAGATGCTCGCTGACCAGATAGGCGGCAACCTCGCGTCCTGCCAGGCTGTTCTCGGGGAAGTCCCAAAGCGGCTGCTCCCCGCGCAGCGGTTTATAGACCGCGGCGTATTCCCTACCCTCGTGTTCGACAGAAACCAGGAAGGTATAGTTCGAGCCAAAGGTGAATTGACCTTTGATCTCGTAATTGCCACATTCGATGGCGGTGGTTAGCTGCTTGGTTACCATGTCTGGTTGAGTTTATCAGAACAAAAGCGGATGGCGCGCTGGTAGCGAAGGAGACCTTCGTCACGAGAGGTATCGATCGATTCTTGATGTTCCCCGATGCAGCGATACGTGCTTCCCATGCCAAGCAATGCGCTTTTTAGATCGTCGCCACTTAAGCCCATCTCGATGGCTTTTTCATAAAACGGGATGGCTTCGTGCTCCCGGCCGACCAGGTCGTGGATCCACGCGCACTGATAATTCACCTGTGGGTCATTGGGGAATTCAGAATGTAATGCAAGGAGAAGCTGACGAGCCTCTTCATGATTTTGTGTTTCGCGCAGATGTATGGCAGAGGCAAGCTTTTCTGTAAGATTGCTCATAAGGGCTTAGCGGGTAAAACCTTAGTGCTTATACCCGTTCTTCTTCGGACAGAAATGACCCTCTGGCTCCTCCGGCTGGCCGCACTGCGGACAGATCGGGCGGCCGCGTGAGACGACTTCCACGCCCCAGCGCGCCAGCAT
>LLBY010002777.1_pt3 | contig 17629 bp, 15 predicted proteins | sample 1489401 | NCBI WGS metagenome assembly LLBY01 (sample SAMN04092656, study PRJNA295927) | soil metagenome | biome: Soil prokaryotic community; feature: Bulk soil; isolation source: soil from tomato rhizosphere | host: tomato cultivar Hawaii 7996 | place: South Korea | collected 2011-11-01 | reverse complement strand
CCCATTTCCATACCTTGGTCAGTCCGTTTCCAAATGGATCGACTGTTTTCTTATAAATTCCAAGGACGTTGTTGAACTCGGAGTAGTCATTTTCACCTAAATTACCTTGTGAGCTCGTTAGATTACCACTTGTATTGGCAGAACCATGATAAGGTAAACTAAACATAATAATACCACTGTCTGAAAAACTGCCATCTGGATTATAATATCCAATAGATTGGGATTTATATGTAATAACTTGTCCGGTTGCGGTCAAAATAATAGCCTGGCCATTTGAGTGCACTGCTCCATCTGAACCCATTTTATCGACTACTGTTCCGATTGTCTGAGTTGGAGAGCCGCTTATCGTACTGTTTCCATTGTAGGATACTTCTACTGAAGGCAGATTATCAACATTTAAGACACGCATATAGGTAGACTTGGTATTTTCGACATAAAATGGCTGACCCAAAGTTTCTGCAATATCGGATTCATTACCAGTTACTGAATCCAATATCGTTGTACTGGTCAAAGATGTTGAGCCTGACGTTAAATTATCATTTTGGGCCAATACAACTAAAGTACTGGGATCAACTGAAAAATCTAAAATGATTGCTAATCCGGTTGCTAAGATGGTGCTTAGAATCAGATATTGAAATTTTTCGTTAACTAGTGTATTAAAGATCATTATAGAAAAATTGAATGTGAAAAATATAAACATTTAACCTTGTTCGCAAACCATACAAGATTTGAAAGACGATTTCACGGCGAAATGTTGGTTCAAATATAGGGATTTTGTGGCTTCATCTTGTGGTAGGCTGTTGAACAAGATATGAGTAGAAGTGACGCTAATTGTGCTCCAAACCGTCATCATATTCCCAAGTTATTTCTCATCAATGAGAAGTGGGCTGCTGGACCAACTATGAATCCATTCTCTGATGTGGTTCGCGCTTGTCTCGGCCCTTCTTCTTACAAACCCATCCAAGTCCTCTCTTGCTATTTCTACAAGTATTTGAATCGATTCATACGTTATCTTGTCTGGATATTTAGTAAACTTTGCATCTTTATCCGAGAGTGCTTCGCAAGCATTCATTTTGATTTTTCTTCTCTCATCTTTTAGCAAGTCTTTCAATCTGCAAAATACCTTAAGATTCATATCCAAGATTTCAGAGTCTGCTGGGTCTATTTTGTTAGTTAAGAATTTTCCCAAAAGTTTAGATGATTTTGCCCTTATAAAATAGTCTTTTGATGCTGATGTATTTTGTAGAAGGAAGTTAGCAACTTCCAGATAGATTTTTTTATTATCATGATGATTAAAATAACTACATAATTCAGCTAGACCATCTAAAGCCCCTGTTGCGATCATACTCTGAAATGAGTATGAATTATCTATGATTTCTTGCAAAATAAAACTAATTCTTTCTTTATCTTGGCCAGAACCTTTTTTACAACTTTTACCCAAAGCGGTAGCAGCAGCAGACTTTATAAAGTCACTTTCTATACTCGCGTCCTTTAGTATAGACTCTAGCAAAGTTATCGAATCCCATCTCTCAAATAATCCTATATTTTTTAATACGCTTCTTTGTATGTGGTTGTTTAAACCAGTGAACTTTTTCTGTTCACTAGATATGCTTAACAAAGCTCGGTAAGCTTTATCTGATTTTGAGAAATTATTTTTATCCCTGTACGAGCCTAAAGTGTTGGCTACTTCTTTACTGACTCCATAAAACTTGTCGTTTAGAACTATGTCCTGTAGGATCTCAACAATCTCTTCAGAGAAAACATCTTTAAGCATCCTAGCAGCCTGAATTCTTTCAATCACTGTATCTCCACTCTTTAATTGATTTAACAATAGGTTTTTTAATTGAAATTCCTCTGTTTCGTCATTTACTTTTAGGGTTTTTATAGTCTTTAAAATCTTGAACTGGGGGTCAACGGATACATACAAAATTGAAGAGTTACCATCGAACTCAACCAAACTTTCAGAGCTCCATTGGGATATATTCATTAAATGAAGAATTTCCTTTTTATTTCCAAAGCCGTCTTGGGAAACTATTTTTAATTCGAGTCCAAACTTATATGGAGGTAAGAATTCTTGGTGGTTGTCAACTTGATATTGTTGTGATTGGATCACTTTTATATTTAGTTTATTGGTCTGTTCATTCGCTTTTGTCTCACTTGAGGGAGGGAGTAGTGTATACTCGATTTCAATTTCTGGATGTCCTTTCCTATAAATCCATTGATCAAAAAAAGTTTGGACCTTAATTCCTGAAACCTCTTCTATTGTTTGGAGCAAATCATTTGAACTTGCGCTTGAGTTTTGGTAACGATCCAAATACTGTTTTAAGGATTTCTTAAAATTATCTTCGCCCAAAAAATTTCTTAACATATGCAGGATAAATCCCGCCTTTTCATAAGCATGAGCATCAAAGAGCTCATCTGGATGTTTGTACAGATTTGTGACAATGGGTCTGACATAGTATTCATTTGCTTCTTCAAAATAAACATCGGTAGCTTCTATAAGGCTAAGATGAAATTCTTCAACTCCTCTAGAGTTTTCTAGATAAAGTGATTCGCAATAAGTTGCGAATCCTTCATTTAGCCATATATGTTGCCACCCCTCACACGTTACTAGATCCCCAAACCATTGATGTGCCAATTCATGCACAATTAACAACAAATCATTCTTATAATCAAGGGACGTTTTTTTATCATGAAGCACCCTCCTTGTGAATGTCGTACAGCTTAGATTTTCCATTCCGCCAAATTCAAAGTTATCGACGGCTACCTGCGTGTATTTGTCAAAGGGATACTCTGTGTCAAAATATTTTTCAAAAAATTTGATCATCTGTGGAGTTTCAGAAAATGTGAGCATTGCATTATCTTCTAGAATTTCTTCTGGCCAATAATATTCTAGGGGAATATTTTGATACATCGTTTCGCTTTTAGAAAACTTGCCAATGACCACGGAAACAAGATAGGCAGGTAAGGGATTTTTCTCAATGTATTTCCAAGTAGCTTTTTGGTTTTTGTCGTCTAATACTTTGGAAACAAGTTTTCCGTTTGAAAGTACATCAAATTCTATTGGTGCAGCAATTTCTATTTCAAAGCAGAATTTTGCATTAGGTGAATCGACGCATGGAAACCAATACTTGGCATCGGTAGTTTCTCCTTGAGTCCATACTTGGTATGCCTCGGGTCTGTCATCTCGGTCTTTTTTCACCATGAAATGGAAGCCGTTTTTTGGGGCTCGAATGTCATACCCCGCTACACCGTCGTTGTCATTTTCCTTGAAAAATCCTGCAGAGTAAGTAATGCAAATCTCTGCGCTACTTCCCACTGTCGCGCTTTCAGCAAGTTTGATGGACAATTTCTTTTCGTTTTCTTCTAATTCAAAGCCTGAAATTTTGACATTAGGGGAAGAGACATTCAATATTTTTAGCTCTGCAATATCTAATTCTACTTTGCTTGTATCTCTTTGAAATTTGATGTTTAGAATTTGGATACACTCACTGAGGGTGCTTTTTTGAAAATCCGGGAAAATTTTTAGTGACATTTGATCAATTCTATAGGGGTATAAGGGAATTTCATGAAGCCGACTTCCGGGGAATTCAAATCTATTACGAGCAAAATTGCTATCTTTGCACTTTAGATTGTCAGTCTTATTCAACCTCGTGTCCTCCTCCTCTCTTCCTCCTCCCCATCCTCTACCTTCTTCTCCTTCTTCTTCTTGTTGGCCAGTTTCATTTTGAATACTTGTTGTATATGCTATCTTTCAATTAGAAATAAGTTTGTTGATCAGCCTATCATCGCTTTTGCAGGGTCTATAGTATTTTTAACAGATTTTTGGACTAGTTTCCCGTATTATCCTATCCACAGCCAAGGTTAAAAAGTAGTGTAATCTCGTGGAAATTAGCTTCTATATTCGTTAACGGTTCCAAGAAACTTTTCAAGCTTTTCTAAGGTTTCTGCATGCAAATGATGTTCAATGCCTTCTGCATCCTGAATGGCAATATCCTCACTAACACCTATAATTTTAAAAAACTCGGTCAAAAGTTTGTGTCTTTTCTTTATATTCTCTGCCACAGCTTTTCCTTGATTCGTTAATCGTATCCCTCTATATTTTTCATATTCTAAATAACCTTTGAGATCCAATCTGCGCATCATTTTTGTAACACTGGGAGCTGATACGTTGAGGCATTCAGTAATGTCAACACTTGTGGCGTAACCCTTTTGTTGGACGAGTTCATAAATTATCTCCAAGTAATCCTCCATTCTGTCAGTGCGTTCCTTTCTTTGGAAACTATTGACTCTTTTTATGGAATCTATATTGGACGTTTCCCGAGTTGGAAGTGGGTAATTTGACATTAGTACTGATATACCTTCTTTAAATTATCAATGGTTTGCAGGCCGTATAATAAAAGAATTTTGGATGTCATTATACAAATAACCCCGTTAAATACATGATAAGCATTCCCAGAATAAAGCCTGAAATAATTGATAGGCCTGAATTGGTCATTGTTGATTCTTGAATACCCGCGGTGTTTGTCTGAGTAGTGTTATTGGAATTTTGAACGCTATTTTCAGAACTAAAAGCTGTTCGATTGGGCGTTGACTGCTTAAATGATTTTGACATCCAAACAATCAATGAATATACAACCTGGAATATAGCTCCTGCTCCTATTGCTAAGAAGACTACCGAGGCCAGAGGGGAATAAATGAACCCACCTATCCATGTTCCTAGGATGGTTGGTATTCCTGCGATTAAGCCCAGCAGTACTAGCCGTCTTAACATTAATTTTCCTGACTTGGCAAGTGGAGCAACTATGGCTAGTCCCTCGGTAGTATTGTGAATAGTAAAGCCGATGATAAGAAATGTGCTCAACGCGATCTCACCCAAAAGGACGGCCGCACCAATTGCCAAGCCTTCGCCAAAATTATGAAGTCCTATTCCTATTGCTACCATAAGAGAGATTGCCAAGGGTTTCAGAATGCTGTTGGGGCTATTACTACTACTGTTACCTTCGTTGTGGAAAGTACCTAAAATGCGTGGTTTTTCTTCATCACTCTGGACAGGAGATACAATGCCCTTATTTCCGGCTAAATAATTTGATTCTTTGTCTGGAACTGCTATTGATTTTATTAGTCCTTCGTCGCCAGTTTGGTCTCTAGATCTGGGTCTAAGCTTGGATCTGTTCGAATTGACACTGTCAGGAATGTTTTTAGATTCGGCTCTCTTGACAAAATACTCTGACAAGAAAAATAATCCCAAGAAAGTTGCAATGATTACCACAGGAATCAACATTTGACCGTTAAATACTGGGGCTAAGCTCGTTGTTGCAATTTCATTGCCTTCTAGGAAAGCTTCAATTCCTAAAAATATTAAGAGGCCAGCCGTCAAGCTAAGAAAGAAATTGTATTGATTCCTGGTTATTTTTCTCATAAAAGGATACCAAGCGAGCCCAATCAGAACTGGAATAACTCCTACAAATATACCCAATATTGCAAATATTGATACCTGGTTAATGTTTGGAACAGGTGCTGGTGCTGCTGCTTCTACAGTATTGCTGAATCGGGTTCCGTCAGAAGTTGTTATCCCAACTTCATATGGTTCAGCTGGGTTCCAAAAGAAGGGAATGATTACTTTCGCATCTCCGAGTCTAGGAAGGGTCTGTGAGGGTTCAATTGCTGCTGAGTGTATCCTGTCATTAATATCTGCTTGCGAAATTGTTACAGTCTCTGGACCAGTGTTACGGATATATGCGACTATTTGATTTTCATGAAACTCAATCTTTTCTATTGTTATCTCAGGAAGGGGGGTTCCGCCTGTTATTAAATCTTGACCGAAAGGGCTAGTGAGAAAATATATCATTGCTGACAAAACAACTAATGGTATAATTGCAAGACCAATTGACACAAATTTCTTGTTTTTCCTTTTTTGAAAAATGTGATCTCCTGGAGTAATGATTTTTTCAGTATCTCCTAGAGAACCTTGTAAATTTAATTTGTCCGCCGGCCTTGGAATGGAACTATTAATTGAATCTGTACAGCGTTCTGTAGTCTTGCTAGAGTCCTTTGCAACTCCAATACCACTATCGGAAATTTCTTTATTTTCGTCTGATGTTAAATCTTTTTTGATTTTCATTGTTACATCCCTCCGTTAATATAATTAGTTTTGTTACTAATTGGCGAAATGGTATGCAAATTACTGTTAGTATTTGATCCGATATAATCCTTGTTGGAATTATAATTGCTTGTATAAACTTGGGATGGAGTAGAATTCTCATCTGTCCCATCTATGGTGTTATTCTTGCTTGGTTCAATCTTGGTGGTGGTGGAATTGACTTGTGGATTTGGACTATAAGTCGAATTAGTACTATTAATTTCAAAGTACGGAGAGGAAGACGAGGTGGAAGAAGAGGTAGAAGACTGCATATCCTCATGCATTAAATGACTGTTAACATTACTACTACTGCTGTTTGTGTAGTTATCTAGAACCCTGAAGAGTCCCATCCAACCCTTTTCTGCAAACTCAGTTTTGTGAGCGTGAAACATATAGTCTCCAGGATACTTGTACTTGAATTCCAGTATTCCTCTTTCTCCTTGACTCATGGTTACTATGTCATTTAGCTCGACCGGAATCTTACTGGTTCCACTAGGATAATAATTAAACATGTTTGCATGCAAGTGGAAGTTATTTATGGGATCAAATTCTAACATGTTTACTAGGTATACTCTTACCATTTCATCCTTGTTGATTTCAATGGGCTTGTACATGTAGTAATAGGGTATTCCATTTACAGTGTAGAAATTATTCTCTGTATCAAAGTCAGTATCGTATCCATTCATTACCATAACCATTTCATCTGCAACTGGTCTCTGTATTTTTGGATCTATGATCATTACACCATAAAGTCCATGTGTTATATGTTCCTCAAGGGGGGTCATGTGACAATGATATGGGAATACTCCGTACGGTTCGGCTGTAAATTCATATGTAAACTTGCCTTTGGGACCTATCATCTCGAATACTCCATCCATTTCAGCAGGATGTATTCCATGGGTGTGAAGTGAATGAGGTTTTGAGCCATTGTTGATAAAATTAATCTTTATCTTGTCTCCTTCTGTTGCCCTTATAGTTGGACCTGGGATAGTTCCATTGAATGTCCAAACATTATAAAAAACCCCTGGCGATACTTCCTTAATCTCTGAATCAGATGCGATCAGTGTAAATTCTCTTAGGGAAGTACCATTTGGATACGTCGTCACATGGCCGTAATTAAAATCGCGGAGATACTCCTCTGGATCAACTACGGCATTTTTTGAATTGCCTGGTACAGTAATTGGGTCTAAAACGTCCCCACCAGTTTTAATAACGGGGTAACCTGGAGTGTGACCCCCAACTAACTTGGCAGTTTCAGAAGAATTTTGAGCCATTGTATTGACGTCTGAAGGCCATGGATTATGAACATAACTAGTTACAAGCACAGTTACTACGGAAATCAAAATAATAATTGAGGTAAGTGGCCAAGCTAGCCGCCTTGAATATTGCACAATCTATATTCATTAACCAAATTAATAAATGTTAGCCTAGGTTAAGTTATTGAGAGGGATATAACATTATTTGGATGTGGAAAGATAAAATAAATGGTTAAACTGCTAAAATACGATTACCAAAAAAGTGACTTGCTAAAACATGTTAAGCGTCTATCAAACTTCGCACTCTTGTAACTAGAATGCACATAAAGTAATGATCTTTAGCTGTTTGGTTGTGTGATTTTCTGTTCTAAACTGATTATGCAGGGTTAATTTCTCTAATACTTAGGTTCTTAAAATCAAAAGCTAAATTATCTGCTCTGAATGTGGCAATAGGGCCTGAATTGGTGATCACATAATCTTTGCTCTTTCCGCAGTTTGCACTATTGAAAACTTCATCCGAACTATTCGCAAACCACCCACCTTCGTCAGTTACCTCGTTTACCTTCACCCATTCATTGGTATTGTTAACATCGACATATGATTCCATTTTAACACCTGTGTTGTTATTGATATTGTACATAACGACCTTCCATCCAATCCAATGATTTAGCAATGGTGATTCAAAAGCAGTCGTTGTACCTTTAGAATCTGTATATCCACCAGTATGCCAAATCTCTTTTTTCCATGATGCTTGTCTTTTGAGAACGTCAATTCCACCATTTAATGCTGTACCTTCACAAGGGTTATCACTACTATGTTCCCCGCCACGCGCTCTCATTGTCAAGTCGGGAACTAAAGTACCTTCATTGCCATTCCCATTACCTTCTTGCTCTTGGCCTGGTGAATTAGGGTCGTAAATAGATCTAATTTTGAAGTAGCCAGTCATCTCAATATCTCTCCAAGGCTCTTCTCCCTGGGGTGTGATTACATTCATTCGTATTTGAGTATCATTAATTAGCCATGCTTCGTTATCTATTGCGCTCCTGAGAATAGGTACCTCTGATGACATAGAAAATGTGTCGTCTTCTTTGGGATTTTGCATATTAATGAACCACTCTCGGCCGCCCTCTTTGGTTGGATAAATTTCATTTACACCAAATTGATCTTGTCCTTCGGGAGTCGTTATTCTTTGCGGTTCTATTGACGTTTGTTCTTTTTCCTGTTGTCCCATGAAAAATCCATTAAAATAGAAAAATAATAAAATAATCGTAACAATAGCTAAAGCTATAATAACTCCTAACTGTGGTTTTGTTACGTTCAACTCTATTACAATTTAATACGTACCTTTTTTAAACTTTCATTGGAATAGGGGTAATTTTTAATTTTAATTTGAAATCCAATTTTATCTCTATATTCTAATAAGATTTTAGATATTTGTTTAGGTTATTCATGGATATATAAGCAATATGTTACCTCCTATTGCCGAGAATTCATTAAAACAATTGATAAACATTATTGTTTATAAATCCTATATGATATGGATGTAATGTAGCAGACATGAATCTTGACTCAGAATATCTTAATCAATCGGATCCTAAACGAAGATTATTATATATTCTAAAGATTCTTGGGAGTGCTGGCCTAGAGGATTTATCTAAGAGGATGAAAATTTCCAGAATGGGTGTGCACAAGCATTTGACAGATTTGCAGGACCGTGGTTTAGTTCAAAGCTCAGAGGTTAGAAGAGGTGTTGGTAGGCCAATAATGTGCTATTCGTTGACCAACAGCGGTAAATCTATTTTTCCAAAGGCTTATGGCCAAATAGCTACCTTTGCGCTTGACTATATAGAAAAAAATCTAGGAAAACTTGCAGTTGAGGCTGTTTTAAGAGAGAGACAAAGCGAATTGCTAGAAAAGTATCATCAGATTTTGAAGAATCTCGATTTCGAAGAGAAGGTAAAGAGTCTCGCTAGGTTGAGAGATGAGGAAGGTTATATTGCCGAATCAAAAAAAACAGGCAAGAAAAGCGATAGTCATGTCTTGTTAGAATATAATTGTCCTATAATTATGATCGCTGAAAAACACTGGGAGGCGTGTTCAATAGAAACAGAGCTATTCGAAAAAGTGTTAGACGCCGAAATAAAAGCTACTCATAGGGCCGCAAAAGGCGATTCTATCTGCAAATTTAGTATAAAACAGAAAAAATCTGATCTCTGATCAAGTCGTTAACTTTGTTAATAACATACACAATTGAGAATTTATATAATTTGTAAACTGATATGTTTATAAATTAATTAAACTAATCATTTATGTGAACAAGAATTATTCTATTATTAAATTTAATGATGGTGAAGTTAGCGAGCAAACTGGGCTCCACGTATTGGGAGTAGGTTCAAGCATGAGAAAAGAATCGTACGGAACTGAAACATTAAGAATCGTTTTATCCAAGGTTAATCAAAACGGTGGAAAAGCCAAATTATTAAACCTGTTTGATAATCCTTTACCCATATACTCTCCGGAAACCGATAACGACAACCCCTTCATAAAGGAAGCTACTAAAATGGTCAGTTGGGCCGACGCCTTCATTTTTGCTACACCGGATTACCACGGATCTATGGCAGGTTCACTGAAAAATTTTATGGATTATTTCTGGTCTGAATTTGCTGGCAAAACGTTTGGTTATCTTTGTTCGTCTCATGAAAAGGGGTTAACTGTTATGGATCAAATGAGAACAGCAATAAGACAATGTTATGGATGGAGTTTACCTTATGGAATATCTATAAACTCTAGTACTGACTTTAACGAAAAGCGTCAATTAATAAACAAACAATTGATTAAAAGATTAGATAGCTATGCTAGAGATTTGGTTGTTTATGGGACTTTGATAAACAGTCAATTTAAAAAGGATTTGAATTCTACCATAGAAAATTCTTATGCAGTTCATTATAGAAAATAGAGGTGGTTGATTTTGCAAAATCCACATTTTGATTTTTACAAATCAATTCTCAGGCAGCATTGTACGTAGATTCATCATTTTGTGCTGGAATCAATCTACCTTTATAAAGTATCTAGATTTCAGTTAATTCCCTGGGCAGCAAGAATAGAATATTACCGATTAATCATTTACATTTCGTCGTAATAATCAGTCCAAAAATCATAAAAGTTTGAGATGTCCTGTTAACTTGTCAAGTTTTGCCGATGAGTCTGGACCAAACCCGCAACAGGTCATTGTATTTGGTTCAATCTGGGTTTTGCCTGCGTCTCTAATAATAGTAGTAACGATACCATATGCCTGAGCCTTCTTAATTATTTCTACAAGTTCGCTTTCTGATTGTACTTTTAGAATCGCCTTTTTTTGGTTGCCATATCTAATCCAATTTGCTACCCGATCTGGATTTTCCCAGACAACGGAGCTGCAAGCATGTCCTACTTGACCAGCAATTTTTCCAACTCCCATTCCTAAATCTTTTCTCACTACTACCACGAATTTTATATCATCATCAGCATTTTTCAATATAATAAAAGGACCTGTAGAGAATTATTTAATCTAACGAATTTATCGACAAGTAATATGATAAATCGTGTTTCGTATTGGTTCAAACGGTGGTATCAAAAGAAATTATGAATCAGATACGGATTTCAATAGCCCGACAATTTCCCTCCCTAAACTTTTTCTCTTTGGAACAAGAGTAAGACCCGCATGCAGTATTTTTGCCTAGTAAAAAAATGTTGTTAAATTAAATCAATCGTCCTTAATGATTTAATGATTCAAAATGGTGAGAATATGGCCCCACTTTCTTTTTATATCAATCAATTCTTAAACCAAACATGGCTACAAATGCGGCTTACCAAAATAGGAAAATTTCTAATATCTTGGTTGCCATTGACGGATCTGAACATTCATTTAAAGCAGCGGAATATGCATTAGAACTGGCAAAATTGTATGGTTCTAGATTATTTGCAGTAACTGTTACTTACATACCAACTCAAGACAAGTTGACTCAAAAACAGGTAATAGGAAAGGGTCTGGTTGAAGATGAATCGGCAGCAGGTACCAAAGACTCTGAAACATGGTTTGATAATTTTGTACAAAATGCTGCATCCATGGGAGTCGACTTGAAACCTGAGCTTATTAACAGTACAAGACCTGTCGATTATGTAATACTGGAATTTGCAGAGGAACAGAATGTAGACTTGATTGTAGTTGGTACTAAAGGAAGGACTGGATTCAAAAAATTACTCTTAGGAAGTACTGCCACATCAGTTGTTACCTATGCCCACTGTCCTGTCTTGGTTGTTAAATAGTTTATACAAATATTTTATTTCTTTCATTTAATTTGGTTTCGCAGGTGTGATCCGATTGTGGTATGATGGCAAAATTTACATTTATTCATCAAAAAAAATTTATTCAACTATGGGTTCAGGTGGTTAATCATTCATCACTACCTTCTAGAAAAAGGGATGTATGATAACGATTCACATATCAAGTTAGAGTAATACGCAAATCAAATACTTTAGTGAACTTAATTCTTCTCCAAAGTCAATCTATATCCTTGTTTTTTTCTTTGTTTCTTAGTATAAAACTGATCTTTCCGTTTGGTTCCAGGCGTGCAAACTTAATTTCGCTTTCTCTTTCAATTCCGGCAAGTCGCATTTCTACTTCAAATTCTTCCTTATCCATTTTTGCTTTTTCTAGTCCTTTTTTGCTTACTTGTCCATAGTCCACCAAGAGAATAGGATGCGGTTCTACTGATTCTCTGAATCTCTTGCTTCTTAAAGTTAAGTAATCAATTATTTTGAAGAAAACAACAACTATTATAACAGCTACCATTGCCTGGGGGATAGATACTTCATTGTATATCATCGGGTCACCAATTGCTGATCCCAACCCTACTACAATCAACAGTCCAAATGGGGACAACTGTCCAATTCCTTTACCACCTAACCATTTGACTATAGCAAACACTAAAAGTGCTATTATTGTTGTTCTTACAAAAACAGATAACAAGGCAGAAGGATCAGGAAACAAAGCACTTGTTATCGGGTCCTCAGAAGTTGCCTGTGTCTGGCTCCCTTCTACCCCACCGCTCTCCTCACTATTGCTTCCGCCTCCGCCTCCTCCTCCTACTGATACTTCACCCGTCTCATTACCGCCACCCGATTGCTCAGCTACCTCATTACTGCCTGTCTGTTGACCAATCTGATAATCTCCATTTAGGTTACTTTCTTGGTTTATTACCAAATTGGATGTTAGAAAAGACAAATTATTGTTTAAATGATAAACCTGGTATCCAAAAAACAAAACTACTAATGCCAAACATACGACAGTGAATGTAAGAATCCTAATACTGTTCATCAATACAACAAACTTCATTTTATGTCTGTGTTAAAGTTAGTGTCTAAATAGTTGATGTGCAAGATCAATATCTAATTTAGTAGACAAATTAAGCTAAGAATCTTGAGAAAAATTATCCGCTACATTTTTTCTAAAGGGACTTTCCTTAGGAATAAGAATTCATATTCTCTTAAAGCGTTTTCTCCAATCTTTTAATGACAAAATACGAAGAACAAAAACCTAATCCATTTTTCCCATTGCAATGGATATAAGAAATATAATCACAACGTTGGTTTCATTGTTATAAATTTTGTTCACAAAATAGATTACATGAATGATGTCAAATCAGCAGTTGGCTTGAGTTTTATTTCCGAAAAATTATCAAATACCATAGATAACTTTTGGATGGTTGTAAACCCTAATACCCTTCTTAACCCATTTGATTTTGTTAAAGTTGAAAATATTCATGATACTACTACCATAGGCATAGTCAAAGAAATCAGACGTATATTTTTAGATATGAATGCGTTACCAATTAAACAGTATCCTTTGGAATCAAAATTGGTTATAAATCAGCAAGATTCTCTTAACACGGGAATTACAGTTGCTAACGTTGACGTAATGGCCAATTTTCCTTCTGCTGAAAAAAAATCTCTCAATAAGCCCGGACGGATCGATTCAAAAAAAGCCGTAAAAAAAGTCAAATCACCTCCTATCAATATGCCTGTCCAAGAAGGCAAACTAATTTATTTTGCGAGCGAAAAGGAGGTGCGCATCGCCCTTGGAATCCCTCAAATGGAAAATCCAATTCCCGCTGGATTAATTACCATGACAAATAATACTAAGATACCTATCGACTTGGATGTTACCTACTTGTTTGGACCCGATACAACTCATGTAAATGCTACAGGCATATCAGGTAACATGAAAACTAGTTACTTGCTGTTTCTATTGCAAGTAATACATAACAAGCTTGACGATGAAGGAGTTTCAATAATCATGTTCAATACAAAAGAAAAAGATCTGTTGTACGTTGATAAAGATAGAGAAAAGGAGATTTCAGAAGAGGATCAGCAATTATTAGATTCTCTTCGTTTAGATTTGAAACCTTTTCGTAATGTTAAATATTTTCTGCCTCGTGGCAGAAATGGTAGACCAAATTCAGCACATGTACCGGAAAAAAATGTAACGACTTATTCTTACGAATTAGCCGATGTTTACGATAGACTAGACTTGCTTTTTTCTTCTGATTTTATGGTTGACACGCGACATAATATTGCGGCAATATTGAATTATATTTATGAAACATGGCCATTGTCGGTTGATACTGTGGATGCAACTGCTCCCAGACGATTAATGAATTGGACCGATCTTTCTAGTTTTGATGGTTATCCTGAAGAGATAATAACGCACAAATCTACACTATTAAAGTTTCAAGGAATGATACAACGATTTCGCAAACCTGCCAGCCTCTTTGTGGATAAAAAAGTGACTAGTACATATTTGGGTAATGAAATCAAGCGGTTGAAAAAAAATGAAGTGATGGTGATAGACATTGCCATGCTTTCTACACTGGAGGAACAGGCCTTTGTAGTAGGTGATGTTATGAAAACTATAGATGAAATGTATTCGATGGGAGAAGCTGACTCATATCCTTTGAATGCAAAAAGTGATCAAGAATCCGGTTCTATTATTTTGAGTGAGAATACGGGAAAAAACAAGAAAAAACCAAAGTATATTGTAATCCTGCTCGATGAAGTTAATAGATTTCTTCCCCATCGAATTGCAAGTGGAAGCGGCATGGGGGGTAGTGGTAGCAGCTCTCTTGCAGGCAATAGTGGTAGTAGTGGCAGCCGGTCCACGGTAGGCGAAGAATTGTTTAAAACTCTAATAACTGGAAAGTCTAGACATTGCATCCTTTTTTCTGCTCAGCAATTTAAGAGCCAAATTGACCCGGGCATAAATGAAAATACTGGTCTTCATGTGCTTGCTAAACTGGGATTATCGGAACTGACAACAGGTTCATATTCTATGATAGATGATGTCACAAAGTCAGTCGTAAGCAAATTGCATAAAGGCGAATTTATACTGGTACATTCTGCTTTTAGGCATCCAATAAAAATAACAATTCCAAAACCAATGTTTAAAAAACCATGATACGTGCTCAGCCTTTTATTCAAAGTTTATTAGTGTATAGATGCGAGTTAGAAAATCAATTTGAGAATTATACAAATATCTGATTTACATATTGGTGGTCTGTTTAAGCAAGAGACTTTCGATACCTTGGTGAGGGAAGTTAACACAGACCTAAGACCCGACGTGCTAATAGTTTCAGGCGACCTGACAGATGATGGATTGTATTTTCAATTTGAACAAGCGAAACGTGAACTAAGTAAGTTCAAGTGTAAAAACATGATTGTATTTCCTGGCAACCACGATTATAGACATACTGGATATCTGCTTTTTAGAGAATTTTTTCCTATTGCTAGCCCGTCGGGAGCAAAGGTTTACAAATTCAACGATCCATCCAATCAGGACCAGAGAGTAATAGTTACCACAGTAGGAACAGCAAGAGCTGATCGGGATGAAGGGGAAGTAGGTTATAGACAGAATCTGTGGCTAAATAAAGTTTTAAAAAAGTATGGAACTTCACGTGATTCAAAGGGAAAAGAAACAGGCAATCCTAAAACAATACGAAAAATTGTAGCAATGCACCACCATCTTATAGCCATTCCTGATACCGGATACACAAATGTAGTCGGAATATCTGATGCTGGTGATGTTTTAAGGACCTGCCAGGCTAACAATGTTGATCTAGTTATCTGCGGTCACAAGCATCGACCATGGCTTTGGGATTTGGGGACAATGAAGATCGCATATGCAGGAACAGCCTGTTCCTGGAGATACCGTGGAGTATTTGAGGATACCTACAACATTATAGATATGGATGAAGGTAAATCACTAAAAATTGACATAAAAATTGTTGGTGGTGACAGGATGCCTCTATCTGAGATTGTAAACAGGTATGATCCTGAAGCACGGGTAACAAGAATTGCTGATATGATGTCGCCGCACTGACTCGTACTTCTGAGGTACGCGAAGGATCATTTTATCAATATGTTATGAATCATTGACCCGACACATTAAACACGTACAAAACTACAAGATCGCATTCATTTCCGTGAAAATGGTGCTTTGTATTGGAAGGAACAAAGATGCAAGATCCTTTTTTGATCTTATAATCCTTTTGAAGGATTTTAATAAATCCGTTTCCCTCTATCACAAAATAAATTTCATCTGCACTGTGTGGACCTTGGATATCTTTCTGACCTGGAGAAAGTTTTAAGATACCTGCTTCAAAACTATCATTGAGTAAAAAGTCTGAAAAATAGTTAGAGTCTTTTTTGTCAAGTTCCAACAGGACATCCATAGTATCAAAAATTTCTTCCATGTTTTTTTGTATTTTTTCTTGAATTAGTATTTTGTGATGGGTATATGCAATTCTGCTCGCTCTCTGAGCTTATACAAATTTAGGTCAACGGTTCTCTAGTCCTATGAATTTGATACACACTTGACTTTATAGTATCCCAAGCTGATGATATTCACGAAAATTATAGTGATCTTAATAAAATTTGATGTCAAAAAGCAATGTAATAGAGAGGGAGGAAGATATCTGTGATTGCCTTATTTAGAGACCGCGAACATGCAAGGATGGAACTGGCCAAAAAGCTTGAAGAAAAATTAAAAAGTGCTGATATCCCCCCTTTAATGTCGATGACTTGATCGTGGTCGCCATTCCAAGGGGTGGCATCATATTGGCAGAAATGATTGCCAAAAAATTGGGATGCCAATTAGATGTCTTGATATCTAGAAAAATCATGTCTGAGTTTAACAAGGAATTTGCTATCGGGGCAGTTATACCAGATGGCGAATATTTTGTCAATAATGGATTTGTGCAACTTTTTCAAGTCAGCAGCGATTACTTGAACAAGGAAATAGAATTTCATCGAAAGGAAATTAATCGCAGATTGTTATTGTTTAGAGGAAAGGTTTCTTATGAGCGGGAATTTGATGAAAAGGTGATAATACTTGTTGATGAAGGTATGGCTACAGGTGCCACCATCATTGCTTCAGCAAAGTGGATCAAAAATAATTTCAAATGTAAATAACTTATCGTAGCAGTCCCTGTTGCACCAGCCAATGATAAAACCATAACTATACTAAAAGAAATAGTAGACAAACTTTTGATACTTTATCCAAAAATAGAATTCTCTGCAGTTGGACAGTTTTACCAAAGTTTTGATCAGGTAAGTGACGGGGAAGTAAAAAAATCATGTTAAAATATGGTAACAACTGAGATTTGTTCTTGTTAATGTTTATAATATACATCGGTTACACGAAATAGTACTAGTATTCAGATTATTAGCAATTTTCTATTCTAGATGGTGGCGGATAGGCAAAAGTCTGGTTGTTACAATTCTTACTATCAAATGTTGCGAGTTTAGCGTCTATTAGCTGTTCATTAATACTTTTTTTAGACTTTATGTCAGAAATGTTGCTTGCTTGACAATAAACTATACCATCTATCTGTGTCAGATTGGAGGATTGAGTGAGTTCATCCGAATTTATAGAACTAGTTACTGGTGACACGACCACAGGAGAACGAATCGGACAGACTACTGATATAAAGTGGATTCCGTCTTCGCGGAGAATTTGATCAGAGATTTTTGTATCAATTAACGCAAGGGAAACCACTAAATTGTCATTTATTCCAATAGTATAGTTATCGTTTACAGCAGTAGTGTTTCCAAAAATTAATCTTGATTCAAATTCTGAATTTGACTGCGCCCAGCTCTCTAAAGTAAATCCCGAAAGAAATGGAAAAGTACTGGCAAC
>LLBY010017584.1_pt3 | contig 17683 bp, 14 predicted proteins | sample 1489401 | NCBI WGS metagenome assembly LLBY01 (sample SAMN04092656, study PRJNA295927) | soil metagenome | biome: Soil prokaryotic community; feature: Bulk soil; isolation source: soil from tomato rhizosphere | host: tomato cultivar Hawaii 7996 | place: South Korea | collected 2011-11-01 | reverse complement strand
GAGCTATCTCGCAAAGCGAGAGATCGATCCAGCGAGGCATGGTCATTATTGTATAAAGGGTACGCTCATTTGTTGTTACAGGAATTACAGGAGGCGGAAGATGCCTTCCGGCGGTCAGCAGAAATTCGCGATGGGCTGGGACAGCCCAGCTTGAAGACCGAGCCGGTTGCTGGGCTGATCGAATCTCTTCTGCTTAGCGGAGCAGAAGACGCGGCTCAGGTCGAAACGGAGAGTCTCCTTGCATACTTAGAGAATGGTGGAAGTCTGGAAGGAACCGAAGAACCGTTGCGTGTCTATCTTACATGCTACCTTTCGCTGAAAAAGGCAAACGACCAGCGGTCCAGCAGTCTCCTCCATTCTGCAGCCCAATTGCTCGACTCGCAGGTCTCGAGATTGCGCGATGATGTTTCACGCCGACAGTTTGTCGAAAACGTTTCATGGAGAACGGCGATTCAACAAGCCTGGCGCGAGCAGTTTGAATGAACTATGGGTAGATTCCATTGGGCGGATCACCAACAGTCAGCTTTACCTTTACTCTTTTCTTATGCCCTTTGTTATCGGTATCATCGTATGATACCAGATGGGCTGCCCCATCTAAGTAGTAATACAGCTTCGATTCTGGCGAATCGGGCTTATCAATTTTCATCGTATACTCCGGTAAATTACGAACCTCATGCCCGTCCTTATCTTTAATTACATAAGAAACAAACCAGTCATACATCGGAAAATCATTTCTTGCTTTTTCTAATTTTTCAGTTTCTGTGAAAACGTCGTATTTCTTATCATCAATTCCCTCCAGATCTGCATCTTTCGAGCCACCTAATTTGAACCTTCCCTGTTCTGGTCTTATTTTATGCTGAGCCATCTTATCCTCCTTTTGTGATTTGAACCCCGATTGCGCGAAAAACAGCAACTAGGTGCTACATTGATCAAAAACCCCATTTCTGCTAAAAAGCCTCGAACAATCTGGTGAAATCTTCCCTTTTTGTTGACGTGCCTATTTCCTTGTGAGATAATGGATTCACTTCCGGTCTTTACCGGCTCCTCTTTTCGATACATGTAATCTATTCACTATAAGATGCCGAAGGGTTGGCTGGCTTATGAGGTGGTCCAAACGTCCGCAATGGATTGCGGACCTGCTTCGCTTAAAAGCCTGCTGGAAGGGTTTGGCATTCCGGTCAGTTACGATCGCCTGCGCGAAGCATGCCAGACGGATATCGACGGGACATCGATCGACACACTTGAAGAGATCGCGAACCAAATAGGGCTGGAGGCCGAGCAGATCATGCTCCCATCCGATCATGTGCTGCTGTACGATGCACATGCCCTGCCTGCCATTGCGGTGATCCGTCTGCCAAATGGGAATATTCACTTCACGGTCTTGTGGCGCCAGCATGGGCCCTTCGTCCAGGTGATGGACCCCGCGATAGGGCGGAGGTGGATCCAGTCCGAAACATTCCTCAAGGATCTTTACATTCACACATTTCCCGTTCCTGCGGCAGATTGGCGTGAGTGGACAGCGACACCTGAGTTCATCAAACCACTCGAATATCGGATGCGCAAGCTTGGGATCACGCGGGAGGTACAGGAGAAACTCCTCGCCTCCGCCAGCGCCGACCTCGGTTGGTTTCGACTCGCAGCCCTGGACGCAATTATCCGAATGGTGACGCAGCTTCTACGCTCCCGAGGATTGAGAAACGGAAGAGCAGCCCAACTCCTCGTTCAAGAACTGTATGCCCATATCTCTGCAAACCCAGTAGCGGCTTCCATCATTCCTGCCGAGTACTGGTTTGTCCAGCCTGCGCCCCCAGATGCGGAAGGTGGGCAGCAGCTGTTTCTGCGAGGAGCGTTGCTGATGCGCGTCCGGGGCAAGACGACGGATGCGGCTTCAGAATCGACATCCTCTGAACCGGTATTGTCACCAGTTCTGATGGCCGCGTTGCATGAGCCGCCGCATAAACCAGCGCGCGAACTTTTTAAGCTCTTATTTATAAATGGAAGAGCCTCGGCATTAAGAGCCGGGATCCTTGCCGTGCTGGCGGCCGGGGCGGTTGTGCTGCAAACCCTGGTCTTCTGGCTGTTGATCAATGTGAAAGCGAGAGTGCAGATCATCGAGCTGCCTGTAAGCACTGCGGGTCTCATCGCACTTGCATTGGGTTTGACGTGTTTTGGGTTGTCGCTCAACTGGCTAATGACAAACGCGCTGCTGACCTTGGGGCAGCGGATCGAAGCGCAATTGCGGCGACTCTTCATGTATCGCATTCCGTTGCTGGGCGACCGGTATTTTCGGAGTCGTCTGCGCTCCGATATGGCCGGGCGTAGTCACTTGATGTATCAGGTGCATTATTTTCCTGAAACCTTGGGTCGTATGCTGTTCATGTCCTGCGAGCTGGTCTTCACGGCGATCGCCATGCTCTGGGCCAGCCCCGAACAAGTCTTGCCGATCCTCCTGGCTGCCGGAGCTGCCCTGGGTGTGCCATTTCTCACATTCCCTTTGATGAGCGAACAGGATATGCGCGTCCGCACGCATCTCGGCGCGCTCTCTCACTCGTATCTCGATGCTATGCTGGGACTCGTCCCTCTGCGTGCACACAGCGCAGAGCGAGCGTTGCGGGGCGAGCATGAATCTATTCTGCGCTCCTGGCGCGATGCGTTCGCTCGACTGCTCAATCTGAAAATGTGCTTGATCGGTATTCAAGTTCTTTTGATCCTGACAAGCCTGGCCTGGCTGATTGTGCGGATGTTAGGTGGAGGGACAGCGACCCCCCTGGTGTTGCTTTTGGTGTTCTGGGGCCTGCATCTTGCTTTCCTGGGCAGGGAGATCATGCAGCACTTTCAGAATTACGTGACACAGCGAAATCTGACTCAACGCTTGATAGAACCCGTTGCTGCGGTGCAGGCAGAATCGAATCAAAAGGCAAAATCCACTCGGTACCAGGATCGACCTTCGGAACGATCTAAGAGCACGCCGCCCGCTGCGATTCACATGGACTCTGTTACTGTGCATGCAGGTGGGCACAGGATCCTTCAAAATATTTCCTTCGATATCCAGCCGGGCAGTCACGTGGCGATCATCGGACCTTCGGGCGCGGGGAAATCCAGTCTGGTGGGGCTGCTGCTGGGCTGGCACGTCCCTGCAGATGGTGAGCTATGTGTGGATGGGGTGCCTCTCGAAGCTTCGGCTCTGGAAGAATTGCGCCCTGCGACCGTATGGGTGGATCCGGGTGTGCAGATCTGGAACCGCTCGCTCCTTGAAAACCTGGAATATGGGATCTCTGGAACCAATGGAAACCAGGAGCAGGCATACGATCGGGCGATGGAACAGGCAGAATTGTTGGAGATCATCGCGAAACTTCCACAAGGTGTTCACACGCGATTAGGAGAAAGCGGAGGTTTGGTCTCTGGAGGGGAAGGACAACGCGTCCGTTTGGCGCGCGGGATGATGAACCCGAGGGCTCGTCTCGTGATACTTGATGAGCCGTTTCGCGGACTGGATCGGTACCAGCGCCAGGCCCTGATCTCCCGTGCCCGATCCTTATGGCGAGATGTCACCTTGCTTTGCGTTACCCACGATGTCCAGGAAACGCGCAGCTTCGACAGGGTGCTGATCATGGAGCATGGTCAGATCCTCGAACAGGGTGCTCCGGAAGCCTTGGCCGCGAACCCCGAATCCTGTTACAACGGCTTGTTGAACGCGGAAGAAGCTCTCCATCGCGAATTGTGGGGCGGAGAGTTCTGGCGATCGTGGCGCATGCAGAATGGTCGCGTGGAATCGATTTCGGAGAGACAGATTACATGAACGAGACCCTCACAGGTTGCCTCTGGAAACAGGAGCAATTGCGTGAGGCGTGGGAGCCATTGGCGCGCGCGGCAGGTCTGCAGCGTGGAGTTGCTCGTCTCAATGAATGCACACGAGGACTGGAAAGTGGATTGAATTTCGAGGATTGGCTCGATACCAATCTATCAAGGCAGGGATTGGAAGCAGAGCCGGTTCCGATTTCCTATGGCGAAGCAGAAGCATTGCTACGAGATGCGGCGCCTGCGATCCTTGAATACAACAGTTCGGAAGTTCACGGTTACTTCGTGCTGCTGCAAAGACGTTGGAACAGAATCGTTCTGTTCAAACCCGATGGATCCAAATGCAGCATTCCGCAACGTGAGCTGGCGTCCATGCTGCGCAATGAGCTGCGCGTATCCCATCGCCCGGAACTCTATACGCTGTTGGAATTCACGGGACTGCGCCCTGCCGATCGGGCAGGGGTATTGGATGCCTTCTTGAAAGAGGGGCTAAAGGACAAATGGGTCGGAAAATATTGGCGAGTACGCCCAGACCCTAGCTCTGACTTTTGGGGCCAGGTCCGCCGCGCCGGCGCTATTCCATTGTTATCAGGCTTCTTCGTTTCCCATGCGGCCACCTATGGTTTTCTACTCCTGTTTTGGAGCCTTTTGGGAAGGGCTGTGTTCGGTGGGACGATGGGTGTGGAAACCCTATGGATCCTGGCAGGCTTGCTTCTTCTGCTTGCGCCCCTTCGTCTGATATCGCCCTGGTTGTACGGTATCTTCTCGATCCGGGTCGGTGAACGATTGAAACAGCGCCTGCTGTATGGCGCATTGCGGCTGGAACCAGACGAGATCCGTCACCAGGGCATAGGTCAGTTCCTGGGCCGTGTGATCGAGACCGAGGCGATTGAAACCTCTGCGATGCGCGGTAGTGCGAATATTTTTATGAGCTTGATCCAACTGGTGATCACCGTACCCTATCTGGCATCCGGTGTGGGCGGCTGGTCCCTGGTGATCATCCTGTGTGCGTGGTTGGGGTGCTCCTTATATGTGGGCTGGCGCTATTTCGGTGCGCGCGTAGACTGGACGCGTACGCGTCTGAACCTCACCAACGATCTCGTCGAGCAACTTATGGGGTACCGTACAAGGCTTGCCCAGCAGCCGCGTGACGAATGGCATTTGCAGGAAGAACAGCTTCTCACTGATTACGATCGCTTTTCTACCGTGATGGATCGCCGGCATGCCTGGCTGAAAGCCGCGCTGCCCCATGGATGGACGCTGGTTGGTCTGCTTGCCCTCTTGCCGTTTCTCTCAGCTCCATCGACGGGAGTTATTGGAATTGCTTTGACGATTTCCGGTATCGTCTTCGCCTCGCTTTCGTTCCAACAGATGGCCGAAGGATTGACCCAGTTCAGCGATGCCTGGGTCGCATGGGATCAGGTCAAGCTTTTGTTTGAGGCTGCGGGCCGCCCATGGCGCTCGGCCGAGGCGTCACTCTCTGGTGCTGCGAAACCTAACTCGTCAGATGCCATGCTGGTCGCGGAAAATCTGTGCTTTCGACATGACACGCGTAGCGAAGAAGTCTTGAGTGACTGTAACTTTTTAATCAATGAGGGAGATCGAATCCTGCTATTGGGAGCATCGGGCAGTGGGAAATCCACTTTGGCAGCCGTTCTCTCCGGACTGCGCGCGCCGCAGGGAGGCAGTCTTAGGCTTGGCGGTAAGACTGAAAAAGAGTTTGGCGAACGCCTCTGGCGCAAACGGATCGTCGCTGCGCCGCAGTTCCATGAAAACCATATCTTCACCGAGAGTTTTGCTTTCAATCTGTTGATGGGCCGCCACTGGCCGCCAACGCGGGAGGATCTGCAGGAGGCACAACAGATTTGTGCTGCCCTCGGGCTGGACCAATTGTTGGACGAGATGCCGGGAGGCATGTTCCAGTTCGTCGGCGAGACCGGCTGGCAGCTTTCCCACGGCGAAAAAAGTCGTGTCTATATTGCGCGTGCCCTTCTGCAAAGGGCAGACTTGATTATCCTGGATGAAAGTTTTTCTGCTCTTGATGCTGGAAGTTTGCGCCAGTCGTTGGAATGCGTTGTCCAACATGCACCGGCACTGGTCGTTGTTGCCCATCCATAAGGAGATAGAAAGGAGGTGAGAACCATGAAGGTCAAGAAGACGAAAGTGAAAGCCGGGCCGCCTACCGGCACGATTCCATAAAAAGTTTGCATTGCACAAAAGCATGAAAGATGTGATGATTATGAAGGTGAAGAAGACAAAGATAAAGGCCGGTCCACCTACTAGTCATTACCCGTAAAATTTCCGTGTGTAAATAAGGAGGTGAGATTCATGAAGGTCAAGAAAACGAAGGTGAAAGCAGGGCCGGCTACTGGCATGTCACCATAACTAATCTGCACCTACCAATGAGGTTCGCCTGCGAGGCGGGCGAGCCTCAAACATCAGCAAATTGGCATGTGGTGAAATAGAAGGAGGTGAAACACATGAAGGTGAAGAGAACACATGTAAAAGCAGGACCATACTCAGGAGGCGGGTCATAAGGTTATTGACACTGCTTCCACATGATATTTAAATCTACCTATGTAGACCGGGAGGAATATTTAGTGTTATAGTTTCGTTGAGACGAATGCGTTGCCTGCTTTTCAATAAACCCTATGGAGTGCTTTCTCAATTCACCGATGAAGGCACAGGTCATCCTACGCTGAAACAATATATCGATGTGCCAGACGTCTATGCGGCGGGTCGCCTGGATCGAGACAGCGAAGGCTTACTGCTCCTCACGGATGACGGTCCCTTGATCAAGCGCTTAACCGACCCAAAGCATCACATTGAGAAAACGTACTGGGTCATGGTGGAGGGTGATCCAACGCCCGAACGGCTGGCTCAGCTCGAGCGCGGCATTCACCTCAAGGATTACATTACGCTTCGCGCGAAGGCCAGGGTCATTCCTGAGCCGAAACTGCCACCTCGTCCCAAGCCGGTGACTCCTCACGGCCCCACAGCGTGGATCGAGCTCAAGCTGCACGAAGGTAAGAAGGGCCAGATCCGTCACATGACCGCCGCGGTGGGGCTGCCTACCCTCCGCCTCATACGGGTTGCCATTGGAATCATCCAGTTGGGGATTTTGCAACCCGGCCAATGGCGTGACTTAACTTCAGATGAGTTGAATTCTCTCAAAAAGTAAGCACCTTTATAATTATTTCGTGGCGGGGCGCGCCATTCGCGGTATATGTAATGGTCTTGATGGCGTTTGCTGTCTTTAGTTCCGCTTCCCCTTCACGCGCGGCAACCGAAAGTATTCGCGGCCTCACCGTACGCTGTAGTGAATGCAGTCAATGCCCTGCGCGCCTCGTTTGGGTGTGCCCCGTACAGTAGTCAGCGCGGAAGTTCTTCAAAATCGTTGTAAAATCATCCCCACACTGGAGAATATTATGAATGAGATCCGTATTGACGCGTTGTTGCCGCCGGAGATGGCAGCACGCGCGGAATTTTTGGGCGTCCGCAAGGCAGAAATGCCGTTTCTCAAGGTGCTTATGTTATCGGTACTTGCAGGGGCTTTCATCTCCCTGGGTGCGATCTTTGCAACGACCGTTGGCGCCGGTGCTATGACCGTTACGGCCGCAGATGGATCGGTCGCCTTCAATACAGGTCTCCCTTATGGGATGACCCGCCTACTGATGGGACTAGTGTTCAGCCTGGGGCTTATCCTGGTTGTAGTAGGGGGAGCGGAATTATTCACGGGAAATAACTTGATCGTGATGGCCTGGGCAAATGGTAAAGTGACAAGTTGGGCGCTCGTTCGCAACTGGATCATCGTGTATCTGGGTAACTTTGTGGGTTCGATGGGGACGGTAATCCTCATGTTCTTGACCAGGCAGCACACCTTTGGTGGGAACTCTATTGGAATTACCGCACTGCGCATCGGAGTAGCCAAGGTGGATCTCACATTTGTTCAGGCGATCGCTTTGGGAATCCTTTGTAATGCGCTTGTCTGTCTGGCCGTCTGGCTCACGTATAGCGCTCGAAGTACAATGGATAGGATCGTGGCAATTATCTTCCCCATCACAGCCTTTGTTGCTGCGGGGTTCGAGCACAGTATCGCAAATATGTATTTCATTCCGTATGCTCTGTTCATCAAACAATTCGATCCGACCTTTGTTGCCGCCGTTGGACAAAACGTAGCAAAACTCAGTTTGCTTACCTGGCAGGCCTTCCTAATCAATAATCTGCTTCCTGTGACAATCGGGAATATCATTGGTGGGGCGCTGCTGGTAGCTGCGGCCTATTGGGCGATTTATCTGCGTTCCTAAAAGGATAAGCTATGAAAGCCTATGTGATGATCAAGACCCGTCCTGGCGATGTGAAAGAAGTGGTCCGTCGACTGCGCGAGATGACGCACGTCCAGGAAGCTAATATGACATTCGGTCCGTATGATGCGGTCGCGGTGATCGAGGACGAGAGCCTCGGTGCGCTGGGAACTCTCATCGCTTCATCCATCCAGCCTTTGCCCGGGGTGGAGCAAACGCTCACTTGTCTGGCGGTTGACGTCTAGTACCGGTGGTTCAAAAAACGAGCCCCTTCGCATGGAAAGGGCTTGTTTTCGCTAAGGCTGTGTTTCCGGCAATGTGTACCTGAGGATACGATTGTTGCCTGCATCTGTCACCCATACGAAGCCCGCCGGGTCCACGGCGATGCCTGATGCCAGCCCGATCTGATCCGGTCCACTGCCGAAGTCACCCCACGTCCGCACAAATTCTCCGTTTTCGGTAAACTCGATCACCCGGTATCCTTCCGGGTCGGTGATGAAAACATGCTTATCCTCGCTTACGGCAAGGAACGGTTTGTTTTCCAGGGATTGCCCAAACCAGGCATTGACGTCCCACTGGTTCAGCGGGAAATACTGGCTCGCATCTTCATTGGGGATGAACGATTGCACGCGTTGATTCCAGGTATCTGTCACAAAGACAGTCCCATCCTCGCTCACAGCCACACCGACGGGCTCATCGAATTGACCGGGGTCCAATCCGCCTGAGCCGAATTCCGTCAGGAAATTACCGTCTTCGTCGAAGACAGCGATGCGCTTGTTCCCGGTGTCGGCGACGAACACATGCCCGTCCGTGTCTACAGCAATTCCCCGCGGCCCCCAGAAGTAGCTCTTCGAGGCCGGGTCCTCAGGGAAGGGCTGGCCGTATTGTCCCCAGGAGGTGACGGCCTGGCCGTCTTCCGTAAATTTTTGAACGCGGTGATTCCACGTATCCGTCACATAGACTGAGCCATCCGGCCCTACTGCGATACCCCACGGTTCGAAGAATGTTCCCACGGGCGCATCGCCCTGGGCGCTGTCGGAAAAGGTGCCCCATTCCTGCAATAAGGTTCCATCTGCCCCAATATGAAGGATGCGGTGATTGCGCGAGTCCGCCACATAAATATCCTCGTTTTGACCAACTGCAATCGAGCGCGGGGCATTCAAACCCAGTGGTTGATAGCGGTCTGAGCCAAAGATCTGGTCGGCAGGAATCATCACCGTGCCTGCTTCATAGGGGTCTGTGGTAACCGGCGCTTCGGCCGGTCCTACGCCATAATTCCATATCTTCGCGGCGACATCCTTGCGGATGTACAGTTGCATCTGGTCGGCCGGTTGCCAGGTCGTCAACGTCATCGACGTGCTGCCGATGGCCTGGGCGTAGGTTGTGTAATCACGGTTGAACCAGATGTCGAAGATGCCTTCACGGATCTGGGCGTTCGTAATGGCATTCAGCACGCGGGTCTTGTCGAGGTTGAAGTAATCTTGATTGGGCCACCACATGCGGATGTAATCAAACTGGTAGAACTCATCGCCCAATGCTGCGGGGATCTTGTCAAAGTTCTTCTGATCGACGATGACCGCGACCGCTTCGCGCAGCGAGCGGGTGGGCTGATCGAAGGAGCGCAAGGCGGTGAAATCGCGCAGATACCAGACCATCGGCCAGGAGACGCCGGTGTCCGGCGCGCTGGCGTCGTAGGCGATCACCGCATTCAATCCGCCCGCGGTCCGCTCAGAGATCTCCTCTACCTGTGACATGACCTCTTTTACACCGGTCGCGCCATGGGCATAGACCAGATATTCGGTGGCGTTATCGTAATTGATATAAGAAGCCCGGAACGACGTACGGACCGTCTGAATAAACAGGAGACCAAAGATCGTCAGGACGACCAGGCTCACGAAGGAGTTACTGCGCTGCAGCCGCCAGAGATAAACAATACCGACGATACTGCCAATCAAGGCAACCAGGGCCGACCCAAACCTCAGCCAGCTCGGAGAAAGGCTTGCCGGATCGATGCCGGCCATGGATGCAGAATACATGAGCGAGGCGCCATTGATAATGCTTGATCCCAGTGTGATCAGTGCCAGGACCATCAGCGCCACAATACCCAGGCTGACCAGGTCATCTCGCATGACGTAGCCTAAGAATGCCCCGGTCAGGATCATGGTGACGAAGGGAAAGAGAAACGCGGCCGTTGCCTGGAGCTGCGCCAGCTCTGTGCCCTGGAAGGGAGGCGTCGCCCCGTAGAGCGATCGCAATGTATTGAAGGCGGCCAGGACAAAGACGACCAGCACGAGCAGCGCCAGTCCAAATCGCTGCGGTTTCTCCAACGAGAGGCGCGGCGCCAGCGAGTCGATGATCTGTCCGATTGCCCAGCCCGTGAGAAGGATCATCGGCCACGCCATGTGATAGGTCAGCCAGGGCATCCGCTCCCCGGCAACGGTAAATGCCAGGATGCTGCTTATGGCCCACCACACCGTCAATCCGAAAAATGCTCCAAAATTCGATTCGGCTGGCTCTGTCCCCGGGCTCTCCACAGTCTCGATGGAACGGACCTCGGTTTCTTCCAGTTCTGTTTCCACAATTTCTGGCGCCGGTTCACTTAGGGCAGACGGCCTCCCAAGCAGTTTCTTCAACCCTAAACCGATAGCCAGCAGCGAGCCAATCGCAGGCAGAAATTCATACATGGGGATTTGGATGAGCACATAGTAGTACTCCGGCTGGCTGCCGCGCTCCACGCCCTGCTGGACGAGCCAATAGCCAAGGGATCCTATTACACCCGTGAAAAAGCCTGCTGCGTTCGTGAAGACCGTCGTATAAAAAATGATGAAGATCGCCCAGAACACGGAAGCATATTTCCACCAATCGCGGTTCCAAAGCACACCAATCGCAATGGAAATGAGGAAGAGGGCTGCGACAAACGCCCCAATGATCATGATTGATCGTGCATCCAGCACACTGACCGAAGCGGCATCCGTGGGCACAGCAATGTTCAAGGTGGATTTAAGCCAGTCCAGGGGAAAGGCCGTAGCCATCGGAAGCACAAACGTGAAGATCAGAATGATCAGATCAAAGGCCCGATTCTTAGGCAGCCTGTGCCAGACGTAGGCCTGTAGAAAATATATGAGCCCCGCAGCCACCAGCAACAGCGCGCCCGCCGTCAGTACAACCTTGGGGAGGAGGGAACTCTGATCGGTCGGAGCAACTGCCGAGGGAATATCCTCCGGGTTCGCCGGGGCCGCCGTTTCTGTACCCGTCAGCGTTTCATGCGAACCGCTCAAATAAGCCCCGGCTCCTCCGATCCCCAACAAAACGGCGGCGCCTACCAACGCGATGACAAACGCTCGAAACAGACCTGGATTTTCCCTCCATGAGTTCCGGGTGATTTGGAGGATGAAATAGACTCCCAGGAAAACCAGCGCCTGTGCTGTGTAGATGAAAGCAGTTTCCTTAGCCGTAAAGTGCAAAACCGTTGCAAAAGTGACCAGCATTAGATGGCGCGCCTGTCCGCTCTCCAGATAGCGCAGCATGGCATATAGCAATAGGACCCCTGCGAGTCCGGCATACGACTCGTTACGAACATATCTGCCGTAGTAAAGCATGTAGGGCGAAACGACCAGCAGCAGTGCTGTAATCAATGCGCCGGCGCGACCAAGATAACGCCGCCAATACCAGATCAGCGCAACAGTGGCGATGCTAAAGATTACCGCGGGGATGCGAGACGTAAAGTCACTGGCGCCGAACAGGAAATAGGAGAGTGCAATCCAGTGGAACTGCCAGGGTCCGTGCATCATAGGGGTATGCTGGTAGCCCTGTCCGCGATAGAGAAGCCAGGAGAAATATGTGTGCAGGCTTTCATCATGACTCATCACACGTGACTCAAGATCGTAAAATCTTGTCACGATTGCCAGGAGAATGATCCCTGCAAATAATGCAACTTCGATCGTGATTGCCGAAAGGGCGGGATGGATAGGGCGTTCCAGCCAGGCGAATCGATTCCAGGTAAGTTTATCCGTGTTATCCATAAGACCTTATTTCAACTGAGATTGTGGACTTATACTTCAATCTTAATGTTCTGACAAGTTGAGACGTAATCTGTGTAAGGCTTTCGTAATACCTATCCGCCGGGTACGGATGGCGTGCGATTCAAGACGGGCGTATCCGTCTTCGTAAAAGTGGCCGGGTGAAATGTTCCCGTCGGGGTCAGATTGCAGACGGGGATTACCAGCTCCATCGCCGGGCGGACGACCCGGGACTCGAGTTGGTTGACTTCCATAAGGGACTCTTCAGAGATCGCGAAGCGCTCGGCAATCCCCGACAGGGTGTCGTCTTCTTGCACGGTGTATGGCATCCATGCACAGCCCTCCAGCGTGAGCTGCGTGCTGGTGGATTGCGCGGTCAGGATTGAGGGGGTCGGCACGACCGGAATAGACAGCGGCACTGGGCTCGATACTGGTGTTCCCGATATCACAAATTGCCATGCGCCAAAGAACATGGCCAGAAACACCAGGCTGACGGCCGCTGTGCGTATAGTCAGTAAGTTGCTGGACTTTGCCTGCGGGCTTTTTCCCGCGAGTCCGGCGATCGAGAGGGGGGCTGGCCGGGCGCTCCACTGCTTTCTCATCAGTGGAGCCAGGATCTGTGTTATCTCCTCGATCTCATTCGCGTAAGCCTGGCACTCGCTGCAGCCGCGTAGATGTGCAGAAAGGACCGCGAAATCCGCTGTTTTCAACATCTGGTCCATATGCAGTTGAATCAGCCTTCGGGCCTGTTCATGAGTAATCGACATTTCTATTTATTCTCCACGCATAGATTGCAACGCATCTCTCAAATTTTCACGCGCAGTGTGTAATCTGGAATGGACCGTTCCTTCAGGGATAGAAAGGATTTCCGAGATCTCAGAGACCGGTAGATCGTGAAAATAACGGAGGATGACGACGATGCGATGGCGCTCGTCGAGCCTGTTCAGAGAACGCCACAAGACCGCCTCCTTTTCGTTTTGGATCACAGCCTCCTCGGGTGAGATTTGCCTCTCGTGATCAAGCCGAAAGATCGCTGTCAGCGTTGTACGCAGCCGCTCGACGACCTTGCGTTTACGCAGGTGACTCCGACTGTGGTTCAGAGCGATCGTGTAGAGCCAGGCTCTGAACGATTTCCCTTCACGGTAGGAAGGCAGCGCTCTCAAGGCGGATAGAAACGTCTCCTGCGTAACCTCATGGGCTTCTGCCTCTTCGCCCAGGATGGATGAAGCCAGACGGAACACGCCCGTCTCGTATTCGCGGACGAGGGTCTCAATGGCGTCTTGGTTCCCAGCGATGCACGCAGCGATCAGCCGCCTTGGTTGGGCTTCCGTCATGCCTTCTATAAGATTAACGCGAGAAAGGTCGAAAATCTTCACGAGATTATCGAAAAACTATTTTGCGCATAGCCAGTTAATCACACTTCATTTCCTCATCTCTTTTGCCATTAAGAAGAAACCGCGCCAGCCAGTTGGCCGCAGCCTGCCTGGATATCAATACCGCGCTTCATTCGTATGGTGCACGGAATGCCAGCCTGCTCCAGAGTCGCTTTGAACAGCGCCGCTCGTTCCCGGTCTGTGGCGCGACCCTCGTAGCCCGCCGTGGGATTGAGGGGAATCGCGTTCACGTGACAAAGCAGTCCTTTGAGGCGGGTTGCAAGCTGTCTTGCGACCTCCGGCGTATCGTTGACACCGTTGATCAAGGCCCATTCAAACGTAATACGCCGGCCTGTCTGCAATACATAATAACGACATGCCTCCAGGACATCATCGATCTTGTACTTCTTATTGATGGGGAGCATGCTGACCCGCGACTCGTCATCCGCGGCATGGAGCGAGATGGCCAGATTCACCTGTCGCTTTTCGGCTGCAAAGCGCCGGATCATCGGGACAAGTCCAACGGTCGAGATCGTGAAGCGACGTGCACCAAATCTATATCCTTCCGGATGGTTCAATCGATCGATGGCTTCCATCGTGTTGTCGTAATTGTGAAACGGTTCGCCCATGCCCATCAGGACGATATTTGTCACAGCCTCGTTCTGTTCTTTTAACATGCGGGCATAGTACATCACCTGTGCGACAATCTCGCCGCTCGTGAGATGACGCTTAAAGCCCATCTGTCCAGTCGCGCAGAATACACAGCCCATTGCACAGCCTGCCTGCGTAGAGATACAAAGCGTCCGTCGGCCGCGTCCGGTGAATGTATCTGGATCATATTTCATCAAGACCGCCTCGATGACCTGTCCATCCTTCAGCTCAAAGAGTGTCTTACGCGTTTGCCCGTCGGAGGAGTCCATATATAGTTTGGGCTTGATGGGGGAGACCAGGAGGGGGCCGATCTTTTCCCGTAAGGATTTGGGCAGGTTCGTAAACTGCTCAGCCGTGCTATAGAAGTGCTGGTACAAACCCTGCCAGATTTGCTTGGCACGGTAAGTGGGCTCGCTCCATTCTTGTAGAAGAGCGGTGATTTCGTGTAGATCTAAATCGTAGATGAGCATAAGGATTTAACCAATTAACGTTTCCAGGTCCTCGACGATAATATCGATCTTCGGTTTCCAGCTCTCGCCTTGCTCTCTCGTCGCCACGCCGCTCAGGACCAGTGCCGTGTGACACCCTACCGCCTGACCTGCCGCAATGTCTGTATCCAGTCTATCTCCTACCACGAGCGTTTCTTCCTTGTCTGTACCGAGTTTTTCCAGAGAAAGTTCCATCAAAAATGGAAAAGGTTTGCCTGCGACGATTGGTTCCACACCGGTGGCAGTCGTCACGACGGAATACCACGCGCCCGCGCCGGGAATCAGCCCGCGTGGTGTAGGAAACGTCTTGTCCGGGTTGGTTGCGTAAAAAGGTACGCCTCGCCGCACCAGAAGGGTTGCTTCGATTGCTTTCTGAAAGTTAATACCTCGGTCCAGGCCCATCACGACAACTTCCGCCTGTGGAGCTTCGTCCACCGAAAGCACCTCAAACCCTTTCTCTTCCAGCGGCAAACGAAGGCCGTCTTCGCCGATCATGAAAACCTTGGTGCCGGGCGGAAATTTCTGGGCCATAGCATGGACGGCCGCCTGCGAAGAGGTGATCACTTGCCGCGGTTCTGCGTCCACACCGAATTCCTGAAGCTTTTCTACATACTGTTCCGAGGTCTGCGTACTGTTGTTGGTCGCGAAGACAAACTTCAGTCTACGGGCGCGGATGCGGCCGAACAGCGAGGCAAGATCGCCGATCGGCGCATCGGAGCGCCAGATCACGCCGTCCATGTCGATGATGAGGGATTTGATGTGAGAAGGGAGCATAATGTTTCGGGTGGTTGAGTAGGGCTGAGCAAATGCGAAGCCGGTATCGAAACCACAAGTTATGAGGTTGCGGCTAATTTTTGGTTTCGATGCGGGCGAGGGCTCGTCTCGCCCTACTCAACCAGCGTTTTATTTCCAAATTTCCGTACTAAATATTCCAACACTGGTCCATCGATCCATGTCCCTTGCGGATCGGCGCGCTCTTCGAAGTTTTCGTTGCCAATAAACTCACTGAACGCCTCGGCAAAGGTTTTTTCATTTCGCAGGTAGCCCGTCTGCCTGAGAATATCGGTCATCTGAGTTAAGACATGATCTTTGAATTCCACGCGCTCGCTGTCCGAGCTCTTGCCAAAGTACAGCTCATGCATTTGGAGCAGCTCGCCAAGCCGCGGCACCGGGTCTTCGTGATCGTCCACGCGATAATCGAGCCAGCGGTCAATGAAGCCACCGTAGCCTGCCTTGGGCTTGGCCACATAGATCGCCGCGGATTGGCGTCCGCGTTTGTCGCCGCCGGCGCGATCACCTGCCAGTAGCGCCGCATAGAGCCGGATTGGCAGGTTGCCGGTTGTATTCAGGAAAGCCTCCTCCATCGCCGGGACCACTTGATCGTGAACGAGGATATTGCCTTGAATGGCATAGCCTTTTCCGGAAACGCCGCCGGCCCAGGCGAAGCATCCGCTTCTTGAAAATGTCGCCGAGCCGCCCTTCGCATCGATCAGGCCGACCTGTCGCAACTCTTTATCGGGATCGTCCTCGAGCAAACGCTCGAGTGTTTCCTGCGCGGAGAAGCCTGCTGCCATCAACGCCAGCCCTCGCGGCCCATAAGATGTATTCGCAAAGGACTGGGTTGCCACCCCACCAGCCTCTGCCTGTACCCACGGGACAACGGCGCCTACTGCAGGGAACTTCGAGGCGACCGCTACACCCCAGGCTGTTTCTTCGAGCTCACAAGCGACGATGGAAAACGTCATAAAGCCTCTATGAGGAGATTATACCTTCCAGCGTGAAGCCCATAAATAAAAGTCCGCCAGTTCATGGCGGACTTCAACTAGTAAACGACACAACTAACAAACTATCGAACTACTTCACTTTTTCGGGCGCCGCGAGCACCTGATCCACCAAGCCATACTCGACCGCATTCTTGGCTTCGAGGTAGTAATCGCGATCGCTGTCGCGCTCGATCACTTCCAGTGGTTGGCCCGTGTGCTTTGCCAGGATACCAAGCAGCAACGCCTTCAGGCGCAGGATCTGCTTGGCCTGGATCTCGATGTCGGTAGCCTGACCCTGTGCGCCGCCCAGAGGCTGGTGCATATGGATCGTGGCGTTCGGTAGTGCATAGCGATGACCCTTCGTACCGGCAGCCAGTAGGACTGTGCCGAAGGATGCGGTGACGCCCACTGCAAAGGTGCTGATCGGGTTCGAGATCATCTGCATCGTATCGTAAATCGCCAGCCCGGCATAGATCACGCCACCCGGAGAGTTGATATACATGCTGATCTCTCTCTCAGGGTCTTCGTGATTCAGGTACAGCAATTGGGCTACGATCAGGTTAGCGACCTGGTCGTCAATGGGTGTGCCCAAAAAGATGATGCGCTCCTTGAGAAGCAAGGAATAAATGTCATAGGCGCGCTCACCGCGGCCGGATGACTCGATTACCATGGGAATAACGCTTTTGAAATCAGGGATCATGTTATCTCCTTATATTCACACTGCCGCTGTGCGGCGTGCTTCGCCTGTATTTCGCCAATGATACTGGCTCCGTATTGGAATTACGTTAAAACTTTATCAGGGTTTTGGGTAAGGCGGGTTGGCTGCGCAGCACCCCGGAGAGGGTGATGATGGTAACCCGCCCTACTTTCTTTTATTCAGGTTTTGCATCGGGGCTCACGGACGTGTCGCCTATAACCGGTTCCGTGTCCTCGTTTGCGTCTGCTTCCACATCCTTATTCGTCGGTTCGATCAAGACCTGTGTCTCCGGCGGGGTATCCTCTTCCTGCTTTTCTCTCGGGGAAGCCGCGGCTTCTGTCTCCGTGTCCATTGACTCGCTGTCCAGTGATTCTGTAGCCGGTTCCTCGACCTGCTGGCGCTCCTCTGGTGGGACGTATTCGCCGACAGCAATCGACTTCAACGTGTCCAGCGCGCGGCGGGTGAGGACACGGTTCGCCGATTCCATCGCAACGGCCTGGGCGACGCGCTGCTGTCCGCGACGACCGCCGCGGATCTTGCTCAAGTCCACGCCCTGCATCGTCAGCGCGGACAGGGTCTGGTTGAACTCC
>LLBY010006276.1_pt4 | contig 17683 bp, 15 predicted proteins | sample 1489401 | NCBI WGS metagenome assembly LLBY01 (sample SAMN04092656, study PRJNA295927) | soil metagenome | biome: Soil prokaryotic community; feature: Bulk soil; isolation source: soil from tomato rhizosphere | host: tomato cultivar Hawaii 7996 | place: South Korea | collected 2011-11-01 | reverse complement strand
TCAGAATTTACCGTCATGATGGGAATGCAATCAGACACAGAGAAAGCAACTCTAATATCTAATGGTATGCGTTCCGGAGTAATACGAATGGGGAACAAGGGTGGTGAGTCTAAAAGCTCAGTATATTTGTCCGATGAGGGGTTTGACATAAGTAAGAAACTGTGCGAGCTTGCCATGATGGAACCAGAGGCGTTCGTCGATAGGGCTAGAAAATTGGCATCGTGGTCGAGCCAGGACAATTCCCTCGTCCCCATCAGTCACTACTCAGCATGACCCTGCAAGATGATAAAATTGCGAATGCTATTCGCAAAATTTCAGAATTCGAAGAGCAGACTTATGGGTCTTATGTAAAAACTATACCTAGCAATGAATTCTGGGATAACGTATTACATGCGGAAAATGTATTCATTTCAAAGCTATCTAAGAGGCCAATCTCATCATTTGAGATAGATGGGCACTGTCAGGCATTCAAAAAGTGGTTCACATCACAATGTCTCAAAGAAAAAGGTTTATAGATGGCGACGCAAAAGAAGGATGCGACTGCCAAATCTGTATCAAGCAATACCCTAGAGATCCTGTTGAGAAAGATTGGCAGGAACTTAGCAGACGAGCAAGTTTGCAGGTTCTTCAAAATTCCAGAAGAAATGAAGGTGACGCCTTGCGACTTCTTTGGCTATTCGAGAACCGGGCGCGCTATCCTGATTGAAGCGAAGATGTATAGCGCTACCGAAAGGCTTCCTATAAGGAAAGAAGGAAGCAAGGGATGTGGCATCGCATGCCATCAGCTCCAGGAACTAGATGATGCTCAAAAGGCTGGAGCTATTTCCCTGTTTGTCTGGCAATACAGGGATGCATTCACAATCTTCTATCCAAGCACAGTTATTAGTATTATGGAAGTGAACAATACGAGATCTGTATCTGTCTCAAATTTCGTATGGCATCACTTGCATAATCTTCATCAATGCTTGAAGTGGATTATCGAACAGATCTCCACTCAGAATCTGCGACAGATCCCACTGGTGGAATGGCTTGGAGCAGGGCCTCCACTCTCGCTTGGTCGTTCCCCATCACTGCAGCCGAAATCTTGACCGCACCCCAACTCCATTCCTCAAATCCCTCATTACGCTCGACTAGGGGGCCGGGATAAGCCGACAGGGGAAGAGGCTGACCGTCGTTCCATGCGAAGGCGTCTGCCATCCACCAACGACCATCCTGTTCCCACCAACCGAAGTTCACGAACGTAGCGCAAACGCGCTCCAGCACGGAGCGGCAGAGCGTGGCTGTCTCGCCCCCGAAGCGTAGCTCTGCCGCGCGCAGCCCCAGGATGCCCAAGGCTTCCTGCCAGGGCTGCACGGCAAGGATTCCGTGCAGCACTCTCGGATCCTGCTGCAGGCCGAGCGGCGCCAGCACAGCGCCTGCCGGTGGCCGCGTAGCGCGCTCGATGAGCCGCACCCGCTCCAGAATTCTCGCCCGGAACCTGTCACGCAACGGCGTTACAGGTAGGCAGCAATCGATCCATGCGGCCGACAGCAACGTCCGCCCCATCCCCCTTGGAGCACCGACGCCGGAAGTGCTCAGCCTCGGATCGATCGTTTCGCCAGAGAGGAACTGAAGAGCCTCGCTCTCAATGAGGTGGAGCAAAAGCGGACTGCCGGTCAACAGGTAGGCGCCGCAGAGCGTGTTGTTGCTCCAGTGCTCCCGATCCTTCCCGGTCCACCCGCCGGAAAAGGAGGGCGTGGGCTGGCCCGTCTTGCCCAACCGGTCACTCGACACCGAAGGGTGGAAGTGCGTGTAGAAGGACCACGTCACCCAATTCGGATGCGCCCAGGGAAGCACCGGCGAGCCGTCCAGCTCGCGAAAGCGTCCGGGGCGGTGAGCTTCAGCCATCGCTGCCTGGAGCGCGTGGAGCGCGTGGAGTGGCCCGCCACCCGGCAACAGGAACACCGGCCCCAGCTTTGTCGCCCCGAAGTCCTGCTGCCCACCCGTCTGGCCTGCATTGGCCGCGAGACCGAGATCGGGGACAGCCCACGATCCAGCAGGCGACGCCATCCGACCGCGCCAGTTCGCCAGCGCCTGTTGGTATTGCGCCTCTGAGTATTCCAGACCATCCGGAATCACTCCAAACGGACCCCACCTGTCCTTCCAATCTGTCGGCGGAGACGCTGCAGCTATCGGTCCGTATTGCCAAGCTGTTGCATTAGGATCTCCACTCATGGAAAGAACTCCTCCCCAAGCGTGACCTTGACTGTCAGCTGTGGTGATTTGATTCAGGATAGTATTACCTAAAACTCCTCTCCAGCTCCCCCACCAAATGAATGGAATTACTCCGAATTTCCCTGACAGTGTTACTGTGTCTGTCTCGTAGATTGCATTCGTTGCAGGACTTGAGTTGACCATCAGCAGTTCGAACGGCACCACCGAAGAACCTGGGCAAGATGTGGCCCAGAGATCTACGGCCATCAAGCTTCTTGGAGAACGCCCACGGAGGTGAATGAGCGCGCACGGGGCGTCCGGCGTGATCTCCACCGTGAACGTGACGGCCTCACCGTTGATCCGTAGCTCGATGGGGAGATCCAGCGAAGCCGGTGTAGCCGGCTCGGCTTGGATCGCAGACTGCAGGGGGAACACCGAGCGCTCGTAGGAGTCGAGCGCAACGAACACCCTCCGGAACCCCTCCGGCGTCGCCGCTCGCACCCAATCCCTCCGCGGGAACGGTGCTGGATTCTCTGCAACGATTACTGACGGCTGTAAAAGAAGAAGCGAAGTGATGACGATCATTTGCCTGGTGGGTGATGTTGGTTCAAGAACTGCGCAATCCTTTGCTCTAGCATCACAACATTTTCAATAAGCTTGTCGAACCTTCTTATCATGTTATTGTTGCTGTGTATGATATTATGCAAATTTGCAGTAAACTGCTTGTGAGCTTCAGATAGCAACTTATCTTTATACCGTATGTATGCAATAAACATACCTACGACAGTGATTAGCGCTGATGCAACGACCAATTCCAAGGCATTACTTGCGGGCATGAGGGCACCCCGGCGGCTTGGGGGGAGCCGGCGGCTTGGGGGGTTGAGGTGGCTTAGGCGATCCCGGACTTGGGGGGCAACCCCTTCCGGGCCGTGATCGGCCCACGAGCGAGGGCGGCAACTTTGGGGACTCCGATCCATGACATCAGAACGGCACTCCCAAACGTGATAAGCAACTGCCAAAATTTGGCTGAATTACCTTCAGCAAGAGCGCCAACGAGAGCGTCATACTGATCTTTTGTGATTTGACCAGTATTATACATATCCCTAAGAACACGCTCTGCATGCTCAGGATTTTGACATGCGCAAACGAGGATAGCAAAAATCACAGATAAGAATAAAAGTCTCATTTCACAAGCTCGCTCTTCCTGATGATTGGTCTGGCGATTTCGTAGGCCCGCCGGTTGGCCTCGTCACGGCTGATTTTACCTTTCTGGTGCGCTTTCCGGAGATCCGAGATCGCCCTCTTTGCGGCATCCACTTGCGACTGCACCTGACGTTCGGATGGCGTCATGAGATCGCTTCCCTCCAGTTGATCCAACCTAACAGACAAGTCATACAACTTGTCAACCATTCTAGATTGACCATGAGGCTCTTGAGAGAAGAAGCGATTGACCGGGTTCGCAGACCATCCGGGATGATTTTTGAGCCCAAGAAGTTCGTCAGCAGCACGCATAACTGAGGTTGTTGCTCCAGCAGTGTAACTGCCAAGGTAGTGCTCGATCTCGATCGGAGTCAGGAGACCACCGACGGACCTGGAGAGCACCTTCGCGATCTCGGTTGTGTATGCGGTGGCTTGCTCCGACGGGATCTTTGACTTAGCAATCCACTCCGGAGTCAGGGCACGGTTGTAGAAAGACTGGTAGTTGAACTCACCTTCAATCAGCGGGCGAATGAATGCTGGTATCAGGGCAGCCGGCCCATCCATGTATCCCAGGATGGAATTCCTCAGAATGGTCCCGACATCGACTGGCTCACCTTTCTCGTGCATCCCATCTGCAATCGTCTCAGGGACAGAACCGAACATAACGCCAAGTTCGAACGGTTTCGGAATTGAGACGATCTCTCCCCAAAGCTTGAAGTTCCAATACATTGACTTTCGCCATTTTGGCAAGTCTTGATACCAATCCTCATCTTTATTCATCCACCACAAGAACAATGATGGGACCGTGATCGATACGATTCCGTTAGCGAACGCTGCTCGCTGCAGCCTGGCACGTTCCGCATCGGTCGCACCCTCTCTCCCCGCCAACGCCCGCCACGTCTTCCGCTGGCCTTGCAGTCCTGGATTGAAGTATGGAATCATCTGATTCAGGATACGGGAGACGGTGCCAGCCCTTGCGAAGTTTACTGTAATCTCTCGCCCAGCTTCCAGGGCTCGCATCCTTGCTTCTTGCTCGGATGCACCTTCAGACTTTGCCTTATTGTAGACGTCAGCGAACTCGGCTATACGTAGAAAGTTCTCTGGGGCTTCAAGGAGAGATTTAGCTTGATCTACAACCTTGGATACAGTAAGAAGCGACTTCTTCATAGTTGATCCATGTTGACCAAGTAGGTTCCTCATTCTGCCTTCAGAATAGAATGAGCTAGTTCTGACACCTAGTTCCTCATACATTCTCCTAAACTGTCCGGTTTTGTCTACATACAGAGAGAGACCTTTGACCCATTGAGAGAATCCAGATAGAGGTCTAAACTCCCCTTTCTTGGAGAATACTGAGTAAGAAAGAATATCTCTTGGTATGTTGGCTACAGTGAAACCGATATTTACTCCAGTTGCGAAGAATCTAGTAACTGCTGCTGGAAATCTCAAGATCTCCCTTAGCACGGGAATGTCTAACCATCCCATAGATGGCTTAGCATCGATACCCATTAGGGTCTCGTAAACCTTAGTATCGACTTCTAACCATTGAAGATTCTCGTTCTGCTTCTCAAGGATTGCCCTATGTTCATGATCTCGTGAGATCCTGTTGATATCTTCAGCAGTTAGCCTTGGAGTGAATGCGAGGATTGCTCTGGTTCCAGTGGGAATCACTTTCTGACTGAAGAGTGTAACGACTCCAGGATCGCTTCCCAGAGAATCTCGCAATGTCTCAAAGAGAGGATCCAGTGATTCGTCTCCAGCTTTCTTCTGAAGGGCATCTATTACTGAGGCAACCGGATGGTCGTGGGGCACTCGATCACGCTCCACCACCGTCGCCAGACCACCCAGCTCATGAGCTTGGGCCATTCGATAGAGCGCCGTCATGACCATGTGCTGATGAGCACGGGAAACCAGCGTCGTGGCCACGTCCTTCAAGGCCATCATCGGGTCCCGGATCTCCGCCCCGAACCCCTCGATCTGCATCAGCCCAGATCCGCGTTCTGCTACCCCCCTGCCCCCAGCCTGAGGCCGTGGCCCCTCAATCTCCCGGAAGAACGGGAGGTAAACCACGTATGAATCCTTGATCCGTTGAGCTGATTCCTTGCTAATTGCTCCAGACTCAGAAACGTAGTCTACAACAGAATCAGTCCACGTCTTTAGCTCTCTTGCAACCGAACGAAACTCTGGATTAGCTCTTTGATGTTGCTGGACAGCATATGCGTAATCCCTCAATGGAAGGAGAGCGCTCTTTCCTTGTTTCAGGAGTTCCGCATTCCTAACAGCAACCAGGTAGTCGGTGAAATTCTCCTCATTACCCTTCACTTTTCCTATGATAGATTCGAGTGAGGATACCTTTCCTGCAGGAGAATCGAATCCCTCTTTGATCCAAAGTGCAACCTTCTTGGCTGCAGACATCCTAAGCGCATCATACATGCGACCGGGGTTGTCTAGGATATTTACTTCATCCGGATTTCTACCGACAGATCGAAGATGCTTTTCTGATCCTAGCTTCAAATCAGCTGCATCATCGAACATAGCCTTATTGATCGCGTCGACAGCGCGCTGAATTGGAGTTCGCTCAGCAGTTTCCTTCTCTGTCTCGGTAGCGATTTCGGTAGCGCTGGTCCTAGACATTCTAACACGAGCAATAGCACCCTGCACATTGTAGTTGTGCAGCATACTTTGAATGCGTTGGTATTGACTCCTGATAGCTGCGTTCTCTGGAGCACGCAAGAAATCTTGCATGACTCGTGATAGATTAGGATACGAAGTAAAAATTGAATCGTCACCTAGCAGATTCCTTGCATGCCACTCCGCCCAAGCCTCAGCGGCGGCTTGCCAAGTCGTCAACCTATTAGCTCCAGGATAATCCTTCAGTATTGATACCACATCACCAAATATACCGGGATAACTATTGAACCAATCTTCAAGGGCATCCTTGAATGCAACTCCACCTCTTTCAGCTAGTGCATGCCTGGACAAAGCATGCGACCACTCATGAGATGCAACAACAAGATCTCTACCTTCTTTGATCCTTGTCAAGTTCTCGAAGAACTTGAAGAGACCTTCGGCACCTCTCCGCACTCGGCCAAATCGGATCGGAGTTCGCACCGGATCTCCCTCGCGGGCGCCGAATCGCCGTGTGGTGAAAGGGACGCGCCAGCCTGACCGCGCCGGGCGACCCTCCATCTCAGCAATGATGTCCATGGCCCGCGTCGGCCGAACGCCAGCGGAGGGTTCCAGCTGGCGAGTGGGGGGATGCTGGAAGGAACCGGGTCCCTTGCGCTCACCAGCCGGCAAGTGACGGTATTCGGTCTCGCCGGACGGTTTCGCGGGTCCAAGATCGCCTCCTGGCTCAGTTCGTGGCGCCTCAGCGGGTTGAGATGCAGCCCGAAGAGCCTCCGCGCGGCGTCTCAGATCAGCTGCCTTGCCAGGGTTCTCCTTCTCCATCTTGGCAGCCCACGCCTCAAACATCTCGGGGGTGGAAGTCCGGGGACCGGGTTCCTCGATGATGCCCGGCTCAACCGCCTGGGGCCGCCCCCGGCGCTCACCCTCCGCCGGCCTCGGTCGCCGACCCAGCTTCTCCTCCAACTTGGCAATCCGCTGGTCCACGCGCTCCAGGGCCTCTACGTCGCGGGCGCCGGTGAGCTTGGAGACGCCGTGCTCCCGCATGAGTTGACGCCGCTTCTGCTGCAGCTCACCCAAGATGAATTCATCTAGGGCTCGAATTTCGCCACGAATTCGTTCCTTAGCAGCTATTTGCCATTCAGGATTTCCCTCAGAAGTTCTCTCTTGCTCAAACTTTTGTCTCTCTTTAGCTTCTAATTCTTCCTTAGTTTCTCTCCTTTTTGACTCTGCAGCCTTTCTTTCTTGTGCCGATACTGGCATCTCTGATTTTTCTCTTGCAGTTACATATTCTCTTTCAATCTTCATCAATTCAGGAAAACTCTTTGCTCCCTCTTGCGCCTTGGATTTCTCTGATTGAGGCTTATCTCCAAATGTTGGTGTATACTCCTCGCTTATCTTTCCTACGCCCTTGAACTTTTCTTCAAACAATCTCCTGAGGCCACTCTTCTCTGGAGCTTTGAGACTTATTTCGCCACCCTCTTCCTCAACCTTCCTCATCTCAGTCTCTTGTTTTGGACCGAGTTCCATCTCTTGCACATCTAGGCGGCGCTCTATCTCTCCCTTCACTTCCTTCTTTGCCATCACCTCACGGAAAGTTGTAGGGACGGCGAGTGAGGTTTCGCCTAGCTTGCGTATATCCTCAGCTTTACCACCCAGCGCAGCCACTTCCTCTTCAGAGGCGCGACCTTCGGCAACCTTGCGCGCAAAACCCTCGCGCGTGCGAGCCGCTTCCATCTGAGCCATCGTCGCGGCAGGGCCTTGTGGTCCCAATGCCTTGAAAAGAAGCATGCCAACAATGTTCTTCGCATATGTCTCAAACGTCGTTTGATTTGGATCCTTGACAAAGTCCCAAAGAGAACCAAGTTCAGCCGCTTCGAGAGCCCCGAAGCCAACCCCTTCAATTGCTCCAGAGATAGCCGCAGCCATTCTCTTCGGCATCTTCTGGCGCTGAGTCAACCAGTGCTCGGTGCGCTTGCCCATCCAGCCGAACGCCATCAGCACCGGAGCCATAGCCATGCCATGGCCGAACGCCGCCCCGTAGCCGTCCTGCTCTCCGTAGGCCAAAGACTCGGCTGCACCGTTGGCTGCAGCCGCACCGAACGTGGCCCCCAACATCTGTGTCACCTTCAGGGCGCGCTCACTGGCCGCACCCTTCAGGCCAGCCGAACCAAGGAAACCGAGCCCCTTGGTGGTCAGGTTCCCGAACGCCTTGGCACCCGCGTTCATCGCCATCCCCGCCGGAAGGCCGAAGCCAACGCCCATGCCAATGACGCGGCTGGCGCCGAGCGCCACGTTGCGGAACCCATTGCGCTCCGCCGCTTCCTGCTCCCTGGCCCGCTGGAACTCCTCTACTGTGTTCTGAATGTTCTTATCAGTTACATGAGCAAACAACATGGACATTGCATCCCCGAATCCGGGGACCTTGCTCTTGTCCACGTAGAGCTGCCCATCTGGACCAACCACGTAGTTGCGCGGGGGATCTACCGACGGAAGGCCGAGGGCGCGCAGGCCACGGTCCGCCAAGTTCCAAGCCCCATGGATCGCGTGCAGACCGAAGTCCGACGCTCCCTCGACAAGCTCCAACGCCCCGATGGCAGCCGTGCCCATGACTCCAGTTTGGAGTTTCTGTTCTCCGCTCCGGAAATATCCAACCCCACCCTCACCGGCTTCACGGTTGATCCACTGAGCGATCTCTTTCGTTTTTGGGTTCGTCCAGAATGAAGTTGTTGGATCGGATACCTTCATCTGCTGATCCAACTTCACGGCCATCTGCCTGACCGCAGCGACCCTATTGGGGTCGATCACTGCAGGTTGAAGTTGCTTTACCAACTCAACGTATTCATTCTCATCCTTTGGCTGCTTGATGAGCAACTGACTGTTTTTTGCCTTGTATTGCTCCGCAACCTCGGACATGAACTTTTGGATCTCGCCAAATCCACCCTGCTCCAAAACTGAGTCAATCTCCTGACTCTTTCGTCGCATCTCCAGGATGCGACGCTCCACCTCAATGCGGGGATCTACCGCCGCTCCGATCGGTGCCGTCTGATAGCGCGGGTCTCCGCCCGAGCGCAAGACTTCGATCGTCGCCATGCCGGCCTGGCGGCGCTGCTCAACAGCTGTGCGCTCAAAGGTCCCCCAATCCTCATCCTCGAACGCCTTGAGGTGTTCGGCCCTCGTGGCGATTCCTGTCCCGAGATCTCGGAGTCTGTTTACATCTGGCAACAGCCTCTCAGAGTCTCCACCAACGTCTATTCCTGTCACAGTCCGGATCGCCTCATCTGTGTATAAGTAGGAGCCTGCCGCGGCGGGGCTTGCGGAGACTCAGCCATCACCGGGGGAGGGCCAGCAGGGGCTGGCCGCTGATCCAGCACCGGCTCCAGGTTCGATCCTCCGCCAGTCGGAGGTGGACCACCAGCCGACGGAGGAAGGCCGGCCGTGGGAGAGCCGCCGGCACCAGGATTGAACGATGTGAATCCATTCAATACAGATCGCGCAGCTAACTGATTCTGAAACCTGATCTTGTCATCTAGAGACTTGAGACCGAGAAACTGACTGAATTGTCCACCAGATTGAGCGGACAACTGAGATATCAGTGCCCCGATGTCCCTCACCTCATTAGTGAATTTCACCATGTGAGGATTCGTGTAATCCACCACTCCAGAAGACGGGAGATCTCCTCCGGTTGTCTCGATGAATTTCAATGCGCTTGATGCGATCTTCTGGTTTAGGACGGCGCGAACTCTAGGTCCGGCTACTCCGGAAGATATCTCTTTCTGAAGTTCTGGATCAGGATTATCTTTCATCATGCTAGAAATGTTTTCCCAATCCTTATCAGTGGCCTTGCCATTTACGAAGTTCTCTAGCATCTTTGCATCTGATTCGATCGGTGCCTGAAGGTTTTTCTTCAGGCTGGCAACGCCCTCCTTGTCGCCGCTCATCTGCGCCTTGATGAGTGAGCTTCGCACTTGATCCCGGTAAGCCTCAGCGCGAATGCGCTCGGTGTCCGCAGAGAAAGCCTTACGGCTTGTCTCCGCCATCCCTTGCTCGGTGGGGACGAACTTCGAGCCGGACATCTCCAGCGGCTTGGACGTCTGCTCAGACTGCAGCATCGCCTCCGGATCGGCGGACATCCCACCTTGATTCATTTGCTCGCGGAGACGGGCCATACGGTCGCCAAGCTCGCCACCACCTTGCGGTTGACGCTCAAACCCAGACCGAGCAGCCTGCAAGTCGATCTCCTGCTGCTGCATCCTTATTCTGTCTTCTTCTGCCTTCTTTTGGAAGGCTAGTTGCTCATCCCTCTGCTGCGACTCTCTTCCTTGAGTCAGAATGTTGGAGATGTTCTGAGCGCTCTGGCCAGCCATCGCGGCAGTTCGAGATTGCTGCTCGGATAGAGAGTCGGCAGCTCGTTGATGTAGCTCTGCACCGGCAGTTGCAGCCCGAATCATGCGGTCGGACTGCTCACCGTAACTTCCGATCTTGACCATGTTCAGAACCAGCCGGTTGAAGTTGAGCTAGAAGCCGCTTGTCCGATGCCGGCTGCAACCCCGGCAATGTTTCCTGAGTATGCGCTAGCGAGTGCTACAGCGATACCGGCAATAAATCCAACTCTTGCCTGCTTCTTAGCTTCAGACTTTTGTCGCCTAAGCAATTCAGCTTGCAAATCTAGTTTCTCTTTTTCAATCCAATATGAGAAGTCTGCAGACTCGTATTCCTTGTTGGCATATAAGTTGGCAAGGTCTCGATAATATCCAGACTGCATAGATGCCAGTGAGCCCCTGCCTCTCTGCTGGACCTGACCGAGACCGGATTGAATGGCCGCAATACCCTTCTGCTGCTGTTGCTCATTCTGTCTCTTAGAGATAGCCTGAGCAATGAAATTCATCTTGGCTGCAGCAGTGCCAATTGTATCCGCTCCTTGAGAGGCATTGGCCAGCTGCTCTGGCGTCATGAGGAAGTTTCCTTCCTCGTCCACAAGCCTTCCGCGACCGATGGATAGACCGTAGTTCTGGGCTAGACTTCTGGCAAGCTGATCCAGTGAAGTCTGGCCAACCATACTCTGTTGCCCAAGAGCCCCTTGGTTCTCGGACATCTGAGCGTTTTGAACTTGGAAACCTCTTACGTCAAATCCGATTCTTGAGGTGTCTGCGCCGTAAACTCCACCTCCATAAGTTGTTCCCATCTTTGCCGACTTGAAACCGGCATAAGCATTGTTCAGTGACGACAATTGCTGCTGCAGACCAGTGGGAGGCATCCCGCCGGATGTGGGGGCGCCCATCGGCTGCATCTGAGGCATGCCGGGCGCAGACGTGCGGCTCTGCCGCTCTTCAAGGGTGGTGGGCATCAGGGTGACTCCAGAGCGTCGAGACGAGATTCTATCGCAGCTAGGCGGCTCAGAACCTCAGCCCGATCCGTGCATAGGACCGCGACCAACCGAGCGATGTATTGCTCCAGCATCTGCTCGTTGATGTTGCTTGAACTTGCGCCACGTTCCAACTGAGGTTGTGGAACTGACTGATACCTGAATGGTGGGAAGTCACAAACGCTCATGCTTCACCTTTTGCAAATTGTATTACAGTATCTAACGCCTGAAGCCTTACATTTATTGGCCTTGATCCATCCCTAGCAACTTCTATTGCGTTATTCAATGTAACTTCCCTTGCTGTTGGTGTGGATAGCCTTGTTCTTATTCCTTCCTTTATGTTTACTGGAACATTTGGATTGAATAAGACTTCCTTCAAAAAGTCCTGAGCTTTATCTGATACCGAACTCATCTTAGATCGAATCCAAGAACACCTCTAAATATTGGGAAAGTTGTCCCAGGAAGAATCATTTGAGCATACCAAACATCGCACTTATCAAACTCATTGAATGCATCTATACATAAACAATTGTTCACTAAACCATCAGTTCCTGATTGTATAACGTAAATCGTTGGATTATATGTGGATCCACAATCAGAGCTTCTGAAAATCCTGAATTCAAAATCCTCACCTGATGAAGATAAATATGCATACAATAAGCAAATCCTAACAAGTCTACATGCTCTAGGTATGCATTGAGGAACTTGAATAAGTAGAATGTTATCAGTCTGAAAGTTCAACTCATTTATGGGTGCTCCAGTTAGGTCTTGAGCATAAATAGTATGCTCATGATAAGAAATAAGACTTGGCCTATTCTGCCAAGGTCTCATGATTCCTGTCACGTTGACCGCCTTGTTACTTTGCCAATGATTCTTACTGTTCCTGCTCCAGTAAGGTTAGCAGATAGCACTTGGCCTGCATTTAGAACAATCTCATTTCCAACTACAACTGTTTCGTGGGCTGGAAGAAACGAATACATCTGCTGACCAGTAGCCACGCCTCCAACACCAAGTATTATTGTTATGTCTAAAGCGGTGATGTTTGATGCATACAAAGTTATCTCATCAACACTATTTGCTGCAACAGTATGCAAAGTCTGAAACCCAGCTCCAGTCAATGCAATTGGCTGTCCATTAGTGCTGCTAGACAACGGTAGAATTGTATCAGACATTCTAACCCATAACCTTCCTAATGAATCAGTTGTAAAAGGAATATAATCGCCATTTGTTGTAGCTAGAGCTGAAGCCGTATCATTTCTTACAGCTAAAGCCATTACTCCAACATGACCATTAGCATGAGCGGCGTCTTCCGCCTTTCCGAGATTTGTTGATCCAGTTCCTGGAGTTATGGATGTAGTAACTGATGATACAGCAACTGTCCCGTCAACTGTAAGTGATCCACCACCATCTCCAACTACAACAGTTCCACCGACGCCGCTTACTGCTACGGTTCCATCAACAGTAAGTGATCCACCATTGTCTGTTACTGGAACAGGGGTGGGAAGAGTGCTTACAGCAATCGTTCCATCAACTGTGATGGAGCTTCCGTTGTCGTCTATTGATACAGGCTCAACTAGGGCAACGGGATTTGTGATCGAACTTACAACTACTGTCCCGTCAACCGTGAGAGATCCACCGTTGTCGTCTACGGAAACCGGCTCCGGCAGAGTGAGAACGTTGACGCTGAGCGGGATGCTCACCTGCACGTCCACGGGCACCGGCAGTGGGGCCACGATGGTCACGTTCCCACCCCCGCCCCCGCCACCGGAAACGATGGCATCCACCAGGAGGCGGTTGTTGACGACGCTGGCTACGCCCCCACGGCGCCCGCCTCCAGAGATCACCCGTCCAGCGCCCCCGGCCATTACCGACTCTCCCTCACAGCAACCATCAAGGAGTGCTGCAGAATGCGCACCGGCGCCTCAGGAGCGAAGTTTCGCATCCTCACCCCCATGAAATTGTGGATCAACCTTCCGACGGGGCGAACTTGTCTTCCCTTGGGGTAATCCATCTTGAAAATCCTACCGTCTCCAGTGTCTGGATCCTTGTCATCATTCACTACAGTATCGGATTCAGGATCCCCAAAACTGAAGTCAGGAAGAAGATCCACGCGCAACTCGCTCGCATAATCTTCAACCTCATGTGTAAGGACTTGTCTCCAGTCCCTCTTCAGGAAATCATCTGATCCATAATTCGTTGGCTTGAAGGTGATATCCATGTCGATGGCACCGATCATGTATTCGTCACCTACAGCCGGAACGTCCGCACCCCACGGAGGGGTGATGAAGAGCCGAGTGGGGGTCGCGGCGAAGATCGTTCGCACCGTCCACAGATCGTCGTAGGCCGAGCCTGCCGGCCGAGTGTGGACGCACACGCCAGCCAGACCAAGGTCACCAGCCTCGACCGCGCCCGACAGCCCAGGAATCCCGGAGAGATCTGCCAGGCCAGGCAAGCCACCCTCGATGAAGTTCGCCGAACTGTCATCGATGAAACCGGCGCCAGAATCGCTGTCGATGCCAGCGGCTGTCACCGTGCCCCTCAGCGTGCCTGTGTTGTTCGGCAGACCAGCACCGTCCGTGAACCCCACATCAAAGATCCAAACGAATCCATTTGTGTCACCAAGATAAACTCGCTCATTTCCCTCATCATCCTTTGCAACCACCATACTTTGGAACTCTTGACAAAACTCCAATACGGTGATATTTCTAATGTTGGTATCCCATACAATCATCACATCGCATCCGCGAGTTGTTCTGACTGTTGGAACTAACAACAGGTATTGCTGCCTCTTTGGGTAGAACACACCGACCGCATCAATTACTCTACCGTTGATGTCTCTCCTGACATACCGAGGATTCTCCTCATTGATGAACATATCATTCATCATATTGGATTCCTCTAAATGTTGAACAGTTCTACCATCAAAGATTGCAATTCCTCGATCAGCTAGCCAAACCGATCCGCTCTCTACCTGAGCAAATGTTCTTGGACCTATGCATCCTATGTCTGAGCTTATTCTTGATGGGGCAGCAACCTCCAAAAATGGATTCTCTGTAAACCTTAGAACGTAAGTCTTTCTTCTCTTACAAATAACAAGAGAATCGAAATTGGAAACGGCTCCCATTAGTCTGTCGCCATCTCCTGGCTCAATGTCAAGAAAGTTCGCTGCAGGCCAATATTCTGGCTCAAAAGGTTCTGAACCATATAAACGATTTGGCTTGCCACAAATCGTATATTCAAGTCCAGTGCCATCAACGCCCTCATACTGATCGACGAGCTTCAGCCTTCCGATCGGTGGAGAAACGCCTGCTTCCGGCGGCAAGACGCGCAGGATCTCATATTTCCTGCAATCTCCCTCTATCTGGATGTATTTACCCTCAAGGCAGCGATTCCATTCCACCTCACCATCACCGACGATGATATCACTACCCTCCTGAACGGAAACTGTTCCCGCTGGAGTTCTGTTCGGAATGTCTCCCATTCCAAACAACCTATTGCGAAAATCAACTACAATAGGAACGCATGGCATCGGACCATTCAGAAGCGATAGACTTTCTGTCTCAAAGTCTAACGATGCATCGGATGCGTCATCCACGAAGATGTCGGTCTCTTCGATATTGAAGCATCCAACCTTAGCCATAACTGGGAAATCACCATTCAACAGTGTTCGGTAGAGACAGATTTCACAAATTTGATCATCTGCGGGAATCCTGACTCCTGGGAATGAGAACGTTACCTTGGCTGCTGGACTAGCACCAGTGGTGTCTACGATGATGTCATCTGGATTAGGATCACTCTCCTTTCCAGTGCAGCAATTCCTGAAAGTGTATCTATATCGATACGTTCCAAGGCTTAGGCCACCATCAGGAGATGCGGCCGTGTCATCCACTACAAAGCTTGGCAGTTCATCCTCAAATGGAGGGGGAATGCCCGCATCCTCGATCTCTGCATCGGTCCCCACGGCCGTGGGGTTGAACTTCTGCGGGATCGCCGAGCCGTTGGTGATGACGAGCACGCCAGGATCACCCAAGCCGGCGGAAGTCGCGGCACAGCCCTCGGGGTTGAAGGCGCCGGTATCGAACACTGGACCACGTTCCAAGAACTCGCTATTGGGCACGAACAACGCATATAGGAGTCCCATGTTGCCAGGTGCATCATCAGCGCCTGACAGCCACTGTGTTCCAGTCCAGCGACTCTTTAGCTTTCTCTTTCCAGCGAAGTTGATTACATTGTTCGCCTGAATATCGTGATCGTCTAATTTGAATGCAACTGTGGCATTAGGCGTTGACGAAAGATCTGGCAGAACGATTACTGTAATAAGAGAAGACGATACATCTGAGCTCAAGTCTGCATTTACAGCAATATCTTGACCGCTATCATTTCCGGCGTCGATATGTAGAAGTCCGCCATATACCTTACCGGATAGAATGTTCTCGTCAGGTAGGTTTGCAAACCAGTCAACATCGAATAGGGCCTCATCTTTTCCGAAAACTGCAGGAGGTGGGGCTGGAGGGTTCGGTTGCATCTGCGCAGCCGCAATGTCTGTCCCCATCCCCGCCGGGAAGAAGACGACGCATCGATTGAAGTTTTGAACGACAATCTCGAAATGAGCCCATGGAAGCTTTTGAACGATCCCTGTATCTGAGCGCATCCTTGTTCCAAGGAAGTCTCCATCAAGGATAGCTGATATCCAATCTACAGATCTTCCAAGATACTCCCTAGCGGTTGCATCTCCTGTTGTTACTGATGCCTCGTGTCTGATATGTTCTGTAAGATCTCCACCTGGCCTTGAAACAATCTGAAATGTATATCTTCCGCAAAGAGTTGGAGCACCAACAAAATTGTCTTGTCGATGTATGAGAAACATCGACAAATCCCCATCCCACTGGTCTGCATGATATGGGAATCCCCAAGGTCTATTTGCACCCATCACTGTCCCAATCGCACCGGCAAACGATAGCCCGCATGTGGCTGGAACATACATACAGGTCTTGTTGATTGGCTGTGGAGCCTGAACAACATTCATACCTGATCCGATAAAAATGGGTGCATTGTGTGGAGACGTTGGATTTGTATTCCAAATACCTCCATCTACCCTCTCGATGGATAGCCAATATCCAGTATACAAATCGTCATTTCCTACAGCGGCAATACCATCCCAATCGTTGAAGAAGTCTGAACTTCCAGCCTCAAATCTATCGAATTCAACATACAGCAACTGTGCGCCATTATTGTTGAATGCTGAGTATTGAGTCGGTGTAAAGCTGTTTCCCTGACCATTCCAAGGATACAAGCAAGCTTGATCCTCTGGTGGTGTAGAAGATATTACAGATCCAGTTCCAAAAGTTACTTGAAATGAAGCTTGAGATATCACCAGAGATGTTATACTTCTAGCGAAAGAGCTTGAGCTTATAGGTGAAACTCTCAATCTAAGATTGATTCCAAGAGATCCACCAGTTTGTTCATGCCTAAATGTGGCCCAGAACACAACCTTTCTTACACCTGTATATCTAGAAGGCGCAACAAATAATCTTCCTGGAGCACCTATTCCAGCATAGTTTGGATGATTGAAGAAAGGTCCACCACTAGAATCACTTCCAAATCCAGTTCTCTGAGCGAATGAATTTGCAATCATACCATTGTGGTATGCTGATCCATACCTAATACCAAGTGAATTGGCCATTAGATTGGACCTCCGGTAACGCTACGGATAACCACTGGAAGAATCTGAGAGTAAGATATTCCTATTGCTGAGAACTGCCCAAGAGCATTGCTATTATTCTCGTTGATTACTCCGGATAGTTCAAAGATTCCGCCACCGACAGTAACGATTCTTGCCAAGGCAATCCTGGAAACAGCGTCGTATTGCAGTCTTAGAAACCCGTCAGCAAACTGAGCCCCTGTTAGGTTAGTTTGCGCAATTGTTGATCTTATACCGCCTATAACAATTTGCAGAGTTGCAACATATGTTGAACCATTGTTGAAGACGTTCGCCTGAAGATAACTGTTTCCGTTCCTCTTTATTACTACTGAAACAACCTGTAGTGGGCTCCCAGAAGACATTGCATACTCTATCTCAACATTATAGCTAGATAGTGCCGCTTCCTTGAACCAATCCATCAATCTTGACTCTTCAACAAACTGAGATTGAGAAAAGTCTGAAGTTGTTCTAAGCAACAACTCCTGATTGTTTACAGTGTAAGTTTCAGAATTGTTCCATCTAGTAGGATCAAGATCTTCAAAATTGTCTATCGGAAATGAGTCGGGTCCAAGGAATGACTCGACATTGAATGGAGTTCTGTG
>LLBY010002495.1_pt7 | contig 17730 bp, 20 predicted proteins | sample 1489401 | NCBI WGS metagenome assembly LLBY01 (sample SAMN04092656, study PRJNA295927) | soil metagenome | biome: Soil prokaryotic community; feature: Bulk soil; isolation source: soil from tomato rhizosphere | host: tomato cultivar Hawaii 7996 | place: South Korea | collected 2011-11-01 | reverse complement strand
GCGTTGTTGAACAGGATGTCGACGCGCCCGAATTCGGCCAGGGTTCGCTCGACGACGCGGGCGCAATGCTCGGGCTGAGCATGATCCGCCTCGACGAAGGTGCAGCGCGCGCCTCTCTCACGGATCTCATGTTCCAGGCGGCGGCCCAGCTCCGCGCGGCGTCCAGTAATGACCACGTCGGCGCCTTCTTCCGCAAATAAGAGCGCGGTCGCCTTCCCGATCCCCGAGGTCGCGCCGGTAATGATGGCAGATTTGCCGGTGAGTTTTCCCATGCACTTCTCCTTGAGCATTCGAACCTTGCAAGGTTGTACCGACTTGACAAGGTCATTATATTCACAATAACATATCCCCATGAATCAAACGAACAACATCAAAGCGATTTTCTTCGATCTGGACGGGACACTGCGTCACAGCGTTCCCACAGGCGGCGAGGTATTTACCGATTATGTGAAGACACTGGGTCTCCGGGTCAACGAGGAAGCAACTCTGCGCGCCATGCGCTGGGAGCATTTCTACTGGGCAAGCTCAGAGGATTTACGCAATGACCTGCTAGCTCACCCGATAGAATCCGAACATTTCTGGGTGGAGTACAGCCGCCGGCGGCTGATCGCCCTGGGCGCCTCTTCTGAGTGGGCGCTGGAATTCGCTCCCCGGATCTCGCTGCATATGGGCGAGGTCTATAAGCCAGACAGCATCGTCCCCGAAGATGTGCGGCGCACGCTGCCGCAATTGAAGGAGTCCGGGTATATTCTCGGGGTGATCTCGAACCGTGACAAGCCGTTTCAGGATATCCTGGACGAGCATGGCATCGGTGAGTTTTTCGATTTTTCCATGGCGGCAGGGGAAGTGAGTGTTTGGAAACCGGAACCCGGCATTTTTGAGCATGGGCTGCTGCGGGCGAGCGTAACTGCCGCAGAAGCAATTTATGTAGGCGACAATTACTATGCGGATGTGGTTGGCGCACGCAACGCCGGGCTTAAACCCGTCCTTTATGATCCGCTGGGCATCTTTCCCGAGCCGGACTGCACGGCGATCAAATCGTTCGATGAGTTGAATTCCGTGGTCAAAACCATATAATAAAAGTGACTCTCACCATTAGAGTGAAAGGAATATGCCATGGCATGGGAACGTAAACTCATGCGGACGGTGCGCGTCCGCAATGCACAGAAGTCGGGTACGCTGGCGCGGCTGCTTGCCGCCATTGCTGATATGGGGGCCAGCGTAGGCAGTATCGAGATGCTGACCGAGACGGCCCAGGCAGTTGTGCGCGATATCACAGTCTACGCGGATGACGAGGAGCACATGGATCACGTCATCGAGACGATGCGCGTGAACGAGGGGACGCGCGTCCTGGAGGTACGCGACGAAGTGCTCCAGGTGCACCAGAAAGGGAAGATCGCCGTCCGCTCGCGCTTTCCCATCGATTCCACGGCCACTCTGCGCCGGGTCTACACACCGGGTGTGGCGGAAGTGTGCCTGAAGATCGCGGACGATCCCGAGCTGGCATGGCTCTACACGAGTATCAGTCATCTGGTGGCGATCGTGACGGACGGTTCTGCCGTTTTAGGGTTAGGCGATATCGGTCCCCTGGCGAGCATGCCTGTGATGGAAGGCAAAGCTATGTTGATGGAAACGCTGGTTGGGCTTTCGGGGATGCCAATCCTTTTGAACACCAAAGACCCCGAACAAATCATCCAGGCGATCATGACCATCGCGCCAACGTTCGCCGCCATCCAACTGGAGGATATTTCTGCGCCGCGCTGTTTTGAGGTGGAAGAACGTTTGCAGGCGATGCTCGATATCCCGGTGATGCACGATGACCAGCACGGTACGGCGGTCGTCAGCATTGCCGCGTTAAAAGTGGTTGCGAGCCGCGCCCGGGTCGACATAGGCAAAGCGGTCATCGGGCAGTTGGGACTGGGCGCAGCCGGGAATGGGATCGCAAAAATGTTGATGCGCCTGACGGGCAATCCCGTGCTCGGCGTGGACCTGAATGAGAATTGTCTGGAACGGTTTGAGCGCGCTGGCGGGAAACGCTCCACGTTACAGGAGATCATGGCTGAGTGCCAGATTGTGATTGCCACGACAGGTGTGCCCAATCTGATCCCACCAGACATGATCCACAAAGGGCAGATCATCCTGGCACTGTCGAACCCGAAACCGGAAATTGACCCGGAAGAGGCTGTGGAACGCGGCGCGATCTTTTCGGCCGATGGGAAGTCCGTGAATAACGTCCTGGGGTTCCCGGGCATCTTCCGCGGCGCCGTGGATTCGCGCGCCCCGCGCATTACCGATGAAATGCTGATCGCCGCAGTGGATGTGCTGGTACGTGAGACGCCGAGCGGCGAGCTGATGCCCAATCCGCTGGACAAAAAAGTACATCGTGCAGTCGCCCGCGCGGTCGCCGAGACCGCCATCCGGCAGGGCATTGCACGGGCGGAATATGTGCCGTATGTGGGGGAATAACGTTGTAGGGTCGGGCAGCCGCCCGACCCTACAACGTTTTATACCTTCTCGCCGATCAATTCCTTCAGCGTCGTTCCCAACCGGAGGACCCCTTCGCGGATGACGTCCGGTGACGAGTAGGAGAAGTTGATGCGCATTGTGTTATCCCCTCCGCCGCGTGGGTGGAAGGCTCCACCTGGCACAAAGGCGACCTTCTTCTCGAGCGCGCGTTTGAGCACTTCGGCGGCATCCATACCCTCAGGCAGGATTCCCCATAAGAACATGCCGCCTTGCGGACGGCTCCAGGTCACGCCCGCGGGAAAGACCTCTTCCATCATCTCGAACATGACATCGCGACGCTCCTTGTAAACGGAGCGAATGAGCTTGACGTGCTCATCCAGGAAACCGCCCTTTCCCACCTCGTAGGCAACATACTGGTTGAATGAGGATGTGTGCAGGTCAGCGGCTTGCTTGGTCATCACGAGTTTGCGGATCACTTCTGGCGGGGCGATGACCCATGCCAGACGCAGCCCCGGCGCCAGCAGCTTCGAGAAGGTGCTGAGATAGATCACGTTGCCGCTGTAATGGCCCCCGTTGGGACCTCGATATTCACTGTCCAGCGAAACGATCGAGGGGATGTGATCCCCTTCGTAGCGCAACTGTCCATAAGGATCGTCCTCCACGATGGGCACGCCATAACGGTCGGCCAGCTCCAGCAGCTTCTGGCGCCGCTCCAGGCTCAGGGTATAACCGCTCGGGTTCTGGAAGTTGGGCAGGATGTAAATGAACTTTGGTCCGATGCGCAATGCAGCTTCCAGCTCATCGACGATCATGCCATTTTCGTCCGCCCGCACGGGGATGTATTGCGCACCATAGGCATTCCAGGCTTGCAGCGCGCCCAGATAGGTGGGCGATTCGACCACGATGTAATCGCCGCGGTTGAGGAACAACCGCCCGATAAAGTCGAGCGCCTGCTGGGAGCCGGAGGTGATCAAGATGTTATCGGCTGTCACTTCAATGTTGTAACGAGCTGTATGACGGGCAATCATTTCGCGCAGGGGCAGATAACCTTCGGTGGTGCTGTACTGCAGCGCCTGTGGACCGAAGTTATCGAGCACGTAGTTACACGCCGCGCGGAATTCGTCCACCGGAAAGACATCGGGCGCCGGTAGCCCGCCTGCGAACGAAATAATATCTGGCTGCTCCGTCAGTTTCAATAGCTCACGGATAACCGAGCTCCCCATTTTTTGCATGCGGTGGGCGTAGCGATACTCCCAGGGTGTCTGCATTTTTTCTCCTTATGTAGAGGTTCACCATCGAGATAAAAAAAGCCTGACAGGTACACTGGTTCCTGTCAGGCGTGCTGATTTTTTGACCCAAATAGGTCACGGAGGTCTATGGCCAGAGTACGCGTCATGGCATATCCTATCTTACCCAATTTTGGAGTTCTCTGCAATTGACAACATTCACTTTATTCTCATGATTCGCGACATTGCAAGGTTATAGCATGCCCCCGGTCAGACACCTGCTCTCCCACTCCGCTACGCTTCGGGGACGCTGCGCAGTGGCGGGTGTGTGACCGTGAAGGGTATACTTACTAGACGGAATCGCCTTGCGAAGGTTTCATGACGATGGAAACATGCACATGGACTTAACGGCTTTGCTCTCGCAACTTTCCACAGAAGAGTATTGCTATCTCACCACAACCGGCCGTGTCAGCGGACGCCCGCATGAGATCGAGATCTGGTTTGGCGCGAGTGATGGCACCCTTTATCTGCTTTCTGGTAACGAAAACTCGGATTGGGTGAAAAATCTTTGCAAGAATCCGTCGGTCAGCGTGCGGATCGCAGAGCACACGTTCGCAGGGACAGCACGGATTGTGAAGGACAGGGAAGAAGACACAGGAGCCCGTTATCTCGTGGCCGAGAAATACCAGGAGTGGGAGCAGGGGAAGACGCTCAGCCAGTGGGCACAGACCGCACTGCCGGTGGCGATCGATGTGAATTCTTTGTCCAAACAATAAGATCTCCCTGGGCGTTTTCGAATGGCGGGGCAAGGCATCGGCGACTTCATGATCCGTGACGGCGTGCTCTACGGGGAGAGGCGTTTAGGCTGCGTTGATTTTGACCCCGATTTGTTGTAAACTACTCTCAACGTGCTTAAGGAATAACGGCACTCTCGACAATCAATATGAAACCAGAGTCGCTCCTCGGCGTATGGACCGGCAATGCACATAACAGCAATGGCTGGGATATGAAGATCACGATTTCCATCCTTCAGCCTGTGGAAGTGGGGTCCATGCTGGGCGTGTTCGATATCCCTCTGATTCCCTGCTCAGGGACATTCCGCGTGGTTAGCATGCAAGGAGAGACGGTGGAACTGAGAGCCGAGCGGCTGCAAGGGGAATGTGGGCGCGCTGACTCTGATTCGCTCGAGCTGCTGCCAGATGGGACTCTCCTGTATATCTCCAAAGGCAAAGATTGGGAAACGCGGGGGATTTTGCGGCACATGAATGATCAGGAAGCGTGAGCCAACAACTCCGAACATACAAATCATTGAGAAAGGAAAAATGGATGACGAAACCAGCCTGGTGGAAGGAAAGTGTAGTCTATCAGATCTATCCGCGGAGTTTCTACGACAGCAACGGAGATGGGATCGGCGATCTGCGCGGCATCCTGCAAAAGCTCGATTATCTGAAGGAGCTTGGCATCGATGTGGTCTGGCTGTGCCCGGTGTACAAATCGCCCAACGACGATAACGGCTACGACATCAGCGATTATCGGGAGATTATGGCTGAGTTTGGAACCCTGGCAGACTGGGAAGAGCTGCTCGCCGAAATGCACAAGCGCGGCATTAAGTTGGTCATGGATCTGGTGGTGAACCATACCTCTGATGAGCATCCCTGGTTTCAGGAATCTCGTAAATCAAGGGATAATCCATACCGCGAGTTTTATATCTGGCGCACTGGTAAAGAGGGACGTGAGCCAAATAACTGGCGTTCCTTTTTTGGCGGATCTGCCTGGGGATATGACGAACAGACCGGAGAGTATTATCTGCATCTCTTTTCGAAAAAACAGCCGGACTTGAACTGGGAAAACCCACAGATCCGTGAAGAGATCTATAAGATGATGGACTGGTGGCTGCAAAAGGGCATCGACGGCTTTCGGATGGACGTGATCAACATGCTCTCCAAGACGCCGGGCCTGCCGGATGCCCCCGTGGTGACCAAGGACCGTTATCAGTTCGGTGGACAGTATTTTATCAACGGGCCACGTTTGCTGGAGTTTCTGACGGAGATGAAACAAAGGGTGCTTTCCCGCTACGATATCCTCACTGTGGGAGAAACGCCGTTGGTCACACCTCAGGATGCCATCGAGCTCGCGGATGAGGAAACCGGAGCACTGAAGATGATGTTCCAGTTCGAGCATATCGATTTGAGCGCAGAGACAGGAGCCCCAATCGTAGCAGACAAATCGGCGAGGCTCTTGCATCTGAAGGACGTCATGACCCGCTGGCAAAAGGGTCTGGAGGGTCGGGCCTGGAATAGCATTTACCTTGGAAACCACGACCAGCCCCGGTCTGTATCTCAATTTGGGGACGATGGACAATACAGAGCCGAGTCTGCCAAGCTGCTGGCGACATTTATACACATGCTGCAGGGCACGCCATATATCTACCAGGGGGATGAGATCGGTATGACGAATGTGGCATTTGAATCTATTGAAGAGTATCGAGATGTGGCGACGCGGAATATGTATAGAGAGGCAGTAGAAGAAAAAGGGCTTGATCCCGATCAGGTGTTGAAGGTTGTCCATGCCAGAAGCCGCGACAACGCCCGCACACCCATGCAGTGGGACATGAGCGAACACGCAGGCTTTACTGCAGGCACCCCCTGGATCAAGGTCAACCCAAACTACAAGGAGATCAACATTGCCGCTGCCCTCGCAGACCCAACTTCCATTTTCTATTATTACAAAAAGCTGATCCAGTTGCGCAAGGAGAATCCTGTCATTGTTTACGGCAGGTATGACTTGATCCTGCCCTCTCATGAAGAGATTTACGCCTTTACGCGGACGTTGGATGAGGATCGCCTGCTGGTGATCTTGAACTTTAGCAGGAACACGACCGTATTCAAGCTGCCGGAAGACATTTCGTTCACGGGCACAGAATTAATAATCAACAATTATGTCGTGAATTCTGATGAAGCTATTCACGAAATCACGCTGCGACCCTTTGAAGCGCGGGTGTATCGCTTGCGATGATTCTTTTATGATAGAAAAGCAGCTCCATTACTCAACCATCCTCTTCGATTGGGGCGATACCGTCATGCGCGATCACCCTGAGATCACCATACCGATGGTCGAGTGGGAAAACGTTGAAGTGATCGAAGGTATCGCGGAGGTGTTGGAATATCTTCATTCCACTGGCCGGGGGATTGTCCTGGCGACCAGTGCCTCTATTTCCGACGAAGGTCAAATCCGGGGAGCTCTGGCACGCGGCGGACTGGATGCCTATTTTTCTCGCATCTACTGTTTCAAGAACACGAATCTTCCAAAAGGAAACGAGTTTTATCGTCACATCCTGAAAGACCTTGGTATATCTGCTACAGCTGCGATAATGGTTGGCGACGGCTTCGAGAAGGATGTCGAAGTCCCTAACAAATTGGGAATGTTTGCTGTATGGTTCAATCCCAGGTCGGACGAGACGCGCAGCGGTAATCTTCATACTACCGTTCACTCCATGCAAGACTTACAGGCATTCTTTAAGTCTTTAGATCAAGGTGGTAAATCAGTCATCCCCCTAATGTCATGAACCGTTGTTAAGTCATGTGTGCTATGATGATGGTGAAGCAGATTCATAAAATTCAAACGATTCGTAACTTAAGGAACAAGTGGCGGACCAAACAGGAAGATCCTTATTGATTACAAAGTGCCGCGTAATTCGTAGAGTTTGCATATGCATGTGACACCTGCGTGAGAGAGGCGGCAATCTTTTCTGGAGGCAGCCATGAACAAGAGGAACCAATCGATCGTTCGCTGGCAGTGGGTTGCTGGGTACCTGAGCATGATCGTCGTTTTACTGGCCTGTGCAACCGTCACGGGCACGGACACCGGTATGGACGTTACGCCGACCGCCGTTGCCACTCAGGTCACATCGCAGGCCGTTCTGCGATTGGAGAACGGAGCGGTCGAGCTGCGCGAAGAGAATGGGGGCTGGCTCCCCGTGGGAGGGGAAACAACCTTTGAGATTACTGGCGAATTGGAAAGCACAGATCCCTGGATGGTCACCGGCAATACCTTTGCCACCCGTGACTCCACCCAGATCGACGAAGGATTGGAAGTGGGAGATCGTGTCCGAGTAAAAGGCGTCATTTTGGAAGATGGGACCTGGCTGGCATATGCGATCGAGCGCGTGGAAGAGCAAGCGGATCCCATTATTATTCTGATTGGCAAGGTGACGTCCATCGATCCGTGGGTGGTCCAAGGGATCACACTTAACGTAACAAGCGATACGCTCATTGCCGAGGGGATCGAGCTTGAGATGATCGTCCGTGTGGAGATTCTCCTTCTAGAGGATGGCACCTGGGAAGTCCTCAGCATTGTCCCCCTGGCGGATTTTACGGATATCCCCGGCTGCGCCACGGTCACCGCGACCGTCGTCAACGTGAACGGGAATGAGATTCAGCTGGCGGGCTGGCCTGTCATTACACTGGAAGACGATGTCCTGATCGAAAACGATCAGGACGGCGAAGGAACTCTCAGTGAGAACCAGGTGGTGTTGGTGGTCGTCTGTTCGTCAGACGACGGACAGATCCGGATCACGCATATCATCATTATAAATATAGGTGAGGGCGAAGTACCCTCGGACGGGGAGGGAGATGGTGAAAAAGTTCTGGTCTGCCACAAACCCGATAAAAAAGGCGGGCACACCTTGAGCATCTCTGCCTCGGCGGTCTCAGCGCACCTGGGGCATGGAGATAAGATGGGGCCCTGCCCCTAACCCGGTTCGTGTGCTTGCTGTCCTGAGGGGGTTTTATGCTACAATCCTGACCGTTCGCCAGGATATGGGTTACTCATGCGTCGAGTCATTTGTCCGCGATGATTGTTTCCCATACAGGATACAAACATGACTCATTGGTTTTTCGAAAATCGCACCTTGCTCCTGCGCCTGTTTGGGACATTGGCAGCAATTGTGTTGATCGTTTTTCTAATCCGGCAGGAGGGGTGGACCGAGATCGTTGACTCGCTCAGGCAAATTCCCCCCGGCAGCTTTTTTCTGGCTCTTGCTTCTCTACTGATTTCGCGTATGTTTGTCATTGCTCGCTGGCACGTGCTGCTGCGGTCTGGCGGGGTAAAGATCCCCTTTTCCCGTACTGCCGAGCTGACATTGATGGGACTCTTCGCCAGCAATTTTCTTCCCACGACGGTGGGCGGCGATGTCGTTCGCCTGGCAGGTGTGATGCAGATGGGGTATGACCGCGCCGTCTCCCTGGCCTCCATTGCAGCCGACCGTCTGGTGGGATTGGCAGGAATGCTGTTCGCTGTGCCTTTTGGCTTACCGCCGGCCTGGGAAAGTCTTCAACAGATCCTTACCTTCCATCCCACGGCCTTGATGGTATCTATCCAGCGACCCATCCGTTTTGTGCGCCGAACACTGCAAACTTTTTCCATCTGGTTTCATCAGCCTAAGGCTTTGTTTTCTTCCCTGCTGTGTACCTGGGCGAACATGATCTTCATTTTCCTTGCCATCTATATGCTTGTGGAGGGGTTAGGAAACCATGTATCGTTTTGGCTGATCGCTGGTTTATATAGTCTCTCCTACCTGGTTACGCTGATACCTATTTCGATCAATGGCTTTGGTCTGCAGGAACTTTCTGTCACCTATTTGTTTTTGCATGTCGGGGGTTTGAGCGCCGCTGCCAGCCTGAGTCTCGCCGTTCTCATCCGAATTATTTGGATGCTCGCCAGTCTTCCAGGCGCGGTGTTTCTTTCTTCCATCTTGCTGGCGATCAGCCAGCAAAAAAAAGATCCGCCCGCGGCCGGGCTCAATCTTCCCCATGACTGACGTTCACAAACGGTTATGTGACTTGCTCGATCAGCAAGGCGCCATCTATCGCGTCGTCGAGCATGAGCCGGAAGGACGCACAGGGGTCATCGCGAAGATTCGCGGAAATCGAATAGAGCAATCGATCAAGTCGATCGTCGTCCAGGTGCGGCTCAATCGAAAAGACAATATCTACTGTCTTGCCAACGTCCCGGGCGATTGCCGGATTGACTTTGACGGGATTAAGAATCACTTTCAAGCGGATAGTGTCGCCTTTGCCGCGCGCGAGAAGGCCCAGGAGATCACGGGATGTGTTATCGGGGCGATTCCCCCGTTTTCGTTCAACGATCAGCTCCAGGTCCTGGCGGACCCGTTGATCCAGCAGAACGAAGAAGTGGTCTTTAACGCCGGTCGCCTGGACCGGTCGATCTTCATGAGGCTGGACGATTACATTCGCATCGCAATGCCGCAAATAGCCCAAATAGCCCTGCGCGGATGATTCGTTTCTATGTAGAATCGGGACATCTTAACATAGAGGTGTTCCATGTCCAAACTCGATAAAACGCTCGACGCACTGGGCACGGGGGTGAATCGTTTGCAGATCGGCTGCTGGATTATTTTCGGCAATTTGTTTTTGGGGGCCTTCTGTTTGTGGGGTGCCTATGCCGGTTACACAAGTTGGCGGTTACAAAATGAGGGCGTCACCACCACAGGTACTGTGATCCGGCTGGAGGAAAGTAACAGCAGTGAGGGTGGATGCTGTGTTTATTCCCCGGTCATCGAATTTATTGCGAATGGTCAGACACATTCCTTTGAGGGTGACAATGCTTCGGACCCGCCTGCCTATGAGGTGGGAGAAGTGGTCAACGTGATTTACGACCCGGCGGATCCCGGCACTGCACAAATCAACAAATGGTCGGAGCGCTGGCTGTTTCCCATAATTATTATTCCCGCCATGATATTTACTGCAGCTATCCTCAATTTTTTTATGATCCGCGCCTGGATACGCGGAGAATCGATGAGTGAATAACCATGAAGTTTTCCCTTTCTGCCCGCCGGCCGTTTAACTTTCTGTCGGTCGTGAACTCACACGGATGGCGCCAGCTTGCACCGTTCTCCTACGATGAAAACAGCAATACGCTGTTCTATGTGCTGCGCCTCTCCAATGGACGCGTGGTCGAGCTAAAGATGCGTGATGGCGGCGACGGCGTCGCGGTGGAAACGGAAAAGCTGGAGAAAAGCGAACGCCGGGAAGCGGCGGACAGCGTTCGCTGGATGTTCGGCCTCGACATGGACTTCGCGCGCTTCTACACCACCTCCCGCGCGGAACCAAAGCTGGCGCGTGCCCGGAAGCTTGCGCTTGGCCGAGTCTTGCGCTCACCGACCCTGTTCGAAGACGTGATCAAAACTATCCTGACGACGAACACACTCTGGACAGCCACCAAGAATATGACGATGAAACTGGTGAATGAGTTAGGCGGCGCTTCCCACAGGGACGCTTCGCAGTCGACGACGGGACGGAAAAGCACCGTTCCTCCGCTCAGCGCGATAGATAACACAAAAGCCTTCCCCACCCCGCAAGCCATTGCTGCCTCCAGCCCGGAGTTTCTGAAGGAGAAAATCCGCGTGGGGTATCGCGCGCCTGCCATTCATCAACTGGCCGTCCGCGTGGCGTCGGGTACGTTCGACCTGGAGGCGCTCAAGGTGAGTGACCTGCCCACACTCGAGCTGCGTAAGGAGTTATTAAAAATCAACGGCGTGGGACCGTATGCCGCGGCAAACCTGCTTTTGATTTTGGGGCGATCCGACTTCATCCCCATCGACTCCTGGGCGTTGAAACTTGTATCGCATGAGTGGTATCGCGGCAAGCCAGTGACGCCCAAGGACGTGGAGCGGCGCTTCGAAAAATGGGGCGAGTTCAAGGGCCTCGCCTTCTGGTTCTGGGATTGGAAATATAAAGGATAGTCCGCTCAAGCCGGAGCCTGCCCTGACTGCCCGATAGGGCGTGTCGAAGGGTCCCCGGCGGCGTAAAGCGGAGCTTGTGACTGGAGAAATCACAATATAATTCAATTCTCCCTTTCACTCAGTCAAACGTGACTCGCGGAGAAACCTTGTATCGGAGGCTGCTATGAGATGCCCGGTCTGCAAAAACGTATTTCTTGGCCCGATCACCCTGGTGGAGGGACTCCCCGCCCGGCAATGCACAAATTGCAAAGGCGTCTCCATCTCCTCCAACGTCTATCTGACGTGGCGCAGGACCCTTGGGCAGGATTTTCCCGCCAAAGAAGGCGCGATCGAAATCGACCCCTCGTGGGAGGTGAAGGAGTTAAAGCTCTGCCCCGATTGCGGTCATATCATGGCTCGTTATAAGATCTTCCCCGATACTGAGTTTTACATCGACCGCTGCCGCAGCTGTAACGGGATCTGGCTCGACCAGAATGAGTGGGATGTGTTGATCGACCGCAACCTGCACGATAATTTGAACGAATTCTTCACGCGCCCCTGGCAGGATCATCTGCGTGCGGCAGAAACCAGAAATCACCTCGAAGGCATCTACCTGGAAAAACTGGGGGAGCAGGATTACGAAAAAGCCAAACAAGTTCGCGAGTGGCTCGTTAATCATCCTATGCGAGGTATGCTGCTGGCCTACTTGCAGGCAGAGGATCCCTACAGGGTTTAAATCGCTTGACAGAGAACTACCAGGCAATCCACTTCTTTGACCATCCCATCGAAGCCCTCTTCGATACGCCACCCGCGCGCGAGAAAAGCCCGGACTGCCCCAACGGATTCGTTTGGGAGGACAAAACATATCGCGTGATCGAAATGCTTTCCTCGTGGAGTGACTTTACCCGACGCGGCAAGATGGCGCGCAACATGCGTCCCGCCCACGCGGCGGTAGCCTCCAGTCGCGGCTCGTTGAACGTAGGCCGGTTTTATTTCCGTGTGCGAGCCGATACGGATCAAATCTTCGATATCTACTACGACCGCGCCATGAAGAACGTCGACGAGCGCAAGGGCCAGTGGTTTTTGTACCGGGAAATGGAAGAGAAATGAATTCTGAGACACAGCAACCCGTCACGACCACACCGGATTACTCCGTCCCCTGGAAATCTGTCGATAATTGGATTGGAGTGGTTCTGCTGGCATTGATCGACGTGGTCATCTTTGCCATCATGTTAGGGCAGGAACGCCGGGCGGAGCTTGCACAAAGCGCGGCGGTGGTCCTGCTCGAGCTTGCCTACCTGCTGCCCGTGATCTTGATTTTTGCCTGGCGCGGCATCCATTGGAGGCATTTAAGGTTTACCAAATTCGACTGGAATACGCTAGGCATCGGGTGTGGTTTGCTGATCGGGAGCTACGTCATCATCATCGTACATAACGCCCTGTTGTTCCTGCTTGGGGTGGATACGCAGGGGGAAGACATCATGAGGCTGTTTGCCGAGCTGGACTCGCCGTTCTGGTTTTTTATTGTCGGCGCGATCTTTGCCCCGCTGGTGGAGGAAATCTTTTTCCGAGGCTTTCTTTTTCAGGGATTCCGCGAGCGATATGGCTGGGTGCCAGGCATGATCCTCAGCGCCGCGATCTTTGCCGTCGCGCATCTGGATCTTGTGGTGCTGATCCCTACTTTCATTTTAGGCTGCTTACTGGCCTACCTCTACCACCGCTCGAACTCGATCTGGCCGGGAATCATTCTACATTTCCTCGTCAATTCCTTCGGACTGCTCGGCGCGTATTTCGCATCGAACTATCAGAACCTTATCCCCGCATAATGATGTTAAGTCTGCAGTTGAGCTGCAGACTTAACATCATTCTCTCGTAATCAACCTCACCTGATTGTCGTAAAAGAAATAATCCCATGCCCAGTTGATGAGCACGACCAACCGGTTGCGGAATCCGATCAGGCGGAAGATATGGAGTCCCACCCAGATCACCCAGGCGATGAAACCGCTGAACGAGAGTCCCCAGATGCGCGCGACCGCCGCGTTACGTCCGATCGTGGCCAACAGGCCCGGATCCTTGTAATGGAATGGCTGGAGCGTTTCTCTCCTTAGGATCCGTTGGAGGTTGCGCGCCGCGGCTCTGGCCTGCTGTTGGGCGACCGTCGCCAGCATCGGCAATGGCTGCCCCCTTTGGTCCTCTACGTAGGCCGCATCGCCGATGACGAAGACCTCGGGATGCCCGGGCAGCTGCAGCGTGGGCTCGACTCGAATCCGTCCTGCGGCAGCCTGTTGGACCCCCAGCTGATCCGTGATCTGCGCTGCGCGCACGCCAGCCGTCCAGATCAAGGTATACGCCTCGACACTTGCACCTGGCGCAAGTGCAGGTGTTTGCCCGCCATCGGCGAGCGTGATCGTACGTCCGTTGTAATCTGTCAGGCGCGTGTTCAGTAAGATCTCAACCTTCTTGTCTTCCAGTAATTTCACCGTCGCTTTGCGAAGGCCATCAGGATACGCTGGCATGACGGTGCTTGTGGCTTCGAGCAGAATAACGCGCACCTCACGCAGATCCATTTGCGGGTAATCCTTGGTTAACACGTGCGTGATCAACTCTGCCAGAGCGCCGGCCGTCTCCACACCTGTCGGTCCGCCGCCCACAACCACAAAGGTCAGCAAGGCCTTTCGGACATCCGGATCGACCTCGCGGCTGGCCCGCTCGAACATCCGCAATAGATGGTTGCGCGTGCCCGTGGCGTTCTCGATGCTCTTAAGCTGAAAGCCATTCTCTTCCACCGTATGCATCCCAAAGAAATTCGTCTGCCCACCGACCGCCAGGACAAGGTAATCGTAGGCAATGACAGAGCCGTTGCTGCGGACATAGCATCCCTCAAAATCGATGGATGTCACTTCACCCATTTGGAAGGTTAGATTCTTCTGCTTTCGGAAAATTGTCCGCAGGGGGTAGGCGATCTGGGAAGGCACCAGCCCGGCGATCGCTACCTGATACAGCAAGGGCTGGAACAGGTGATAATTCTGCCTGTCGATCAGTGTAATCTGCACGGGCGCGTTACGCAATCTCTGCGCTGTTTCCAATCCACCGAACCCCGCGCCGACGATCACCACATGGGGGAGCTTCTCTGGTTTCACTCTTGCCTCCTTACTTGTGTATTTTTTCACAATTATTATAACCAAATAGGTCACAATTGTCAAATTAAAAAGTAAAGGCGGCAAAGTCTTTTGCCGCCATGAATTCTGTGGATTGACATGGGTGTTGGGTGTGCGCCTATAACTCCCAGAATCGGAACCGTTCCAGCCCGGCGATCACCATCCCCCAATCCACGCCGATCGTAGTAGATACGGCAAACACCGATTCCCAGAAGGAGCTCGAAACGGCAGGGACAAACCAGAACAAAAGCAGGATCACCCAGATGGCGATATCGCGGAAGCCGTCCACTTGTCTGCGAATCACTTCAGGCAGGAACGGCTCGAGCACGTTGTACCCGTCAAAGGGCGGCAAGGGAATCGAATTGAAGAGCACCGCCGAGACCTGAAGGACGAGCAGAAACGAGAGCCCGGGCAAATACTCCACAGGAATCGAGAAGAAACGAAGAATAAGTCCCAGCACGATCGCAACGAGCAGGTTCGAGAGCGGGCCTGCCAGCGACATGAGACTCAGCATCCAGGGATTGCGGATACGCCAGCGTTCGATATAGACCGCGCCGCCCGGCAGGCCAATGCCACCCATCACAAGAAAGAGCAGAGGCAGGACAATCGAGAAGAGTGGGTGTGTATATTTGAGGGGATTAAATGTCAGGTATCCCTTTTCACGAACGGTATAGTCGCCACCCAGGTAGGCGACCAACGCGTGCGAAAACTCGTGCAAACAGAGGGAAAAGATCCAGCCGAAGAAGACGATGGCGAAGGTCATGCTCGGTTATTCCTCGTAACCCTTGGGATGTGACTGGTGCCATTCCCATGCGCTGGCAATGATCTCGTGCAGGTTATCGTGTGTGGGAGCCCAGCCAAGCTCGCGTTTTATCTTTTCGGAGGACGCAACAAGACGAGCTGAATCCCCCGGTCGGCGCGGCAGCTCGTTGACGGGGATTGGATGTCCGGTCACCTGGCGCGCGGTCTCGATCACCTCCCGGACCGAGTAGCCGTTCCCGCTCCCGAGGTTGTAGATCAGGCGATCACGCTCGCCCAATCCATCCAATGCCAGTAGATGCGCCGAGACCAGGTCCGCAATGTGGATGTAGTCGCGGATGCAGGTGCCGTCGGGGGTAGGATAGTCGGTGCCGTAGATCTGGGCAGATTCGCGTTGCCCCAGCGGGACGCGCAGTACCAGCGGGATCAAATGAGACTCAGGCTGGTGGGCCTCGCCGCGTCCCGGCAGCGCCCCGCAGGCGTTGAAGTAACGCAGCGCCGCGAAATGGAGTCCGTGGATCTTGCAGTACCAATCCAGGGACTGCTCCACCATCAGCTTTGTGTGGCCATAGACGTTGGTGGGACCGAGCGGCGAGTCCTCTGTCAGCGGTTCTTCGCTCGATTGGTACACTGCCGCCGTCGAGGAAAGGACAAAGCGCCCGACCCCCGCGCGGACCGCAGTTTCTATCAACATCAGCGAGTTCGTAAAGTTGTTGTGATAGAAGCGCCCGGGATCCTTCATGCTTTCACCGGCTTCGATGAACGCTGCGAAGTGCATCACCGCATCGAGCTTCTGGTCCGTCAGGGTTTTGGCCAATGCAGAGCTGTCCGCCAGGTCCGCTTCGACAAAAGCTGCTCCTTTCGGCACCGCCGCACGGTGACCCGTAACCAGTGAATCGTAGACTGTGACAGAATGTCCTGCTTTGACTAACGCTTCGGCTGTGGCTGAGCCAATATAACCTGCTCCACCCGTAACGAGGATGTTCATAAGTTCTCCTGTATTGAGGATTATAAACTGGTTGTGTCATTGCGAGGACGCGCTCTCCCGACGATACTTGCGCCGCACGCAATGCAGGTGTGACGTTTAATTTTTATTCCACGCCTCTACATACCAGCGAAGATATTCCTCTACGTGGGCGCTCCAGTACTCCTCGGTGTGCGCGCCCGTGTAAAGATGCCATTCATGAGGTAGACTAAAATCCGTAAATTGCTCTTCCACCCCTCCTGCCATTTCATATTCCTGGTCGTTGTCGCCGATATCCATGAAGACGCGCGGGCGGGAGGAGGGAGGGATGTCGGCCAGCCAGCTGCGGATCTCGGAAGCATCCGTTTGAAGCACAGCCAGGGAATGTAAACCGATCGTCCCAAAGAGGTCCCACCGGGTGAGTCCCAGGCGCAGGGCCCATCCGGCTCCACGCGACAAGCCACCGATGGCACGGTGATTACGGTCTGTGAGGGTGCGATACGCGTCGTCGATGTGAGGGATCAAAGCCTCCACCAGGCGCTGACCGAAGCCTGCACCCGGCGGCAGGTTCCAGTAGCGGTCATCCGGGAAGACGATAATAAAAGCAACCGAATTGCCAGAAAGGATCAAATCATCTGCCACATTGACCGCGCCAATGCGGATCCATTGATCGTCTGTGTAGGTCTGCCCGTGCAGGAGATAGAGCACAGGATAGCGCTCATATGTTTTTTCATCGTAGCAGGGCGGCAGGTAGATACGGAATTTCTGGGGAGGGTTTGTCGAATCCAGGTTGCCCTCTTCCACGCGACCGGGACTGGTCAGGCAGGCAAGTGATGTCGGAGAGGGAGACAGTGAAGGAATAGGACTTGCCGTATGGGTAGGGAGTGCTGTTAAGGTAGGTAGAGTAAAAGTAGGTACAGGTGTTGCTTGATTTGAGGGGGAACAGGCAGAAAATCCGCTGAGAAACAGGAGCAGCGCCCCCATCCATTTTTTGGCTTGACGGGTACTCATCCCTCGGATTATACCCACGCAGAATGCTTCCGAATGTAGTGCAGACAGCTAGATGTTATGCTGGTGAAGATACACGATGACCATGAGGACCACTCGAACGACAAAGAACCAGAACAGTTGCAGCTTTCGATTGTCCGGATAGACCCGTCCTGTGAGCCAGAAAGCGAATGGACTACTGATAAAACTAACGACTAAGAAGTGTGTCATCCGTACCTCGCAGACTGCGATGTTACTGGTATGAGCGGGATGCGTCAACGCACAGAGTTGTCAGGTCGTGGTAAATCGGCTTTAATTTTTGAAGGCTCTTTACGGTATAATTCAGGCTCGTCATCGGGGCGTAGCGCAGCCCGGCAGCGCGCTTGCTTTGGGAGCAAGAAGTCCCGGGTTCGAATCCCGGCGCCCCGA
>LLBY010002776.1_pt1 | contig 17829 bp, 20 predicted proteins | sample 1489401 | NCBI WGS metagenome assembly LLBY01 (sample SAMN04092656, study PRJNA295927) | soil metagenome | biome: Soil prokaryotic community; feature: Bulk soil; isolation source: soil from tomato rhizosphere | host: tomato cultivar Hawaii 7996 | place: South Korea | collected 2011-11-01 | reverse complement strand
TATCCAACGATTGATAATAAATATTTCACTTTAGCTGAATTAAAAGAAAAACTAAAAGACACACAAACCGATAAAGACGGAAAGTTAGTTATTCTTTATGCTTCAAATAAAGAAACGCAACACAGTTATATTGAAACTGCCAAAGAAAAAGGATACGAAGTATTATTATTAGATAGTCCAATTGTTTCGCATTTGATTCAAAAATTAGAATCAGATAATGAAAACCTAACTTTTGCACGTGTAGACGGAGATGTAATTGAGAAATTAATTCAGAAAGAAGAAAATCAAATTTCTAAATTATCAGATGACGAAAAAGAAAGTTTAAAAACCGTTCTTGAAACTATTGTTCCAAAACAAACATACACTGTTCAATTAGAAGCTATGGATAGCAAATCGGCTCCATTTATGATTACGCAACCTGAATTCATGAGAAGAATGAAAGAAATGAGTCAATCTGGTGGTGGTGGAATGTTTGGAATGGGTAATTTACCTGAAATGTACAATTTAGTAGTAAATACAAATTCTGAATTAGCTACTTCAATTTTAAGTACTGAAAACGAAGATGCAAAAGCTAACTTAGTAAAACAAGCCCTAGATTTAGCTAAATTATCTCAAGGTTTATTAAAAGGAGAAGAATTGACTTCTTTTGTAAAACGTAGTTTTGAAACGCTTCGCTAAGAAGAAAGAGAAAAGAATAAAGAAAACAGAAAAAACCTACAAATGATATTTGTAGGTTTTTTTTAACCTATCTAAACAATACTATAAATCATAAAATAATGCGAGATACTTCCTCCTAAAACAAATAAATGCCAAATAAAATGTCCATAAGGAATTCTTTTTGAAGCATAAAAGATAGTTCCTAATGTATAAAAAACACCTCCAATTGCCATATAAGTTAAAGCTTCTGTAGAAAGTAAATTCATCAATTGATTTAATTCTGCAACTACTAACCAGCCCATTATTAGGTACATAATCAATGATAATTTTTCTACTTTACCTGTTAAAAATAACTTCATTACCAATCCAATACCTGCAATACTCCAAATCACAAAAAACAATCGCCAACCTGTCGTTTGTTCTAATGTTATTAAACATATTGGTGTATAAGTTCCTGCTATAAGAAGAAAAATACCTATGTGATCAAAAATTTGAGCTTTTTTCTTCTTCTTTTCATGTTCTAAAGCATGATAAACAGTTGATGCTGTATATAAAGCAATCAAACAAAATCCATAAATCCAAATACTTAATGTACTAAAATGATTTACTTCTCTATTTTTTAACAACAAAAATACCAATCCAAAAATCCCTAATACAATACCAAATCCATGTGAAATTGTATTTAAAAATTCTTCCTTATTTTTGACTTTCACTACCATTACAAAAAATAATTATTTATCAGATTAAAGATACTAAAAATCACATGAAAGAAAAACCTATTTTATATTTTAAAAATGATACAGAATGGAGAGAATGGTTACATGACAATCATAATTCATATAACGGTGTTTATTTAATTTTCTTTAAAGTAGCTAGTGAAACAGAAAGTATGCGATGGGAAGAAGCTGTTAAAGTAGCCATTTGTTATGGTTGGATAGATTCAACTGTTAAAAAACTAGATGAAGAAAGAAGACAACAACTTTTTACTCCTAGAAAAGACAAAAGTGTGTGGAGTAAATTAAACAAAACGTACATTGAAGATTTAATTGAAGTAGGTTTAATGCATGAAAGTGGTCTAAAAAAAGTTGAAACTGCAAAACAAAATGGTAGTTGGGAAAGTTTAGACAGTGTAGAAAATTTAGAAATTCCAACAGATTTACAAGAAGCTTTTGAAAACAATGAGTTAGCTTATGCCAATTATCAAAATTTCAGTAAATCATATCGTAAAAACTATTTATATTGGTTAAACCAAGCAAAAAGAGAAACAACTAGACAAGTGAGAATTAGCCAAATAATAGAACTTTGCGAGAAAAATATTAAGTCAAGATAAACAATAGTCATTTTTAAATTATAAAAAGTAATCCAAATCAAAACTTTAACAAATTCTATATTTTTATTGTAAAATCAATTTAAAAAAACTCAATAAATTTGTAACAACAAACAAACAGATCAAGCATGATAGAACCGTCTAAATTAAATTTTTTAGACGGTTTTGTTTTTTTAATCTATCTTGATATTAATTAGTCTTGTACTATTTAACTTACTTTGCATTTACTTCACATTCTCAAGTTATTCTTTTAATCAAAAAAAGTAATTCATAAACACTTCCTAATTATTACTTTTATTTTCTAAATTGTTAAATAAAAAGAATCATTAAAATAAAAATGATAAATGTTTATATTTGAAAAACAAATGAAAGCATAATGAAAAAAAACATTGTATTTATCTTATTAGTAGTATTTGCAATTCCATCCATTATTTTTAGCCAAGAAGTAAAAAAATCATTTTCTATAGGAGAAACGGTTACAATCTCATCGAAAATTCTTTCTCAAGATCGCATTTTAAACATTTACTTACCTGAAGGCTATACTAAAAATTATTCCATTCCTTATCCTGTAATTTATTTATTAGATGGTTCTATTACTGAAGATTTTTTGCATGTAACTGGCTTGGTTCAATTTTTTAATCTTCAATTAGGTATGCCAAAAACTATAGTTGTAGGAATTGCAAATGGAGATAGAAAACACGATTTTACGTTTCCAACAGAAATTGCTGACTTAAAAAAAGAGTATCCAACAACTGGTGGTTCAGAGAAATTCATTCGTTTTATAGAGGAAGAACTTCAGCCATTCATAGCAAACAATTATAAAATTTCAGATAAAAAATATCTACTAGGACAATCTTTAGGTGGATTATTAGCAACTGAAATTTTATTCAAAAAAACAGAATTGTTTACACATTACTTCATCATAAGTCCAAGTTTATGGTGGGATGATCAATCTTTATTACATAATGCATCTAATTATCTATCAAAAATAAAAAAGCCTGTTTACGTCTATCTTGCTGTAGGTAAAGAACATAAGATAATGATTAAAGACACTAAAACTTTAGCATCGGAATTAAAAAAACATCCCAATAACATTGTTTCAAATTTCATTTTTTTTCCGAAAGAAAATCATGCCACTATTTTACACAACAGTCTGTACCAAGCTTTTTTACTTGAATTTCCTTATAAAGAACAAAAATAAACATATATGTATAAATTATTATCCTTAGTTATTATTTGCAACATTTCAATCCTATTTGGACAAAAAGGAAACACAACACCAGCATTTGACTTTTTAATACAGTATGCAAACTGTAGAGATTTTGCTATCTCAAAGAATCAAAACGAAATTTATTTTACGCTTCAAAGTTCAAACGGAGATGTATCTAGAATTTTATGTGCAAAAAAAATAAAAAACAAATGGAGCAAACCACAATTAGTTTCTTTTACTACTAATCATAGAGACATTGAACCCTTTTTAAGTCACGATGATTTACGATTATATTTTGCTTCAGACAGACCTTTAAATGATTCTGTTACAAAAAGTAAAGATTATGATATTTGGTATGTAGAACGAAAAACTATAAATGAGAATTGGTCAAAACCCATCAATTTAGGCTTGCCAATAAACACAGAAAAAGATGAATTTTATCCTTCTGTAGCTCTAAATGGCAATTTATATTATACTTCTGATAATGAAAATTCTCTTGGTAAAGATGACATTTTTGTAAGTTATTGGAAAGATAACAGTTATACAAATCCTATAAATTTAGGAACAGCAATTAACAGTAATGGTTATGAATTTAATGCATTTATTGCTCCAGATGAAAGCTTTTTAATTTTCACAGGTTACAACAGAAAAGAAGGATTAGGTAGTGGTGATCTTTACATAAGTTATAAAAACAAAGAAGGAAATTGGCAAACTGCAACTAACTTAGGAGATCAAATTAACTCTTCAGCAATGGATTATTGTCCTTTTTATGATACTACTACTGGTATATTATATTTTACAAGTAAAATGAATTTGGTTACCAATAAACCTTTTAAAACCCTTGAAGAATTTGAAGAAGAGATTAATAAATATGAGAATGGCTTCAGTAGAATTTACAAATCTAATTTAAAATTATAATGAATCTTCAGCCCTTTCTTACAAATGAATTAGTTAGTTTAAAACCTTTGGAAGAAGCTGATTTTGAAGCATTATTTACTATAGCATCTGATAAACTACTTTGGGAACAACACCCTAATAATGACAGATATAAAAGAGAAGTCTTTCAAGATTTTTTTCAAAAAGCAATAGAATCTAAAGGCGCATTTATTATTATTGACAAGATTACTAATAACATCATTGGCTCTTCGCGTTTTTATGATTTAGACAGCAATAAAAGCACACTAGTTATAGGATTTACATTCCTAGCAAGATCCTATTGGGGAACAAACTACAATAGTGCTATAAAAAAATTAATGCTAGATTATGCTTTCCAATATGTAAATGCTGTTCATTTTCATGTAGCGAAAAATAACTTTCGCTCTCAAAAAGCTATGTCAAAACTAGGAGGAACTGTAATTGATTATTCAACATCAAATTTAGGTATTGAAGGAAATCCTATTTACGAAATTAAAAAGAGTGATTGGTCTCTTTAAAAAGGTTTAATCTAATAAATAGACATTAAGACTTTACGTTATAAAAAAAATCACAACATTAATTCTTTTATTTTAGGAATTAGTACTGTTTCTTTACAAGAAAATGATCCTGAATTTACTGAAGATAATTTTAGCTTAGAAGGTGCATTGACACTTTTTAAAAAAGCTAATAATCTTGAAGAATTTGAAAAATCAATTAATGAAGAAAATAATGATTTCATAAAAATCGCTAGTTATTTATAATTTAATTAGCTATTTTTTTTTGTTTGCCAAATTTTTATCGACCTTTGGTTGTCCTTGAAATTATTTTCTTATGAATTTATCTATTGAAACTCCTGCTCTTTTATTTTCTGCTACTTCTCTAATTCTTTTAGCTTACACCAATCGTTTTCTGACCATTGCACAAATTATTAGGAGTTTAAAAAAGACTTATGATCAAGAAGAAAGCAAAACTATTTTGTTACAAATTAAAAATCTAAATTTAAGATTAACATTAATTCGCTATATGCAACTTTTTGGTATTTTATGTTTGTTCCTTTCTGTTTTTGCTATGTTATTATTATTTATTGGGCAACAATTAGCATCAATATATCTATTTGGTTTATCACTACTAACCCTACTTATCTCATTAGCTTTATCTTTTTGGGAAATAAGTATTTCTGTTAGAGCTCTTCGCTTGAATTTAAGCGATTTGTATAAAAACGAAACACTGTAATTTTTAGATTATTGCCTTTAAGGTTAATTCCAACTTTAATTTATTCTTAATAATTCTTTTTATACATTTGCCTTTTGTTATATAATACTTATATGTAGGGGTTTTTAAAATTCAATTAACCACATAAGATTAGTAATTGAACAACGTCTACTTTATGCGTTTTAAATTACAAAGCATCCTATTTTGAAAAAAGAATACAAAAAATGAAGTTAAAAAGGAGAAGAAAATTAGTTACCTATTTAGATATTTTAGATCAACCTATTAGGTTTAACCCTTTTGTTTTTAGTCGAAGTTTTATACTATGGGGTTTATTGGGTTTAATTGGAGGAATAATTGCTGGTATTTATTGGATTGGACTTGAATTTTTAACCCATACTTTAACCTTTTTTAAAGGATGGCAAGTTGTTCCGGTTATGGCAATTAGTGGTCTTTTGGCAGGTTTAATTATTCACTTTATTGGTGATCCTGGTGAAATTCATTTAATAGTAAATAATATTCGCTTTAATAAAGGAAAACTAGACCCAAAAAACAATCCATCCATGATTCTTTCCTCATTACTATGTGTAGCTTCTGGTGGTAGTCTTGGACCCGAAGCCCCCTTAGTTCAAGTTACAGGGTCAACAGGCACATGGCTAGGTAAAATTTTCAGATTAAAGGGAGAAGAATTACGGTCATTGAGTATTGCCGGAATGGCATCTGGTTTTACTGCTTTGTTTGGTGCTCCATTAGGAGGTAGTTTATTTTCTTTAGAAATTCTTCATCATAAACATGCTGTTGAATATTATAAAGCAATTATACCTGCATTTGTATCAAGTTGTTTTAGTTATTTGGTATTTGCGGTAATTATTCATTTGGGATTTGATCCCGTCTGGGATTTGTCAGCCTATGAATATTCAGGATTTTTCGATTTTGGATATGCTGTTTTATTTGCTATTATTGGAGCGGCTTTTGGTTGGGGATTTATTTTTTGTACAAAATTTTTTAAAACACTTTTCGAGAAAAAACCAATTCCAATTTATATTAAAACTTTGATTGGAGGAATTATACTCGGAATTATAGCTTATTATTTCCCTATAACTAGGTATTTTGGACATCATGAAATTAACAAACTTTTAGAAGGCAATTATTCTCTAAAATTATTAATTGCCTTCTTAATTTTTAAAATTATTGCAATTTCAATAACTGTAACTTCCGGATGGAGAGGTGGGTTTATTATTCCTCTCTTTTTTGTTGGAACCACTATTGGTTTAATTCTTCATCAACTATTTCCAAGTATCAATTTAACTTTAGCGATTGTAAGTTGCATGGCAGCAATCAATGCTTGTGTTACCAGAACACCAATGAGTACAACAATTTTACTTGCCACATTAACAGGGTTTGGTCATTTTATTCCTATTCTATTTGCAAGTTTAACTGGTTATTTTCTAGCTCCTAGAATTCCTTTTATAACTTCACAAATGCATAATGAATTATAAAGTTATGCATAAATTTAATATTGATTCTTTCAGATTAAAAACCCTTACCTTATATTCTTTTTAGATTTGATATTATAAGCATGTAAAAGTCTTGGTCATAATTATTTTTTACATCAATATGATTTAAGAAACTCTTTCCAAAGTTTCTCTTAGTTTATCAATTTCAAATGGTTTCCACAAAAACCCACTAAAATGATTGATTTCATAATTTTTTGAAGTTACCATTGTATCTGCTGTTAATGCTATAACTGGTGTTTTAGTATTTAAATTCTCAGTAGTTTTTATAATTTTGGTTACTTCTAATCCATTCATGTCTGGCATGTGAATATCCATTAAAATAATATCATAAAAGTTTTCTTTTACCTTTTCTAAAGCAATTTTTCCATTCTCAACATGTTCCGATTCTATTTCCCATTTAGCGAGCAACTTTTGAAGTAAAACAGCATTTATAACTGTATCTTCAACTATTAATACTTTTTTACCTTTTAAATTAATGTTTTTTACAACTATTTTTTCTTCAATCAAATGACTTTCAATCAATTGTTTTTTAGGAACTTTTAATTTAAAATAGAAAGTGGTACCTTTTCCAACTATACTTTTAACTTTTATCTTACTATTATGTAATTCTATTATTTTCTTTACAATAGCAAGACCTAAACCAGTTCCTCCTTGTTTACGAATTAAAATAGGTTTTACTTGAGAAAAACTTTCAAAAATTTCATCTAAATTTTCTTTTGAAATACCTTCTCCAGAATCATTTACTTCAAATAAAATTGTATCCTTTCTAGGGGTTGATTTAATCTCATTAATTTTTAATTCAACACTACCTTTATCGGTGAATTTAATTGCGTTACTAATTAAATTATTTAAAACTTGTGTTAATTTCGTTTCATCTAAGTCATACGAATTTTGATTTGGTATTGAACAACTCAGTTTTAAACTTAAGCCTTTTTCTTCAGCTTGTATATCATAAACACTTACAATGCTTTTTGCTAGTTTAGCTAATTGAACAGGAGCAATCTCTAATTTTGATTTATTTGAATCGAGTTTTGTAAAATCTAATACATCATTAACAATTTTAATAAGATTTGAAGAAGCAAATTTTAAACTACCTAATAACTCTTTTCCTTCACCACTTATTTCATCATTTAATAGTTCAACAATTGAAGTTATCGCATTTAAAGGTGTTCTAATTTCATGACTCATTATGGACAAGAAATCTTGTCTCATTTTTATTGCCTTGGCCTCATCTTGATTTTTCTTTTCAAGTAATAATTGTTTTTCTTTATGAAGTTTAGTCTCGTTTTTTAAGACTTCCATTTTAGAAATTAATTCATAATTTTCAATTACTTTTAAAGTTTGAGAATTAATTACTGTCTCCTTTTCCTGTTGATAGCGTTCAAAATAGTCCAAGGCTAATTCATGTTCATTCTTAGCTTTATAAATGAGATAAACCAACTTTTTAAGTTTAATTGTAGACATTGCTAATTTAAGAGAAGTAGCAATTTCTAAACCAGTAAATGCAGTTTCTAGAGCTAAATCCAAATCGTTCTTAGCATAATATAACTCACCTAACTTTGTATAAGTCATAGCTCGACCAGTATTCTCACCTGTTTCATTATGAATTTTTAAAGCTTTAAAATATAGCTCCTCAGCTTTTTCATATTCTTTTAAATAAAAACAAACTTTCCCTTTACCATATAAAGCATAGGCCATGCCTCTTATATCATTAGTAATTTTTTTTTGTTCAATTGATCGATTAATAAAAGCCATTGCAAATTTTAATTTGCCCTTTTTAGCAAGAATGCCAGATATATTATTGTAAGCATTAGATTCTAAGTTAAAATCATTTATTTTTCTTGCATTTTTAATAGCACTATTATATGATTTTAAGGCTTTACTTTGATCGCCAATATAGCCATAAATAGTTCCTAATGATTTTTCTGTTCGCGATTGATTGTAATAATCTCCTACTTTTTGATATATTTTTAAAGCATCTATAAAGGAAATCAGTCCTAAATGGTATAAATTTGTTTTATAGTAAACGCCCGCCAAACTATACTTAGCATCAGCAATACCTTTTTCATCTCTTAATTTAGTAAAAATTATTAAAGCCATCTTAGAATAAACTGCGGCTTTATCCATTTCACCAATAACCATGTAGTACAATCCTAACTGACTATAACTTTTAGCCAATAAAGGTTTACTCCCTATTTGAGAACTTGAGTCTAACGCACTAATTGTTAATGCAATACTCTTTGGCAGGTTACTAATTCTAATTTGATGAGCTTCATCAAGCAATAAAAGTATTTCTTTTTCTCTTTTATTTACTTTCAATCGGTTTAACATTTAAGCAGCATTGGGACAATAAATGTATGAAAAAAATAATATAAAAAAATATTTTTTATATTATCCATAATAAAACAGGTTTTTGTACCTGTTGCAACTGATTATCAAGCTTTTCCATAAATTCATTTGAAACTGCAGGACAACCCCAACTTAAAGGGCTATATTTTGGATAAATCTCTTCGTTTTTAACCGCATCCCAAGAATGTAAAACCACAACTCTTTTAACAGCAGTATTATTTGTTTTTTCCAAACCAAGCATCCAATATTTAACATTTATTCCCCATGAACTATAATCTCTTTTTCCTATTTTATATTTTCCATCCATAGAACAATGACTATCATTTCTTACATCAAACTTTACTTTTTGCCACTTTTCAGGATTTTCTTCAAATTGATCACAACTACCATGTGTAACTAAATTTCTATCTGTAATTTTTTGCTGTTTGAAATTATAAATAAAAAAACGATTCTTACCAGAATGTTCATTTAAATCTACTAAATAATAATAAGTTTCATTAAAGTTATTTTTTTCAATGAAAGCTTTAGCTTCATTATGATAATTAGAATAATCTTTTACTAACTCTTGCTTTGTGTTTTCTACAGTATTCTTATCTGAAATCTTTTTATTATTACAGCAGAATAATGCGATAAGGCTAATAAATAATATTTTTTTCATTCTTAAATTAAATTACAATGGTAATATTAAAATATAATTTAAACCTTTTGCGTTAAATTTTGTCTAAAAATTACATAAAGTCTTTTAATCATGAATATAAATACACTTTAATCACTTCAATTAGGATTTTCTAACAAGCAAAGTCTTTTAATTGAAAATTAGGTTTAAAAAAGTATTTAGAATAATCTTTTATTACAAAAGACGACACTACTTTACCTGTATTTTAGAGAACTAAATAGTTGAAAGTTAGTATAAAAAACAATCCTCTAAATGATTATTTTAATTAATCTAACTAAAAACTAATTCTTTGCTTATATTTGCGCCCCTTAAAAATGGAGTATATGTCGAAGAATGAAATAATTAAAGGTGTTTTCTTAGTTGGATTAGGTGCAACAAGTTATGGAATGCTAGCAACTATAGTAAAACTGGCTTATCAAGACACAGAAAAATTTACTACCGCAGAAGTCATAACTGCACAATTTATATATGGAATAATTGGAATGCTTTTGATTAATTTATATCAAAAAACAACTACAAAAGTTCCAATAGTAAGAGCTACTTCTAAGAATATTTTTAATTTAATGTTGGCAGGAACATCATTAGGAGCCACTAGTATTTTTTATTACTTATGTGTAAAATACATAGATGTATCAATTGCTATTGTTTTACTAATGCAAACCGTTTGGATGGGAGTTATTGTAGAATGGATTTTAGATAAAAAAGCACCTTCAAAACAAAAAATAATAGCTGTAGTTGTTGTTTTATTTGGAACTATCTTAGCTACAAATCTCTTATTTAACAAAAATGCATTCAACTGGACTGGATTTGTATGGGGAATGCTTGCAGCTGCTTCTTTTACTACTACTATGTTTACAGCTAACAAAGTAGGATTAGGACTTTCTTCTGCACAACGCAGTTTATATATGCTTTTAGGAGGAGCAATTATTGTATTGTTTTTTGGACTTTACACACAAACTGATGTTTTTAATCTATCTATTTTTGGTAAATATGGCATTTTGTTAGCTCTTTTTGGCACTATCATTCCTCCAATGCTAATGAATAGTGGCTTCCCAAAAACAGGCCTTGGATTAGGAAGTATTGTTTCTTCATTAGAGCTACCAGTCTCAGTTTCAATGGCTTATTTTCTTCTAAATGAAAAAGTAATTCTCTTACAATGGACAGGTATCGTCTTGATTATTGCAGCAATTGTAATTATGAATATCAATTTCAAGAAAAAATAGCTTTTTTAGAATGTTTTTTGGTACATTCGAAATAAAATACCTTTCTATGGATTTACCTTGGCATCAATATGTAATGGGATTACTATACATTCTAGCTGGTTTGAACCATTTTAGACAACCTCGATTATATATCAAAATCATTCCACCTTATTTTAAAAACCCCAAATTATTAAACCAATTAAGTGGTTTAGCAGAAATAACTTTAGGAATACTAGTTAGCATTACATTTTTAAGTACTTATGCCGCATGGGGAATTATTTTACTTTTAATTGCCATTTTTCCAGCTAATTATTATATGTATAAAAATGATAGTGTAGCTTTAGGGTTGCCTAAATGGCTTCGATTACTTCGATTACCATTGCAATTATTTTTAATCTATTGGGCATATCTATATACATAAAAAAGTATTTTTTAAAAACAAATAATTTTACTATTTTTAAAGTATGTTAGATTTATTTCCAAACGAAAAAATAATTTTAGATTTACCAGATGCTTTATTCGAGTATTACCCAAACTTTTTATCTGAAGAGAAAACAAATCTACTTTATGACAAACTGCTAAATGATACTCCTTGGAAACAAGACTCAATTACAGTATATGGGAAAACGCATTTACAACCAAGATTAACTGCTTTATATGGAAACGAAGGAAAACCATACTCTTATTCAAATATTGTAATGCACCCTCATCCGTGGAATTCTACTTTAATGTTCATAAAAAATGAAATTGAAGAAATATGCCAATTAAAATTCACCACAGTTTTATTGAATTTATACAGAAATGAAAATGACAGTAATGGTTGGCATTCTGATAACGAGAAAGAATTAGGTAGAAATCCTATTATAGCATCATTAAGTTTAGGAGAAAAACGACTATTTCAATTAAAGCATATTGATAAAAAAGAAGCAAAACAAAATATAATACTCAACAATGGGAGTCTTTTAGTTATGAAAGAAGGCAGTCAACTTTATTACAAGCACCAACTTCCAAAATCTACTTCTCCTAAAAAGAGCAGAATAAATTTAACATTTAGAACAATTATCTAATGATTTTTAAAAAAAATGAAGCAAAGTTGGTTATATATTAAGAAATTTTTAAAAATGTAATATTTTATTTTTTTTCTCATTTTTTTTAGTAATATTGAACTATATAACACTAATAAATTTATAGATTAATTTTTCATCTGATGAAAAAAAGAAAGATTTCAGAATTAGACAATCAAACTATTGAACGAATTGTCAGTATGGCTCAAGAGGAAAAAAAACCTTTTGAAGTCTTAAAAGAAGAATTTGGAATTTCAGAAAATGAAGTTACAGAATTAATGAGAAACAAATTATCGAAAGATAATTTTGAAATTTGGAAAAAAAAGGCAGCTTCAAGCAAACCTAAACCAAAACCTTTAAAATTTGATCCTCTACAAGACGATGATTTAGATAGTAAGTATTACTTTAAAAATAAATTTGATTAAAAACTAATGCTCTTCCGAAAAGAAGAGCTTTTTTTTATAAAAAATGTAACGAAACCATCAAAAAGTCGTCATATAAAAATATCAATAAAGATTTAAATGAAAAAAATAATTTTAACACTTGCTGTCGCAAGCTTTGTTTGGAGTTGTAAAACAACTCCATCTTCTACAAAAAAAGACGAAGTTAATGTATCAATCGACCTAGTAAACGTTACAGACGATAAAGTTATGGTATCTATAGATGCTCCAACTTTTACTTCTGAAACCACTACTTTTTTCATACCAAAAACAGTTCCTGGAACTTATTCTGAAGATGATTACGGTAGATTCATTGAAGATTTTAAAGCACTAGATGCTTCAGGCAATGGATTAAAAGTCACAAAAATAGACGTGAATTCATACAAAATTGATGAAGCAAAGAAATTAGCCAAAGTAACCTATTTAGTAAACGACTCTTTCGATACTGAAGGTGGTGGTGGATTTGGAAAAAGTGATGATGTATTTTCTCCTGCAGGAACAAACATCAAAGCTGGAGAAAACTTCATGCTAAACACACATGGTTTTGTTGGATATTTTGAAGGCAAAACAGAAACTCCTTATATTTTAACAATTACACATCCAGAAAATTTATTAGGTGTTTCTGCCATGATTGATTTAGACAAATCGAATAGTACTGACATCTTTCAAAGTTCAAAATATGCAACATTAGTAGAAATGCCTTTGATGTATTCTAAACCTGATATTACTACTTTCATGGTAGATGATATGGAAATCATCATTAGTGTTTATTCTCCAACAGGAAAATACACAGCAAAAGACATTACTCCTAACATGGAAGCAATGATGACTGCGCAAAAGAAATTCTTAGGTGCTTTCAACGCTACTAAAAAATATGCTATTTTACTTTATCTTTCCAATTTAGATGAAAAAGATGCAAAAGGTTTTGGAGCTTTAGAGCATCCAACATCTACAACTGTTGTAATGCCAGAAAAAATGGAATTAGAACAATTAAAAGAGCAATTGAAGGACATTGTTTCTCATGAATTTTTCCACATTGTAACACCATTAACCGTTCATTCAAATGAAATTCAATATTTTGATTTCAACAATCCACAAATGTCTGAACATTTATGGATGTATGAAGGTGTAACTGAATATTTTGCCAATCTTTTCCAAGTAAACCAAGGTTTAATTGACGAAACTGAATTTTATGAAAGAATGTCTGATAAAATTCAGCAATCGAAACGTTTAAATGATAAAATGAGTTTTACTAAAATGAGTAAAAACGTTTTAAAAGAACCTTACAAAGATCAATATATTAATGTGTACCAAAAAGGAGCTTTAATTGCAATGTGTATTGATATTTTAATTAGAGAAAACAGTAATGGTCAAAAGGGAATTTTAAACTTAATGCAAGATTTATCAAAAGAATTTGGTACGAAAAAAGCATTTAAAGATGAAGAATTATTTGCTACAATTACTAAATTCACATATCCAGCAGTTGGAGAATTTTTAAACAAATATGTAGCAGGAGAAACTCCTATTCCTTATGATGAATATTTTGCAAAAATGGGAGTTACACCAGCTGAAATTGAAGTAGAAGGAAATCCTTTCTTGAAAGGTGGTCAAATTCCTTATATCACTATCGATCAATCTACAAAAGAAATCATGATTATTCCTAGTATAGAACTAAACGAATTCATGACTAATCTAGGTTTAAAAGGTGGTGACAAAATTCTTGCTGTAAATGGAACAAATTATAATTTAGATAATATTTATGATTTGGTAATAGGAAGCATGGGTTGGAAAGATGGTGATGCAATTACTATGAAAATTAAAAGAGACGGTAATGAGCAAGACATAAAAGGAACCATAAAAATGCCAAAAGAAAAACGTGAAGGCTATCAATCTACTGATAATAGTAAGAAAACAGTTAGAGAAGCTTGGTTAAAAGGTTAATCCTTTTTCATAATAAAAACAGTAATCCTCAAAGTAGTTCCTATTTTGAGGATTTTTTTATTATTTTGCATCCAAATTAAAAAAATGCATAATCCACCTTTTTTTACAGATGATACTATTGTTTTTGGCTTATTAATGCTTACAATAGGATTTGTCTTTTTCACCTCTTCAAAAGAAGAAGGTTTTTGGAAAAATTTCTACAAAATAGTACCAGCACTTTTAATGTGCTATCTTCTACCAGCTATACTAAGCTCTTTAAATATCATAGCTCCAGAATGGACAGAAATTTCAACATCTGGTGAAAAAATCGAGAAAAGTTCACAAATTTACTTCATAGCCAGTCGTTATTTATTACCCGCTGCATTAGTTCTAATGACATTAAGCATAGACATGAAAGCCTTACTTAACTTAGGTTTTAAAGCTATTTTTGTTTTCTTAGCTGGAACTCTTGGGATTATTATTGGCGGACCAATTGCTATTTTAATAGTTTCAATCTTCTCTCCTGAAACTGTTGGTGGAAATGATTTTGATGCAGTTTGGAGAGGTTTATCTACCCTAGCTGGAAGTTGGATTGGTGGTGGTGCAAACCAAGCTGCGATGCTTGAAATATTCAAATACAATCAAGCTAAATATGGAGCAATGGTTTTAGTTGATATTGTTGTGGCTAACATAGGAATGGCTTTTCTATTATTTGGTATTGGAAAAAAAGAAACAATTAATAAATGGTTAAAAGCAGATAACTCCTCAATTCAAGAACTACAAGATAAAGTATCTAATTATCAAGAAAGTGTTAAAAGAAATCCTTCTTTAACTGATTATATGGTAATTCTAGCTATTGCATTTAGTGCTGTTGGATTCTCTCATTGGGGCTCTCAAGTAATCTCTACTTTTTGCAAAGAAACTTTTGAAACGGTTAATGATCCTAAAAGTTTTGCATCTACCTTTGGAGGAACATTTTTTTGGATGATTTCCATTGCAACCTTTCTGGGCATTGCATTATCCTATACTAAATTTAAAACTTATGAAGGAGCTGGAGCCAGTAAAATTGGAAGTGTATTTATATATATTCTTGTTGCATCCATCGGAATGAAAATGAACCTAAATTCAATTTTTGAAAATCCAGGTTTAATTCTAGTAGGAATTATTTGGATGATAATTCATTTTATTATCATCTTTGCTGTAGCAAAATTAATAAAAGCACCTTACTTTTTCATTGCTGTTGGTAGCCAAGCCAATGTAGGTGGGGCAGCTTCTGCTCCAATAGTAGCATCTGCATTTCATCCATCATTAGCGAGTGTTGGTGTTTTGCTAGCAATTTTTGGTTACATAGCTGGAACTTATGGAGCTATTATTTGTACCTTTTTAATGGAAAAAGTTGCACCAAATTAATAAAAAAATAAATTAATATAATTAAAAAAATGAAGAAGTTATTACTTTTTGGAGTTGGATTATTAACACTAATTGCTTGTAACAAAAATGAAACTCCTGAAGGAAGTTTACACTTAACAGGAAATGTAAAAGGACTAAGTCAAGGAAAATTATACGTTAAAAAAATTGAAGATACTACTTTAGTAGTTTTAGATAGCATTATCATTAAAGGAGATTCTCACTTCGACACAACTATTCCACTTAAAAATCCAGAAGTATTATATTTATTTTTAGATAGAGGGCAAACCAATTCTGTTGACAATAATTTAAGTTTTTTTGCTGAACCAGGAGAAATGAATATTGAGACTACTTTAAAAGAGTTTTATGCTTCAGCAAAAATTACAGGTTCGAAAAATCAAGATTTATTAGTTGAATTTAACAGTTTTAAATCAAAGTTCAATGATGAAAATCTAGGATTAATTGAAAAAAGAATTCAAAACACAACTAACTTTAATCAGCAAACAGCAGATAGTATTGAAGAAGCTTATGCTAGATTACTAAAAAGAAAATACCGTTATACGGCTAATTTTGCCACTACTCATGGAGAATATGAAGTAGCACCTTACTTAGCAATTACAGAAATATCAGATATTAATGTAGTGTATTTAGATACTATTGCCAAACACATGAGCAGACAAGTAGCCGCGTCTAAATATGGCAGATTATTGAGAAAACACATTTATGATGTAAAAAAAGAAACGCTTAATTCTAACAAATAGAAACATTTGCAACAACTATAAAAATCATGAAAAAGCAACACATTCAAACTTTAGCGATTCATGCTGGTGAAAAAAAAGGAAAGAATACAGATATTATTCAACCCATTCATTTATCCACTACATTTGAAAGAAATGAAGATGGCACTACTGGTGAATACATTTACACTCGCGCAGAAAACCCTAATAGAATAGCTGTTGAACAAAAAATGGCTTCTATAGAAGGGGCAAAAACAGCTATTACCTTTGCTTCCGGTATGGCTACTATAAATGCTCTATTTGATACTTTATTAGAACCTAATTGTCATATTCTAATTCCAGATGATTGTTATCATGGTACACGACAATTGCTTGATAATTTCTTCAAACGTTGGAACGTGCAATCAGAAATGGTTAATATGACTAATGTTACTAATATTGAAAAGACAATACAACCTAATACTAAATTAATTTGGATAGAAACTCCTTCTAATCCACAATTAAAAATCACTGATATTGAAGCAGTAGTCACATTAGCCAAAAAGAAAGCAATAGTAACCGTTTGTGATAATACATTTGCCACACCTATACTACAAAAAACACTAGAAAAGGGAATTGATTACGTCATGTATTCGTCCACAAAATTTTTTAGTGGTCATTCTGATATTTTAGGCGGTGTGGTTTTAACAAATAAAGAAGACGAAGTAAGTCAAAGCATTAGAAACTATCAAAAAATGGCTGGAGCAGTTCCTTCACCATTCGATTGTTGGCTTCTAAATAGAAGTTTAGCTACTTTTCCTTTACGTTTTAAAGCACAATGTGAAAATGCTACGACAATAGCACATTATTTAATCACACATTCAAAAATTGAAAAGGTTTTTTATCCTGGATTAACTTCTCATGAAAATCATGAAATAGCTAAAAAACAAATGAAAAATGGCTTTGGAAGTATTATTTCTATTTTAGTAAAGGGCAATCAAGAAAAAGCGTTACAATTTACAAGAAAACTACAGATTTTTAAACACGCAACCAGCTTAGGTGGTGTAGAAAGTTTAGTAGAACACAGACGAAGTGTAGAAGGTATAAACCCGATAAGTCCAGAAAATTTAATTCGCTTATCTATAGGAATTGAATATATTGAAGATTTGATTGCTGATTTGGAACAAGCATTAATGTAATTAAATTCAGGAAAAATATTT
>LLBY010000887.1_pt1 | contig 17875 bp, 16 predicted proteins | sample 1489401 | NCBI WGS metagenome assembly LLBY01 (sample SAMN04092656, study PRJNA295927) | soil metagenome | biome: Soil prokaryotic community; feature: Bulk soil; isolation source: soil from tomato rhizosphere | host: tomato cultivar Hawaii 7996 | place: South Korea | collected 2011-11-01 | reverse complement strand
TTACTACGGTTTCGCCTAGTTATATGGAAGAACTAAAAGTAGACGCCAATGGGCTAGAAAGCTTATTAAGTGCAGAAAACGCCAAATGTTCAGGTATATTAAATGGTATAGATACCGATGTTTGGAACCCCGAAACAGACCATTATATTATTAAAAACTACAATGCCAAAACAATTAATATTGGAGCAGAAGCCAATAAAAGGTACTTATGCGACACCTTTAATTTAGATTTTGAAAAACCCTTATTTGCCTTTATTGGTAGGTTGGTTGGCGAAAAGGGCTCTGATTTGTTTCCCGACGTCTTCAAAATTGCACTCGAAAGAAACAATCTTAATATATTGTTGTTAGGTTCTGGTAATAGTTTTGTTGAGCAACAGCTAGAAACCCTAAAAAAAGATTATATTGGCACATACAATGCTTTTATAGGCTACGACGAAAAGCTATCACATATTATATATGCCGGTGCCGATTTTTTACTAATGCCTTCACGTGTAGAGCCTTGCGGGCTAAACCAAATGTATGCATTACGCTACGGCACCATTCCTATCGTTAGAAGCATTGGCGGTTTAAAAGACACCGTTATAGATATTTCTAAAGAAAACGGTTTTGGTATTTGCCACGACAATGTCACCGTTTTAGAAATAATAAACGCCATAGATAGAGGGGTCGCCCTTTATAAAAACCAATCGAAATACAAAAAAATACGTAAAAAAATAATGGAAATAGACCATTCATGGGACGTTTCAGCACAAGAATACATAAATTTATATAACTCTATAAACTAACTAATTATGATCAATAATAAGGTTTTATCCATCATTTTAGGTGGCGGTCAAGGTTCTAGACTACATCCATTAACAGAAGAGCGTTCAAAACCAGCAGTTCCTATTGCTGGTAAATATAGGTTAGTGGATATTCCTATTTCCAACTGCATTAATTCAGACATAAAACGCATGTTTGTATTAACGCAATTTAATTCGGCTTCCTTAAACCGTCATATAAAAGACACTTATCATTTTAGTTTTTTTAGTAGTGCCTTTGTCGACGTACTTGCGGCAGAACAAACACCCGGCAATAAGGGATGGTTTCAAGGAACTGCCGATGCCGTTCGCCAAAGCATGCATCACTTTTTAAGACACGATTTTGAGTATGCTTTAATACTATCGGGCGATCAGTTGTATCAAATGGATTACGATAAAATGATTGAAGCCCATGAAAAAAGTAACGCAGCTATTTCTATAGCTACCATTCCTGTAAGTGCTAAAGACGCAACCTCCTTCGGAATTTTAAAAGCTAACGACGAAAATATTGTAACGTCATTTATTGAAAAACCAGACGCTAGTTTATTACCCGATTGGTCCTCTGAAGTTAGCGACGACATGAAAAAAGAAGGTCGCAACTATTTAGCCTCTATGGGTATTTACATTTTTAATAGAGAGCTTTTAGTAGAATTAATGAACGACCAATCAACAAACGACTTTGGCAAAGAAATTATTCCGCAATCTATTGAAAAACATAAAACATTAAGTTATCAATATGAAGGCTATTGGACCGATATAGGTAATATCGACTCCTTTTTTGAAGCAAATATTGGTTTAACCGATAATATTCCTAAATTCGATTTATACGACAAAACAAAACGTATTTACACGCATGCTAGGATGTTGCCAACAACAAAAATAGCAGGAACCACCTTAGTAAGAACTGTAATAGCCGAAGGTTGTTTAATTGGTGCTGCAAAAATAGAACAATCTGTTATTGGTATTCGTTCTAGAATAGGTAAAGAAACAACCATTATAAAAACGTATATGATGGGCAGCGATTACTACGAAACACTGCTTGAAATTGAAGAAAAGAAAATAAAAATTTTACTGGGTATTGGTGAGCGTTGCTTTATTAAAAACGCGATTCTAGATAAAAACTGCCGCATTGGAGATGATGTTAGAATTAATGGTGGCAGCCATTTACAAGACACCGAAACAGACACGTATGCCATTAAAGACGGCATTGTAGTAATTAAAAAAGGAGTAACTATCCCTAGCGGATTTGTAATATAATATATGGCACAAGTAAAAGTTTATAGTCTATTTACAGACTTCGATATTAACCTTTTTAAAGCAGGTAAACACTATAGGCTTTATGAAAAATTTGGGTCTCATATAACTACTGTTGATGGTATTGAGGGTACTTATTTTGCTGTTTGGGCACCAAGTGCTAAACAAGTTTCTGTAATTGGCGATTTCAACTATTGGACCGCAGGCGAACACCAATTAAACGTTCGTTGGGATAGTAGTGGCATCTGGGAAGGCTTTATTCCGTTAGTAGGTAAAGGCAATATCTACAAATACAAAATTGAAAGCCATAACAATGGCATAAAAACCGAAAAAGCAGATCCGTACGCACGTCGTTGTGAACATCCTCCAAAAACAGCTTCCATAATTTGGGACGATTCCTATAAATGGAAAGATACCGATTGGATGAAAAAGCGTAAAAAACATAACGCTTTAGATGCGCCTTATTCGGTTTATGAAGTGCATTTAGGGTCTTGGAAACGTCATTTAGAAGAAGACCGATTTTTATCGTATTATGAATTGGCAGACGATTTAGTAACTTATGTAAAAGACATGAATTTTACGCATGTAGAATTAATGCCTATTATGGAATATCCCTATGATCCTTCTTGGGGTTACCAACTTACAGGATATTTTGCACCAACATCACGCTTTGGCTATCCTGAAGAATTTAAGTATTTGGTTGACAAATTACATCAAAACGATATAGGCCTTATACTCGATTGGGTTCCTTCACATTTCCCTGAAGACGCCCACGGATTAGGTTTTTTTGATGGCTCTTGTTTATACGAACACCCCGATAAGCGCAAAGGCTATCATCAAGATTGGAAAAGCTTAATATTTAATTACGAGCGTAACGAAGTAAAATCATTTTTAATCAGTAATGCCATTTTTTGGATGGACCAATACCATGCCGATGGGTTACGTGTTGATGCCGTTGCTTCTATGCTATTTCTAGATTATTCCAGAGAAGACGGCGATTGGGAACCTAATATTTACGGTGGCAGGGAAAATCTTGCTGCTATCGATTTTCTTAAAGAACTAAACCAAGAAGTTTATGCATCGTTCCCCGATGTACAAACCATTGCCGAGGAATCTACCGCATTTCCAGGAGTTTCAAAACCAGTGTTTTTAGGAGGTTTGGGATTTGGTATGAAATGGATGATGGGTTGGATGCACGATACCCTTGAATATTTTGGAAAAGACCCTGTTTATAGAAAATACCATCAAAACGATATTACTTTCAGTTTGGCTTATGCATTTTCAGAGAATTTTATGCTACCGCTTTCACATGATGAAGTCGTGTACGGTAAAAGTTCCATTTTAGGAAGGATGCCTGGCGATGAATGGCAACGCTTTGCAAATCTTCGCCTTTTATTTGGTTATATGTTTACCCATCCCGGAACTAAATTAGTTTTTATGGGTACCGAATTTGGGCAATATAACGAATGGGATTTTCAAGAAAGTTTAGACTGGAATTTACTGGAATTCGAACCCCACAAAAACTTCCACAATTATTATAAAGCATTGAACACATTCTATAAATCAACTCCTGCCCTATTTGAAAAAGCGTTTTCAGGTGAAGGTTTTGAATGGATTAGTTATGACGACCATGAAAATTGTGTCATATCCTATATTAGAAAAGGGTATCAAACTGAAAATGATGTGGTGGTGGTTTGTAATTTTACTCCAACCGTAAGAGAAAAGTATCTTATTGGACTTCCTATAAAGGGAAAGCTCATTGAAATATTTAATAGTGATGCTAAAGAATTTGGAGGCAGTGGCGTAACTAATAAAACCAAAAAACAGTTGGTAATCTCTGAAAAATCTTGGAATGGCAAGGCGTACTCCGCTGAAATAACCTTAGCGCCTTTGGCAGTAACTGTTTTTCAGTTTAAGTCTTAGAGACTGGTTAAGTTTTATCCTTTGGCTCTTTTATGTATTTTTTTAACGTTAAAACTTAGGCGTTGTTCAGGTGAAATCAATCTTAACAACGCCTATTTTGTATAAAAAAACTGAAAAACTCATGTATAGGGCATACTTTGTATGAAAATTGTGGATTCTATAATTATACATGTAATTATTTGACTATTAGGCAGCTTTACTTTAATATTTTTAATGAATAAACTCTACTAAAATTTAATTCTTTTAGTATTTTCGTCAACTAATTCTAACATCATTAAGAATGATATTAAATACTGAATTAGAATACAAGGGAAACCTATTCCCCTCAAACATAATTTCTTACAAAAAAAATCTAGATACCTTATCTTTTACTGCTGAAAATAATGTGGTGTTGCAAATAACCGTACAACGCGACAGTATTTTAAGATTTCGATATTCGACAACGGGCGTTTTTGAAAAGGATTTCTCTTATGCAATCACCAAATATGCTAACAGAGGCTATAACTTTCTTGAAATAACCGAAGAAGACGATAAATACATCATTACCACTTCCAAAATTATTTGCCATGTAGCAAAAATTGATATGCGAGTAGCACTTTATGATGCCAAAGACAAAACCCTTATTTGTGAAGACGAATTAGGATTTCACTGGGAAGAAAGTTATGACTTAGGTGGCGATATTGTTAAAGTGTCTAAAACAGCACAAGAAGGTGAAAGTTATTATGGTTTAGGTGATAAACCAGTAGATAACAACCTTAAAGGGAAACGCTTTGAAAACTGGGTGACAGATTCTTACGCATACGGCAAAAACACAGACCCCATATATAAAGCCATTCCGTTTTATACAGGTTTACACCACAAAAAATCCTATGGGATCTTTTTTGACAATACCTTCCGTACTTTTTTCGACTTTTGCCATGAACGTAGAAACATTACCAGTTTTTGGGCGCAAGGTGGTGAAATGAATTATTATTTCATTTACGGTCCTCAAATGTCCGATGTTGTTTCCATATACACCGACTTAACAGGAAAACCTCACGAATTACCAGCTTTATGGTCTTTAGGGTACCACCAATGTAAATGGAGTTATTATCCAGAATCTAAAGTAAAAGAAATAACAAACAAGTTTAGAGAACTCCAAATACCTTGTGACGCCATTTATTTAGACATTGACTATATGGAAGGTTTTAGATGTTTTACTTGGAGTAAAGAATACTTTCCAGATCCCAAAAAAATGGTAAAGGAATTGGCCGATAATGGCTTTAAAACCATTGTAATTATAGATCCAGGCATCAAAATCGACAAAGAGTATTCGGTTTACCAAGAAGGTATGGATAAAGATTATTTCTGTAAACGTGCCGATGGGCCTTATATGAAAGGTAAAGTGTGGCCAGGGGAATGTTATTTTCCTGACTTTACAAAACCAGAAGTACGCGAATGGTGGTCCAATTTATTCAAAGAACTTGTTGAAGACATAGGTGTTAAAGGTGTTTGGAACGATATGAACGAACCCGCTGTAATGGATGTGCCCGGGAAAACCTTTCCTAATGATGTAAGACACGATTATGATGGAAACCAATGCAGCCATAGAAAAGCACACAACGTTTATGGAATGCAAATGGCAAGAGCTACCTATCAAGGTCTAAAAAAATTCGCATATCCGAAAAGGCCTTTTGTTATTACAAGAGCCGCTTATTCTGGTACACAACGCTACACCTCAAGCTGGACAGGAGATAATGTAGCAAGTTGGGAGCATTTAACCATAGCCAACATTCAAGCGCAACGTATGTGTATGTCTGGGTTTTCGTTTATTGGTTCAGATATTGGCGGTTTTGCGGAACAGCCTAATGGCGAATTATACGCACGCTGGATCCAATTAGGTATTTTCCACCCGTTTTGTAGAACACACTCCTCTGGAGACCACGGAGACCAAGAACCTTGGGCTTTTGGAACTAACATCACTAACATTGTTAGAAAGTTTATAGAGATTAGATACCAACTATTGCCTTACTTATATACCGCCTTTTGGAGATATGCCAATGAAGGGATTCCTATACTAAAATCACTTGTTTTATTTGACCAAGAGGATGCACATACACACTATAGAAATGACGAATTTATTTGTGGTGAAAAAATATTAGCGTGCCCTATTACCGAACCAAATGCCAAAGGAAGACGTATGTATTTCCCTATTGGAAATTGGTATAATTACTGGAACAATGACATTTTGGAAGGTGGCCAAGAGCTATGGGTAGATGCCGATTTAGATAGCATGCCCATTTTTGTTAAAGAAGGTGCTATCATACCAAAATACCCCATTCAGCAATATGTAGGTGAAAAACCTTTGGAAGAGCTCATATTAGATGTGTATTATAAAGCAGGCGAAGAAACATCCCAGGTTTTTGAAGATGCACAAGATGGCTATGATTATATAAAAGGCAGATATAGTCTAAGAAACTTTAAACTTTTAGGCAAAAAGAAGTCCTTAATTATTCAGCAGTTTAAATCGGGTAAATACATAACCCCTTACGAAACTTTGAGGATTAAATTTCACGGATTGCCATTTAATATCTCTAAAATTCAAATTGATAACGAAGAGGCTTTATTTGAAAACGTAAAACTTAATGGTGAAAACACTATTGTTATTAGTAAGGAATTTACAGAGCTTCATGTAATAGCCTAGAAGTTTTACATACCTCGTTTATTATTATTAGAATTATTATTATTAGAAAAAGGCTTACCAAGATATACCAACTTATAGCCTTTTTCTATTTTTTCTATGGCCTTGTTTTGAGAAGAAATTATTTCTAAAACGCCTTGTTTATCTTTTACTAATAAAGGAATGGTCTCTTTCTCATTATTTGTAATTTCAATCAATTATTAAATTGCAAGTATCCTAAAATAAAGAACGCTATTATTTTTGAAAAAGGGCTATAAATCGTCTTTCTTAAAAATGTTTTCAATACCCTTGCCTATTTTCTGTATGGTTTCAATCCCTTTGCTCAAAGGTTTTGAGGAAATATCATAATATCTTTCACTCGTATAATCATGACTGAATTGTTGTGGATAAATTACAAGACGGCTATTTGATGGAAAATACTTTTCAAGTTTTGAAGGAAGATTTTCTAATGCCCCAATGTAAGATGTAGCACCTTTACGAGCAGAAGTTAACACAAATAAATCGTCTTGATGTATGTTTTTTGCTAAAACAAGTATATCATCCCAATCAACAAATAAGTGAATCGTAATAGATGCTGACAATTTTGCCCTTTTAAAAAGTTTTTCAACTGCGCTTTTTGTAGCCTCATTGCTATATAACTGTATAGGAACACTAAGCTCCTGAGCGAGTCTTGCCATTTTAATAACCCAAAGCTCAAAACCGTTTTCATGCTCAGATAAAGGCGAAGCTGCAATAACAATTCTTTTGTGCAATACTAAAGGCTTCTCAAGATAGCATACAAAAATTGTTTTATCAGTATTGTTTAAAATACTATCAACTTTTTCACCCAAAAATTTATTTAGTAATCCAGAGCGTCTTGGCCATCCTAGAACAATAATATCCGCCATTATTTCTCTTGAAATACGGGCTATTCCGCTTGCTGTGTTGTGATCTATTGTAGTTATTACATTTACTTTTGTTTCTGATGCAGAGGCTTGTTTTACATATTCTTCCAACTTATTTCTTGCTTTCAGTATGTTAATCTCCGCTTCGTTGTTGTTAGAAACCACTGAAAGAATAGATACGGGATTGATTGATTTCTTGTCTTTAATAAAGATTGAAAATTCAAGTAACTTTTCAATGTTCTCTACATTTGCTATGGGTAACAGAAGGTGTTCACTTTGAGCTCCATTTATGCTTGCAGGGCTACTTGTATCTTCTTCGGTTTCAATAACAATTTTTTTAGCAGCCTTCTCCGTAGCAAAAGAAGCAATAATACAGGTAATTAGAATAAGTATGATAGTTCCGTTCAAGATATTTTCGTCCAGAATTTCTGCTTTGTAACCAACTAAAATAACAGCTAGTGTTGCAGCAGCATGGGCACTACTAAGACCAAAAATAAGTTGTCTCTGTGCCTTAGTATATTTAAAAACAAGTTGAGTAAACCATGCTGCAATCCATTTTCCAAATAACGCCACAACAGAAAGAGTTCCTGCCACAATAAGAGCCATAGGACCACTAAGAATGACACTTACGTCTACCAACATACCTACACTTATTAGGAAAAAAGGGATAAATAATGAATTACCAATAAATTCTATCCTGTTCATTAAAGCCGATGAGTGTGGTATCAGCTTGTTCAAAGCTAGTCCTGCAACAAAAGCCCCAATGATGGGCTCAACACCTGCCACTTCAGCTAAAAATGCCGCAAAAAACACAACTGAGAGTACAAAAATATAATGTGAATGTTTCTCGCTCTCTAGTTTTCGAAAAAACCATTTGGCAATTCTAGGTATTATTAAAAACATAATAGCTGAGAATATAGCTAGCGAAACCCCCAAACGAATCCAAAATTCTTGATTCAAATTTCCTTGGCTATTTCCCATAATAACAGCCAAAATAATAAGCACCGCTGTATCGGTTAAAATAGTGCCTCCAACGGTTATAGCGACGGCTTGATTTTTTGAAACCCCTAACTTACTCACAATTGGATAGGCTACAAGCGTATGTGTGGCAAACATACTAGCAGTAAGAAAACTGGCATTAAAATCGTATCCTAGAAGGTAAAAGCAAACAGGAAAGCCAATACTTAATGGAAAAATGAACGTAAAAAATCCAAATAAAAGACTTTTATTTCTATTTGATTTAAACTCGTTCATATCTAATTCAAGCCCTGCTATAAACATGATGTAAAGTAGACCAATCGTTGAAAAAAGGTCTATAGCAGAGTTTTTCTCAAGGATATTTAAACCATATGGACCAACAACAACTCCAGCTATAATTAATCCAATAATTCCCGGTATGTTTAATTTTCTCAACAGAATTGGAGACAACAAAATGATGAATAGAATCAATGAAAAAACCAATACTGGATTTCCAAGTGGGAATTCAAATTCGTGCATTAAGTGTTTAAAAAAATCCGTCATCGTTATCAGTATATATTTGGTTTGAATTTATTTAGAGTGACTACATTTAAACGCCCTTTCTTTGCTTCCACTTTAATAGCCAAAGAATCAAGCTACTATAATAAAAATAGCCCTGTTCACTCTGTAGTAAATTAAATCTGGTGTTAAAATACTAATTTTATTCGATTTAAAACCCCTATTACTATACGATGTCTTTTTAGTTATTATGATTACTACACTTCTTGAATTGAAAAGTCTTTGGTGTTTACGTCTGGTTTAATACCATTTACAGGTATACAAAGCCCTTGTAGCTAAAGACCTTATGCTTTTAATTCTTTATAATTTAAAAGGGAAAGAAATAAGGAATAATAAAGGATACGGCAATCCAAATAATTAAATTTAGAGGTGTTCCTACTCGCAAAAAATCATTGAACCTAAGTTTCCAAAGGCATATACCATGCTATTTGTTGGATAGTTTAAAGGCTTCATAAACGTTAATGGACACGTAAACAGCACTGCCACCAAAAAAGGGCGTTCGCTAACTTCCATTATAGATGTTAGGCTTATAACAACTGGTGTAAGCAATTCTGCCTGTGACTTTTATAAAAGGCTTATTATGAATTTTAAGCATACCGTTATCAATAATTCATTAAGACAATGGCCAAAAAAGTGGTACTAAAATCATTAGAAGTACAAATAAAATAAATGTAAGAGGCAACCCTACCTTAAGAAAGTCACTAAACTTATATTTTCCAGGTCCAAACACAAGAATACATGAAGGCTCAAATGGCGCAATTAATGAAATGGAAGCACCTAACATGATGGCAATAGCAAACGTACGAGGATTGGCATCTAACATCAATGCAGTTTCCATGGCAACAGGTAATATTACCAAGGCTGCTGCTGCGTTGCTCATGGGTTGTGTAAGGATTATTGCTAAAACGACAAAGCCCCCAAGAACATACATCGGTCCAAAATCACCTAACAAACTTATAGTGACTTCGGCTAAAAATTTTGAAGCTCCAGAGTTTTCCATGGCAGTGCCAAATGCCGTCATTCCTCCTATAAGAATGAGAAGTTTCCAATTGATGACTTGATATACACGCTCAACGTTTATGGCACCAGAAATCACGGTAAACAAGGCTGCTGCCATAAAACAAATGGACAATGGCGCCCAACCGAGGCTTCCCGCCAATACTGCCAATAAAAAAATGGAAGCAGCAAATAGGCCTTTCTTTTCTTTAAATAGATTCACTCTAAAGTCACCCACAACAGAAAAATCTGTTGAGTTTCTATTAGCATCAATATCTTCTTGTGTGCCTTGTACTAAGAGCATATCTCCAACTCTAAGATGAAGTCCGCCAATCTTTTGGGATACTGCACCTTTAAAACGTTGTACGGCCAACACGACCAAATCATAATTTTGACGAAAACGGGATTCTTTTAATGTCCGGTTGATTAAGTTAGAACCTGGCATAATCAATAGCTCTGCAAGAAGAATTTTTTTACTCATGATTTCTTTATCGCCTATAGTATCGGCCAAAACATGAAGCTCTGCTGACTCCTTGATTTTGATAAGATTCTCAACACTACATTCTACAATAAGAACGTCATTGGCTTCAATGCGTGTTCTAGAATTTGGAAGAAAATCTTCCTTATCACGAATAATTTTTAAAATGCGTACATCTTGTTTGGCAAGATCGGAATGGAAAGCAATCTGTCCAATTAATTTTGATTTTTCAGAAACCACAATTTCTGATAAATACTGCGCAATGTCATACCGTTCGTTGTATCCAACTTCTTTATGATCTGGCAATAGTTTGTTATAAAAAATAAGAATAAACATAATACCAGTGACAAGAAAAATAATTCCTATTCCTAATATTTCAAAAAAATGAAGTGGTTCCATTCCCTCTTGGGCGATGTAGCCACTAACAGCTACATTGGTTGAGGTTCCAATAAGGGTGCAAGTGCCTCCAAGAATGGAAGCAAATGCTACAGGAATCAATACTTTTGAAGGGCTCATATTAAGTTTCCGGCACATCCCAATAACAGGACCGGTTACTAATGCCGTAACGGTTGTATTATTCATAAATGCTGAAAGTACTCCTGTAATAAACATGGTATACCCTACAAAAAGCGTTTTGCTTTTTATAGTTTTTATCATTTTTGATCCTACTTTATCTAACAGTCCCGTTTCAGAAAGTGCTCCTGAAATGATAAAAATGGAAGCTAAAATGATGATAAAATCACTGCTAAACCCTTCAAAAGCTTCTTGAGGCGTAATGATTCCAGAAAAAGCTAAGACCACTAATAGCCCAATGGTAACAATATCAACCGAAAATTTATCAGTAGCAAAAAGAATAATGGTGACAATTAATAAACTAATCACAAGGGCTATTTCCATAGAGAATTTTTTAGATATGTTAGATCTTACTCGTAGAGAGAGTTTCCAAATACTTTTTATAAATATTTAAAAGTGCCGCTTAAAGTTTGATAGTAATTCTTCAGACCAATTTAGCTTTTTTTATTTTAAAAATCGAACATGAATTGCCTCAACGCAGAACGTATGGGATCTCAAAGCGAAATCTATTTTTCATTCGACACAAAGCGTCGGGGAAAAACCCAACTTTGATTAAAATCCGCCACTTATACCACAAATATAGAGCCCAATACTAATGTAGCTGAATAGTTAAACCTCGAAAAACCCTCTTCTGGATTTAATATCCCTGTAACAATAAACAGAGCCATGATAAGAATAGATGTTGTATCTATAGAAAAATAATCCTTTACAAAAAGGAATACACCTACTAAAATGATTGCCAGAGTTAAATATAAATCCATATTCATTAACCAATTGACTGCTACGTTTTGTTTTCACGAATATAATTAAATCCATTATATATTCTATTCCTTAACGCCTTTTTTGTAAGTTTACACTTTACACAAAAGGTTAAATATGGAAGGTTATGACATTTTAGGTATCCTACTTATTTTAATATCTGCTTGGATAGGAGGATTTGCCATGAAAAGAATTGGTTATCCAGCTATTTTAGGCGAGCTGCTTGTTGGTATTCTTGTAGGACCCGCTCTATTGGGGTGGATCGATAGTAATTCAACTATAGATGTATTAGCAGAAACAGGCATCATTATGCTCATGGCCTACATTGGGATGGAAATTAACTTTAAGGATCTTGGTAAGGCATCTAAAGCGGGCTTACTGGCAGCTTTGGGAGGGTTCTTAGTCCCATTTATTTTGGGTTATTATGCCATTACAATAACTGGTGGCACACAAATATCAGGATTTTTTGTTGGTATTGCCGTAGGCGTTACTTCTTTAGTTACTAAAAGCAGGATACTCGTTGATCTCAACTTATTGGATACACGTATTGCTTATGTACTAATGGTAGGTGCACTTATATCTGACACGCTTGCCCTTATTATTTTTGCGGGCCTTAGTAGCTTTATTGATGCTGGTTATGTAGACACTATGGGCGTTGTTATTGTAGCCGTAAAAGCGCTATTGTTCTTTGGTCTTACTTCAGTCTTGGGTCTATATATACTCCCCTATGTTGGTAAACTATTTACCAAATATAATATAAAAGATAAAACACTGTATTTTACCCTCTTGCTTGTTATTGTTTTTGGTTTTTCTGAATTAGCCGAAATCGCTGGTTTGCATAGTATTCTAGGGGCTTTTATGGCCGGTTTGTTTGTTCGGGATGGTATTTTTGAAAAACAAATCACCAAGCAGGTTAATAGTGTGTTCCATAATGTTTCTATTGGGTTTATGGCTCCTATCTTCTTTGTTTCCACAGGATTTCAAGTAACTTTAGACGTTTTTAAAACAGACCTAAACCTCCTTATTTTAATCTTGGTAATTGCCTTTGCCGGTAAAATTCTGGGTGCTGTCTTATTTTATTTGCCAAGTGGGCACGGTTGGAGAGAGGGTCTCGCTGTTGGCGCTGGTATGAATGGCCGTGGCGCCGTAGAAATTATCATTGCCGGTATTGGTCTACAAAAAGGTGTTATTACCCAAGAAGTGTTTTCAATTTTAGTGTTCATGGCTATACTAACAACGCTTTCTGTTCCAATCATGCTGACCTGGACTACAAATTGGCTTCAAAAGAGTGGAAAGCTTGTTCGACAAAAAACAAGAGAAGGTTTTCTCATTATGGGAGCAAACTCTCTGGCTCTGCTCATGTCAAAATATTTAAAAGACTCGAATAAAGTAACCCTTATTGATTCAAATAAAGATTTAGTAGCTTCGGCAAAAGCAAATGGTTTTAATTGTATCCATGGAAATGCTCTGGAGTCAAATACCTTGGAAGAAGTTGGAGCAAAGAATTTTAAAACCTTTTTAGGTCTAACCAGTAATAGCGAGATTAACCTTTTGGTCGCCCAACTAGCCCATGATGCTTTTTATATACCTGAAAAACATATAGTTTTAACCCCAGGGGAAGGACGAGCAGGTATTAGCCTTCTTAAATCAATTTCTACATCTACACTTTTTGCATCAAAAATAAATATAGATAACTGGATTAAAAAAATCCAAAACAATGAGCATAAAGAGCTATTTGAAAAAGTAGAGCAAAAAATGCCCACAAGGGAATGGCTAAAATCTAAATTAAGTGAAAATGTAAAGATTTTACCCATTTTAGTTATTGATAAAAATGAAAACAAACGTCCTTTTCATTACAATGATACTATAGATATAGGAGAAACTGTTCTTTATATTGTTTAACCTCTTGGTCTCCAATATTTTGCTTATGCTTTTTTTCGTCTAGAAAATAAACTTTTTTTTAAGCTTTTTTATGATAAAAGATACCTTACTTGTGACGGAAAAATGTTTGTAGAAGGATTACTTAAAAAGGGAATAATAACAAAAGAATCATATTGCTCACCGTTAAAATTATTGAGTTGACTATTTTTTCATCCACAAAGCACATTTATTTCTCCCACGCAAATCCCGCCGTTCATAAAAGAGCTTTGCTGGATGTTCAGGTAAAGCGTATTGAAAAAATCGCCCAGCAACACCCAATAATGATATTTTTCAATACCCTTTCAGTGGCTTTCTAAACCACGATGCTTACCACCATATACACATACATAGTTGATTAAATTGCCACATAAAGACTAGCTTCCAGATTACATAGTTGTATTGTTAAAGAGTTTTATGATATAGCTATAATAAAACTTGCCTTAAAAAACCTAGGAGGTTTCTTAATTTACGGTATGCCACCTTTTTATGATCCTTGACTGTATTAACAGAGATAGATAGTTTCTTTGCAATCTCATCGTTAGTATAGTCCTTGATGCTAAGTCTAATAACCTGTGCCGCCTTGTCTGGTAGTTCCTTGATGGCGTTTTCTATGATAACGGTCGTTTCCACAACTACTGCCTCAGACATAAGGAATTCTTCCGTCTCATAGGTTTTTATATTTTGGTCCGCATACCGCTCTGTAAGTTGGTGACGTTTGCTTTTTAGGTGGTTGAGGCATTTATTCCTTACGGCTTTATAAAAATATCCAGTAGTATGGTTTTCATCTTGGAAAGTAGTCTTGTCTTCCCATACCTTAATAAAAACCTCCTGAACGATGTCTTTTGAGAGCTCAAATTGTCAAGGTACTTGTATGCTAACACACATAGTTGTGGGTACAGGCTCATAAAAAGCTTGTTGTAGTCCTTAAGTGTCTGTTCTTTTTTGCCTTCGCTCATGGTTTTGTACCTTCCTTACCAATGGTTACAACTTCATTTGTTTCGAGGCACTTTTTTATATTCTTGGTTAGTGTATCTATAGAAATCAGTTCCCTGTTATTATAATATACGGCAGGAAGCGATTTAAAGAACGTGTCAAATTCTTTTCTTGATAAAAGCTGGGCTCCTGTACCATAGGCGAGGTCGGTATACAAAATGCCCATGACCTTGAGTGCCGTGCCGCAGTGTTCTTTAACAAGATTGCTGAGGCTTGACCTGTCCAGTAATAGTCTTAGTGAGTCTAGAATATCGTGCTGTGGCAGTATAAAGGAGTTGGACTCTATTGGTTCCTTGTTTTTTTCCATTGGGATTAGGTTTAAGGTTAACATATACTTGTTTATGGGGTTCTATAAACTTGAAATTGCCTGAAAATAAGGTCAACCCAATAAACCTTTTAAGTTTAAAAACAAAAAAGGCGTGGAACTCAGCTTACTGCCATTGAGGTACTGGTATACCATGCAACAATAAGTGAGCCCACGCCCAAAGAGAGAGACGTGAGCATCTTACTTATCATCTCGTTGCAAAAATTACCAGTTTTCAATGGCGAGATTCAAAGCGAATGCTTCAAATATTTTGTTTTGAAGAATCGCAAAAATAATAATTCAACGGCTAATATATGATTTTTTTATTTAGGATACTTATAAGTATCCTAAATTTTCAATTTTAAGACTGAATTTTATCCTAATGGAAAAAATTAGAAATAGAAATGAGAAGAAAGCTCTAGGATATAGAATCGTTGAACTTAGAAAAAAAATAATTAATCCTAAAACAGGAAAGCCTATTTCACAAGAGGAATTGGGACTAAGGACTGGTCATGCAAAAAAGACAATTGGAGAATTGGAAAGAGGAAATTCAAATCCAACATATGAAACTCTGTTGCTCATATCGAAAGAATTGAATGTAACAATAAATGAATTTTTCAATTTTGATATGAATAAATACGAAAAATTATCCAAAAAATAAATACTCACTATTCTCAATCGAATTTTCTAAAAGCATAATTTAAATATTTATACTATACTACATAAACTTTAGAACTTATATTTCTTTTTAACTTTAGAAATCGAAAAACTTAAGTAAGAAAAACGATAAATATAAATTTGGCAAAGTAAATAGATTTTTGCCAATGATATATAAAAGATGGAGAACAAAGAAGTCCATACTAACTTCTTTAATTGAAATTGCAACAGGATTACGTGTTCATCCTAAAGAGATATTTGACATCATGTTTGATTTTGAAGAATATTATGCTAATTTGGATGACATTGCCAAGAATAACGATATCCCAAAAAAATAATTGAATTTGTCTATGCCCAAAACTAAAGCCAGAGGGATGGATCAGGGTTAGGGGTATCAAAAAAAGCTTTTAATTTTATACAAAGGTTACCATGTAATGCCCTATATGTGTCTTCATCTATAGAGATAGACTCTTCCCATTCCTCCAAGTCTTCCAAAATAGCCTCCCGACTGGAATACTTAAAAACCATAAAATCATAACAATCAGATGCCATAAGGGCTTCCTTCGATTCCTTGTACAATGCCATGGCAATACTATTGGCAGCTAGTATAAATTCAGTTTCTGTAGTATTCATATCATTGTTTTTGTTTGACATATATAAACTTAATAAAACTTGAAATCTTCTTCAAATGAAATCCGATATATTACCCAATATTTATAAATTTTAATCCCTTCGTAGATTATTTTTTGAAATACTTTCCATGTTTTTTTGTCATTTAATCTGTTCATATATACAAATTTTTAGTCTTAATGATATCTACATTTATAATTTTGACTTTGCACAAAAAGCATATGTGAATTGGAAATACCAAATTAAATTCGTGTTTTTTGTTAAACAGAAAAAATATAAATCCATTTGATAATTTACAAAACATTTATATATTGCATATTATAAGAATTTTCATCATTTTTAAATAAAGGTAAAAAAGATAAAAACACTAAAACTTCTACATAGCTGCCCATACGAGTTGTATAAAAAGAAGAAAGTTCAGTATATAAACGTTAACAACAACTTAACCTCATCAATGAATAGTCATTTAAACAAGATAATTAAAGATAATTTTAATGAGTTCGACCGTTGGATTGAAATTTTAAATCGACAAAGAGATTCTATTTTTACAGTTGAAAGTCTAAATGAAGACGAATATACAAAACTGACCTATGAAACTTCAGACGTACTTGTAAAAATAGCTGATTTAGCTATAAAATACGGTAATTTTAAAGATGATTTTGACACAAGTAAAATGTACTTGAATTTATATGGACCTTCCTTAATAATAAAGTCAATAAAAACAGGTGGGACATATTATTTAGCGACAGATTTGGAAGGAATTTATTTAACAACTTCATTTCTTCACGCTGACAATCTCAAAAATATGAGTGATGATTTTTGGATTGAACTTTTTGAACTAAAAAAATTTAGCGGATTTGAATATGAGGAAAACTCATATTTCACTATTGACGTTCAAAGGAAATATCCTGAATTATTTCACACCTATAAAGACACGTTATTTCTAATGTTTAGAAAATTTTTCTTGTCACACACAGAAAACCACAATGACATTGATATTGGTGACTTTAAAGTCAAATGGAAACCTGACGAAGATTTTAGCAAAATGATTGCGGAAATATGTTTGGTATTTAAATCTATGTACAAAATGGATTATAAACTGTGGAAAATAACTGATTTACGAAAGAAAAAAAAGTAGTTGCTAAGCCCCATATATAAAAATTGCTATTTTTAGCTAGCACAAAGCTGGTAGCTATGCTAACTGACCCCGAAATGACATACTGAAAGTTGACAGTTTTCGGCTCGACAAGACTAAAAAAACAATAGGACTATTTGATACTTTAACTGACGATAAAACGTAACTTTGTGCGGTTGTAAGAGAAAAAAAGAATGAACTTAACAATTGAAAATATATTATTAGTTGGCTCTCTATTACTTTTTGTAAGTATTATTGTAGGTAAGACATCCTATAAATTTGGTGTTCCAACATTATTGCTCTTTTTAACGATTGGAATGTTGGCAGGCTCTGACGGCATTGGCGGTATCAAT
>LLBY010013353.1_pt11 | contig 17927 bp, 14 predicted proteins | sample 1489401 | NCBI WGS metagenome assembly LLBY01 (sample SAMN04092656, study PRJNA295927) | soil metagenome | biome: Soil prokaryotic community; feature: Bulk soil; isolation source: soil from tomato rhizosphere | host: tomato cultivar Hawaii 7996 | place: South Korea | collected 2011-11-01 | reverse complement strand
CAGGAGGAAGATGCCTGATTACATTTTTCATCCTGAACCAGGAATCTTTTAATCTTATTCGCGCCGGAAAAAGTCGATTTGACTTCAGGTATGATCTGGCAGGCTGCTTCTCGAACGAAATCGATACGCCGGAAGCTGCAATCGCCTATGAGGAGGAAGTTGTCAAAGGTCTTTTGCATAAAAATGGGCTGGTGATCACGCCATCCATTTATTATGGTTCCTGGTCGGGCCGGGAAACATTCCTTACGTTCCAGGATCTGATCGTGGCCGAGAAAGATGCTTCTCCTTAAGACGTTGCTCTGATGAGGAAGAATGTCTCAACGGTATCTACTATCCATTGACAGCGGCGGCATACGCGGCATCATTCCGACCATCGCCTTGGTGAAGCTGGAGAAGACGGCCGGTAGGCTAACGCGTGACATCTTTTCCTTCGTCGCGGGGACGTCCACCGGCGCGATCATCGCCGCGGCGATTGCAGCGGGTGTTCCGGCGACAAAGATTCTCGATTTTTATGTCAACCGGACGAAGCAGATCTTCACCCAATCTCCATTTAATATCGTCAAACGGATTCTGTTCGGCTCGATGTACTCTTCTCAAAATTTACATGACCTGATTGCGGAGGCATTGGGTCCCGCCCACGCGTGGATCCTAAACGACAGTCCCATTAACATACTGCTCACCGCAAAGAGAATCTCAGATGGCATGCCCTGGTATTTCGTGCGTGATAACCCCCAGAACTCCGGATGCACCGGTCGTTTGGGACTGGCGGATTGCACGACGGCCTCGGCTGCGGCCCCAACCTATTTTCAACCGTGGACAATTGCCGAATCTTTAACTCCTGTGGCCTGTGAACGGGTGCGAATGCTGGTGGACGGCGCTGTGGGTGTGACGGGCAACCCGGTCTATCAGGCGTGCATCGAAGCGTTTGAATACACATCAGATTTCGATCCGGCGGAGACGATCACTGTGGCTCTTGGCACAGGTAAATTCAAAAACCAAAAGGAGCCGGCATGGATCGGAGGCTGGCTCGAATGGATCCTGGCCGAGCTGCTCGAATCGCCAGGAGAACAGCAAACAGAATTTACCTGGCGACACTACCCCCAAATGACCTTCTACCGCATCGATACGGAACTGAAGGAAGATATCGGCCTGAATAATCCCAGGAAAATTGGGCGATTGGTAGAGTACGGTGAGCAACTAGCCGCGATGATAGACTGGGAAGCGATCCTGGCGGGCACCGAAATCCGTTTCCGGATCGATGGCACGAACACGCTCTGGGAACAGTATAAGGTCCAGGTCTTGTAAACATATCCTCAAAGAAACTCATGAAGGCATTACCTCTAACCGAAAACCCTCTGATCCTACGAACCGATTTTTCAAACGATGGCATTTGGCAGGCCATCTGCGCGGACATTTTAAAACCTGTTGGTATTTTTCGTTTTGGCGCGAACGTAAATTTTCTTGAGGATATGGAATACGCAGACATCGACAAACAGCAGTTGTTAAAACTTGTTCCTCGAAACTACACTCACAGCTTTATCGTACTGATGGATCGAACAGCGATCACCCACCCTGACCATCCCCTTCTCGTTATTGACTTATATGAAGGTTCAGGACAGGAATTTCGTACGATTCCATCGTGTGTCCAGTCGATTGAAAACAACCTATCTATCGCCAATATGGACTTCGAGGAATTCGCCGAGGCGGTGGGTGAAGATCGGATTTTCCGTGGATTTCCAAGGAATTAAAACATGACCACCCTTGACCAATTATTTTCCCTTCTCGAAGGAACCTGGACCGGCGAAGGGCGTGGAGAGTTTCCCGGTGTCACCTCCTTCAATTATCGTGAAACACTTACGTACACGCGGCGGGATGAAACCTCCCTGACCTATGAGCAGAAAACGCAAAAGCTTTATGACGGGCAGACAGAATATGTACCATCGCATACCGAAACAGGTTACATCCGCATCCTTGAGAACGGCGGGCTGGAGCTTGACAGCGCCCAGACGGGCCGGCATGAAGTGTTGGTCGGATCGGTCGAACCGGTCGGCGACAAGTATCGAATTCATTTTGTGAGCAATTCCATCACAGATGACCCGCGCATGATCTCGTCCACACGTACCTTCGAACTTGAAGGCGATACCCTTCGTTATGAAATGGGGATGCATACAACGAAGGTTGGAGCGCTGACGCCACATTTGAAGATCGCTTTACAACGGGTCAGATAAATTTTCCTGTTACATTTCGGGGGTCTCCTTTAACCTACATATGTGTACACAGGAGCTGCATGACAACCCTTATGACTATACCGAAAACCGGATATCCCGCTATGGATGCCGCCTGGTCGCGCGATGGGAAAAAAACTCGTGATGTGGTCTTCTCAGAACAACAGAGTCCTCTATTTGCTAAACGCCGATGGAACAGGCCTGGTTGAGAAACGACTTGGGAATACACAGCTCCTCGGCACACCGCAATTTTGGCCCGATGGGAGCAGCGTCGTTTTTTACGGCGCCACATCCACATCGATAGGTTTGTATGAGCTCATCCTTACCGATTCAGAGCCTGTATTGATCAACGCCTCGGTGGAAGATGAGAGAAGCTATACATTTTCTCCGGATGGCTCGAAGTTAGCCTATCTGGAATACAATCGGGATCTTGGCGAAGCCCGGCTCTTCACCGAAGATCTTAAGACTCGCGAGTTGTTGGTGATCGGCAGCCTACCTATCCCGAAGATCCCTGGCGCCTCGCTTCCGGAAACCGCAAATTTGAGCTGGTCGGCTGATGGCAAATACCTTGTATTTGACTTTGGCAGGAATTCGGCAGACCGCGCCATCTATCTTGCGCAGACAGATGGCACAGCGATGATCGAAGTCGTCGATGATGCTTATGCTCCCTCGGTTTCGGCGGATGGAAGATGCCTGGCCTATATCAGCAATCAGCAAGTCTTCTTACTGGATTTACCTGCCGTTGTTAACAATCCAACAACTGCCACGCCCTTTCTGTTGGCAGATCTTCCGGCCGGGAGAGGCACACCGAACACGCAGCTGGATAAATTGCAGTGGAGTCCGGTGGTAACTCCTTAAGTGAGAGTAAGCTCTGGTCCATTCTGACTTGAGACTTCCGAGTTCTTGCAAAGGCTCGGGAGTCTTTTTACTTGGAAGCGCGTTACAATACTTTTTCCACGATGGAAGAGGAAATCTTGCCATACAAGGTTCTCTGATCCTCTTTGGAGTATGCTATGAGAGCGCTTATCTTTGATCTGGATGGAACACTGGTCGATACCGTATACGCTCATATCTTTGCCTGGCAGAAGGCCCTGGCAGAGGCAGGAATGGCCCTGGATGGCTGGCGCATCCATCGAAAGATTGGCATGAGCGGCGGCCTGTTTACTCGGGCGGTCGCGCGCGAGTTGGGACGTGAGATCAAGCCTGAGGAGGAGGAAGCGCTTCAACAGCGACATGGAGAAATTTTTCGGGAACTTTTACCAGAGCGCCGACCGCTGCCCGGCGCGGTGGAGCTCATTCAATTTCTCTATTCAAACCATATCCTGTTTGGGATCGCAACATCCGGTCGCCGTCCGGAGATCGATGCTTCTCTGCATGTGCTTGGGATCAGGGAGGAGACTGCCATCGTTGAACGCGGTTCGGTGGCGCGAGCCAAACCCGAACCCGATCTCTTCCTTGCTTGCCAGCAGAGACTGCGCGTCGACGTCAGCGATTGCTACGTGGTCGGCGATGCGGTCTGGGATTTACTGGCCGCGCGTCGGGCTGGAATGTTAAGCATCGGACTGCTGAGTGGAGGCTACGGCGAGGATGAACTAAGCCAGGCGGGCGCCTTTCGAGTGTATCGCGATCCGGCGGAGCTGCTGCGCTCACTCGATGAGCTGGGCTTGCTGCCGTGAGATACGCCACACATTTGGCTGGGTAACGCTTTCTTTCGAGGTTGTTGGAGCGTAAAATTCGATAGATATAGGAGGCAATCATGGAACACAATCTAGAAAAGATCGAGCACATCGTCGTGCTGATGCTGGAAAACCGTTCGTTCGATAACATACTCGGGTTCCTGGGCGCCTCTGATCCGGGTGGACAGAAAGTAAACGGCGTAGCGGGCAAGCAATTATCCAATCCCATTCCTGAATATGCGCGGACTGCCAATGGGCCCAGATCGGTGCCTATCGGAATTGAAACGGACATGACTAACCCGAACCCCGATCCCGGTGAGGAATACGCACACGTCAACACGCAGTTGTTTGGCCAGGTCATCCCCCCGGAAAACCGCTATCCCCAATTTGATGAAAAACCCCAAGATCCATACAACCTGCCAACACTAGAATCTTATACAAATCCTCCGATGAACGGTTTCGTGACTGATTACATCAATCACTTTAACGCGCTGATGAAACAGATGCCGGCCTATGATGAATATAAGGTCATCATGAACTGTCACACCGAGGAAACCCTGCCTGTCTTGCATACACTCGCAAAGGAATATGCCGTCTTCGATGCGTGGTTTGCCTCCGTTCCCAGCCAGACCATCTGCAACCGTTTCTTCCTGCATGCCGGCACCTCGTATGGCTATGTATCAAATGCTCCTTACTATAACTGGATGATGCACGAAGCGCCAACCATCTTTAACCGCATCTCCGACAAACGGGATCCTAAGGTTACCTGGAAAATCTATTACGACAGAGACGATATCGTATCCTTCACAGGCTTGCTACACAGATCATTATGGCAATATCGAAAGACAAATTTTTTCCATATGGACGATTTCAAAAACGATGCGAACCAGGGAACACTTCCGAGTTATTCTTTTATTGAACCGAGGTTCTTTATGGGCCACAACGATCAGCATCCACCGATCGGCCAGCAGTCCCTGGGGACTTCCAATATCCTGGCCGGTGAGCTGCTGATCTACTGGGTGTATGATGTGCTGCGCAACAGTCCGGGCTGGAACCAGACGCTGCTCATCATTACCTATGACGAGCACGGGGGCTGTTATGACCACGTCCCACCACCGGCTGCCGTGCCGCCCGACGAGTTTATGAGTGAGGAAGGATTTAAGTTCGACCGCTACGGCCTGCGCGTGCCCATGGTGATGGTTTCACCTTACATTGAAAAAGGGACGGTCTTCTCCGGAACGTACGATCATACGTCCATCATCAAGGTCATCTGTGATCGATGGAATCTGGAGCCGTTGACCGAACGTGATCAGCATGCAAATTCCTTCGCAGAGGTATTGAATCGGGAGACCCCGCGCTCAGACAACCCGCCTATCAAGCCGCGTAAGTACACAATGCCCCGCTCCACTTTGGATGAACCGATCAACCCACTGCAAAGAACCATCCTGTTCATCATGGCAGGGCTTGAGGATATGCTCGACGACCACACGAATGAAACTTATCTTACCAGGGCAAAGGATCTTCTGCAGCTGATACACGATGAGAGCCGTATTGCGCACATCAAGACGGCTGGCCAAGCCGTTCAATTTTCCATTGCCTTCGATAAGCGCGTGACCAAACATATATCTTTGTATGACTGGTTACGGGTAAGACTGAAGATGCTCCTCCGATCCTTGTTCTCCACCATTTAACGTATAATCAGATCTATCAGCTCATGATCCACACATAGGGAGAAGCAAACATGTGCGACTCAATCCTGGCAGTGAAAAGCGATACAGCAGACGGCGTGGCTGTCTTCGCCAAGAATTCAGACCGTCCGCCGAATGAGGGCCAGTTCCTAAAATATATCCCCGCCCGGGATCATCCCGAGCATAGCACCGTCAAATGCACATATGTTGAGATCCCTCAGGTCGCGCATACGAACGCTGTGTTGCTTTCAAAGCCTTATTGGATCTGGGGTGCCGAGATGGGCGTGAATGACCAAAACGTTGTCATCGGTAACGAGGCAGTCTTCCCAAGGGTACCATTTCAAAAAAACACTAGATTGATCGGTATGGACCTGGTGCGTTTGGGACTGGAACGCGGGAATACCGCACGCGAAGCGATGGAAGTGATAAGCCAGCTATTGGGGAAGTTTGGACAGGGCGGCAGTTGCATCGTAGGCGCTGAATACTACTTTAGCAGTTTTTTGATCGCCGACCCCGACGATGCCTGGGTCCTGGAGACGGCTGGCAACCGGTATGCAGTCAAGCACGTCACGGAATCTGATTCGATCTCCAACTATCTGACCATCGAAAGGGACTTTGAGCCTGACTTATCATCTCCTGACCTCATAGAGTTTGCAGTCCAAAATGGCTGGGCGTCATCGGCCAAGGATTTCAGCTTTGGCAAAGCCTATAATGATTTTCTTTATACTACCCTTGGCAGGGGCAGAAATCGACGTGCAGTCACGCTGGGATCCATGCAGGCTCTCAAGGGCAAATTGAGAGTGCAAGACATGATCAACATCCTTCGCAAGCATGAGCCCGATGGCGGCACCGGAACGAACTGGCAGCCGCAAAATGGTTTCATGTTTAGCATGGATGTATGTATGCATGGCGGCTTTGGAATCATCCGTGACGGAAATACAGCGGGCTCGCTGGCCGTACACCTGGATAAAGAGCACCCAACCATTTTTGTCACCGGGACGGCCTCCCCCTGCACGAGTGTCTTTAAACCGGTCTGGATGGACTCTCCCTTGCCAGACATGGGTCCGCCGCCCACCGATGAATACGATCCCGACTCATTATTCTGGCACCACGAGCTTCTGCACCGCGCCACAATCCAGGATTTCCAGCGTCGGATCGCAACATACGCGGCCGAGCGCGATGCTATCGAAAGAGAGTTCGTCGAAGGTGGGCTCGCCATTGCCAGTGCTCCGGCGGAAAACCGCGCGCAGTTCTCTGCTGACTGCTTTGCGAAAGCGCGAGAGCTGGAAGCGAACTGGTACGAGCGAGTGAAAAAAGTCGCTGCACAACCAAAGGGCGTCTGGTTTTACAATTACACCTGGAACAAGTTCAATAAGCAGGCAAATATGCCACCGTTCTGATCCGGCTTTCACAATTGCTTGCTGAAGATGTGCGCGGGAAGGAATTTCCCGGATTTTTAGTCGAGGTGTACTAATCTATGCACATTTCCCCGCACAGGGACTTTTGTCAGGGGGGTACCTATTTTCTCGAGTCTGACCTTAATATCAGATCTGGGGATCGAGCCGGTCAACCCGATTCGATCGATGCGCTGGTTGGGCAGCAATGTAAAGCGAAATCGTTGCAGCAGGATCGCCAGCGTTATCATGAGCTCCATCATGGCAAACTCGGCGCCCAGGCAACGACGGGGCCCTGCGTTGAATGGAAAGTATTCGTACGCGGAAGGTCGAATGCTTTCCCAGCGAAGTGGATGGAATCTGTAAGGGTGTTCATAAATGTCTGGCATACGATGTGTAACATGGGAGCTGTAAATCACCTTACTGTCCGCATCCATCCGATAGGGACCCAGAGCAAACGGCGCAACGCTGTAACGGGTTCCCCATAAAACCGGCGGAAAGAGCCGAAGGCTTTCCTTTACAACATCTTCCGACAAAGTCAGTTGCTCGAGCTGCTCGAATCTGGGTGATTTGCCGCCAAGAACACCCGCTAGCTCGTCGGTAAGATCCGAAAGGATTTTTGGGTGCTGCGCGAGCAGGAAGATGGTCCATGTCAGCGCACTCGCGCTGGTCTTCGACCCGCCGCGAAAGATAGCCACCGTCTCGCCGATGACCTCGGGCTCTGTCAAGATCACTCCATTTTCGTCGCGGGCTTTGATAAAAAGAGAGAGCGTGTCTGTGCCATCCAGTCCCTTAGCGCGCCGGCGCTGGATCAGATCGCGCAAGGAAGCTTCTAATTTTGCGCCAGCGAGTTTCAGTCTATGAAAGGGAAGCCCGGGTACATCATACGGCATCAAAATGGTAGCAGGAGCAAAGAAACCATTGAGTACGTCCTCAAAAAGCTGGGCAAATCGCTGTCCTTCTTCATCTGCTCTCATACCCACGAAAATTTCCATCGCCAGGGAGAGTGTAAACAGATCCATAGCCTGGTAAATAGCAACAATATCGCCGGGTTTCCACCGGCAAAAGAACCTTTCGACAAGATCGACGATCTGATCTACATAGACAGGTAATAAACTATTATGGAACGCCGGCGCCATCAAACGACGGTGATGCTTATGTATATCTCCATTCAGAAGTGAAAGAGCGGTGGTAATGGCACGTAAGGATTCCAGATCGCTTAATGGGAAAGGCATATCCTCCAGGCTGAAGCTATAGAACAAGTTGGGGTTGCTCAGGATCTGACGGGTGTAATCCGGGTGAAAGATAAATGTGGCAGACATGCGGCCGTGCCCCACCCGTGCAATGGAACCGAATTGATTGTGTAGGCGTTCCAAAAACCCGGTCGAATCGCGTGAAAAATCGACTACGAGTCCGCGCCAGCCCCAGATGGGATGTAAAGCCGGACCCGGGATATCAGCGGCGGAGAGTACATCCCCAAGAAACGCGCTTTCCCTTTGGAGGCGGGATTCAGTTTTCATTCCTGCTCCAGCCTTATAAGTTGTTTGTAGTTGCCCCGCAAATCAGGTGGAAGTGTTGCAGCACCTGCACGCCCAATTTTCATCAGGGTCCCCGCGCGCGGAACTGGCCGGCGAATACCAAACAGGTCCAGCCTGCCGTGGGGAAGGAAAGAGACAGAATATCGCTGAAGGATCGTGGCAATCACCACTTTGCAGAGGTTGATCGCATAGAGCTCACCGAGACAACGGCGGACCCCTACTGCGAAGGGAATAAAAGCATAGGGCTGATGTCTTACGCCAATCCAGCGATGAGGAAGGAATCGGTGCGGCTCCGGGTAGATCTCAGGCATACGCTGGGTGACATAGGAACTCAAAATTATGTTCGTCCCCTTGGGAAAATCGTATCCTCCCAGGTTAAAGGGTTCCCGCGAAATACGGATCAGCCAATATGCGGGTGGCAGGATACGCATGGTCTCCATGACCACCCCCTCCAGAAATGGCAAGCGGTCTAGATCCTCTGCCGAAGGAGGTTTCCCATGCAACTGATCGTTCAATTCCTGCAACAACTCCTGGAGAATCTTCGGGTGAAGTGCCAGCATAAAGAAGCAGCTTACCAAAGCCGAGGATAAATTAGGATATAAACCTCGAAAAAGACCCGCTGTCGTACCGAGTACATCTGTATCCGTAAATTCCGGATTCTCACTCTGCAGGCGAATGAGTTGCGAGAGGATATCGTTGCCCTGCGCACCCGCTGCGCGCCGGCGCTCAATCAACTCTGTGATAGCTGCTGATAACTTCCGTGTTGCAAATCCTGCCCGACGATAAACGGTTCCTGGCAGGTTATACGGAAATAGCGCGTACGGGATCGAAAACATAAGCCCAAACACTTCTTCGAACAAATCCTTGATCTTTTCTGCGGTGGGATTCGATTCCAGGCCCATGATCGTTTGTACGCCTGCGGTCATCACCAGATCTTCCATCTCCTCGTAAATCTCGAATGTTTCACGCTGGTCCCACGAAGCAATGAATTTTTCGGTCAGGGATACAAAGATCGTCGTGTATCGATCAACAGATTCCCGAAGGAAGGAAGGCTGAAGCAAGCGGCGGCGTTTTCTGTGCTCGGGGCCATTCATAAACCCCAATCCCATAGTTAGCTCGCGTGCATAGTCCTTTGAATGTGAGATGTACGATATGTCGTCGTAGGAATGATTTTGAAACACCTCCGTGTTGCTGAGAACTTCATGGTTTCGTTTTGGCCCAAAGGCAAAGACGTTAGTTGGCCTGAACCCAATCGGCACGACATCACCAAAATGATCGTATAGGCTTTGCATATAACCGGTAGGAGAAGCCCAAAACAGGAACAGATTGCCGTACGTCCCACTGACGCGCGAAAGAGGTGGGGTAATTTGCTGCAGAAATGTAGATCTCATATTTTCTCCAGAAGGTCAAATTTGAGTCCATAGTGATCCCACCGGACCCATAAGAATCAGCATCCTGAAATCAATGACACCCTGCCTGATGACCGATCAATATACTTGTTGTTCCTGCCTTACCATCGACACCCAATTCTCCAACCCACATTCTTCAAATAAAGCACTGGCCTTCGCAAGCGATTCCGAGCGGTCGGGATGTTCATTCGGCAGGCGTTTCCCAAGCTCGAAATGTGCCCGGGCTTCCTCATACTTCATCGGAAAGCTGTGTGCTTTTTCAGCAGCCGTCCGCCAATACTGGTAGGCCCTGTCGCGTTTATTGCGATGCCATTCCAGGTGGCCGCTGAAACGGTTCAGGGCCGGCCCACCGATCAAGAAAACACCGGCAAGCTTCTTTAAGTTTTTGATCGCAATCCCCGCACATTTTTCGATCTCCTCCATTTGTTCTTTAGGCAATTTATCTTTCTGTCCCTGTTCCAAAGCCAGGAAGACAACTTCCGCGAGGTGCACATCGATAAGATGTGCAGAAAAATCTGCCACCGAAGCCTTCGCAAATTTCTCCAGTGCGGCCTTCACTCCCTCCCAGGCCTCCTCACGTTGGCCTTTGTGCCACATGGCCAGCCACATAGAACTACGTACAATGTATTCGGGGATGTCGCCCACCCAGGTCCTCTCTGATAATGCGATGCATTTCTCAGCATTCGCGATACATTCAGCATATTCCCCTTTCCAGACCATCGCCGAGCAATCTACCTGGTATGCCATCGCAAGATGGATGGGGTTTTCTCGGCGCAAAGCGATCTCCCACAAACGTTTGTTGTAAGACTCTGTCAACCGTGGACCACCTTCCATCAAGGCATTGACACTCAAATAGGAAGCGGCTTCGGCCCCTCGCCGGTGATCGCCCAATTCCTCACAAATGAGAGATGATTGTGCAATCAGGTCTTTGACCTCCTGCCAGGCCCCATTGCCGCTTGCCACAGTACACAGAGAGGAGGCACCATCCACAAATGCATTCGGGGCATCCATCGTTTTACCGATAGCAAACCAGCGTTCCTTGTAATGTTGCGCCTGTGAACGAAGCGGTATGAACCCGGCGACGGCGCTCATAGTGGCATATAAGGACCATGTCTCCGGCGTGGGCTTTATGGTTTCGCCGGTATTCAGGCCTGCCAGCACGGAGAATAGCATCGGCAGTGGATTCGGATCTCCGATCAGATACTGTATGATCGTCAGCTTCTCCGTGAGTATCACGATTTCCAGGCGCGTCTCTTCCTGTTCAGGATCCAATTGCTTCCCCGGCTGACGGCCCGGCCGCAGTCGATGGCCTGTCTGAATGGCGATGTGTTTCAGGATTTCGCGGATCAAGCCGCCGTCCGAAGAGGGAAGCGGAAGCCCCAGTGTCGCCATCCCCTTTACAATGTATTCCTTTGCCTCAGCGAGTTTCCCCAACCCAAGAGACGCATCGCCTAATTTCCGATACAGCTTACCAAAATAGAGCGGACTCACCTGGGCTGGATCGGTCAGCTCGAGCAATTTTCTAAAGAATTCAAGCGCCTCGATATTCGCAAAGTTATTCAAAGCTTGATTTCCGGCTTTTTCCAGAAACTCCCGGGCCTTGCTTACGCTGAGCGAGTCTGCTTGCGCATCTGGTGTGAAAGCGGCTTGTTCCCAGTGATAAGCCAGTAGGGTATAGAACGACTCGATATCCTGGTGATGGTGCTGTTCGATCCACTCGCCGACCGCGCGGTGGAGCTGCCGACGCTGGGCAAACAACATCAGGTTATAGGCGGCTTCCTGCGTGACCGCATGCTTGAAAATATATGCCAGTTCAGGAGTCTCAGATTCCACCAGTGTCAGACTCAAGCGGGTGAGACCATCCAGGTATTCACGAAGCTCTGGCTTATCGGTCTCTATGGGATGGATCGCCTCGAGAATACGGTAGGCAAAGATCCGCCCGATCACACTTGCCACCTTCAGTGTTAATTGCTGAGATGGACTCAAGCTATCGATACGGCTGGTGATCGCAGCCTGGAGGTTATCCGGTAAGGTGACCGTAGCCAGGGTATTCAAGCCGGAAGCCAGGCGCGAGTTCTGTCCTTCGATCAGTAACACTCCTGAATCTCTGAGAGCATAAGCGAGTTCCTCTGCAAAGAATGGATGCCCCTCAGATTTCTCTCGGATCAGTTTGCTGACCACAGGCGGAATCGACACGACGCCTAATCGTTGACAAACTAAATCCTCGACATCATCTAATTTCATGGGCTGGAGCTTCATAAAGTGAGTATCTGATCGATCCGCGATCGTTTTAAATTCCTGTGGAACAGGCGGCGAAAGCGGACGTGTTGTCAACACCAGCATGAGTGGACGTACTTTCTGATATACATCGGCAAGAAAGATCCAGGACGCGGAATCCATCCAGTGCAGATCTTCGAGGATAATCAGCAAAGGAGACTGGCTTGCTTCATACTGCAATATTCTGGATAGCAATTCGCGGATGTTGCTGCCGCGGGTCTCCCCTGTGAGGGAAGAGGTAAATTCATTTTCAGGAATTGCCACAGGCAGCAATGCCGACAACAGGGGTGCATGAGAGAGTAGATCAGGGTCGATGCGACGTAATTTATTAAGCACTTCTTCGCGGATGGAAGCGCGATCCTCCTCCGAAAGTTGCGGTTTTCGTAGAATCTCTTCCAGGCCGAACACGCGGTGAAACACCGAGCGCCAGGCAGAATACGGATTGTTCTTCTCAATGGCATCCGATTCCCCGATTAGCGTTGCAATTTGTGAGGTTTCCGCCTGCCGTACCAGCTCCTCAATCAATTTGGATTTGCCAATTCCCGGTTCGCCGTGCACGATCACCGTTTGCAGGGCAGAACCACGTTGTAATTCCAAAAGGCAATGAATCAGGACGGCTTTTTCCTCTTGCCGCCCGATCAGCTGGGTTTTCTGGCGCAGCATGGCGCGCTTGGCGTGCAGGGGATGGAATATATCCACCGGTTCACTTCGTCCCTTTACACGTTGCGGTTCAAGTATTTCAAATTCCACCTGTTCCTTCGAGGCCTCATATGTGGAACGGTCGCATAAGATGGGGATCTCATCACGTTCGATCACGTCTTTCTGAGCGATCCCAAGCATCGTCAGGTGCGCGGCAAGGTTGACGGAGTTCCCCAGGAAGGTATACACGCGGCGAATGTCATTACCCACCAGACCACAAAATACCCGTCCTGTTGTGATGGCAAGCGAGCTGTGCATTCCAAGTTTCTTCAATTCGTCACAGAGGGCAATACCAGCTTGCACGCCCCGCATCGGATCATCCTGGTGGGCCAGAGGCGGCAAGCCGAACGCGGCGTCGATCATGATCCCTTTATCATCCTGACTGATCTTGTTGAGGCTGCCCTCATAGCGGTAGACGACACGTTGGATCACCTGCATCAGGTTCTGCGCCGTTTCCAATGACAGATCCTCCGGGCGCTCCAGAACATTTATGAAAAGGATTGTGATCTTACGCAATTCGGCCAGCCATTTCGATTGACCGGCCGCGATACGATGAATCACAGCGCCTGGAATATACGGTCTCAGGGAAGCCTGCAAACTATCCGTGAGGGTGATTTGCTTCTGTCCGGCTGAAAGCAGCGAACGGTTCTTTAGCCTGGTCACCCGGGCAGCAATCTGCTTTGTTTCACCAAATTCAAACTCGAGTGGGGTGGCTTCGATATCTTCACGGACCGGCTCCCAGGCAGAGGAACTAAGGAGAATATCGCCTGCCTTCGCCAGATTGTTCACTGCCCCCAGTTCGACGAGTGGATCTCCAACCAGCGCAAACTCCCAACGATTGAAAATACCGCCCACATGCACCTCTGTAATAGAGCCGGCTGCGAGCGCTATTCGTAAGTGCAGTGGAGTACCCTCGGCTGTATAGCTCAACATCGTTTCACGGATCTTCAACGAACATTCCAGGGCATGCAATGTCACCTGACGCTGCGTTTCCTCGGAAGGGGAAGCTGTTTCCCCCGAATCGGATTCGATCGGCCAGGTCACGATCAATGCATCGCCAGCAAATTTCACCACGTCCCCACCAAATTCAGTGACAATATCTATCAATTGCCCAAAATAATCATTGAGGATAGCAGCTAATTTCTCCACACCCATGGGTCCCCGTTCCGCCAGTCGTTCGGTGAGAGCCGTAAACCCGGAGATATCTGCAAACATGACGACTCCCAGAAACTCCCTGGCGACCGGCGCGTCGATCGGGGCAGGGTTTTGTGCTACACGATTCCTGATGAGCTGTGGCACATAGCTTGACAATACTTCTGTGAGTTCTGAACTGGCCATAATCGACTCCCGTAGACCTTCCCACCAATTTTTTCACTACTGTGTCATAATACTCTTAACACTTCTAGTTTGCAATGGATTCTACGAATTCTTTCGCCTGTCAGAAAATGTAGCCTCTTGGCCGTGGTGTATTGACGACCTCTGTTCATCTTATAATGAAATTTGATCCGTAGTGCAAACGATGCGATTCATCGACGAACTCCAGGATTGATCTCATCTCGTATGGAAGGTCATTGAAGATGATTAGTAATGCAAGGAATTGGGCTGGAAACTATATTTATCGCGCCGCACAGATCCATCAGCCGGAGACCGTTGAGCAGATCCAGGAGCTGGTTCGCAGCCGGCCCAGGCTAAAGGCGCTCGGCACCCGTCACTCCTTTAATGACATTGCCGATTCCCCCGGCGATATCATCTCTCTTGAGAAGTTCGACAAAATTTTGGGCCTGGATCACGAGCAGCACACTGTGACTGTAGAGGCAGGCGTGCGTTATGGTCAGCTTGCCCGCTGGCTGCATGGAGAAGGTTATGCACTTCATAATATGGCCTCGCTGCCGCATATTTCGGTGGCAGGCGCCTGTGCCACGGCTACGCATGGCTCGGGTGACCGGCATGGGAATCTCGCCACGGCCGTCTCTGCTATAGAATTGGTGACAGGCAAGGGTGATCTGGTTACCCTCTCCAGAGAATGGGACGGCGAGCAGTTCGAGGGAGCCGTTGTAGGGCTCGGTGGGTTCGGCGTAATCACCAAACTCAGCCTCGACGTTTCCCCGACCTTCCAAATGCGGCAGGACGTGTATGAAAACCTTCCCTTCTCGGAACTGAAAGGGCATTTTGACGATCTGACCTCGCGCATCTACAGCGTCAGCCTGTTCACCGACTGGCAAGAGGCGCGCTTCAACCAGGTCTGGTTGAAGCGCCACGTACCGGACGGGGTCTCTGTCAAAGCAGATTCAGAGCTGTTGGGGGCGAGACTCGCCGCAAACAACCTCCACCCCCTCATATACATCTCCGCCGAACATTGCACGGAGCAAATGGGTGTCCATGGTCCCTGGTTCGAGCGCCTGCCTCATTTTCGCATGGATTTTACTCCCAGCAGCGGCGAGGAGTTACAAAGTGAATACATTATTCCGCGCCAGCACACGTTTGCCGCGCTCCGGGCCATCGAAGGAGTACGGGAGCATATTGCACCGCTTCTGCAGATCTCCGAGGTCCGCACGATCGCGGCGGACAACCTGTGGATGAGCCCATCCTACCATCGCGACTCTGCAGCGATTCACTTTACATGGAAACAGGATTGGCAGGCTGTGCGGAACGTGTTACCCATGATCGAGGAGAGGCTAGAGCCCTTCGAAGCACGGCCGCACTGGGGAAAGCTGTTTACGATGTCTCAGGTACAGCTTCAATCCCTCTATGAGAAAATGCCGGAGTTTCAGGTATTGCTTCAGCGTTATGATCCACAGGGGAAATTCCGCAATGAATTCCTTGACAAGTATATTTTTGGAACGCCCTGGAGAGAATGAATACCTCGCCCTCTCGAACTGCTATCGAGACTCTCGCCTGGCTGGTCGAGCAGGCGTTCGACGGCGACCCCTCTCACGCGCTGCTCGCCAATCTTCGTGATCTGCGCGAGGAAGATTGGACGGCTACGCCGCGCGAAGGTGGACGCTCGATCGCGGACATCCTCGAGCACGTTGGCTGGTCCAAGTGGATGTATGAGGACTACGCGTTTGGCCCCGCCTCGATGCGCGGCGACCGACCGCCTCTCATCCCGGAGGGAGGCGCACGCTCACGTCCGCGTGACCAGCTTCTCATCTGGCTGACAGAGGGTCACCAACGCTGGCTGGCATCGGTCCGCGCGCTGCCAGACGACAGCGAACTGGATCGTGAGCGGCTTACGAACTGGGACGAATGGCTGCCCACGCGCGACATCATCCGCATATTGATCGCCCATGACTTCTATCACGCCGGCGAGATCAACCACTTGCGAGCGCTGATTCAGGGGACGGATCGCTGGCCTTATGATGTTGGATAGTGCAGAAAAACTGTCCAATTTTCATTTATGGTATCCTTTTCCTGATGGATCCTATCAGTACTATCCTTGATTACTATCCAGCTCTCGTGATCGATGGCGCGCTGGCTACCGAGCTGGAGCGCCGCGGTTGTGATTTGAAAGATGACCTATGGTCGGCCAGGGTGCTGCTCGAGCAACCGGAAGTAATCAGACAAGTCCATCTGGATTACTTCAAAGCTGGCGCAGACTGTGCTATTACAGCCAGTTATCAAGCTACGGTGGAGGGGTTTCAAAGACGGGGATTGAATGAAAAGGAATCGATTGATTTAATCCAAACATCAGTTCACCTTGCCCTGGCAGCGCGGGATGAATTCTGGTCTGAGACTACCAACCGTACCGGGAGAGCCCGGCCGTTTGTCGCCGCCTCGGTGGGACCCTACGGCGCGTTCCTGGCCGATGGCTCAGAATATCGCGGCAATTACGCCATGAGTGAAAAGGACTTGATGGATTTTCATCGCCCGCGTATGAGAGCCCTGGTCGAAGCAGGCGCCGATATGCTCGCCTGCGAAACGATTCCCAGCCTGATCGAGGCGCGGGCAATCGCTGCATTGCTTCGAGAGTTTCCATCCATTTCCGCCTGGCTTAGTTTCAGTGCGCGGGACGAGAAACACATCTCCGAAGGCCAATTGTTGGTAGATTGTGTAAAGGAGCTGGAAAGCCACACGCAGATCGCGGCGATTGGGGTCAATTGCACATCACCAAAATACATTCCAGGTTTGATCGGTAACACAAAACAGGCGACGGAAAAGCCGGTCCTCGTGTATCCCAACTCGGGCGAATCCTATGACGCAGAGAAAAACGCTTGGAACGGCGATCGTGTCCTGTCATCGTTTGGTGAGCACGCCCGAGAATGGTACAGGGCAGGTGCACGCCTGATCGGTGGTTGCTGCCGCACCACACCGGAGGATATACAGGTTATTGCCAGTTGGGCACGCAATGACCTCCTAATGGAGAGAACATGAAAGCCGTCCGCATGGTTGAGCCGGGCAAGCCATTGGAGCTTCAGCGAATTCCCATCCCCTCGGCGGGTGAAGAGGATGTGCTGGTGCGCGTGCGCGCCGCGGGGATCTGTCATTCCGACGCGCATTACCGCGCCGGACGATCGCCCATGGGGAGAATGCCTATAACGCTCGGGCATGAGGTGGCGGGAGAAGTGGAATGGGTCGGCGCGCGGGTGAGCACGGTCAGGGCAGGTGAGCGGGTCTGTCTGCATTACAATATTTCCTGCGGCGATTGTTATTATTGTAAATCGGGGAAAGAACAATTCTGCACTACCGTGCAAATGATCGGCCATCACGTCGATGGCGGGTATGCGGAATATATTGCCCTGCCTGCGCGCAACGCCGTCCCACTGCCGGAAGAAATCTCCTTCGAAGAAGGCGCGACGCTGATGTGCGCCTCTGCAACCGCGCTCCACGCGCTGCGCCGCGGCCGAGTCAAAGACGGGGAAACGGTGGCAGTGTTCGGCGTAGGTGGACTGGGCCTGTCAGCCATCCAGCTTGCAAAAGCCCTGGGCGCGGTCGAGGTCTACGCCGTGGATATCAAGCAGGATAAGCTCGAGCTCGCCTCCGAATACGGCGCAATCCCCGTCGACGCGAGCCGCTCGGACGCG